>Ga0068865_100002123_pt1 | contig 11707 bp, 10 predicted proteins | sample KBSMisM12_FD_75293 | JGI IMG/M metagenome (GOLD analysis project Ga0068865, IMG submission 75293) | Miscanthus rhizosphere microbial communities from Kellogg Biological Station, Michigan, USA - KBS Miscanthus M1-2 | ecosystem: Host-associated > Plants > Roots > Rhizosphere > Soil ...
GTATCAAGCACGGCGGTATCGGTCGAATCGAAACTTCCTTCGGTCTTGTTGATGAGCTGGACGACGCCGATTGGCTTCTCGTTTTCCATGCTGAGGGGAACGGCGATCATCGATCGGACGATCACGCCGGTGGCTCTTTCGAAATCGTTCGGCTCGGGTTTCGGCTCGAAATCTCGGATCTGAGTTTTTCCGGTTTGGAAGGCTTCGCCGGCCATGCCGTAGTCTTCTGCCATGTCCTTGACGGGGAGTTTTTCGGCAACCTCCTCGGGGAGGACGTGTTGGAATCGAAGGCGCTTGTTGGCCGCGTCGTGGAGGTAGATGGTTCCGCCTGATGCGCCGACCGCTTCGACACAAATGGCGAGCACGTCTTTAAGCAGCAGATCGGGATTCCCACTGCTGGCCAGCTTTCGCGTTGCAAGATGCACCGCGCGTATGAGCTGTTCACGGCTTGCCATGGCAAGGGTCAGTGTACTTGAGGTAGGTTCGTTTGAACCTGAATGGACGCTGATCTTGCGGGCTTTGCGGTGGGTTCCGCAAGTCGGACCAGCGGGAGGCGGCAGTGGATTTTGGAATCTGCGGGCCGGGCGGCAGGAATGGTTTGGTTACTCATCGATCTTTTTGGCTCCGTCACGGCGAAGTCGGACGAATCCTGGCCGTCGTGCTCCCTGGACTAAGAGGCACGTTTGGCGGATGATGGAGTCGAGTTCTTCGCGACCTACTGTTTGGGTTGGGGCGGCAATGTGGGGAAGGGGAGGATCTCTTCTCTGATCCTTTTTCCAACGCGCCCATTTCTCGGCAGGTGCTTCGTTGCGATGTTTTTCTCGAGTGGCTTTCTTCCAGATGTTTTCGATAAAGGTTTGGAATGAAGATTTGTTGGAGGGATACATAAATGCTCTTGGGCTCTTCGCTTGGGTTTGTCTTAGGGCTTGGGGTTGTCTTAGGGCTTGGGGCTCTAGGCTTGGGGCTCGGGGCTCTCTCGGGTTGCGGGTCCAAAGCTTTGGACGGCCGTCAGCGGAGGGGCCGTGGTTTTCGATTCGGTTCAAGTGCGCGTGATCTTGGGGGCGGAGGGCGTCAATCGTCGATCGTCTTTCCATTCGTTGCAGATAGGAGAGGTTTGCGATGATCTGTTTTAGCTCGCGGCCTTTTTCCGATCTACGCTTTTGCATTTCGCGATGGGCATCGCAGGCTGCTCGGGTGCGTTCGACATCGCTTTGTTTGATGTACTCCTTCTTGAGTTTGCCGTTGTGCTTCCAGCAGCGCGCGTAATAGGGCCCATGTTTATGGGCGCCGTTGATGACGAAGAATTTCGACACCCAGCCACGGAGGGGTTGTACGTTATTGATTTGGTTCATCTACGATGGGTCCGAATTGGAGAGTGTTTTGCATGTCGGCGGCGAAGGCGATGAATTTATCGCGGTCGGCGAAGTGGCGCGCCGCATTGAGATAGAAGAGGCCGCAGGCCTCTTCGTCTTCGATGAGGAGCTTGTCGCACTCTCCGAGGCCGTACTTACCAAGGGTTTCCAGTGCCCTAATTTGGGCATGAGGAGGCGCATCGCTTTCGCCCTTGGCGATGCTCGCGATGTTGGGGAGGGCGAGCTCGAACGCCTCTCGGCAGAGAGCTCGGATCCGGGTGGTGAGGTACTTCTCGTTTGGTCTGAGGAGCCTGATTCTTTCTTCGACGGGTTTATCTATCATAAACTGTAGAGATGTGTCTACTATTATATGGTATGATGCGAGGGGGTTTGGGCCTGTGCGTCGTTTTTGCGGGGAGGTGCGCAAGGGTTAGGCGTAGGGGACAAAAATGGCCGGGGCGGGTTAGCCGCCCGACGACATTAAACGCCAGGGATAAAACCGTCCAGTCAGGGTGTTATGTGGTAGGTAGGGCATCCCTGTATTGAAAGTGACCGGCGGCCAGAAGATTGTTAACTCCCTGTTTGACAAGAACCTTGGAGGATTCATTTCCGGCTTGAAATGCGCTCCTAATAAGGCCCTTGAACTTGCCTTCATGAAGCCGTGAAAAGTATTTCGGTTCACCCGCGCACATAGCCGCTACGATGCGGGCACAGCTGTCTGGTTCTAAATCGACACGATCAGATAGGAAATCATAAATCTGCTCACGGAAATAGCGCTGACGAGACGTTACGGCACGAACGAGAAGGACTTCAACTTCCAAAGCCGTGACTTTGTTCGGAACATGTGGTAACCACAATAAGAACGTGTCTTCGAAGTTGCTTTCGTCATCGCTAGGATTCACGTTGCGGCTGGCAGTTAGCAGATCCCACCAAAGCTTTGCTCTTGGCCAAGCGTGCGATGAGAAGGGTGCGTCCGGGTTTTCGCGTGCTTGATGCAGAGCGCGACCAATGTAACCGTTTCCGGTTTTCTTCATGTCAGGCGTGGCGTTTTCCATGAATGCGATCCAGATACGATCGTCTATCGTGATATTGCCTGCCATCCAGAAAAGGGCAACGTCTCCGGCAAGGTTGTTTTTCCAATTCGAAGAAGGAAGTGATTCGTGCGTCAAGGCAAAAAAATATTCGTCTCTCAACGATTCAAATACACTTTCATATCTCGATTGTCGCCAAAAATGGCAATCCCATGTTGACGACCATCTTTGAAGTCGGTGATGATCCCGTCGATCAAAAATCTGTGACAAGTTCTGCAGTGCCCAGTTTTCGTTCCCGACATAAAACACGGTGTAGTAGAGACCAAGGGGTGCACGCACCAAGTCCGAAACTGCCGGAATCAAGTGGTCCTCGATATAGGTTAGTATTTCATTGAACCTTGCCTTCGCTTCAACAGGCGAAAGCCCCCGATCGGAACCGTAACTACGTCGTAAGAAGTTCTCCGCGAGGCGACCAAAGAATTGACCCAATAACCCCGCGTCCGAGTTAATTACGGCATTCATCCAGTCACGATCGGGCTCTCGCGATGGCTCACTGACCAATACGTCCAAAGCCAAAGCTTTTGCCAAAGAGCAACACCGGTCGAGTACATGAATTGGAGCTTCCTCCGATTGTGCGATTTCGTTGAGCAGGTCAAGTACTGCGCGTCGTAACCAACTAAAGGACCCGAAGTCGAAATCGTCGCGATCCAGTATGTCATCAGTCGTTTGTGAAATCGAATAAACCACCTGCGCATAGTCAACTACCGCTTTCGTGTCGAACACTCGGCTAGCGCGGAGTGCGTCGGCGTAACCCTCTAGAATTGCACTGTAATAGGTTGGAAAGGGCAATAGATGGAGGTCTTGCAGGAGGTCGAGAAAGTCGACGGGTCTGATAGAGATGACCTCTCGCAGCTTGCGTGACACGCCGCTCGGAGTTTTTCTCTCCAAGAAGTCTCCACGTGCCTTGAAAGTCTGTATGTAGGAAATAATCTGGGTTGCATCCCAATCTTGGAAATTCTCCGTTTCAGTTGGAATCGGATTTGCATAGCCCCCCACAATGCCTTGACGAGGGTTCGGCGTCGTGTGACCAGTTTTCTCAACTAGTTGATGCCTTCTTTCGGCAACGTCTTCGCCAAGGTTCAAATCTTTCAAAACAAGAAGCCAATCTACAATATGCCGATCGCGACGATCATTCATTTCGTCCGCAGTTAGGTGCGGCAAGTCGAAACGCGGTGGTTCAAGAATTCGCCTTAATGTCGATGCCTGAGCATCTGGCGACATGTGCATCCAGTTGGTTGTCACCATCTGCTGCACTTCCTTCGTAGCGTAATAATCTGTCCAAAAAATGTCCGTTTCAAGTAAGAGCAAGTATTCAGCCTTCAATTTTTCAAAGTGGTGATCGAGAATGTACGCCAATATTCGGAGATGGGCTCTTGTTGGCGGTGCCGACAGCACTACAGCTAGGTGCTCGCGGCAGGCTGCCTCGTTTTTTTGCAGCGCCTTTTCGATCCCCTTTCGGTAGCCTTCAACCCACGCATTGTCACCGTCCATAATTCCAAAATGGTCTAGTGTGCCAATGTCTGACCGGGTGCTGTAGTCGAGTCCGAAATCACTTCCATCATTGGATGTTTTAAAAAATTCTGTAAATTTCGAACTGACATAGGGCAGAAATGCAGGGCAGTTGATCTCGCAAAGCGTTGGAAGCAGATTAGCGATGACCTCGTAGTAGAGATACGTGTCGATCTCAGGGGTGACATCAACCAAACTGGTGCCAAACGCCCCCTCCCGTCTGATGGGGTGACACGTCAAAAGCCGATTTAGCAGAGACTGTGCAAGCGTGACTTCCTCTTTGTGAACGAGTGCTTCGACAAGCTTTGCCACGCGTTCACCGTCATAGAGATTTGTGAGGGGCCATCGAGAAGCAATCTTCACTAGTTCGCACATTGCGGAGTGAGACATCGATGGGGCTAGTTGGAAAAGGTCGTTTTCGAGTCCGTAGCTGGGCTTTTCAAAGCAGGAGTAGAACTGAAGGGTCTCGGCTTCGTAATGTTCGGCAAACTTGGCCAGATATCCCGCCACTAGAAATGGACTAATAGCGGTTGTCCCTCTTGCAGAGCGTGCAAAGACCTTTCTTTCTGATAGCGCGCGAATCCAATGTGGATTCAAAAGGTCATGAAAGAAATATCTTGCGTAGTGCTCAAATGCTTCGATAGCAAGTACAACCTTGTCAATGGTGTGGGTTGCCGGATCCTCATTTGCTTTTGCTTCGTCCAACTCGTGTATGGCGTCCAAGAAGTCGACCGACCATGCTCCGCCAATTAATTCTTCGAGCGTCCTGATCTCGAGCCGGATTCTTGGATTTGAGCTGGTTGAGCAAAGTTGATCGGCTCCGCGTTGAAGTCCCTTCGTGCAGACGATGATGCCTTCATGGACGCCCGCATCGCTAAATTTTCCAACAATGTCACGAACATCTTTCTTGGTGAGTGTGCGCCCGTAATCTTTTGCTTCGATGCCGACAGTGAATAGGAAGTCTGAGCCTAGTGGGGCGGTGAGCAACACATCAATTTGTTCTTTACCTTGATGCGCATTAGGGAGCTTAACATCTCTCTTGACCTCGAACCTATGCCCATACTTCTTTCGAAAGAAGGCTTCCGCGGCTCGCTCATAGCGTTTGCCATCATTGCGATCCGCGTCGCTTTCCTTTCCCTTAGCAGCCATTCATAGTGAAGTATGTCGCAGAATAGCCGCTTGCAGTCATGTGGCCGCGGGAAGCTACTTAATCGAACTCCATCGTTCCAGTTTTTGCGACTCTGTCGTATCTCCTGCGGACGCGGTGGCAGAAGATTCGCTTGCGGCCATCGGGGTGTTGGACGCGGTAGGCTGCCACCGATGGCCAAGTGGGAATACAAGTTCTTGTACGGCAAGCACCGCCAGATAGTTAGGGAAGTGAGCCGTCTAGAAGCTGACGGATGGAAGCATCATTTACTGCATTTTGGTATTTTCTTCGGCTTTGTGTTGGTGAGGCGTCAAGTGGCGGCAAAATGATGGACGTACAATCAATAGATGCAACCGGAACCAACTCCTTGGCAGCTAGCCAGGGGAAGCTTTAGATCCAAAAAACACTTTTGGTTTAGGTTCAGGTGGCTCAGTGCTTCGTTTTGCCCTGTCGTTCTCTTCTCATTCACCCGATGGCCCTACGCCGGCGGTTTCTTAATGGCCTTATCAATCATAGGAATGATGTTCTACGAAGCCAACCACTTTAAGACACCGAACGAACCGTAGGGTCGCCCTACGATCAAACTGAGCGTGGTGTTGAAGAACGTCTTCAATCCGGACTAGCGACCGTGAAGGAGGATAGAGAAAAATGATCGTTGCTTTGGTCTTGGCCGCTTCTCTTCAAGCTCAATCGGATGCGCGACAAATCTATGACCAGGCATGGCAAACAAAGATATTCAGACATGTGCAAGTTGCTCCCCAAGGACCTAAATTAACGATCAAAGTCGCGTGGCATGGCATTGATACGTTTACGGTCAAGAGCAGCGGCACGACAGACGCAGCCATTGTCATCCTAAAAGATGGACACGTCATTTCCAAGACGCCCTTTCTAGGTTTCTTGTCATGGCAAGAGGCTCATGTTTTCACCTTCCACGGATACACCTTGTTGGATGTAGCGTCCGCCCAAAACAAAACAGATTTTAAAGAGGTGATCTATCGATTTGACGAGACGGGCAAGCCGATAGCCCTTCTTGCTTCTGAAGGATTTGACTTAAGCCCCTTGCCCGACGGATACATCGTCGAGACCATGGATGCGGCCCGTCTTGCTGCCAAGGAACGACCTTCGTCCCGTGCGTCCGGCACACTTGGGCGGCGAATCACATTTCAAATGTCGCCGTGGAGAGTGATTGCGGGTAAGTGGGGAGCTGAGCCTGCATTGGGGCCAAAGATAGCGCTACTTGGCGGAAAGAAAAATGGCCACACCTTTCGCCTTCGAATCGAACAGGAGTTGCCTCCAATTTCAAAATTCAAGGTAGCCGGGGGCGGCGTCAAGTTTGAAGGGCGTTGGCTCTGGAACTATGGCTACTTTGAGGACTCTATGTCACCGGCCAAAGTCCGGGATGAACTCCGACAACTCGGCATCGTGATCAAGTCCTATGGCGTTCTGATCGACGGCAAGTCCATCGTCGTGCCGCGCGGACTCTATCGAGACCTTTGGTGGCCACACCTCGATTCTGTTAAGACGTCGCTAGCCAGAGATGGTAAACGATTGACTGTGGTTCTTGAAGGTGCCGACGGTATGGGCAGCTGGACCGCAACTTGGACGATCCGATCGAACGGCAAAGTTACGAGAAAGATGGCAAGCAATGCTTGAATTGTTGCCACCAACGGGGAGGCGTTGGTAGTGGTGGATTTCGAAGAACGGCGGTGCGCCGGTAAGGATGAGGGCGCAGACCGAGATGATGAGCAACGAGCCGGTGATGATCCAGACCTTGGTCGTGAACATGTGGCGGCGCTTCATGCTTCTTATTGTCCTTGGTTGTTGGTTCGCACGTCGGCGCGCAACGCGGCCGCGCGTGGGATTTACGGGATGATCCTGTCCGGTGGCCTCGCTTCGCTCGACTACCGGCTACCAGCTTCTGACCCCTTCGGGGCCGCGCGATTGCGCGCTGGAAGAGTTGTTGGCAATGACTGATGGCTTACTAGATTTGGAGATCAGGTGCTGAGATGCTTTGGTTTTTGAGGAGAACCGCAGGCTACGCTCTACTCCTCTTGTCTAATGAAAGCCATGACGGTGGTAGGTTCGCTGAGCGCCGACAGATGAGGGCTATGCACTACCTTGCATGATGCAGGGCGAAAACGTAAACGGACCAAGACACCCATCCATCGTAGGCCAAGTGCGCGATCACTGTCGGCCATATCCGTCCGGTGATCGCGTACGCCGCTCCAAAAACCAGGCCGACTATTGCACCGTTGATCATTCCGACGGGGCCCTGGCCCCAATGCCAAAAGGCGAACATGGCGGCGGTGAAAAATATCGGTGCCCAATAGTTGCCAAGCTGCTCCCTTAGTCGCGACAAGAAATATCCACGAAAAAGGAGCTCTTCCCAAAATGTGCTGAGGGCCGTGGCGGGCAGCAGTTGCCAGAATGGACTGCTTGGATAAAAGATGGAACGTCCAGGTGTGAATGCCGAGGTAGGCAACATGCTGCACAAAAGTGGATTCACCTGGAAGAACATCAATGCATCGAAGAGAAGTAAACATCCTGTTACGACAATGCAGAGCTTCCATTGGGGCCTGACGATCCCCAACTTCCGAAGACTTCGATCGGAAAGCCAAACAATCAAGAGTATTGGCAGGATCACGCGCATGTAATCCACGAATTGGTAGACCAGCAGCTCACTGAGGAGTGTAGGTCTGACAGTGCGACCCAATATCACTGGACGTGGCGCTCTATTTGGCGCTCGGAAGAAAAATCCGATTACGCTTGGGAGATAAAGGACGCAAAAGACGACGAGGAATTCGATCCAAACGAGTTTCCTTCGAGGCGTCGAATCCTCGGGCGCCGTGGCCGTCATGTCGTGATTATGGCAAGGGGATGCGGATTTCACCCCGCCAGTTCAAATCGATGTCGCCCGGCCGATAAGGCGCGGGCTTATCCGGAATGGGGAGCGATGAATCCAGAAGGGGGGTGTGCTCGCAAGTTGGGTTGCAATAACCCGAGGCATCAATTTGTTACGTTCGCTTTATAATGTGAATCTTCCAAGAGCCCTTCGTTCGGGAGGTGTATGCGATGTAGCCTTCTGGGGAAGCAACCAAGCCACCAAATCGATCTGCAGTCATACGCGCATCCCCGCTCTTATCTGCTTCGTCTTCCGTCTTCCAAGGCAAGAACTTGACGATGCGTTGGGCAATAACATGTGGTTTCATCGTGTGCGGATCGAGGAGCACAATACTGTAGGTATCTGAGCCGTTTGTGTGCGGGCCGATATCTTCGAAGTCGCGGAGATCTACAGCTACTTGCGAGCCAAACCAGTCAGGTCCCCCTTCCACGAATGCATATCCAGTCGGGCCCTTTGAGCGACGTGCGGAGAAAACTTCCATCGAGCAAGTCGTGCCGCCGGAGTCGCCAGAATACGTGGCAATTCCTAGTTTCAGTTTTGGGTTCCAGTCAACGTAATCGCAACTCGGATATTCGGAGATGCCGTTAAGCTTCTTGAATGGCGTTAACTTCAAAGAGTGCAGGTCGAAGCGAAGAATGGTGGCGGCCGAAAGGTGAGCGCGGTCCCTTCCGATCGCAAGCCCACTCGCGATCTGAAAGGCTCCGATCCACCATTTGCTTGGAAGAAGTCGCCGGGACTTCGCGGTGCAAAGCCACTGTTGTGCCTTGCTGCGGTGTTCATCCTCGATCCACCAAAGTTTTTCGCCTTTCCACGATGCAGAACTCACTTCACCTTTTAGTGGTGTTAGCTTCTTAGTTCGAAGATCGTATTCGGTTGATGTGTTGAGATCTGAGTCGGAGAGCAAAACCTTTGAACCGCTCGGGCTAAAGCTCACGATGTGGGATCGAGGGTTCGGTAAGTGGATGGGGCGACCAGACGGCCATACGGTTAGGGTGTTGTCGATCTTGTACCACAGCTCATGGGTGCGCGGTCGCCATATCAACTGCGTGGGTTCTGACGTGCCTCTTATCGACGCCACTTCTTTGAAGCGCGGAGTTTGAAGGACCAGCAGACAGAGACCTAGAACCATTGATGCTGGTGACAACTTACCACTCACTGCGCGTCCTATGGTCCACGTGGTCGGTGCTGGGGTGTTGGCGGGTCCGAAACACTAAGGGGCTTTACTCGAATTCAATCGTTCCAGATCTTGCGACCCGATCGTATCTCGTCTTGACGCGGTGGCAGAAGATTCGTTTGCGGCCATAGGGTGACCGAACGAAAACGTAGCACGGGCCATCGAAGATTAAGCCGTTGCTGGTCTTGCCGTCGACGTAAGTTTTACCGTTGAGGATGAAGGACCGGTATTCGGTGACGATTTGGTCGGGATGACCGATGACGGCGAGGCCGTGGTGGTAGCGGTGGATTTCGAAGAATGGGGACCCGCCGGATAGGAGTAGCGAGCAGAAGGCGACGATTGACAGCGAGCCGGTGATGATCCACACCTTCGTCGTGAATATGTTGCTGCGCTTCATCGCTTTTTATTGTCCGTTGGTTTGAGGTATCCGCGTCGCCGCGCTTCGCGGTCGAGCGCGGAGAATTACTTGGCGGTTTACCGGTGGTCTTCACTTCGTCACCTGCGGCGACTCGCTCGACCGACCGGCTAATCGCTTCTGACCCCTCCGGGGTCAACGCAACATGGAGTTGCGCCTACATTTCGGCCATAAGGCTGCGATGGCTTATCGGCGGGAACGCACCGTGTGTCAAGAGCGGAGAATTACTTGGCGGTTCACCGGTGGTCTTCGCTTCGTCACCTGCGGCGACTCGCTCGACCGACCGGCTAATCGCTTCTGACCCCTCCGGGGTCAACGCAACATGGTTTTTCTTCGACCCCGTTTGGGTCGAAAATTGTTGGTGGCGTTCCGGGGATATTCCGGAACGAGGGTGCTGCAATTTATGCCTCGAAGGCGTGTACGTGGTTGCTTTCACGTCTACAGCAGTCCGATTCAAGATCACTCTTGCGAATTGGGCGCAGGTAAGTCTTGCGAGGGTTGGAAATCTGTGTTGGTTGCCGGGGTCCTTCGTTCGCCATTCGGTTGCTGTTAATCCAATGTGCTGTCGGCGAACTCCCGTTCGCTCTGCTCAGGGCGTTCAGGATGACACGACAATTAAGAGGTGAGGTCGATGTGTTTGCCCCCGAATAGGACCCCTCCAATGTTCTTAGCCTCCACACGCGGTTTGCGTTTGGGAGCGGGAAAGCATAAGATTGTCCGCGTGGTGGAGGCAGCGGTTTTCGGGCGAACGCAACATGAGTTGCGCCTACAATCCGACTACAATTCAGATCCGATCCTTTTGGGGGAGTCTTTAGTCTTCCGATTTTCTTCCTGAAAGAATCGCGCGCCACTTTTCGAGGCGTTCGGCTACTGTCTTTTCGTAACCACGTTTTGTTGGTTTGAAGTAGGTGCGGCTGGCGATGGCGTCGGGGAGGTTTTGTTGTTCGACGACTCCCTCTTCGTAGTCGTGGGCGTATTTGTACTCTTTGCCGTAGCCGAGGTTTTTCATCAACTTCGTCGGCGCGTTGCGGAGGTGGATGGGGACGGGATCGTTTCTTGTTTCCTCGACATCCGACTGCGCTGCGCCGTAGGCGGTGTAAAGGCTGTTGCTCTTTGGTGCGGTCGCCATGTAGACCGCGCACTGGGCGAGGGCGAGCGCGCCTTCAGGCATTCCCATAAAGTGCATTGCTTGTTGCGCGGCGATCGCGATGGGCAATGCTTGAGGGTCGGCCATGCCGACATCTTCCACCGCCATGCGCACAAGTCTGCGTGCGAGATAGAGGGGATCCTCGCCGCCCTCGAGCATGCGAGCGAGCCAATAGAGGGTGGCATCGGGGTCGCTGCCTCGTACGGATTTGTGAAGGGCGGAGATGAGGTCGAAATGCATCTCGCCGCCTTTGTCGTAGAGGGCGGTGCGTCGTTGGACGGCGCTTTCGACGATATCGCGGGTGATGTGCAGGTTGACGCTTGCTCCCCCATCCCCCCTTCGGGGTACTTCCCCCACACGTGGGGGAAGATCTTTTGCTTCTGCGACAGAGACAGAAAGCTCGAGCATGTTGAGGGCGGAGCGGGCGTCCCCGTTTGAGAGATTGATGAGGGCTTTCTTCGCGTCGTCGGCGACGGAGAGATTAGGAGTTAGGGATAAGGGATTAGTGGGATCACCGTTATGGTCAGTAAACACGCCACGTTCTCGGTCGGTGATGGCGGAGTCGAGGACGCTTGCGATTTCCTCGTCGGTGAGGGCGTTGAGGACGAACACTCGGCTGCGCGAGAGAAGAGCGGAGTTCACTTCGAACGATGGGTTCTCAGTCGTTGCGCCGACGAGGGTGACGGTTCCGTTTTCTACAACAGGCAGGATGGCATCTTGTTGGGATTTGTTGAAGCGGTGGATTTCATCGATGAAGAGGAGGGTGCGGTTTCCGCGTTGCAAATTCTTTTTGGCGGAGTCGATGACTTTGCGAAGGTCGGCGACACCCGCCGAGGTTGCGCTGACCCTTTCGAAGATCATGCTGGATTCTTTTGCGACGATCTCGGCGAGGGTGGTTTTGCCGACGCCAGGAGGTCCCCAGAGGACAACCGAGCCAAGCTTGCCTGCTTCGGCGGCGATTCTGAAGGCG
>Ga0068865_100002129_pt1 | contig 11694 bp, 10 predicted proteins | sample KBSMisM12_FD_75293 | JGI IMG/M metagenome (GOLD analysis project Ga0068865, IMG submission 75293) | Miscanthus rhizosphere microbial communities from Kellogg Biological Station, Michigan, USA - KBS Miscanthus M1-2 | ecosystem: Host-associated > Plants > Roots > Rhizosphere > Soil ...
GTCCTGCCTGATCGCACGCCCTCAGGGCCGGTAGCTCAATTGGCAGAGCAGCAGACTCTTAATCTGCGGGTTGTGGGTTCGATTCCCACCCGGCTCACCACGCCTCGCTTCGCTCGACGCGGCAGCGCCCCGTGGTCCTCAGGCAGTGCTCCGCCCTTCGGGAGCCAACTACGGCTTCTTCGTGTCTACCGTGGTCCGAACAGCGCGGTGACGTCGATGATGACGTTCGTGTGAGGGGTGTAGACCACCGCATAGCCTTCGATCACACCGCGTCGGTAACCGCCTGGGAGCGGGGCGAGCTGCCGCTCGATGGCGACGGGGACCGGTTCCATCTTCTTTTGCCAGCCAGGTGGCCAATGGCCGGTTCGGTAGAACTTCTTCGCCAAGCCGGGCGGCAGGCTGCGGTCGTGCGGCGCGTAGTACTCGCTGAGCACTCGAACATCGCGCGGTTCGAGATAGGCCAGAATCAGTGGTACGGGTTTTATCGCGAGCCCCGCTGTTTCCCGGTAACGTGCGGCGTGAAGAGGAAGGTCACGCCGCCGCTGATTGTCGCTCCGGCCCCGTTGTCGTCCGTGGTCGCGATCGTCCGGCCAAGCGCGCCGTAGACGGCAGCCTGCGACCTCACCAGGTACGACACGCCGCCGGATAGTTCTTGCCGATGACGCGATATGCCGGTTGCGCCGGCGCCGACCCAGGAGCGCGTGAACGATATCGAGGTCCCCACCTTCGGCGTGTTCTGAAAACCGGCGCCACCCCCTGCGAACCAGACACCGTGCGAGAAGAAGCCCGTCGATGCGAACACCCGGGTCGACCCTCGCGCGAATTCCGCGCTGACGGGTATGCCCAGCTGCGTCCGTCCCTCGCTGGGCAGCGCCTGAACCGCGCCGGCGGCCAGCACTTCGATCATCGGCGAGACCGCCAGCTTCACGCTCGATTCGCCCGTCAGCAGTGCGATCTTGCCGCTGATGAACGACGTGCCAATGCCGCCCCCCGTTCCGTCGACGCTGCCGATGGTGTGTGGCACGCTGACGCCGACTTGAAATCGGGGTGCCAGGCCGACCGACGCCTCGACGATGGGAAAGTGGACCTCGCTCAAATCGGTACCCGACCATCTCATGGTCGAAATCGTCAGTGACGTTGAGCCCGGTGGAAGAAGACTCGCGTCGTCCAGCCACGCAATCGGCGACGCGCTGGCCGCCGGCCCCGTCGCCGGGCTCGGCAGCGGACTGCGGCTCGGCGGCGAACTCTTGTGCGCGTTCCCCTTGCCGTTGCTCTTGCCTTGTGCGTGAACGGGAACGGCGACGGCGAGCGCCAATGCGGCGCCCGCCATCGCCATCGAGAGGCGGTGCGTTGCGGTCATCACCGATCGCTGCCGGCGGGCGTCGTCGTCTTCGCGGTGAGTGTGCCCGTCGTTGCCACCGTGGATGCCGCCGTCGTGGTCGAGGCCCCGCTCTTGACGTCGTGGGCTGTTTCGGTCTCGGCCCTGTGCACCTCGACCGGCGTGTTGGCGGTCTTCTTCACGTCCTGAATGGCCTGACCCAGGCTCATGTTCCTCCTGGTCATGTCGGTCTTGATCTGCCTGAAACAGTCACAGCCAAGGTTCTGAGAGACGTGCAGCGCTGCGATGAACTGGCCCTGATTCTTGAAGCCCCTCGAGGCCTGATTGAGCGTCATCCCTTTGGGCAGCATCGCCGTGATTCTGGCGTTGAGCTGCGGCTTCGAGGCGATCTTCGCGGCGATCGGATTCAACCTGGTCGACGGCCCCGTTGGCGTGGTGGTCGATGGCGATGTCGAGCCGGACTTCGTACTGTGAGCGGACTTGCCCGCCGCCGCCGGCGACGAGGTCGAGCTGGTTTTCGTAAGGTGAGCGGGCTGGCTTGTCGTTGCTGACTTGCCCGTTGTGACGGGCGATTGAACATGTGGTGTGCCAGTAACCGGCCGACCGTGCGAGTCCGCGAAGGCCGACGCGCCTATGAGACACGTCGAGAGTGCTAAGCCAAGGGCCGTCCATTTGCAATGCATCGGGCGCACCTCCGGGGGCTCTTGGAGCAAGGCAGGTGCCGACGGCGTACAGCGGTAAATGCCGGTGAAATCAGGGCTTTGGCAGGTGGCCGACCGACGGAACTGTGAGGCCGTTACACTCTTCGCTTGAGCCTCCCGCGCTACTTCAGCTGAAACAGGATCGCGCGCGGTGATCCGCTGACGATTTCGACCGTCTCGTCCGAGCCGGCGGGCAGGTGGTGCATCGTGCCGGCCTTGACGTCGCGCTCCGTCGCGGCATCGCCGTGCCGCGTCAAACGGACTCTTCCCGCGCCGAGCCAGACGATCACGGTCTCACGTGCCGGCCGATACCGGAGTCCCTCAGGGCCTGACGTCCACAGGTAGTCCCACGCCGTCACGCGGTCGTCGTCGAGGATCTGCTTTCCGCCATCGCGTGGAAATGGCGCCGGGCCTCCCACGTCGGCATCGGGCAGTCCCGAAGCGGTCTCCCGTTTCAATTCGATGAACACCGCACGCAGCGGGGGATCGGTGTTCCCTTCCTCGATGTGCGTCGTGCCTTTTCTGGTCGTCGAGAGGCTGCCAACCTCGGTGATGACTGCGCGTGGCGCACCATCAGGCGCGGTAATCAGCCGACCTCCGCCGGCGTAGTACGTGCCGACCTGGTCGTACACATGCCGATGCATCGCGGTCGGCTGTCCTTTCGGCCAGACGATGTCCCAGACGGTGATGCGATCCGTGTCGAGCAACTTCGTGGCGTTGGTGCGAGGGAAGGGCGGCGGCAGATCGACCTGGGCGCTGACGACCACGACACGCATGAGCAGCAGCGCGGTGAGCACCCACACCTTCATCAACCCCTCCGCGATTCAGAATCTGCAACCCGGATGCTACACACTGGCAATTCAATGCGGTCGAAATGTTTTCCCCGTCTCCAGGAGCGTCTTCAATCGCGAAAGAATCCGAGGCCACCCGTCCGCATTCTGCGTGTACGCCGGATCGTCATCCGCCCACTCATCGTTCGTGACCACAACCTTCACGGCCTCAGTCTCCGGAGCCAGTTCGACCCGCACCCTCGACATCACGGTCCCCTCGCCCATCGCGAACTTGTACTCGAGCAGATTCGGTGCCTCCACCCTCAGGACTTCCCCCGTCACATAGCGCGTCGGCTTGCCATCTTTGCCGGGCCCCGACCAACTCATCGCCCCGCCAGGCTTGAGGTCCACGTCGAAATCCGCTCCCATGAAAATCGTGCGGTTCGCTTCCTTCGACACAAATCCGTTCCACACCTTCTCGATCGGGGCCGCAATATAGAAGACAAACCTGAGCGGTGCCTTCGCCATCTCAATCCTCCAGACTTTCGCAGATCGCGGCGCAGCGCCTGCGGAACGTCCTCCCCGTCTAGCATATGAGATGTCGTTGAATGTCCCAGGGCATTGTCTCGCCCCCCTATAGAAGAGAGCGATCAGCAGTCGCCAGTCGGTCTCGGATGAAGGCACCAGCCTCGCAGGCCGGGCAGCCTGCGTTCCCAGCAGCCAGTCCTTCAACGCGGGAGCCACTGACGACTGCTCATCGCTCTGCGGGGTTCGACCAATGAAGTTCCGCCTCACGCGTTCGACAACCTGATCCGCACGCGCGCCTCACCAAGTACCACTTCATCGTCCGATTGAAGTCGAACGCCGCGCGTGCCTCGGAGGACCGGAATCGTTCTGCCCCCGCGTACGATCTCGGTTCCGTGTTCGCTGCCGTCATCGTGCAGTCGGAAGTGACCGGTGAGCGGCTCGAATGCGATGTGGGCATGCTTTCGCGAGACGGTCTGGTTGACATCGCCCCCTCCTTCCGTGAACACGACGTGGTTCGTGCGGATGAGCCGGTTGCGATGATCCCGGACCTCCGCGCCCCTGCCGACGTCGATGCGCGGGGCCGCCAGCGAATATGACCAACGCTCCATCACGCCGCACAGCGTCCTGATGTCGATCTGGCCGGGTTGCGGCTCGAGCTCCAGCCCGTCGACCTCAGGCTCAGCGACGCGTGCGAACTGCAGATCGAATTCGGACGCGCTCCAGGTCGGCTCGGCGTGGTCGAAATACTGGATCTCGACGACGACGTCGGCCGACGAGCATCCGGCAGACTGCACCCGGTTGAGGATTCTCGTCCGAAGGGGCATGTCCGCTGCGAAGACGGCTTCGAGCCGCCCGCGCGCTTCGCGCGACGGCGCCACGACCGACAGCTCGATTCGATTGAACGGAAACACGCGCGCTCCGCGGCCGGTGGGCTCGATCCGCTGGTCCACGGCCTCCAGAATCGCGAGCACGATTTCGAGCGGCTCACGCGTGCGCGATCGGACGAAGGCCTTCGCCGCTTTGTCGAGACCGGCGGCGATTGTCGATTCGAGCCGCCGGGCTTTGCCAAGAACGTCCATGTCAGCTCATTCCAGCAGGCCGGCACGCGATGCCGCGTCGACGATTTCGCCGGCGGCCGGCGCCGCGCTGCGGCCTCCGTACCCGCCGTTCTCGATGACGACGGCGAACGCGATTCGTCTGGTCGCTGGACCAAACGGCGCGAAGCCGACGAACCACCCGTGAGACGGCCGCCCGTCCAACTGCGCCGTTCCGGTCTTGCCGGCGATGCGGCCGGGATGGTTCCGCAGCACGCGGCCGGTGCCGCTCAGGACCACGTCGCGCATGTAGCCCGCGAGCACGTGTGCGTCGTCGCCGTCCAGAAACCGATCGGTCGCTGCGGTGCCTTCATCCTGATCGCAGCGAGTGTCGCGCAGCACGCCGTTCGACGCGATGGCGGCCGACACGCGCGCCAGCCTGAGGGGCGTCACGACGACATCGCCCTGGCCGTAACCGATCTGCGGGAGCGTCTGGCGCACACGCGCGGCAACGTCGGCTGCCGGCGTCAGCGAAATCCCCAGTCGATTGGCGGTGTCGAGCAACGCCTGCGAGCCGACCTTGACGGCGAGCTGCGCGAAGAACGCGTTGCACGAATGCACGAAGCCGCCGTGCACGTCGATCGTCCCGTGCGGATTGTCCATCACGTCGTCGCGGACCGGGCGGTTCCAGCCTGGAATTCTGGCCCCCACTCTTCCATCCGGCAGCCGCGCGCACGTGAACGTCGTCCGACGATCGACATGCTGGCGCAAGGCCGCCGACGCCGTCACGAGCTTGAACGTCGATCCAGGAGGGTACAGGCCGTAGCGCGCGCGATCCAGGAGCGCGTCGTTCGGGCTGTCCGAGCGGACGACCGCGAGCTCACCGCGCCGAAGCGCCGAAGGCGTGGGCGCGGGTGCATGCGAGCCGGACGCGCCGGGCCACGGATAGCTGACGCTCGCCAGGAGCTCGCCGCTGTCGGGATCGAGCACAACAGCCGCAGCCTTGCCCGCGCCCTTCTGGGCGTAGGCCGCGACGATCCCGGCCACGCGAAGCTGCAGGTTCGCGTCGATCGTCAGGCGCACGTCGTGCGGCTGTTGAAATCGCGCCCACACCGCGCTGGCCGGCTCGTAGCGATGACGTAGAGCCGGGAGGAGGTCGCGGTAATCGCGCCTGATCGTCAACATGGATCGGCCGGCAGAATCCGTCGTATGAACGACCTCGGCGCGATCGTCGAAGCCGCGAAGCTCGCGTTCGGCATCGCGCTCGATGTATGACGTATTGGCCGCGGTCCAATTCAACCGCGTGCGCGCGTCGCCGAGGAGATGGAAGGCCGCGCCGCCGAGCGGATAGCATCGTTCGCCGGGCATCGGACACGTGTCATCGACTGACACGCCCAGCGTCTCGTAGGTCTGCCGTGCGTCCGCAATCACCTTCGGATCGTCGGTGGCCAGCGGCACGCCGCGGCGATCGTAGATCGTCCCGCGCGGTATCAGCCGGACGATATCGAGCACGCGCGGGTTGTAGACGAAACGTTGTCCTCCATCGGCCTGGATGCCCAGGTGCGCGCGGATGATGTAGTCGTCCGCATGCACCATCTGGACGTTGACCGCCACGGCCAGGAGAACCAGGGCAACGGACGCGAGCGACGCCCCGAGCCACATGATCGGAACGCGGAACGGCTCGAGGTCGCCCGAGGGGTGACGATCGGCGCGTATCGCGGTCAGCATGCCCAGCGCACAGAAGTTCGCGACCATCGCCGACCCGCCGTAGCTCAGAAACGGCGTCACGACGCCCGTGAGCGGCGTCACGCCAAGGATGCCGGACGCCATGATCAGCACCGGCACGATCAGAAACAGCGTGAGCGCGGTGCCGAGGAAGAACCCGTAGTCGTTTCGCGCGAGCCGTGCGATGCGGAAGCCGCGCCAGGCGAGGAACGTGTACAGCACGGCGACCAGAAACACGCCCGCAGCCCCGAGCTCCTCGCCAATCGCCGCAAGAATCAGATCCGTGTGGCCGGCCGGCAGGTAGCGCGTGTCGCCGAAGCCGAGCCCGGTTCCAAACGATCCCCCGGTCGCAAGAGCCCAGATCGCATGCGTCACCTGATCGCCGCCCGGAACGGCGTTGTCCCATGGCGATTGCCACATGCGAACGCGCTCCGCGAGCGTGTGCGAGATATTCAGGCGATAGCCGACATAGAATCCGAGTATCAGGATCGCGAGGCCGGCAATCGCCATCCCGACGCGCCCGCGCGCGACGGCATAGGTCGCGAGAAAGACGCAGCAGAGAAACAAGGCCGGGCCTAGATCCTTTTGAATGTAGAAGAAGACGAGCGCCAGGCCGACACCGGCGAGGACCGGCGTCACGTATTCGGCGCGCGGCAGGTTGATCCATCGCGTCCATCGCGAACCGCGGAACAACGGGCTGCGGATGTCACGGAGCAGTTCCCACCGGCGCGCAAAGAGCCCTGCGAGGAACAGCGCAAGCAGCAGGCGGATCGCCTCAATCGGCTGCACCGGGCCCAGGTTGACCTTCGCGTCGCTGGTGCCGGGACCCGAACCAAAGAGGATCAACAGCACCGACAGCGACAACGCCGCGATGAGCGGCAGATAGCTCAGCGTCATGAAGCCGGCGGCGCCGAAGTCGACGAGCGACACGGCCGTCATCACGGCGATGCCTGCGACCGTTCCTTCGGCGAACCGCACGAACGTCAGGCTGTCGCGCAACGGATCGGCGCGGCTGAGGAGGACGGCAAACCCGATCGCCGTGAGCAGATGCGCGACCGCGAGAAGGAGAGGATCGGTCCGGATGCCGCGCAACCGCCAGACGAGCATGGCCGCCAGAAACGCAAGAATGTAGATGCACCCGAACAGCACGACCTGCCGCCGGAACTCGTCGATCGTACGGACGGTGAAGAGCGGCTTCATCTTCGCGAAATCCGCCGGGCTGAAGAGGGGCGCGATGGCGCCGACATTCGGCAGCGGGCCCGCCTTCTGTCGTTCCTCGCTGAGAAACTGGAACAGCCGCTGGGCAGCCGGTTGTCGATCGTTGGCATCCGACAACACCGTCGCCATCACGGCTTCGAGCGGTTTCGCGCCGGCGAGGGTATTCAGGTTGATGGGCGCGGCCGCCGCAGCGTGGCCGGGCTGCTCGAAGACGCTCGTGCGTCCCGCATACGCCAGCGCAATCGCCAGCATCGCGACGCAGGAGGTTGCGGAAAGCGAGAGCACGGACAGGCCGATCCGGTCGGTCCAGTGCCGCTTTTGTCGCGTCTGTCGTTCGGCCGCGACCGTAAAGGTTGCGGTCATTGGGGGGCCGCCTGCGGTGATGCCATTCGGAATGGCCGCGGTGTTCCCGCCCGAACGAGGCCGGACAATTCGCCTCTTCGCTGTTCGGCTTGTTCGAGGCCGAGCTGCGCGGCCCGCAAGCTCCGCGGGGCGTCCCCGTAGCCGAGCACCGTCGAATAGAGTTCGATCGCCTGCCGGTACGCATCGGCCGATCGTCTGAGGTATTCCTGTTCGGCTGCCAGGCCGCTCAGCGTCCGCGCCGTGCGCGCGAACGTCATCGCGCGGGAGCGGTAGCCATCAGCCAGCTGCACGGTCTCGCGCGTTCCCGCGGTGTACCCGCGACGCTGCGCCTGCTTCAACGCATCCGCGCCGCGATCCACGTCTTCGAGGCCGTATACGAACGTCCGCATCAACCCGAGAAACGGATCGGGCCAGGCTGGGCGGAGCTCGGCGGCCTCGCGGAATGCGGACACCGCTTCCGTGAATTCGTGCTGCGCGTCCGCGTCCTGCTTGTGCGCTTTGAGCGCCTCGCCGTTGATCCGATGCAGGTGGCCGTCGCAGTAGCGGAGCGCGCCCCTGATCCGGCCGTCGTCCGGGTTGACCGCCAGGACCTGCGCGAGCGCCTGGCGCGCCATCTTCCACTGCGCCTCTCGAACGGTCGGAGCCGGTGTTCGATAATTGCCGATGGTGCGATCGGCGAGCGTCACCGTCTGGTCCGTCAACGCATGCTCCAGCCTGGCCGTGGTGATCCGCAGACTGTGGGCGCTGAGTGCCCGATAGCTCTCCCAGAGGCTGCCGATCCTTTCGAGTGCGGCCGTCGGCACTTCGGCCTTCAGTCGCTCCGCCCGGGACGCGATCATCACCTCGTATCCGACGACGAAGCACGCGAGGAGGAGCAGTAATCCTCGGACGTAGCGACGGCCCGAGCGAGGCTGGGTGGCGTGCCACTCGGACGGTTGAAAGATGATGTTCGCCGGCGACAGCAGCACGGCCGGCGATTCCGACTCGACCCGCAGCGTTCTTCGCGTGGCGTCTTCATCCACCAGCGACGGCGCCCGTGTGCGCTCCGTCGCAGGCTCGTCGCGCTGCATGCCGCCGGCCGGCCATCCTTCACGTTCGGCCTGAGTCACGCGACCGAACCTGACGCATTCGAGATCGTCGCGAATCGCGCGAGCATCGCCGTATCGATCGGCCGGACGTCCCGCGAGCAGTTTGGCAACGACGGCCTGTAATGCCGGTGGACAGGACGGGCCGAGCGGTTCGGGAGGCTGCAGCGATCGGATTCGGAGTTCCAGCCGGCGCGTGTCCGGCGCGCGAAACGGCTGGAGGCCGGCGAGCATCTCGTACAGCAGCACACCGACCGCCCAGAAGTCGGAGTAGGTGTCTATTTCGCCGGACTCGAGCCGCTCCGGCGACACGTACGTGATGCTGCCGAAATCGCTGCGCGTCACTTTGCGGCTCAGCGAAAGTGCTTTGGCGATTCCGAAATCGAGAATCTTGACCTTGTCGGCCCACCGGACTCGAATGTTGTGCGGCTTCAAGTCGCCGTGCAGGAGCGAGCGGAGGTTGCGTCCGTCGATGGTCGACTCGAAGCCGTGTGCGGCTTCGAGAAAACGACAGAGCTGAATCGCGATGCCGACGGCGCGGTTCGGCGCCAGCGCGCCGCCCGCGAGAATCTCGGAGAGATTGCGTCCGTCGAGATACTCCATCGCGATGTAGAAGTAGCCGCCCTCGATGCCGTGTTCGTACACGAACGGAACGTTCTGGCTGATCTGGCAGAACTGCTCCTGAAGCTTCGCGCCCCAGCGCTCGGCCTCGAGGGCGTCTTGCGTGTCAGCATCCGGTCCCGTCGGAACCAGCTTGAGCGCGACAGGGCGACCGTCCCGGCTATCGGTTGCGAAGAACACGACGGCCATGCCGCCGCGTCCGATCTCGCGGACGATCTCGTACGGTCCGACGCGAACGCGCTCAAAGACCGTCGTCACCATCGTCCCGGCCTGACCGGCGGTGTCGTCGACGACGTCGAGCGAACATCCGGAGCGTCGGCGAACCAGTTGTCGCGGCTCAACAAGGTGCGCGCGCCGATGCTCAAATCGTCGAAGGTGTCGCGGCTCACGTCCTGGAAGACGTTTCCGGTGACGAGCGGATTGGCGCCTTCGTCGATGATGAACGATCGACGGACGTGCTCCGAGGTGCCGTTTCGCATGAAAACGTTGTGAGCCAGCCGGGCTGTAGCCGCGCGGATGGTCAATGCTGTACCTGGATTGTCGTGAACGTCGCTGGCCAGGATCGTGGCAATTGACATGCCATCGACGACGATCGCGGCGTTCGCTGCGCCGGTGACCTCGATGTCCACCAGGGAGGTCTGCGAAGCTCTAATGAGGACACCTGTGCCGAGGGGCGTCGCGGCGTCTCCGACGATCCGGAAACCGGCCAGCTCCGCGCCGACCACTCCGGCGGCGACGACGGCGGCGTCGCCTTCCGACGCGGTGCCGGACAGCCGAATCGTCGCTGCCCGCGGGACGCGGCTGATGATCCGAACGCCGTCCTTCAGCCTCAGCGTTTCGCGGTACTCGCCGGGCTCGACGAGCACGACCGAGCCTGCTGCCGCCCGCTGCAGCACCGCGGCAATCGACTCGGTCGGACCAACGGCGATGGTCGCGGCTGCAACCGCAGCGGCGGGGTTCGACGGCCGGTCAGACACGGGGCCGGGCCACAGACGAGCGGCCGCGGCCGAGATCGAGGCGGCCGCCAGGGCGACCGCCACGAGCCAGGCCGAGCGCGAGATGTTCGTTCGCCGGCCTTGCGAAGTGACTTCCTGCCGGGGGGCGTCAACAACGGGACGATGGGCGTCCCCGCGCCGCGTGATCTCGCCCACCGCCCGCGCCTCCGAATCGTCGGCCGCTGCGAACCGCTCCCCTTCGACATACACGACGCTGATGTTGTCCTTGCCGCCGGCCGCATTCGCTGCGTCGATCAGCTCCTTCACGACCTGGTCGGGCCGGCCTGCAAAGCGCTTGACGATATCGTGCAAGGAGGACGAGTGGACGAGGTCCGTTAATCCATCGCTGCAGAGCAGCAACGCCGCGTCCGGCTCGAACGCAATCTCGTACGCGTCGATAAAGTCCGGATCGTCGGGTTCATGCGGGTCGGACCCGACGTCGCGATACACCTCATTGCGCCGCGGGTGGTGCATCGCCTCGAGCTCCGAGAGCTCGTTGGAATCTTCACGCTCGCCGACCGGCGAGTGATCGCGCGTGATCTTGTCGATGCGTTCGTCCCGGAGCTTGTACAGGCGCGTGTCGCCGACATGGCCCACCACGGCGCGCATCTCGTCGACAACGACGACGGTCAGGACGCACGCCATCCCGCTCCACTCCGGCCGCAAGACTGCGGCGCGATGGATGTCGTTGTTCGCGATCGCGATCGCGTCGCGCACGCGATCGACAAGCGGTCCCGTCTCGCGTTCGAACCGCGACCGCACCGTCGCCAGCGCGATATCGGCGGCTCGTTCACCGGCCGGGTGGCCGCCGACGCCATCGATGACCAGGAACAACCCTCGCGCCAGGTCGAGGTGGATGCGATCTTCATTGACGTCGCGCTGCCGGCCGGCGTTGGTGTCCCCCGCGGCTCGAAGCGCGGTTGCTGTCTGCATCGAGTGGCTCATTCCGCCTTGTGCGACCGGTAACCAATCCACAGATACAGCGATACGAGAACGCCGCACGCGACGAGAAAGAAGACGTGAGCCCGCAGGAGGAACACGATCATCGCTTTCGGAAATCCAGGAAGACCGTGCCGGCGAGTCCTATATTCGCGACATCGGGCAGCGGCGTTTTGGAACCGTTCTCGCGTTTCGTCCCGTCGACCTCGTCGAAACCTTTCGGTACGTGGCGGCCGTTCAACGTCGTGCCGAGCGTGCTCAGATCGATCAGGAAAAACCGATCGCTCGCCGGATCCCGGAGGATGCGGGCGTGCTCGCGAGACACGTCCGCAGAGGAGGCGATGCGGATGTCCACCGGATACGCGACGCCGCCGCG
>Ga0068865_100002133_pt1 | contig 11687 bp, 9 predicted proteins | sample KBSMisM12_FD_75293 | JGI IMG/M metagenome (GOLD analysis project Ga0068865, IMG submission 75293) | Miscanthus rhizosphere microbial communities from Kellogg Biological Station, Michigan, USA - KBS Miscanthus M1-2 | ecosystem: Host-associated > Plants > Roots > Rhizosphere > Soil ...
ATTGCGCCGCCGGGAGGCGCCTTGCCCAACGAATGGTTCCAGGACTTGGACGAGGCGGTTTCGCGCGGGATGAGCCTCGTGAACGGGCTCCATGACCGCCTTGCTCCGCGCTATTTGAACCTAAAACCAGGCCAAATCATCTGGGATGTGCGGGTCGAGCCGGAGGGCCTCGGCATCGGAATGGCGCGAGCGCGAGAGCTCGATAATAAGCGTCTGCTCATGATCGGCACGGACATGGCGATCGGGAAGATGACGGCTGGCTTGGAGATCGTTCGCGCTGCGCGGGCTGCAGGCGTTCGCGCGGAGTTTGTTGCGACGGGACAGATCGGTATCGTCGTCTCCGGACGCGGCGTCCCGCTCGACGCGATTCGTTTAGATTTTGCGAGCGGTGCAATCGAACGCGAAGTGATAGCGGCCGCAGATGCTGAACTGATCGTTGTAGAAGGACAAGGATCTTTGATCCATCCCGCAAGCAGCGCGAACCTTCCGTTGTTGCGCGGTTCTTGTCCGACGCATTTGATTCTTTGTCACCGCGCCGGACAGAAGACGCTAGTGCGGCTGCCGCACATTGCTATTCCGCCACTCAAGGATTACATCCGCATGTATGAGGATCTGGCGACTGCGTGCGAAACTTATCCGCGACCGCAGACGGTGGCGGTGTCATTGAACACGGCGCATGTCGCGACCGATGACGAGGCGCGAGCTGCATGCGATGCGATTTCGCAAGAGACGGGTTTGGTGTGTACGGACCCGGTACGGTTTGGGGCGGATGTATTGGCTTCAACGATCTGTTAGTCGCGAAACATCGAAGGCTTCTCCAACCACAAAGAACACCAAGAGCACAAAGTCTCACAAAGAATTCTGGGGATGCACTGTTGATTCAACACCGCAACGTTGGATTCATCGGGCGCGTTAACCATGCAGAAGCGTCAGATGTTTTCAGGAAATCTCGTTTCGGCAAAAGGGTTGTTACTCGCAGGCGAATTAGTGCTCGCGGGAATCATTGTCTTAATTGTTTGGTTCCTCATGTTTTTCGCGGCTTCCAACCGAGACCCTTGGATCGTTTGGGCTCTCTACTACGTGATGAAGGCGGCGTGGATCGTCCTGATTGTGGTCGGACTAGTAGCGTTCGTTAGCCTCGGCGTGATGCTACTAGTGAAGCAGTGAAAGTCTGTTGTGGCGAATCCTAGGAAGCGCAGGGGATTAAGAAGAGTCAAGCACCCCCTCCTCTGTTCGCTCGTTCCTCGCTCACAGGTCCTCCCCCGCAATCCTCGGAAGCACCCTTCGTTCCTCAGGGCAGGCTCATCTTCCTGCGGGTTGCAAGGGAGGTGTTTTGGCCCGGCAATCCTTCACGCCACCGGCAAGGCGTCCCCCAGCCCGATCCAGGCGACGGCGTCATAGATGTCCTCGAATTGACGCATGTCGGGGGGGAGGTTGGCGAGGATGTCTTCCCCGTACCGCTTCGTTTTGAGCCTAGGATCAAGGAGGGCGATGATTCCTCGGTCTTCCGCTCGCCGAATCAGGCGGCCAGCGCCCTGGCGCATCATCATCTTCGCAGCGGGGAGGGTGTGAACGGCAAAAGGATCTTGCCCTTGCGACTGAAGCCACGCCATGCGCGCGACGGCGGCGGGATCGATAGGGACTTCGAACGGCACGCGGACCAATGCGACACACGATAAGGTTTCGCCGGGGGCATCGAAGCCGGTCCAGAACGAGCGCAGGGCAAACAAAGAAGAGTTCACGTCCTTCAGAAACTTTTGACCGACTGCACCTGCGCCACTTCGGGTTTGCATGAGGATCGTCAGTTCTTCAGGAAGCTTCATGTACGAATGCACGCCTTCCATTTCCTTTCGCGAATGAAAAAGCGCGAGCGTGCGACCGTTTAGCGCGCGAATAATTTCAGAAAGCTCGCGGGCAAGTGCGCGATAATAATCGTTCTCACTTCCCTCTTTTCGCGCGACGGACGGATCGGGAATTTTTCCGACTTGCGGAGTATAGAGCGCGGCCTGAATCGAGAAATCAAACGGCGATGGAAGAATTTCTTCGTATGCGGGCGATGCACCGGTCGCGCGTTTGAAATGATCGAAATTTCCATCAATGGCGAGGGTTGCCGAGAGACACGCCCACGGTGTGCGTTGCCAAATCAGGTCATCGAGCGGTTCGGCGATGTCGATCGGATCTTGGCGGAGTTGTGAGGTCGTTCCGGTAAGGCCGACATAGCTGACAGCGACTCCCTGCGGATCGAAAATTGATTTGCATCCGGTGGCGTAAGTCCGGAGGTACATCAGATAGTTGTGGGCGGATTCGATGGCCTCTTTTCCGCCTCCTTCCTCGGTCCATTTCTCGATGAATTTGTTCGCGCCGTTCAGGAAGCGTTCAAGCTGAGTTGAAGCTTCGTCGGCAATGCGTCGGGATGAGATCGCGCCACCCTCGGAATGCCGTGCTTTGACTGCTGGATGCTCCCAAACTTCGGTCGGTGCGGCGGCGACGATGCCGGGTCGATCCGACTCGAGCGAATAGGCAGTGAGATCGACCTTGAGTCGCTCTAATTTCTGGCGAATTTCTTCGCAGCCTTGCATCCAAATGCGGCCGTCGCCGCACATCCCTGCCGTGGGCATCAGGGTTTCTTCCAGCTTTGCGACGACGCCGCCGAGCATGTTGAGTTTGGATTCGCTCAGCTCGAATTCCAAACCGTTTTGCGCGGCTTGGAAAATATCGTGCGCTTCATCGAGAAGAAGGAAATCAAACTCTCCGAGCATTCCTTTTCCGTCGCTCGATGATTTAGAAAGCAGTGCATCTTGGATGACGACACTGTGATTTGTGATCACGAGGGTCGCGCGTTCTGCACGGCGTCGCGCGCTGTAGTAGTAACACGCTTCGTAATGTGGGCACAGACGTCCGGGACAAACGGGCGGAGCGGCGATCGATGGCCACATGCGCATCGCGCCTTTGCGAAAGATGTGCGAGAACTCGCTTTCCGTTCCTTGATCGGCGAGCGCGATGAATTGATCGGCGGTGTCGCGATTCCCTTCGCGTAAGGATGCGAGGCACGCATAACGCTGTCGGCCGATGAGGAATTGTTTCTTGAATCCTACGATATCTTCCGATTCGAAGAGACTGAGAGCGAGTGGGAGATCACGCGTCCAATACTGTTCGGCGAGCACGTTCGTGTAAGTCGAGATCACGACCCTGGTTTTGTTTTCGATGCCGTGGGCGATGGCGGGAATGAGAGCGGCAAGTGATTTTCCAAGTCCAGTTGGCGCCTCGATCGCGCCGGTCGACTTGCCGTCGATCAGATCGGAGAGGAGGAGGGCAAGCTGGATTTGGTCTTGACGGTGGACATAACGGGGGCGTTCTTCGAGTCGCTTGAAAGCGGCTTCGATCTTTCCAGCGACTGTAGACACCCGTTTACGTTACCGCACCAAATGGCAATCGTTTATTTAGCTATTGCCGATCTTCTCGTCGGTGCATATAATGCTATGGAAGTGCATTTGCATTCTTGGCATCAAACCTGAGGGGATATGAAACTTAATAGATCGATTCTGGCTGCGGTCGCGGTTTTGACATTGGGAGGCATGGCTTTCGGCCAAGGGACTAAGGCAAAGCCGAGTGGGCAGATGGCCGGCGGCGTCGGAAAGATCGGAACGCCTTACAAGATTGGCGAGAAAGACAAGGAACTGCAGTTCACGCTTGAGAAAGCGGAGTTCGCCACGCGGTTCATGATCGACACCGATACGATCCTTGCAGATGCCGATCACAGATTATTGATCCTTAGTTTTGCCGTTCAAAACCCCGCGAAAGTGGATCGGCAGTTTAACTCGAATTCCTTCAAGTTCACGGTGGTGTCACCTGATGACGAGAACTTTGTCGTCGAGGCGCAAGTGGTACATCCCGATCGGCGCACGATCATGGACCTGAATATCAAGCCGACGCAAAAGGTGCGTGCGATCGCGTATGTGGTTATCCATCCCCAAGGACCGGTGAACAAGCTCATCGTGCAACGAGGCGAGAAGACCTCTGTGTTGCGATACGACCTTCACGAATTGGTGAAGCCGTTAACAAGTCCGTTTGCAAAGGACAAGGGTACGGGGAGTGTCAACCCAGGCACGGCAGAGATGAAAACACCCTTCGAGCTTGGCCCATTTGACTTCACAGTCGATTCGGTGGAGGAAATGCCGAAGGTGGGCGATTGGGATCCAGGCGATGGAAAGAAGGTCGTTGTGTTTCACGTGACGATGAACAACGTGTCCATGCTCAAGTGGTGGTCAACCGGCGACTATCAGTACAAGTTATACGATGAAGATGGCGACGAGATCGACAGTGCGGCGGTCGCCAAGAACAGCTCGGACGAGAATTTTTACACCAATCCCGAAGCAGGAGCAGTGCTCAAGTTTCGGGTCATGTTTTACGTACCGGCGGCGGCCAAGTTTACGAAGCTAGTGCTCAAGAATTTACCGAGTGGAAGATCGGTGGCGGTTCCGCCTGCGACCGCAGGTTCATAGATTTGGTCAATTTCGATTTGGGCTGCTAGTCGCGGCCCTTTAAACTGTACGCTCGCATTCTTTTTGATTACGGAGGCTCGTCGAAGTGCTCACCTTCATTGCCGTTCTCGCTCTCTCAGGATTCGATCATAAGCAAGCGAAGCCTCCGCAAAAGCCACAGCCTGCGAAGAGTCAACTGCGGCAACTGCTCGATGCCCCCATCTATTATTTGAACTTCAAAATGCACATCACGGCGTCCGGTGCGGGATCTACCCAAGGGGAACTTCCTTCGAGCTACTCGGTTTCGCTCACGCGAGATGTTGAAAACATGATCACCTTGGCTGGACGCAGCCAGGGAGCTTCCTTGAGCATGATGGACATGATTCCCAAGGATCCGAGCAAATTAAGTGATCCGACCAAGTTCGATCCGACTATGATGGATCCTACGAAACTTGCCGAAAACTACTGCACGTGGATGGCAGGTGTTGTTCCACCATCCGAACCGCAAACCGATGCGAATGGGATGAAGTACATGAATGAGGCCGTTCTCAATTATCGCGGAACGGTCAAATACTCTGGTGAATTTCATTCAAAGCAACCGATTAGCGAATCGGACGAACTTGAGGATGTTGTTACGAACAGTAACTATGAAGGTAAGTCGCAGGTGAGTTGTCCGCAGCCGCCGATGTTCGAAATAAACGGTGTGCAGAAGACGTTCAAGCTTCTCGTCGCATATGACTTTTCTGATCCTAATGAGGAATCGGCAATAGGCGAAACCGTGACCACGACGTCGAGCTCACGTGGTTCTCACACCGCCCACACCCCCATCAAGCAAGGGCTTTGGATGTCTCGTCCTGTGTTGGAGGGAAGCACCGAACCAACTATCAAACTTGAAGGAAAGCTGCCCGAGAGCGGTTCTGCGGTTTCGGGGTCCTGGTCATATCCCGTCGTTGTCGATGGCATCCCCGGAACGATGACGATCACGGCGGTGCTTACGCCGACCCGTGCAGAGCAGCTTGAGCTAATTGTTACACCGCCGAAGGACTATGATGCTTGGCGCCCAATGGGAAATATCAACGGCGAGGACGAGGAGGGTAACTCCGCCACGGTGAATGCCCATCTTCAAAAAGTCGGGGGCGGAGTGCCCACGACAGTTAAGGTCGACAAGTTCGAATGGAAGCTGGTCAACACATCCGATGAAAGGGGTGTGTGCATGAACTGGCCGATGGTCGCAGACGCGACCGATCCTTTCGATCTACAAATCAAAACCGACAAAAATCCAGACCTCATCGTAAAGGACGAAAAAGGGCAATCTGCCGCTGACACATCGCCCGCGGCTTTTGACACGAAAGTGACGGTGTCGTCTTTTGACTACGGCGGATCATGCGAACTGCAGGTGACCGCCTACATGTCGAACGGCGCTCAGATCGTTGGATACGTGAAAGGTGGTTCCGACGTTTCCTTGATGCTCCCAAAGCGACCAAAGAAGACGAGCTATGTGGCCGCTAGCTACATCGCCCAGATGGGATCTGGATCGATGGAGGATTCGGACGACACAGATTCTGTTCCGGAGGGAAACAGCTTCCTTGGTGACGGCCTCACTCTGTACGAGGAATACCGCGGGTTCATGGAAGATGGCCGATGGATGACTGGTGACCCAAAGCGCAAGGAGCTATTTCTCGTCAACGAGATGCGTGGCGAACCGCACACATGGAAAGGGATCTCCATTTATAAAAGAGCGACAAATATCCAAGTGCACGGCAAGCTTTTGATGGGTGAAACCAACGCCGCCCACGTGATTAATTTCAATCACACTAAGATGCCTCACGCGGTAGACCAACACGCGCTTTATATCGTGCGCGGAAGGCTTCTGTCAGAAGGAGAAGACGCGGCCGGTGTTCGAAACGTAGGTCCTCCCCGAATCGCGGTTGATGTTACGATGCCTCCCGACTGGAAGAAGTGGCAGCCGGGAAACAATGGGAGCGGGTTCCCATGGTTTGCTTGCACCATCGCCCATGAAATGAGTCATGGATCGAGTGTCCGCCACCACGGAGAGATCGATTACCAAACGGCATGGGCCGACCTCCAAAATCCACCGAGGCATGTTGAAGGCCCGGCTGCGTTTAATGAGGCCAGAGGCAGATGGGAATGGAGTGGGCCGCAAACAGAAATCATTATCAAAAGGGAAAATGGAACCATCGTGCCGCCAAATGGCACCGGGTTTTATCCGAACATGTGGATCAGCGTTCAAGGCGGTCAGCACAGCGGCGACAACGACTGCTATATGAAATACGCGTGCGGCTCAGCCTACAAAGTGGACTCTGAACCTAACGTGAGATATCTGACCTCCGATGAGGTCACGGGCGTAGTTTTGTGCACCGCTCCGGATGGCACCGGCGAAAATGATTCGGGCAGAAGCCCACGATCTCGCCACGGGGACGCAACACTTGGCAATTGCGAAACCCAACTTTGTATCAATGACCGTTTCCAGCCTGGCAATTCCCCGCTGAACTCGTGGGTCGTCTCATTGCTTCCCGCGCGACTTCCGTTGGCGGCGGCAAAGCGACAAGAGCCAGACCTACCTGTGTCCTCGCCGTCCATCATCGTTGGGGCAAACGATGTTAGTGGGCAAAGCATTAAGCCAGGATGGCCGATCATCGTATCGGTTTCCTTAGTTGATGATGAAGGTGTCGCCCATGCACCGCCTGCCGGATTGACTCCGAAGTTGATCGATGGTCGCGGCAAACCGGTCGCTCTCCAATTTGAGCAATCTGTACAACCTACCGCTGATCAGCCCGTCGCATATTGGGTGACGAAGGAAGGGAGCACAAGCAGTCTTGCGGCCGGGACTTATCAGATAACTTTGGCGGGGACAGCAACGCAAGAAATCGAGCCAGCGCAAGTCACGGTAAAGACCGGAGACGCCCTTACCGATTCGGATCTCGGCCTCTTGCATATCCAGTTGCTGATGATGGCGGGCAAGAACGATGATGCGGAAAAAGTTGCCGACCAACTTATCGCGCAGAACCCTGGCAACATCGATGCGCTGACGGCAAAGGGTGACATCCGTATGGACAAAGGCGATGCGAAGGGGGCGTTAGATGCCTACTCACAGGCGCTTGGATATGTGCCCGCGGGAGAAGAGGCACTATCGCTCCGACACAAGATTAGTGAGGCAGCGATGAAGGCAATGGGCGTGGCATCGCCTTAAGCCCTACATGAGCAAACGTTGCCAACCTCGACGGGAGGAGTGCCTAGTAAGCGGCTTCTCCATTCGCAGACTAGCGGCGACGGCGGCTGCGAGATGAAGATTGACTGCTCCTCGATGACGACGCGGGGGTGGAGGGCACAATCTTCTCCGCCAAATCCGTCCCGACGATCACCTTGATCTCAGGCGACCACGTATCGAGCGGACTGCTCGACGTGTCTTTCGTTGCGGGACCGACTCCGAGTTGGTTCGCGACTTGATTTGCTTGTGCCTGATACAACGCCATTCGATAAGTTACGCCCGAAGTAGGAGCGAGAGGTGCCCGTCCTCCACCGTTAAAGGCGTCGTAGCCTTGCGCGTAAAGCATCGAGGCGATCGATCGCGCGGCGGCATTCATGTTTGACGAGTTGTAAACGGCGATGCGAGGCAGCGCGATTCCCGCGTTTTGATCGCCGTTGATGAGCCACTGCATCATCTTCAGAGAGCGTCGTTGGTCCAGCAGCCAATAAGAGATTCCGTTCTCCATACCGTCTTCGCCAGGGAGCGTGCCGCCTTCGATCTGTCCGCCGCCTGCCTGTTGGAACAGGGTTCCGAGTGCTTCGATTTGCGGTTGCGTCATGTTGGTTTCGATCTGCTCGAAGCCTGTGTGGATGATGCTGGCGAGAGAGGCTATATTGCTCAGCGATTTGGTCGATTCGACCATCGCGTGGATGAGCTGTTGTTGTCGCGCGGCGCGGCGAAGGTCTCCCTCTTCGAGGTTTAGGCCCTTGTGTGTGCGTTTGCCTGGTTCGGTCTTTCGGAAGCGAACAAAACCTTCCGCTTCGGCGCCGTTGATGTGGTGGTGGCCCTTTGTGAGATGGATGTGAAGTTGGCCCCAACTGTCATCGTAATTCATGTCGTCGAGGACGTCGACATCGACGCCGCCTAATGCATCGACGATCGAACGTACCGCGGTCGGTTTGAGGACGACGAAGTAATCGGGGGTCACACCGAACTGGGAGGAAAGGGTGTCCTCCATGAGCTGCGGTCCGCCGCGGACCATGATGGAATTGGCTTTGTCGGTCACGCCATCCGCACTTGTTATCTTGCTGTCGCGGGGAATGCTGACGGCGGTGATTTTCGGATTGACAAGATCGACGCCGATGAGCATGATCGTGTCCGCACGTGAGCCCTTCGTGTAGGGCATCCCCTTGCGGTCGCGGTTGTAATCCTTGCCGAGGACGAGGACCACGAGGCGATCTTTTCCGGGAAAAAGGAGTCGGGGATTCGTTCGTGCGTCGAAAACCTGTTTAATTGTTCCGCCCTTTCCAGCGAGCGCCGAACCTACGCGGTATGCCCAAATTCCGAAGGAGAGGAATATGATTCCAACGACCGCCAAGAACCCCCAAAGCAGTCGTTTCTTCCGCACCCGCGTAGTATACGGTTGCTCGGCTTGTCCTTCGAGAGCCACGGCTTTTGTAACGGTCTAATTCCTCCCGGGGTTCCAAATCAAGATTCTTGAGCTCGAACGGAGGTTAGCGCCAGTTTGCTGCGGTACCGCAAGATGAACAGGCCCGCGACGATCGCTCCAATCGCGGAGGCGTTGTAGCTGGCATTGTGGATTGCAAGGTCGATCGTGAATCGTCGCTGCACCTCCAGGCTCGTGGCACTCATACGCGAGTCGAAGACGGCATAGGGGATGTTGATTCGTAGAATCCAAAAGACGAGTCCAGTCACCGTGGCGCACGCTGCGCTTCCTGCCAGAATGGCGACGATCCAACGGACGATGCAGCGAAAGGGTGGCAGCGGCCTCCTCCCGAGAATCGCGCTTGCTCCGATTACAGTTCCGAGGATCGCGCCCATCCACCAAGTCGCAATGAATCCCCAAACGAGTGCGAGGACCGTTAGGTCGTTCGTATCTACGACGTGTGGATGCCAGATGGTGAAGTATTCCGGACAGATGCGAATCGTGATCTGATCGTGGACAAGTCCATAGATCACAGATGCAAGGGTCGCCACACTCACGGTCTGGAGTAAGAGTCGCCACTTTGACATTTCGACTTCACAAGCCCTCGATAATTGAACCCGAGGTCATGGTCACAGACGACGAATCGTATACTTGAATACAACGAACATGGATTTGAACGCTGCCCTAAGCCAACTGGATGCTTGGTCCGTTGCGGATCGAATAGCCTTTATTGAGGCTGCTTGGGATCGGCTGGTCGTTACCGGTTACCAACCCGATTTAGATGACGCTCAACGCGCGGAGCTGGATCGCAGGCTGGAGCATGGCGGTCCCTTGACTTCTTGGGGCGAAATCAAAGCGAATGTCATTCCTCAGCAATGAGCTACCGTGTTGCATTCTTGCCCGATGCGCGAACAGATATCGAACAATCGTTCGCCTGGTACGAGGAAAGGCAGGCGGGGTTGGGAAACGACTTCCTCGCTGCGATCGAAGAAATTGTTCAACTGCTCGAAGATAATCCCATGACCTTTCAGGTCGTGCACCGGGAAATTCGAAGGGCATTGACGAGCCGATTTCCTTACGGCGTCTACTTCCACGTAATAGAAGAAGTGGTCATTGTCATCGCTGTCTTTCATGCGAGCAGACATCCTCGTCTCTGGAAGCGTCGCTAGGCCCAGATGGGACTCAACTAGTTGATCGAACTGTAATGGCAGGGTCACCCGGTACGACTCGTCCAATCTCCGTTGCACCCTCGATTACGTCCTGCGCGAACAGGGCAAGCCCGCCGCTGGTTTGTGCGTCAAAGATGACGTCATGAATCCAAGCTGGAACGTCCTCAGCAAAGGTGATCGCGTCTCCGACGAACTCTTTATTTCTGCCTGCGCCTCCGGTTGTTTGACCGCCAGAGATTAGGTCTTGCAAGCCCGATAAGAGAGGCAGCGAAGATGAATCGATTTCGATCGAGACCTTCGATCCCCGCGCGACATTGAAGAGGTGTCCTGCCAGGCCGAAGCCGGTGATATCGGTAGCGCAGCGCACGCCGTGATCAAGACCAAGTTGAGCTGCGTCGCGATTGAGAGTCGCCATCCATCGAATTGCTTCTTGCACTTGGTCATCAGAAGCAACATCGTTTTTCGCGGCGGTGGTGATGATGCCGGTGCCGAGCGGTTTAGTGAGATAAATGCGATCGCCCGGTTTGGCCATCGTGTTCGAAAACATCTTTTCAGCGTCGACGAGGCCGGTGACAGCCATTCCAAATTTCGGCTCATCGTCGATGACGGAGTGTCCACCGAGAATGACGGCGCCGGATTCAGAGACTTTGTCGGAAAGACCTTTGAAGATTTGCGCCCAAACTTCCGCGGGTGCTTGAGCGGGATCGAAGCACGCGATATTCAAAACGGTCAGCGGCGTGCCACCCATCGCGTAGACATCGCTCAGTGCGTTTGCGGCAGCGATGCATCCGTATGCGTAGGGATCGTCGACGATCGGCGTAAAGAAATCTACGGTCTGCACGATCGCTTGACCTCCGGGCAGCCGAAAGACTCCCGCGTCGTCCGATGTTTCAAAACCTACGAGCAGGTCGGGGTGGTGTGAGGTCGAGATATGGCGAAGCACGTCCGCCAACTGGGCTGGGCCCAGCTTAGACGCTCAACCGGCTCCGGAGACCATGTGCGTTAGCCGCATGAACCGAGTGTACCGACGGTACTTCATACTTCAGAAGCGCGATGGAAAACCCAATCCCACCACCGATTGTCGAGCCGGAAGCACCGCCGATAGTCGGGGTTGAGGAATCGCCTGGCGCCCCCACGCCTCAATACCAACGAACGCCCGCAGGCTGGATATTGCTGTTCGCGATCTTTGGAGCTTATGTCTCTCTGATGATCGCGTCGGCGAAGTTGACGAGCTTGAGTGAGGTCAAGAATCCCTACTCGGCGGAAGAGACGGCGATCAAATCTTCGATGCTCCAGAAGAGTGTGGCGGGCATTTTCAGCTCGTTGCAGCCTTCCAAGGGAACCACGCTCGCTAAGACAAGTGTCAAGCCCGATCTCTCTGT
>Ga0068865_100002135_pt1 | contig 11683 bp, 9 predicted proteins | sample KBSMisM12_FD_75293 | JGI IMG/M metagenome (GOLD analysis project Ga0068865, IMG submission 75293) | Miscanthus rhizosphere microbial communities from Kellogg Biological Station, Michigan, USA - KBS Miscanthus M1-2 | ecosystem: Host-associated > Plants > Roots > Rhizosphere > Soil ...
CGACGAGCCGACCGGCAATCTTCACTCGGGCCAGGGCAAGGAAATCATGGAGCTGTTCCGCAAGCTCAACGAGGCCGGCACGACCATCATCCAGGTGACGCACTCCGAGGTGAACGCGACGTACGGTTCGCGGATCATCCATTTGCGCGACGGCTGGCTCGTAGACGATTGAACCGTGAACCGTGAACCGTGAACCGTGAACCGTGAACCCCTAGAGACTCCCTAATGGGCAAAACCGACGTCTGGCAAGGCACGCTGGCGCTGATGATTCTCAAGACGCTCGAGACGATGGGGCCGCAGCACGGGTACGGCATCGCCCGGCGCATCGAGCAGACGAGCGGGCATCTGCTGCTGGTGAACTACGGGACGCTCTATCCTGCGCTGCTCAAGCTCGAGCAGGAGGGCTACATCAAGTCCGCGTGGGGCGTATCGGACAACAACCGCCGCGCCAAGTTCTACCAGCTCACGCGTGCCGGCAAAAAGCAGGTCGCCCGCGAAACGCGCGACTGGGAGCAGGCGCAGGCCATCCTCGCGAGGTTCCTCGCGCCGGACGAAGCCTCGTAGACCACGAGCGCCATGGCATCCCTGCGCGCGTGGACCGCTCGCGTCGGCGGATTGTTCGGCCGGCCGCAGGCGGACCGCGACCTCGTGGACGAACTGAACGGCCACCTCGACGCCCACGTCGAGGACAACATCCGCGCCGGCATGACGCGCGGCGAAGCCCGCAGACAGGCGGCCCTCAGGCTCGGCGGAGTAGACATGACAACAGAAGCCTATCGGGAACAACGCTCGCTGCCCTGGTTCGAAAACGTGACCCGTGATCTTCGACATGCCTTGCGGACGCTGCGGCGCAGCCCGGCATTCGCCGGAGCCGCCGTGCTGACGCTGGGGCTGGCCATCGGGGCGAACGCGTCGATCTTCACGGTGGTGTACCGCGTTCTGCTGAAGCCGCTGCCCTACGGTGATTCAAGCCGGCTGCTCGCGCTCGACTACGGCGTGCCGAGCGTCAACATCACGTCGGGCATCAACTTCATGACGTGGCAGCTCTATTACCAGCTCGCCGATCGCGCCCGCACGCTCGACGGCGTCGCGGCCTACACCAGGGACGAGCTCACGCTGAGCGGCAGCGGCACGGCGGAACGCATCGCATCGTCGCAGGCCACGCCGTCGCTCGCGAAGGTCCTGCGCGTGCAACCCGCACTCGGCCGGTGGTTCGCGGAGCAGGAAGGCGAAACCGGCGCAGCCCCCACGGCCGTCCTCTCGCATGGTCTGTGGGCCCGCCGGTACGCGCTCGACCCGGGGATCATCGGCCAGTCGATCCGGTTGAACGGTGTGCCGACGCAGGTGATCGGCGTCATGCCGGCGACGTTCGCGTTCCCGGTGCCGCGCACTGAAGTGTGGGTGGCCGCCCAGTCGACCAGGGCGAGCGCGTCCTTTCTTTTTACGCTGCAGGGCGTCGCCCGGTTGCGCGACGGCGCGACGATCGCAACGGCCCGCACGGAAATGACCGGCCTCATCGCGGACCTGGCACGCAGTTCGCCAAACCAGAGGGGAATGGTCGCCACTCCCCTTCCCCTGCAGGAATCCATCGTCGGCCGGGTGGCCGATACGCTGTGGATGCTCTTGGTGTCGGTCGTTCTCGTGCTCCTCGTGGCGTGCGCCAACGTCGCGAACCTGTTCCTCGTCCGGTCCGAGGCGAGGCAGCGCGAGGTCGCGGTGCGCCAGGCGCTCGGCGCCGGCAAACAAGCCCTGGTGCGCTACTTCCTGGCCGAGAGCGCCCTGCTCTCGCTTGCGGGAGGCATCGTCGGGCTGGCCATCGCCTGGGCCGCGGTCCACGCCGTCGTGGCCTACGGCCCGCCGAATCTTCCCCGCATCCCTGAAGTCAGGCTGGATGGCGTCGTCGTGGGCTTCACGTTGATCTTGAGCGTGCTCGCCGGTGTCGCGTTCGGCGCGATTCCTCTGCTGCGCGTGGCGCCGCTGCCCACGTCGCTGCACGAGAACGGACGGGGCAACACGGCCAGCCGCGGCCGCTTTCATGCGCGTCACGTGCTGATGGGAGGCCAGGTGGCTCTGGCCCTCGTGCTGGTGATCTCGGCGGGGCTGATGTTCCGCAGTTTTCAGAAAATGCGGACCGTCAATCCCGGCTTCAACCCGACCTCGGCGCTGACGTTTCGCGTCGGGCTCCCGAACAGCGAGTATGCAAGCCGGCGCGCCGCCGTCATGGTCCACCATTCCATCCTGGATGGTATTGCCTCTCTTCCGGGTGTCACGGCCGTGTCGGCCTCGACATGTCTGCCCCTGACCGGCACGTGCTTTGGCAACGGGCTCCAGACCGAGCGGCGGATCGAGGACGGCAAACCGCGTCCATTCCTCTGGTGGCGCGGAGTCGCCGGCAACTACTTCGAAACCGTCGGCATGCGGATACTTCGAGGCCGCAGCATCAGCCGCGGCGATGTCGAGCGCGGTGAGCGAATCGTGGTGGTGGACGAAGCGCTCGCAAATAGCTATTTTCCGGGGCAGGATCCTGTTGGCCAGCGCGTCAGAGCCTCCATTCCACCCAATTCTCGTTTTGGGATGCCGGAGTGGCTGCTCGTCGTCGGCGTCGTCTCGAATGTCGCGACGACGGCGCTGGCCGAGCCTCCAGCAGGGCACCTCTACATGCCGATGTCCATCGCTGGAGGGCCCGATATCCCCACCCAGGCGCTGGTTGGGCCGGACGTGACCATGATGGGCTACGTCGTGCGCACCACCACGCAGCCCTCGAGCGTGGTCACGGCGGTTCGCGGCGCGGTGGCCAACGTCGATCCGAACATCGCCCTGGCGGACGTGCAAACCCTGCAGGCCATCCTGGATCGGGCATCCGAACAGATGGCGTTCACGATGGTCCTGATCGCCATCTCGGCCAGCGTCGCCCTGATCCTCGGCGTGATCGGCATCTACGGCGTCATGTCCTACGTGGTCACGCAGCGCACCGCCGAGATCGGCGTTCGCCTGGCGCTCGGCGCCGAACCGCGCGGCGTCGCGGCCATGATCGTCCGCCAGGGCGGCGCGGTTGCGGTCATCGGCATCGCTGTCGGCCTCATGACGGCGTTCCTCGGCAGCCGCGTGATGGTGTCGCTGCTCTACGGTGTCAGTGCGCGGGATCCGCTCGTCTTCGCGGGTGCGGCCTCGGCGCTGCTCGGCGTCGCGCTCGTCGCCTGCTGGCTGCCTGCGCGGCGCGCGGCCGCCGTCGATCCGCTGGTGGCGCTACGCGCGGAGTGAGTGACCGGAGGACATGGCATGAGGAGATGGCGAGCGGCGCTTCTGCGAATCGCCGGGTTGTGGCGCGGGCGCGCGGACGACCGCGACGTCGCGGATGAACTGGACGCCCACCTCCAGTTTCAGATCGACGACAACCTGCGGGCCGGCATGACGCCTGACGAGGCCCGCCGCCATGCGCTCGTGAAGCTGGGCGGCCTCAATCTCGTCCAGGAGCAGCATAGGGACCGGCGCGGCCTTCCCCTGCTCGATACCTTGGTGCGCGACCTGCGGTACGCCGCGCGCGTCCTCGGTACACATCCGACCTTCGCAGCCGCCGCGATTCTCACGCTGGCGCTCGGGATTGGCGCCAACACTGCCATGTTCAGCCTTGCCGACGCGACGGCGTTTCGGCCGCCCGACGTGCCTCGAGCGGGCGAGCTCGTGCGCATCTTCACCAGCACGAAGGACGTCGAGTACGACCGGCTCTCGTATCCGGACTATCTCGACTACAAAACACGAGCAACGACGCTGTCGGGCCTCGTCGCATACGACACGGCGCTCGTGGCGATGTCGCAACAGCGCGACGACATCCCGCAGCTGTTTGGCGCCTGGGTCGTCACGGCGAACTTCTTTTCGGCGCTCGAAGTGCCCATCGCGCTCGGCCGCGGGTTCCGCGACGGCGAAGACCGCGTGCCTGGCGCCAACCCGGTGGCGGTCATCAGTCACAGCCTCTGGCAGCGCCGATTCCAGTCGGATGCCGCCGTTGTCGGCCGCCGCGTCATGCTCGGCACCAGGGAATTCACGATCGTGGGCGTGACCGGGGAAGGATTCAGGGGCACCGAGCTGTACTTCCACCCCGACCTTTACGTTCCGATCACGATGTCGCGCGACGTGCTGTCAACGATTCCCGCCAACTTCCTGGACGACCGCGCTGATCGCTGGCTCACGGTTGTCGGCCGACTGGACCGCGGCGCAAGCGTCCGGCAGGCGACCGCGGACATCGCGGCGCTGGCCGGGGCACTTGGGCAGGCCTTTGCCGATACGAACAGGAACCGGACCGCAGTCGTGCTGCCCGAGGTGACGGCGCGGGGCCGGATCGATGTCGGCGGTTACCAGGGCGCCGCGCTCATGCTCGCGATCGTCGGCCTGGTGCTGCTGATCGCCTGCGCCAACGTCGCGAATCTTCTGCTCGCGCGAGCCGCCGGGCGAACGAAGGAAATCGCCATGCGATTGGCGCTGGGCGCGTCGCGGGGACGGCTGATTCAACAGCTGGTCACCGAGAGCCTGCTGCTGTCGCTGTTGGGTGGTGCGCTGGGACTGGTCGTCGCGTATGCGAGCATGGCGGGCGTGTCCTCCGTGGTCCGGACCATCATGGCGGCGACCGACATGCCGTTGGCACTGGACATCCGGCTCGACCAGCGCGCGCTCGTCTTCACGGCTGCGATTTCGATCGCAACCGGGCTGCTGTTCGGCTTGACGCCGGCGTTTCTGAGCACGCGCGTCGATCTCATTCCAGCGCTCAAGGCGCCGATCGTCAGCGCGAGTGGCAGGCGGCGATGGTTCAGCTTCCGGAACGCGCTCGTCTCCTCGCAGGTGGCGCTGGCGGTCGTCGTGCTGGCGGTCGCCGGGCTGGCCATTCGTGGCGTCATCGACAAGCAACGGATCGATCCGGGCTTTCGGGTCGATCACGTGCTGCTGATGTCGTTCAATCCCGGACTGGTCAGATATGACCAGCCGCGGACGAGAACCTTCTACCAGGAGCTCGTCAGCCGCATCAAGGCGCTGCCTGGCGTTTCCGCGACCGGCCTCGCCCAGTTCATCCCGCTCGGCGTTAACAGCGGATCCATGCCGATCGTCGTTGACGGGTACGACATGCCTCCTGGGCAGGACCGCTTGATGATTCGCAACAACGTCGTGGACGAGGGGTACTGGAAAGCGATGCAGACATCGCTGGTCCGCGGGCGCACATTCGACGGGCGCGACACAATATCGAGCCCGCCTGTTGCCATCATCAACGAAACGATGGCCCGCCGGTACTGGCCACAGCAGGACGCGATTGGCAGGACGCTGCGGTTGCGCGATCGCAACGGCCCCGTGCTCCAGGTCGTTGGCATCGCCCGAGACGGCAAGTACGGCGAGATTGCGGAAGCGCCACAGCCCTTTCTGTTTCTGCCGTTCGAACAGCGCTTCCGCTCGATGATGACGATGGTCGTGAGGACGGACGGCGATCCGGCCTCTCTTGCCGCTCCGATCCGGGCGGAAGTCCGGGCCGTTGGCGGAGGCGTCCCGACATTCGACGTCCGAACGCTCGACGATGTCTACCAGGCGCGCGCGATGGCGCCCGCGCGGCTGACATCGCTGGTGATGATCGGGCTCGGCGTGCTCGGCACGATCCTCGCTGTTGTCGGACTGTACGGCGTGATGGCCTATCTGACGTCGCTACGCAAGCGTGAAATCGGCGTCCGGATGGCGATCGGCGCGGACCGGGCAAGCATCGTGCGGCTGGTTCTGCGACAGGGCGTTGGCGTGGTGGGCGTCGGCCTCGCCGGGGGGATTGGCCTGGCGATTGTCGCCACACCCGCCCTGGCCATGCCATTCGACTTCAGGCCACGGGATCTGACCGTGATGCTCATCGTCCCGGTGGTGCTCATGGCCGCCACGCTGGCTGCGGCTCTCGTTCCCGCGCTCCGCGCGGCGACAACCGACCCGGCAATCGCCCTGCATGATGAGTGAACGCATGACAACCAGACCGATGACGGAGTTGCGGGCGTGGTTGACTCGTTTCGCCGGACTCTTCGGCCGGCGCAACGGCGATCTCGAACTCACCGACGAATTGAACGGCCACCTCGACGCGAACATCGAGGACAACATCCGCGCCGGCATGCCGCCTGACGAGGCCCGGCGCTCGGCATTGCTCACCCTTGGCGGAGTGGAAATGACAAAGGAACGCTATCGCGAACAGCGCGGGATCCAGTTCATCGACGTGTTCATCCGGGACGTCCGCTACGGGTTCCGGGTCCTGCTGAAGAACCCGGCGTTCGCGCTCGCGGGCATCCTCATCCTCGGCCTCGGCATCGGCGCGAACACCGCGATCTTCAGCCTCGTCAACGCGGTCATCCTGCGTCCGCTGCCGTTCCGCGACTCGGCGCGCATCATGCGCGTCTGGCAGACGCCTCCCGAGACGTTCTTCGTGCCGGCGGGCGATCGCCGGATCTTCGTGGTCTCCCCCGCGAACTATCTCGACTGGGAAGCGCAGAACCACGTGTTCGACCGGATGGCGTTGTACCGGTTCCGCCGTTTCAACATTACGGGGCAGGGCGAACCTGACGCGCTGCGAACCGCCGTTGTCACCGGCGAGTTCTTCAACATCCTGGGCGTGCAGCCGCTGGCTGGCCGAACGCTGGGAGCGGCCGATCAGGCCCCCGACGCGCCGCGCACCGTCCTGCTGCGCGAAAGCGTCTGGCGGACCCGCTTCGGCGGGGACCCGGCCGCGATCGGACGGACGATCGCCCTCAACGGCGAGCCGTACACCATCGTCGGCGTCGTCCCGCAGCGCACGGCGTTTCCCGAGAACGTCGACCTCTGGCTCCCGCTCGTCTGGACGCCCGAGGAACGCGTGGTGCGGAGCAATCACACGTACTTCGTTATGGGCCATCTCCGTCCCGGCGTGGACGTCAAGACCGCACAGGCGGAGATGACGACGATCTCACAGCGGCTCGAGCGGCAGTATCCGGAGGACGACAAGGGCTGGGGCGCCTTCGTCGTACCGCTTCACGAGGACATCGTCGGCGACGTGCGCCTGCCGCTTCTGCTCCTGCTCGGCGCCGTGGTCTTCGTCGTCCTGATCGGATCGGCGAACCTGGCCAACCTCCTCCTCGCCAAGACACTCGGGCGATCGCGCGAGCTGGCGGTGCGGACCGCGCTCGGCGCCAGCCGGCTGCGAGTGATTCAACAGGTGCTCACCGAAACGCTGCTGCTGGCGGCCGGCGGCACGGTCCTCGGTCTGGTGGCCGGGTGGTTCAGCCTGCGGCTGCTGTCCACGTCGGTCGCCGAGTTCCTTCCCCGGCTGGGCGAAGTCAATCTCGACGCCCGTGTGCTCCTCTTCACCTGCACGGTCGCCGTCGCGGCGGCGGTGCTCGCGGGCATCGTACCGGCCTGGCGCCTCACGCGCACGAACCCCAACGACGCGCTGAAGCAGGGCATCGGGCGGACCAGCGCGGCGCCGGCCGAACGGCGTGTCCGCAACGCGCTGGTCGTCTGCGAAGTGGCGCTGGCGCTGGTGCTCCTGACCGGCGCGGGCCTCCTGCTCCGCACGCTCATGGAGCTTCGCGCCGTCGACGCCGGCTTCGATCCGCGGAACCTGCTGACGATGAACGTCGGGCTGCCCCGTGGCGGTGACAAGGGCGAAGAGCGGGTAGCGTTTATCAACGAAGTGCTCCGCAACGTTCGGGCGCTGCCGGGCGTCGAGTCGGCGGCCGCCGGCGACTCGCTGCCCTTCCAGGGCGGATCGAACCTCCCGTTCGCCATCGAGGGCCAGCCCAGGCCGCCGCTCTCGCAGCAGCCGATCGTGCCGACCCGGATCATGACGCCCGGGTTTGTCCAGGCGACGCGGATGAGGCTCATCGCCGGCCGCGATTTCAGCGAAGTGGACCGCGTGGATCGCGAGCTCACGGTGATCATCAGCCAGGCGATGGCCAGGAAGTTCTGGCCGAACCAGGATCCCATCGGGCAGCGAATCTCCTTCGGGCTCATTCCGAGCACGCCGCGAACCGTCGTCGGCATCGTCAACGACGTGAAGCTGCTCGGGTTGAGCGTCAAAGAGCCCGTTGCCGCGGCGTACCTGCCGGTCATGCAGCTGGTGGGCGCCGGGCCGTTCCAATTCATGGCGCTCGTGGTGCGGACGAACACGCCCGCCGACACGCTGGCTCCCACGGTGGTCAAGGCGATCCACGGCCTGAACGCGGACTTGCCGGTGCGCGACGTGCAGACCATGGACAGCCTGGTCGACGAATCGATCGGGCAGCAGCGGTTCGCGCTGACGCTCATCTCGACCTTTGCCGGGCTGGCCGTGCTGCTGGCGGCCATCGGCATCTACAGCGTGCTGTCGTACAGCGTCGGCCAGCGTATATCCGAAATTGGCATCCGGCGAGCGCTGGGTGCGCCCGCTGCCACGCTGGTGCGGACGGTCGTCGGCGACGGACTCAAACCGGCTCTCGCCGGCATCGTCATCGGGCTCGCCGCCGCGACGGCGCTCGGACAGGTGATGACGACACTCCTGTTTGGTGTCGGGCCGCACGATGCGTTGACGTTGATGGGCGTGTCTGTCGCAGTGGTCTTGATCGCCCTGCTCGCCGCCGTCGTGCCAGCGTACCGGGCAACGCGGATCAACCCGCTGCAGGCACTTCGGACCGAATAGTCAAAAGTCTGGCGCCCTTTCGGGCCGCCGACCGCCGACTGCGACTGCCGACTGCTGACTGCTGACTGCTGACTGAAGTATCTTGTTGTCGTGGACGACGAGTATTTCGTGACGTGCCCGTACTGCGGGGAGACCGTTGAAATCTACGTGGAGCCGGACGTCAAAGGCAGCTTCGTCCAGGACTGCGAGGTCTGCTGCAACCCCTGGCGCGTACGCGTGACCGGCCGCGGCGAAGACCGCGACGTCCACGTCACGAGAGCCGACGGATCGGAATGACTGTCGACTGCCGACTGCCGACTGCCGACTGCCGACTATTTTTTTCCCAACGTCGACTTCTGCAGCCCCTGCTCCGCGAACTCCCTGTTGTCCTCGCAGACGTATTCGAGCAGCGTGTAGCCCGGCATCCGTCGATAGGCGTAGACGAGCGTCCACGGCTTCTCCAGCGTCACGGGGTCGGTGATGGTGATCTCGTTCCACAGGATGTTCGGCGCCACGAGGTGCATGCGTTCGGCGATCCGCATGTCCTTCGAGTGCGACGTGTTCTGGAACCGCACGTTCTCCTTCACGCCCACGGTCTCCACCACGAGCGTGTCGCCCTCCCAGCGCCCGACCGATCGGCCGTAGAATCCCGGCTCCACGTCCTCGATCGGCTTCTGCGGCTGGTCCATCAGGATGCGGCGGACCTGCGTGAAGGCCTCCTCGATGATCGTGACCTGCCCGCGGCTCTGGAGAATTTCCATCGGGAAGATCGCGGCCATCATCGCCGGCATGCCCTCCGGGAGGCAGGTGGTGGCGTTGCTCGCAAGCGGCGTGCCCTTCGCATCGGCCTCGCGCGCGGCCTGCACGCGCGCCTGCCATTCCTGGAGATACGCGGGCCTGAGCGGCGGCGGCGGTGACGGCGGCGGGAGCGTCGGATCGTCGCGCCGGACATCCGCGCGCTGGCTCAGAATGCCGCCGTAGCGCTCCCAGGATCCGGTGATGTCCGGCACGGCGCTTCCCGGCGCGGCCTGCCCCCGTGCCATTGCCGGTGCAATCGAGACAGCGAGCGCGGCCGCGCATGCGATCAACCGCGCGCGCATCACTCCGCCTCCGGCGTCCGCTTGAACGTGCCGGCTGCCGGTACGCCCGGCTCCAGCTTCTTGCCATCGGGCAGCGTGATCTCGAGCAGCAGGCCTCCGGCCTCGCCATTCAGCAGCGGTGCGATGACGGCCTTCACCTTGTCGCCCGCCTTGATGTCGGACGATCGCCAGCCGAGGCGCTGCATCATGTTGATGCTCGTCAGCTCGAGCGTGAAGTGCCGGACCCCGCTGGCTCCTGGCACGTCGAGCTCGAGCAGTGCGTGCGGGTTGGTCCACTGGAACTTCGTGACCTCGCCTTTCAGCGTCATCGTACGCGTGTGGTCGAACATCGCAAACGAGTGATGCGCGAGCACTGGGGCGGCGGCCGAGAAGAGCCACAGGGCTGCCAGAGCACCGGCAGATCCAACGGAGCGCGATCTCATCGTTCCTCCTGACCAGCTTCTCACTGGGCCTTTTTCAAGACGAAGTCGAACGGCATCCCCATGACGCTCAGCGTCATCTTGATCTGGTCCGCCGAGACGACGCCCGTGTAGTCCAGGGTGAGGGCCATTCCGCCGAAGTCGACATCGATGGTGAACGCGACCTTGTCGCCGTCCACCTTACCGTTCTTGATGGGCAGCTCGGTGCCGTCAGGCGTGGTGGTCGAACCGGTCAGCATGGCGCCGTCGGCTTTGAAGCTGAATCCGACGTTGACGGGGCCCATGGGTGTGTCGAGCAAGCCGGTCCACTTCCCGTCCACCGGCGCCGCAAGGGCCGACGACGACACGAGCAGGACGCCGATGACGCCGAGCAGCAACGTGCGCATTGTCATATACCTGACTCCTGGTTTGAAGGCCCGAATCCACGGCGCGGTCACGGGCGGGCCCGCGGCGGACACGCATCGTCGCCGTGAGCGCTGAGCACGCCGGTCAGCATGCGCAGCGCGGACACGAGCTGCGCGCGCTCGGGCAGCGTCAACGGCGTGAGCGTATCGGCCACGTGCCGTTCGGCCCGCTGCTGGATGTCCACCAGCACCCGCCGGCCGCGCGGCGTGAGCCGGACCATGGACTGCCGGCGGTCGCTCTTCCCTGCCCCGCGCTCGACCCACCCGCGCCGCACCAGCATGTCCACGGACTTCGAGATCGTCGGCAGGCTGACGGCCTGATGCCTGGCGAGCTCGCTCATGCTGCACGGCCCGGCGCCGATGCGCATCAGGCTGCCCATCTGCGCCGGCGCCAGCGGCCGCCGCGAACGCCGCATCTCGGCCCCCAGCGTCTTCATCACCAGCATCACGACGTGCAGCAGCTCTCGCGCAGCCGTCTGCGACTGAACAGTGGTCACTTGCGGGTGAACAGGCCCAGGTTGATCGCGTCGGCCATCGCCTTGTAGCCCGCGTCGTTCATGTGCAGGTTGTCGCCGGGATTGAACTGCTGCTGGATTTTCGCGGGCGCGGCGGGATCGCGGACGGCTGCATCGAAATCGATCACGCCGTCGTACGCCTTGCCTGTTCGAATCCAGTCGTTGACGGCCTGGCGCTTCGCCTCGCCTTCCGGAGTCGCATAGGCGGCGCCCTCGAACGGCGTCAGCGTGGCGCCGTAGATGAGCAGCCCGCGCGCGTGCGCCCGTTCGATCAGCTGCCGGTGGGCGGCGATCAGATCGGCCGCGCTCGGCGACGGGTTGTTCCGGCCGATGCCGATGTCGTTGATGCTCTCGAGCACGATGACGTGCGTGACGCCGGGCTGAACCAGCACGTCGCGATCGAACCGCGCCAGCGCGCTGACGCCCGCGCCGTCGCACAAGACGCGGTTGCCCGCGATGCCCTGGTTGAGCACGGCCATCTTCGTGTTCGACGCAGCCAGGCGCTTCGCGAGAACGTCGGGCCAGCGGCTGTTGAGATCGGGCGTGGACCGCGTGCCGTCGGTAATCGAATCGCCGAACGCCACCACGGCGCCCGCCTGATCCGGCGCCG
>Ga0068865_100002136_pt1 | contig 11682 bp, 12 predicted proteins | sample KBSMisM12_FD_75293 | JGI IMG/M metagenome (GOLD analysis project Ga0068865, IMG submission 75293) | Miscanthus rhizosphere microbial communities from Kellogg Biological Station, Michigan, USA - KBS Miscanthus M1-2 | ecosystem: Host-associated > Plants > Roots > Rhizosphere > Soil ...
AAGAAGTTCTTCGGGTCCTTGTAGATGCCGCCGAACCAGTTCGCCCAGGTGATGTCCTGCACGTCGGGCGTGCTCTTGATCAGCTCGGCATGCGAGGTCGGCATGCTGAAGATCATCGAGGTCGATCGGATCGTGACCAGGCGCGTCGAGGAACTGGCGGCCGACACGGCATCGAAGCCGTCCAGCACCGCGCGCAGCGCCGAGAACAGGAACACCGCCAGCGCGACGCTGATCATCGTCAACGCCGTGCGGCGCTTGCTGCGGCGCGCGCTCTTGAGAATGAGGCCGACGAATTTCATGACGTCCCTCCCGCCTTATCTCTGCACTACCTGCTCCACCAGCGTGCCCTTCTCGAGGTGCAGCAGGTGGGAAGCGCGCTCGGCCGCGTGCGGATCGTGCGTCACCATGACGATCGTCTTCTTGAATTCCTCGTTGAGACGCTGCAGCAGCGTCAGCACTTCGCCGGCCGACTTGGCGTCGAGGTCGCCGGTCGGTTCGTCGGCGAGCAGCAGGGTCGGATCCGTCACGATCGCGCGCGCGATGGCGACGCGCTGTTCCTGTCCGCCCGACAGCTGACGGGGATAATGCCTGTCCCGCTCGGCGAGGCCGACGATGCCGAGCGCGGTCATGACGTGATCGCGGCGCTGCGCTTTCGAGAGGTTCGTCAAGAGCAGCGGCAGCTCGACGTTCTCGAACGCGGTCAGCACGGGGATCAGGTTGTAGAGCTGGAAGATGAAGCCGATGTGCCGCGCGCGCCACGCGGCGAGGGCGCGCTCCGAGAGACTGCTGATCTCGGTGTCGCCGATCTTGATCGACCCCCGCGTCGGCCGATCGATCCCGGCGAGCAGGTTGAGCAGGGTCGACTTGCCGGAGCCCGACGGCCCCATCAGGCCCATGAAGTCGCCGGCATCCACGGTGATCGACACCCGGTCGAGAACCGGGATGTCGATCGCATCGCGCTTGTAGGACTTGGTTACGTCGCGCAGCTCGATCAACGCCATCGATCTACTTCCCTTTCACACGAACCGGGCCGCGGTCGATGAGCGTGGACGAGGGGTTCAGAATCAACGCCTCTCCCGGTGCGACGCCGCTGCGGACCTCGACCTGGTCCAACCGCTCCCGGCCCAGCGTCACGACGCGGCGGGCCGCGGTCATTCCCGTCACCACCCACACGACGGGAGCGCCGTTCTGATCCGTGAGCGTCCGCTTCGGAATCAGGACGATCGGCGCGGCCGGCGCCGCCGGGAGATCCGAGGCGGCCGACGCCTCGGCCTTGCGTTTCTCCTGGAAGGTAACGCTCGCGCTCATCTCCGGCTTCACATGGGCGTCGGCTTCGAGAATCGTGACGCGCACCTCGACGATCGCCTTGGCTCGATCCGCCGACGGGAAGATCTGGCGCAGCCGGCCCTTGTAAACCTGATCCTGATAGGCCTGCAGCTTCACTTCCGCCGGCATCGTCGGCGTCAGCTTGGCCACGCTATTCTCGCTGACTTCCGTCTGCACCTCCAGCTCGCCGAGGTCGGCAATGGTCGCAATCGCCCCGCCCTCGCGCGACGACTGTCCCTGCACCCCGAACGGCGAGACGGTTTCGCCGACTTCCGCGCGCTTCCTGATCACGACGCCGTCGAACGGCGCCCGGACGTTGGTGTTCTCCAGCGCTTCTTCGGTGACCCGCACCCGCGCGTGCGACGAAGCGATCGCCGCTTCCGCCGACTTCACCCGCGCGGCTGACACCGCGGCGGCCGCCTGCGCCGCCGTCAGCGCGGCGTCGGTGGTGATGCCGTCCTTCATGAGCGCGCGCTGCCGATCGTAGGCGCGGATGTCCTCGTCGCGCGACGCGACGGCCTGGACCAGCGCCGCTTCGGCTTCGGCGACCGCGCGGCGCGACGCCTCGAGCTGGGCGTCGATATCGGCGTGTTCGATCTCCGCCATGACCTCGCCCTTGCGGACGCGCGTGCCTTCCTCGAATTTCAGTCGAGCCAGCCGTCCGCCGGTCTTCACGCCGACATCGCTGCTGTGCCGGGCGACGACATAACCGGTCGCGACCAGGACCGGTAGATCGGTCGAGCCGCCGGCGACCGACACGACCTGGGTCGCGCGCGCAAGCTCAACCTCGGGCGCCTGCCGCTCCGCGACGTACGTGCGCGCCCGCGGATAGGCCACGACGCCCGCCGCGACGAGCACGGCGAGCACGGTCCACAGCAGCCAGGGACGCCGCGGCGCGGCGTCGCGATCGATGCGGAGGCGTTCGAGATCGTGGACGGGCGCGAGGCTCATAAGGCTTTGGTGAAGATCGTCATTCTAGCGGAGCCGAATACCTTAGTGACTAAGACTATTAGTGTGTGAGATACTTTGTCAACCGAACATGATTCGCTCACGCCGGAGTCAACTCGTCGAGCGCATTGGAGTCCAGCTCGGGCGCGAGCTCAGCACCCGCACCATCATGTTCCATCAGACGATCGCCGACTGCCTGGGGATCGCGCCGACCGATCACAAGTGCCTGGGATTCATCGCGGAGGCCGATCATCCGGTGACGGCGGGCGAGCTCGCCACGTGGACGGGGCTCACCACCGGCGCAATCACCGGCGTCATCGATCGACTCGAAGCGGCAGGCCTTGCCGCCCGCGAACGCGACCCCCGCGATCGCCGCCGCGTTGTCGTCCGTGCCGCGCCAACCGCCCGCGAGCGGGTCGGGCCGCTCTTTGACGGCCTCTCGCGCGCGGCGCTGCAGCTCGCCTCGCGCTACGGCGACGAGGAGCTGGACGTGATCGAGCGGTATCTGGTCGATTGTCTGGAAATGCTGACCGAGGAAACGAAGCGGCTGCGAGCGGCGCGCGAAAACGCTCAGCCTTCTTCTTCGAACTCTTCCTCTTCCGGCGGACCGAGACGGGTCGACGGGCGGAGGGCTTCCCGGTAGTCGTACATCGGGAGGTCGCGCACGTGCAGCGGCAGCGTGCACACGGGCGACTTCTCGTCGACGATGACGGTGACCGGGCTGCCTTCGACGCCCTCGCGAAACGCGACGCGACAGCCGCAGGCCAGACGCGCGTGCGTGAATCCCTTCAACATTGGTCCGATCATACTACAGCAGCGACTTGATCTCGGCTTCGAAGCGGTCTTTCGATGAGAGGCCGACGTGCTTCGCGCACACCTTGCCGTCGCGCGAAATCACGATCGTCACCGGGATGCCGAACATCGGACCGTAGGCGTCCTGCAGATCGTCGTGATCGAGCCCCTGCAGCACGGGGTAGTTCATGTTCATCTTGGCGACGTACGGCTTGAGCTTGGCCTGCGTGTCGTCCACTGAAACGCCGACCACCTGCAGCCCGGCCTTGCCGTACTTGTTCTGGAACTCCACGAACCACGGAATCTCGATCTTGCAGGGCCCGCACCACGTCGCCCAGAAGTCGAGGAGCACGACCTTGCCTTTGAGCGACGCGAGCTTCACGTCCTTGCCGTCGACGTCCTTGAGCGTGAAGTTCATGTTGGCCGGCTTCGCGTTCGCGGCGCAGGCGGCGGTCGCCGGCGGCGCGGGCGGAGCGTCAGCGGACGCCGCGACTCGATCGAAGTGCGTTTCCGACGAGACGTTCAGCGTCAACAGCGCCAACGCCAGACATCCCACCGCCGCAATCGCCCACCGTGTGTTCATGTCGCCTCTAATCCCCTGATCCCTGATCCCCGATCCCTGATCCCTGATCCCTGATCTCAGTCCCTACCGCAGCGACGCCTGGACAAAGGTGGCCATGCGCTCGACCTCGAGGCGGGGCTCGCGCGCGACCAGCACGAAGGTACGCCCGCCGACGCACCAGATCTTCGCTTCGTGCCCGAGCACTTCGATGAGCTCTTCTTTCCGCGCCGCGTTCGGCAGCATGAACAGCGAGACCGGGCGTCCCTGATGGCGATACATGATGTGCGCGATCTCGCCTTCACCGTACAGACACTGGCGCGAGCCGACCAGCTCGAGGTCGGCCTTGCCGGGATCGGCCGGCAGGTGCGCAGGCCAGCCGAAGCTGGACGCCATCGAGCTCTCGACCGCCGCAGTGCCGGCGTGCATGCCGAACGCGCGGTTCATCGCGAAGCACTTCACGTGGTCGGCGGTCAGCTCGGCCGCGAGCACGCGCGCCGACTTGTCGGTCGCCTGATAGACGAACGCGCCGCCGACGACGAGGACGAGCGACGCGGCGAGTGCGTAGGGAGCGAGACGCCTCGGCAGCGCGGCGGCCTGCGTGCCGGCTGCGGCGTCCGACGACTGCGGCTTCAGGCGGGCCAGTTCCCAGCACTTCGCATGCAGCGTGTCGGGCGCCTCGGCCTTGTTGAGCAGCGGCACCCGCGCGCGAATCAGCTCGTGCACCTCCCGCTCCGCGGCGACGCGCGAATGGCACGGGGGGCACACGCGCAAATGATCCTCGACCGACCGGCGGTCCGGTTCGGGCAGCGCGCCGTCGATGAACGGCGTGACGAGCGGGTCGATGCGATCGCACGGCATACGGTCTTCAGTCCTCAGTCTCAGTCAACAGTCTCAGTCTTCAGTCTCAGTCTTCAGTCAACAGTCGCTGGCGTCAGCGTCAGCCTCAGGTTCCCGCGGCGCCGACCGGCGACTGGCGGTTGACGGCCGACGACTTCAAGGCTTCAAACAACAGATGCCGCCCGCGCGAGATGCGCGACATGACGGTCCCGATCGGAATCGACAGCATCGCGGCGATTTCGGCGTACGAAAACTCTTCCACGTCTCGTAACCACACGGCCTGGCGAAACGACTCCGGCAGCGCGTCGATCGCGGCCTGGAGCTCGGGCGCCATCGTCTCGCGGATCAGCAGCGATTCGGGCGTTTCCGCGGCCCCCGCCGACAGCCCCCCGGGCGGCGGCGCGTCGGCGGCCTTGTCCACGATCTCGCTGTCGACCGCCACCGTGTCGCGCGCGCGGTCCCGCGCGCGGTTCAGGGCGGTGTTATGGAGGATCGTGAACAGCCACGCCCTGAGATTGGTGCCCGGCTCGAAGCGATCCGCCGAGCGAAACGCCTTGAGATAGGTCTCCTGGACGAGATCCTCGGCGTCGGCCGGCACCCGCGTCAGGCGCAATGCCGCCCGATACAGGCCGTCCAGCGACGCCAGCGCCTCGGCCTCGAAGGCCGGCGACACCCTGTTTAAACCCTGACGGGCCATCAATTATTCCGGCCTTCGCGCGTGGGACCCGTCGAGCGCTTCAGCCCGGCAGGCCCGGGAGCCGTCCCGCCGTCGCATCGGAAAAGTACAAGCATACGGAGGCAAACCCAGTATAACGCTGTCGCTTAAAGGGGTCGCTGGACGGGTCCGCCAGAGGACAACCGCGGCCGCCCAGCCCCTCACGTTGCGAGCACAGCGTTTGCAGGCGCCTCTCCGTCAACAGTAAGATCGCCCCCAGATTCCCGAACTGTTGTGGCCCTTTCGAGGTACCGCCTATGCGCACCCGCGTGCTGCCCACTCGCCTGATCGCTGGACTCGCTGCCCTCTGGCTCTGCGGCCAAGCGATGCCTGCTGGGGCTCAGACCTCGATGGTCCCGTATTTCGGCAAGAACAACCCCCACTACGACAAGTTCGAGTGGCACATCTACACCACGGACCATTTCGAAATCTATTACTATCCGGCGCTCGAGCAGCATCTGGAACGGATCGCCGGCTACGCCGAGAGCGCGTACCAGCAGATCAGCGCGGACCTGAAGCACGACCTGTCGTTCAAGGTGCAGCTGATTCTGTTCAAGACCCACAGCGAGTTCGAGCAGGAGAACATCGATCCCGGCGCCGGGCAGGAGGGCGTCGGCGCCTTCGCCGAGCCGGGCCAGAAGCGCATCGTCGCCCCGATTGACGATCCGCCCGACCGTCTGTACGGCCTGATCGTCCACGAGCTCACCCACCAGTTCGAGTTCGACATCATCCCCCAGGGATTGATCCGCCGCAGCGTGCCGCTGTGGGTGAACGAAGGCCTGTCGGACTACGAGCGCGGACAGTGGGAGCCGCTCGACCTGATGGCGGTGCGCGACGCGGCGATCGCGGACATCATCCCGAAGATGACCGAGCTCGAGGGCTACGGCGGTGGCGGCGGGCCGTCGCGATTGATCTACAACCTCGGTCACGCCGTGTTCGAGTACATCGAGGCGAAGTTCGGCAAGGAAGGGATCCGGCAGTTCCTGTTCTCGCTGCGCAAGAGCGTGATCGGCGGCGGCGAGGATGCCTACGAAGAAGCGCTCCGGATGAAGAAGGACGAGTTCGATCAGAACTTCGAGAAGTACCTGAAGGATCGCTTCAAGCCGTTCCGCGACAAGGAGCGGCCGGCCGACTACGGCCGCGATCTCTCGCCCAACAAGGAAAAGACCAAGTTCGCCGAAGCGTTGTCGATCGCGCCGGCGCCCTCGGGCGACCTCATCGCCGTGGTCACGGTCAACCGAAAGGATCAGGAGCTCGACATCATCCTCGTCTCGTCGAAGGATGGATCGGTCGTGCGCAACCTGACCGGCGGCTTCGACAAGGACATGGGGTTCGATCACCTCGTGCAGATGGGCGTCGATCAGGCGGCCAACCCGTGGATGGCGTGGTCGCCGAAGGGCGACCGGCTCGCCTACTTCGTGCGCACCGAGAAAGAGCGCACGCTGATTCTCCAGAACGTGCTCACCGGCAAGATCGAAGATCGGATTCCGATGAAGACGGTGGACGAGCCCGAGTCGCCCGCCTTCTCGCCCGACGGCCGCTCGGTGGCGTTCGACGCGCTGCGCAACGCGGTCGGCGACATCTTTGCGCTCAACCTCGACACCAAGGCGATCACCAACCTGACGGAGGATTCCTTCGGCGATCGCGCGCCGAGCTATTCGCCCGACGGGAAGTTCCTCATCTACACCGCGCGCGTGAGCGGCAACGAGAAGCTGTTCCGCCTCGAGCTCGACACCAAGAAGAAGACGCAGATCACCTTCGGCACGCAGGACGAGACCGGGGTGCAGTTCATCGACAACGACACCATCGTCTTCGGATCGACGGCCACCGACCCGGCGGTGCCGCTCGAGCCTGAGGTGGCGCGCAACGGCAACATCCTCAACATCTGGACGCTCGATCTGAAGACCGGCGAGCTGAAGCAGTACACCGACGCGGTCGCCGGCAACTGGTCGCCGATCGTGCTGAACGAAGGCAAGAACAACCGCATCGCGTTCGTCAGCTACTTCAAGAACGACTACAGCATCCGCACGCTCGAGCGGAAGGAACCGCTGCACACCGTGGCCAGCGCCGATTTCGGCGCCCCCGGCCCGATCATCGACTTCCAGGCGCCACTCCAGCACACGCTGGTCCAGGAGAACACGCGCAAGAAGGGGCGGTTCGAGAAGATGTACCTCGAGGGGCGGCCGCCGGTGAACGTCGGCGTCACCAACAGCGGCGACATCTTCGGCGGCACGCAGGTCAGCTTCGGCGACGTGCTCGGCGACAAGCAGATCAACTTCTTCGCCGCCTCGATCTCCCAGTACCGCACCCTGTCGCTCTCGTACATCGATCTGTCGCGGCGCTTCCAGTGGGCGCTGCAGGGCTATTCGCAGACGCAGTTCTTCTACGGACAGGTCGGCGGTTATTTCTACGACCCGTCGTTCGCGCCGATCCTGAGCCGCGACGATGCGATCGCGACCCGAACCGTGCGCGGCGGCAGCGCGTCCGGCATCTATCCGTTCAGCCGCTACCGCCGGGTCGAGCTGTCGGCCGGACTCGTGCAGCTCGACGAGCAGTACAACGATCCGGTCCTGCAGCAGCAGTCGCAGCAGTATCAGGAAGCGGTCTACGGCCAGTCGGTCTACCGCAACGGCACGCTGATGCCGCTCGGCGCGGCGTTCGTCCAGGAGACGACGGTGTTCCGCGAGTTCGGTCCGCTCTCCGGCAGCACGATGCGGCTGGCGTACGACGTGTCGCCGAAGATCGGATCGCTGCTGTCGCGGCAGACGGTGGACGCGGACGCGCGCTACTACCAGCGAATCGGCTCCACCGGCGTGCTGGCGATGCGCATCCGCGGCTTCAAGAGCTTCGGTGAGTTCCCCGACTTCCAGTACTTCGGCGGCAACGGCGATCTGCGCGGCTACGACTACCTGCAGTTTGCCGGACAGAACATCACCTACGCCAACGCGGAGCTGCGCTTTCCGCTGATCGAGGCGGCGCTGACGCCGATCGGCGTGATCGGCGGTGTTCGCGGCGTCTTCTTCGCCGGCATCGGCGGCGCCTGGTTCAGCAACCAGGCATCGACCGAGCCGTGCAAAGGCGATCTCAGCACCTTCAAGTTCGCGACCAACAACCCGGCGATCTGCCAGGTGCCGACCGGCTACAAGCTCGACGCGCTCGGCCAGCCGGTCGTCGTCACCAATCCGCAGACCGGCCAGCAGACTTACGTGCTGAACTACGCGGCGCAGGGAGTCTCCGGCTTCCGTCTGCAGGACGGGCGCGCGTCGTACGGCCTGGGGCTGGAAACGTTCGCGCTCGGCTTCCCGATTCACTTCGACTGGTCGTGGCGGACGCTGATGAACAAGGGCTGGGAGGACGTCGTGTTCGCCTGCACCAGCGTCGACGGCGGCGGCCGGTGCATCAGCTCCGCGGCCGAGTGGCGGAAGCCGCGCTTCGCGGTCTGGATCGGGTACGACTTCTAGAAGGGGTTAGGGATTAGGGATTAGGGGTTCGTCCCTAATCCCTTTTTTCTGGTACTATACTTTGGTTTGACAAAGCAAAGTAAAGTACGCGATCGTCACGTTCGCCAGCTGCTGGCCGCCTACCCGCGCATCTACTTCGCGTGTCATACGCGGCACGTCAAGGATCCGGCGACCGGCGACCCGGTGAGTGCGCACCAGGCGAGCATCCTCGACCATCTCGACGAGGTCGACCCGATGACGATGACCGACCTGGCCGGTCACATGGGAGTCACCGTCGCGACGATGTCGCTGGCGATCGATCGGCTGGAGGGGCGGAAGTTCGTCCGCCGCGATCGCGATCCGAAGGACGGCCGGCGCGTCCTGCTGCGCGTCACGCCCGAAGGGCTGCGCCTGCGCGAGGCGAAGTCGGTGCTCGATCCGGTCCGCGTCGAACAGGTGCTCGCCCACCTGTCGGTCGCCGACCGCGAAGCGGCGCTGAAAGGGCTCGACCTCCTGGCCCGCGCGTCGGAGAGGCACATGAAGGCGGAGGTCGGAGTTACAGGCCGGAGTTAGAGGTCGGAGGTGGGGGATGAAGTGGACTGCAATTATTGCGGGCGGCGTGGCGCTGGTGGTGGCAGCAATTGTCGCGATCGGGTCGATCCTGCCGCGCACCCACAAGGCGAGCCGGACGCTGACGGTGAGGCGCCCGCCGGCTGACGTCTGGCCCGTCGTGATCCAGGCGACCGAGACCTCCGACGTGCCGGTCGACGTGCTCGAGCGCAATCCACCGCATCGCCTCGTCACCCGCGTCACCGAGAAGGAAAAGAACTTCGGCGGCACCTGGACCATCGACATCGCGCCCGTGCCCTCGGGATCCGCGGTGACCGTCACTGAAGACGGCTGGGTGGCGAACCCGGTTTTCCGCGTCGTGTCACGGCTGGTGATCGGGCATCACGCGTCGATGGACGCGCTGCTGAAACAGGTCGCCAGGACGCTGAACGAAGAGCCGGCGCTGTCCGGAGAGTAAACTGCAGACCATGGATCTCTCGCCGAAACGAGCCGCTGACTCCGTCACCGAGATGGTGCAGGTCGTCCTCCCCAACGACGCCAACCCGCTCGGGTTCATCCTCGGCGGCACGGTCATGCACCTGATCGACATCGCCGGCGCCATCGCCTGCCACCGCCACTCGCGCACCTTGCTGGTGACGGCGGCCGTCGACGATCTCCAGTTCCTCCACTCGATCAAGGTCGGCGACCTGATCATCCTGAAGTCGCGCGTGACCTGCGTCTTCACGACGTCGCTCGAAGTGCAGGTCGACGTGTTCTCGGAGGAGACTCTGACCGGCGCGCGCCGGATGACCAGCACCGCGTTTCTGACCTTCGTCGCGATCGATCGCGACGGCGCGAAGGTGCGGGTGCCGCCGCTCCTGGTGGAGACCGATGAGGAGCGGCGCGTGTGTGACGAGGCTCGCCAACGAAGGGAGCTCCGCCTCAAGAAGCGGAAGTAAGCAGTACTTACGAGACGTTCTTGAGTCTGAGGACCGACCGCTCGAGGTCGATCCCGACGCGGTACTTGCTCAGGAACTTGTGCCCGACGATCCCACCCAGCTGGAATCCGAGCAGTGCGCTCGGCGCGTTCAGGTTCAACACCACGACCGGGAAATTCTTGTAGCTGATGGTGTCGAACATCAGATCGACGCCCGGCATCAGGAACGCGTCCGGATCCCATCCCGACGTGCCGTAGACCTTCAGCGCAATCCGGCGTCCCGTCTCCGGATGCTGCAGCGACGTCGCGGTCGCCGAGCTGATCGAGATCACTTCCCCGCCGGTGTCGACCACGAAGTTCGCCTGGTGGCTGCCGTCGACGGTGCCGCGCACCGTGGCCAGCCGATGGAGGCGCAGCGGCAGCTCGAAGTCCTTCGGCTCCTCGGGCAGGTGCTTGCCGAACGTCAGCTTGTGGGTCTTGTAGTCGATGACCATCGAGTAGCCGAGCGCGATCGGCGACAACCCTTCGGTCTCCTTCACCGGGATGTCGCGCAGCGGCGGGTTCTTGATCAGGCACGGCACGTTGCGCAGCTTGAGCGATCCGAGCTCCAGCGTGTCGATGCGGGCCAGCTGCAGCCCGCGCAGCCCGACGCGGCCGACGCCGGCGCTCAGCGTGTAGGTGACCGGGGTGATGCCGAGCCGCTGCGCCGTCGGACGCGTAATGACGGTGTTCTCCGACCCGGTGTCGACGACGAAGTCCTGAGCCGAGGCGTCGTTCACCTTCGCCCGCACCACCACCTTTTCATTTACCAGCCGGAAATCGACGGTGTAGAGCCGGTCGTCGGCGCCGGGTTCGCTTTCGAACGGCACGCGCTGGCCGAACGACCGCAGGAAGCGGATCTCCGCGCGCGACCAGTCGGCCTTCTCGCTGTGATCCTTGTTCGGGAGCAGGTTGACGTAGTTCGAATAGGCGCCGGCCGCTTCCTCGTACTTGTGCTGCCGCTCGTAGATCGTTCCGACCGTGTGGTGGATTTCCAGATCGCGCGGCGACAGCCGGAGCGCCGCCTGCGCCTCGTTCATCGCTTCCCCGAGTTGGCTGCGCGCCGCCAGCGCCTTGGCCATCCCGTGGTGGCCGCGCGCCAGTTCGGGGGACGCGGCCAGCGCGTCCTTGTATTTCTGCTCCGCCTCCTGGAACAGACCCATCGACCAGAGCGCGTCGCCGTAGAGGGTGGTCGCCTCAGGACTGGTCGGGTCCGATCGGAACAGCTTCTCCGCTTCGTCGCGCGCGAGGTCGAACTCGGCGACCCGCAGGGCCGACGCGATGACCCCCATGCGCGGCCGGCGGACGGCGTCGGACGGCGCGGCTTTCAGGGCATTGCGGTAGGCGTCGAGCGAGTCGAGGAACTTCCCCTCGGAGAACAAGATGTCACCGAGCTGGAGCTGGACTTCCGCCGCCTGGGAAGGCGGGTTGACGTCGGCACGAATAACGAGCGAAGCAGCCGCGAGGATAGCCGACACCGCGACTGCACGGTAGGCGCTACGCATGACCCCTCCAGCAAAACCCTGTGGTTCGAACC
>Ga0068865_100002145_pt1 | contig 11646 bp, 8 predicted proteins | sample KBSMisM12_FD_75293 | JGI IMG/M metagenome (GOLD analysis project Ga0068865, IMG submission 75293) | Miscanthus rhizosphere microbial communities from Kellogg Biological Station, Michigan, USA - KBS Miscanthus M1-2 | ecosystem: Host-associated > Plants > Roots > Rhizosphere > Soil ...
GTGACTATGGGGGCGCGGCTGGTGCGCGCCGCGGCGGGCGTGCTGCTCATGACGGCACTGGCCGGCTGCGCGGCTCCCACTCCCTGGGTGAAGCCCTACGAGCGTGAGCACTTCGCCGATCCGATCATGTCGTTCAACCGCGACCCGGTGTCCAACGTCTACTTCGATCACGTGTTCGAGAGTCGCGAGGGTGCGCGCGGTGCGACCGGCACCGTCGGCGGCGGCTGCGGATGCAACTGAGCGCCGAGGGACGCGCGCTGCGTCCCGATTCCGGCGTGCGCCTGAATTCCTTCTGGCGCACGCTGCTGATGCTGTGCGTGTGCACCGCGCCGGTGCTCGGTGGCGTGCTGCCCGAGGATCGCGCCGATGCGATGTTCCACTACTACAGCGGCGGCGACATCACGGTCGACGGCCCCTCGGTCCTGATCCGCAAGAAGGTGGGGGACAACTTCTCCTTCTCGCTCGATTACTACGAGGACATGATCTCGAGTGCCTCGATCGACGTGAAGCTCTCGGCGAGCCCATATAAAGAGACGCGCAAACAGTGGAGCGGCGGGGTCGAATACCTGCACGGCAAGTCCACCTATAGCGCCGGGGTGATCACCAGCAAGGAGCCCGACTACAAGGCCAATACCACTTACTTCTCGATCAGCCAGGACATGTTCGGCGACCTGACGACGCTCACGCTCGGCTACCGCCGCGGCTGGGACCAGATCTACCGCGATATCAAGAACACCGACGGCCAGATCATCAACGACCCGACCTTCCACGAGCGCGCCGATCACCGGGGCTACTCGCTGTCGCTGAGCCAGATCCTCACGCGCAACACGATCGCAAGCTTCAATTACGAGCTGCTGACCGACCAGGGCTATCTCGCCAACCCCTACCGCAAGATCCGCTATTCCTCACCCGGCCAGGGCGAAGGCTTTACGCTCGCCGACCAGGTCTACCCCGACACGCGCACCAGCAATGCCGCCTCCCTGACGCTGAAGCACTACCTGCCGTGGCGCGCCGCGGTCAGCGGCCAGTACCGCTTCTTCCGCGACACCTGGGGCATCGTCGCGCACACGGTGGAGGTGGAGTACACCCAGCCGTGGCACAACTTCACCTTCGACGGCAGCCTGCGCTACTACCGCCAGAACGCGGCTGACTTCTACAGCGACCTTTTCCCGCGCGCGGACTATCAGAACTTCATGGCGCGTGACCGCGAACTCGCCACCTTCCACAGCTTCACCATCGGTTTCGGTGGGGAGTACCAGTTCCCGCACTTCGCGTGGGCGCCCTGGATGAGCAGGAGCACGTTTAACGTGCACTATGCGCACCTGATGATCGACTACGCTGACTTCCGCAACGCGCTGCTGGCGGACCAGTACGGCGCGGGCAACGAGCCGCTCTACAAGCTCAACGCCAACGTCCTCACGGCGTTTTTCTCGATCTGGTATTGATTGCGCGCGCCGGCGCTGCTGCCGCCCCCCGGTGGGGCCGCTGCATGTGCCCCCCACGGCGCGTCGCGCTTCAGTTAAGCTCGCGCTATTCGTGCGGCCGCCGGCGCCCCGCAGGGTGTCGGTGTCCGGCGACAACAACCGAAGGGGATCTTCACATGCCCATCCGAGTTTCGGCCGCCAGTCTCCTCGCCGGAGTGCTGCTCGCGTGCAGCTCGCTCGCCGTCCATGCGCAGGTGCGCGAGCAGGCCCGGCTGCTGAACGCGAGCGAGGTGCTCGAGGAGCTGCGCAATGCGCGTGACCAGTCCATCCCGGATCGCCTGCTCGAGCGCGCCTACGCCATCGCCGTCATACCCGATCTGACCAAGGTGGCCTTCTTCGCCGGCGGCCGCCACGGCCGCGGCGTGCTCGTGGTACGCGACAGCAAGGGCCGCTTCAGTAACCCGAGCTTCATCAGCATGACCGGCGGCAGCTTCGGCTGGCAGTGGGGCGTGCAGAACGCCGACATCGTGCTGGTGTTCACCACGCCCAAGGGAGTCGAAGGGATCGCCGGCGGCAAACTCACCCTCGGCGCGGATGCCTCGGTGGCCGCAGGCCCGGTGGGACGCACCGCCTCGGCCGCGACCGACCAGAACTTCCGGGCGGAGGTCTACTCCTACTCGCGCACCCGCGGCGCTTTTGCAGGGCTGGCGCTGGATGGCACCGTCATCTCCATCGATGACGACTCCAACGAGCTGTTCTACAAGAAGCCCGACGTCGGCGCCTCGGAGATCTTCTCCGGCGCGGTGACCAGCAACGACACCGCGGTGCAGCGCTTCATGGCCGCCGTGACGGCCAGCGCCGGCGTGCAGCGCACCGCCGCCGTCACTCCCGCGCCGCAACCGGCGGTGACCCCCGAGACGCCCGCCAGCGCGCCGGCGTCGATGCCGGCGGCGAGCGGCGCGAAATCCTACCCGCTGGCCGATCCGCAGCCGGGGCAGGAGCCGAAGTAACGGCCCGCGATCTTCTGAGGAGGCGGCCTCAGCCGGCGCCCTCGGGCCCGGAAGGGGCCGCGACCGCGACGGGCAGGATGGCGGCGGCACGCAGCTTGCGGCGGAACTCGCGCCGCAGCAGCCACAGACTCGTCAGCGCCTGCAGCGCCACCGTCGCCACCGACAGGTGCCAGACCTGCGTAAGCGTGAAGCCGGGGCGCGTGGACAGCCAGAACGCCGGCAGCGCGAAGGTGAGCAGGCGTGAGGCCGAACTCAGCAGCGACGGCCAGGTGTTGCCCAGGGCCTGGAACAGCCCTGAGCAGGTGAAGATCAGCCCGGTCGCAACGAAATTCCACGAAATGATGCGCAGGTACTCCGCCCCCACGGCGACGACGTCCGGCTGCCGGCTGAAGCCCTGGATGAACAGCTGCGGGCGCAGCTGACACACGAGCGTCAGCCCCAGCATCAGGACCGAGCTCAGGATCGCCGCGTGCCAGAAGGTGGCGCGCACGCGCTCGTAATGACGGGCGCCGAAGTTCTGCCCCGCCAGCGGGGTGGCGCCGAAGGCCAGCGCCATCACGGGCAGGAACAACGCCTGCATCATGCGCCCGCCGATGCCGAAGCCGGCCTGCGCGGCCGGCCCGAAGCCGCGGATGACCCAGTAGATCACCCCGAGGATCACGAACATCATGAAGAACTCCCCGCCCGCGGGGAGCCCGATGTTGAGGATGCGGCGGATGGTCGCCCACTGCGGGCGCCACAGCTTCGAGCTGAGGCCCACGTAATGCTCGAGTCGCACGAAATAGATCCACAGCAGCAGCACGCCGACCCCGATCGCGAGGCTGCTCGCCAGTCCGGCCCCCGCGGTCCCGAGCGGACGCTGCGTACCCCACCCGGCGATCAGCACCGGCGCGAGCACGATGTTCACCACCACGGTGAGCATCTGCACCAGCATCGTCGGGCGCACGATGCCGGTGCCGCGCAGCGCCGATCCCAGCGCCACCACCGCGAACTGCAGCGCCAGCCCCGGCGTGTAGGCGTAGAGGTAGGCGATGCCGGCGCTGGCGGTGGCTTCATCCGCGGAGACCGCCCGCAGATACGGCCCGGTTACGAGGATCCCGGCGACGAGGGTCGCCGCCCCGCACAGCGCCGACAGCAGCACGGACTGGTTGAACACCAGGTTCGCCTGCGCCTGGTCCTTGGCCCCCGCCGCCTGCGCCACCAGCGCCACGGTGCCCACCCCCAGCATCTGCGTGAGGGCGAGGATCACGAACCCTGCGGTCCCGGCGCTGCTGACGCCGGCGATGGCCGCATCGCCCAGGCGCGAGACGAAGTACAGGTCGACGAGAAAATACAGGGTCTGGAACAGCATGCCGATCGCGATCGGCACGGCCAGTCCGATCAGCAGCCGTGTGATGGAGCCCTGGGTCAGGTCTTTCATTGTTGTTCGCTCGCTTGCACGCTCATTCGTCACGCGTGATCTTGGACCACTTGCGCCACTCCCTGGTGACGGTTTCGCCCATGCGTTGCGCGGCCTTGGCGAGCCACGCGGGCCTGCGGGCGCCGAGATCCCTCAAGATGGCGCGCCGCTGCCCCGGAGTTCCCAGGTGCATGTTGGCCGTCTCCCAGCCCATCATCCACAGCAGCCGCCGTTCATCGTGGCCACGCGGCAGGCTCTCGAGCGCGATGCGGCTGCAGTCCGGCGCCAGGCGCCGGATGAGCCACGCGCCGTGCACCGCAAGGCACGGATCCGGAACCCGCACGGCGCGCCGGATCAACTCGGTGTAGCGCGCGGTGCGCGGCACGCGGGCCTGGCGCGCCCACTGCCAGGCCGACGGTGCGAGCGGCTTCGCCTCCCGCGCAACCATCCCGCCGCGCCACTCGGCCAGCCCGACCACTCGCAGCCGTCCCAGGCTCCCGAGCCCGGCCTGGCGCTGGAGGAAGCGCACGTCCAGGCCGCGCTCGGGCATCGCCGCCTGCAGCAGGCGGCGCACGGGCGGTGGCACGCGACCGGAGGCGCTGCGCAGGCCGCGCATATTGTCCCAGTACGGACGCTGGTCCTTCAGGCGCACGATGGCCAGATCGCGCAGCCAGCGGTAGCGCTCGGCGAGCACCGCCGGGCCGCCACCCTGGCGCAGCGACTGCGCGTAGCCCTCCAGGATGGCCTCACAGGCGCCGCGGCCGGAGAGTGTCAGTCGCGATTCCTCGATCGCCACCAGGGCGCTCGCGCCGAGGCGCACCAGGTCCTGCGTATACGGCAGCGTCGCGGCTTCGTCGAAATCGTTCACACCCCAGATCAGGCGTCCCTCGGCGTCGCGCCAGGTGCCGAAGTTCTCCACGTGCAGGTCGCCGACGCACAGCGCGCGGGGTGCCGCGGCCGACTCGCTGCAGATCTGTGGCCACAGCTGCGCCCAGCGGTAGAAGGTGGCGCGCAGGAACGAGAACGCGTTCTCCGCCATCAGCCGGTGCTTCAGATCAAGGTCGCCCCGCAGAACCGGCACGCGCTGCATGAGCCAGCGCTCGTAGGTGCTGGTGGCTTCCCGGATGTCCACGACCCGCACCTTAAGGGAGGCCCTGAACCGCTGCCACCGATAAGGCGGCGCCGGAGGCTGCGCCCGAGAAGGTGAGTTCGGCGCAAGCCTGGGTGAAGAGCGCCCCGGAGAACTCGGCGACCCCGAGCCCGGTGCGCAGGGCCGCGGCCCGCGCCCGGATCATCCCGCGGCCGGCGCCGCGCGGCCGTTGTTGCGCGCGCCCGACAACTGCCTTGTGCATTTGCGTCACCTTGCGGACTCTTGCACTGCGCCCGCAGGAGCGCAACGCTCGACGGTGCGTGACCGCTGTCCAAGCGATCGTGGTAGATTTGTTACATGGGTGGGAACGTGGCAGCGGAACCCGTCGGGTCTATCGAGGTTGCGCTCGCTCACGCGGCGCGGCTGCTTGAACGCGACCCGCGACTGGCCGCCGAGCAGGCCAGCGAGATTCTAAAGGCGGTCCCCGCCCATCCCAGCGCCACACTGATCCTGGGTATCGCACGCCGCGCCAGCGGTGACACCCCCGCCTCACTTTCTGTGCTGCAGCCGCTGGCTCAGGATCAGCCGCGCTGGGCCGCCGCTCACTACGAACTCGGCCTCACCCTCGGCGCACTCGGACAGGGTGACGAGGCCGTCGCGTCGCTGCGCCGCGCGGTGCAGCTGAGCCCGGAGATGCCCGATGCGTGGCGGGCGCTCGCCGACCATCTGGCCGCGACCGGCGATGAGTCCGGCGCCGAGAACGCGCGCGCCCGCCTGCTCAAGGCCTCCACGCGCGACCCGCGGCTACTCGCCGCGGGGGCGGCGCTGTGCGAGAACCGCATTCCCGAGGCCGAGGCGCTGCTGCGCAAGCACCTGCTCGAACATCCGACCGACATCGCGGCCATCCGGATGTTCGCGGAAGTCGCAGCCAGAATCGGGCGCTACCACGATGCGGAGAACCTGTTGGCGCGCTGTCTGGAGCTGGCGCCGTCATTTCTCGGGGCACGGCAGAACTACGCGGTGGCGCTGTATCGTCAAGGCAAGTACGCCGAGGCGCTGCCCGAGATTGAACGCCTGATCGTCGCCGAGCCGCGCAACCCGAACTACCGCAGCCTGCACGCCGCAGTCCTGGCCGGGATCGGCGAGTACGCGCGCGCGCTTGCTATCTATGATGAGGTGCTGAAGGAGTACCCCCGGCATGCCAAGATCTGGCTCAGTTACGGGCATGCCCTGAAGACCGCAGGCCAGAGGGCCGAGGGCATCGGCGCGTACCGGCACGCGATCAGCCTGGAGGCGGGGCTGGGCGAGGTCTGGTGGAGTCTGGCCAATCTGAAGACCTACCGTTTCGACGCCGCCGACCTCTCGCACATGCGCACCCAGCTGGCGCGCAAGGACCTGAGCGTCGAGGACCGCTTCCACTTTCATTTTGCGCTCGGCAAGGCTCTCGAGGACCAGGAGCTGTATGAGGACTCATTTGCGCACTACCGCGAGGGCAACGCCCTGCGCCGCGCGCAGGTGCACTACGAGCCGCAGCGCATCCGCGAGCATGTCAGGCGCTTCAAGGCAGTGTTCACGCCCGAATTCCTGGCCTCCCGCTCGGGCGCGGGCGCCGCGGCCGCCGACCCGATCTTCGTGGTCGGACTCCCGCGGGCGGGCTCAACGCTGATCGAGCAGATCCTCTCCAGCCACTCCCAGGTGGAGGGCACCATGGAGCTGCCCGACGTGCCGGCGCTGGCGCAGAGCGTCGGCCCGCGCACCGGTGATGAGGGCGCACGCTATCTGCATGCCCTGCACTCCCTGCCGAACGCAGAACTTGGGAAGATGGGCGAGGAGTACCTCGCGCGCACGCGCATTCAACGCAAGACGCAGCGCCCCCACTTCATCGACAAGCTGCCCAACAACTTCCTGCACGTCGGGCTCATCCATCTGATGCTGCCGCACGCCCGCATCATCGATGCGCGCCGTCACCCTTTGGGCTGCTGCTTCTCGAACTTCAAGCAGCATTTCGCGCGCGGTCAGACTTTCACTTACGATCTTGCGGAAATCGGCGGTTACTACCGCTCGTACGTCGAACTGATGGCGCACGTCGACGCGGTGCTGCCGGGCCGCGTGCATCGGGTGCTGTACGAGGACATGGTGGCCAACACCGAATCCGAGGTGCGGCGCCTGCTGGACTATTGCGGCCTGCCGTTTGAGCCCGAGTGCCTGCGCTTCTACGAGAACGAGCGCGCCGTGCGCACCGCCAGTTCCGAGCAGGTGCGGGTGCCGATCTACCGTGAGGGCGTCGAGCAGTGGCGCCACTTCGAGCCGTGGCTCGGTCCGCTGCAGAGCGCCCTGGGGCCGGTTCTTGATTCTTATCCGCACGTACCTGAATTTTTCGATCAACCACAAGACTCCTTAACAGCACCAAGTCTTTGAATTAACGGGGAGAACACATGCAGCGCAGCCGACTACGCAAGCTGAGAAAAGATGGCGCGAAGGTTGATACCTCGCGCCCCTCACGAACCACCGTCCTGCTGCGGCGCGCACCGATTGCGGCAGCCATCATGGCGGCCGTGCCCAGGCTGTACGCGGCGGATGCCCCCGCCGACGCCAGCGGCGGCGCGCTGCAGGAAGTCATCGTCACTGCCGAAAAGCGCACCGAGAACCTCCAGGACGTGCCGGTCAGCATCACCGCGCTCAGCACCGAGAGGCTCGAGCAGCTCAACGTGCAGAGCTTCAATGACTACGTGAAGTACCTGCCGAGCGTCGCCTACGACAGCGGTGGTCCGGGCTTTGCGAAGATCTACATGCGCGGCGTCGCCAGCGGCGACAACGCCAATCACTCCGGACCGCTGCCCAGCGTGGGCGTGTACCTCGACGAGCAGCCGGTGACGACCATCCAGGGCCCGCTGGATATCCACATCTACGACATCGAGCGCGTGGAGGCGCTGGCCGGCCCACAGGGCACCTTGTACGGCGCGAGTTCCGAAGCCGGCACCCTGCGCATCATCACCAACAAGCCCGACCCGAGTGGCTTCAAGGCCGGTTACGACCTTACCGGCAACGCCGTTCGCGGTGAGGGTGGTTACATCGCCGAGGGTTTCGTAAATATCCCCCTGTCCGCGAACGCCGCCATTCGCCTCGTGGGGTGGGCGGAGCGTGACGGCGGTTACATCGACAACGTCCCCGGGACTGCCGTCTTCCCCAGCGATGGTTGCATGTCCAACTTCAGCCCGCCGCAGACCGGCTGCGAGTCCTCGCCGACGCATGCCAAACAGCGTTTCAATCCCGTTGAGACCTATGGTGGCCGCGCGGCGCTGAAGGTGAATCTCGGTGACAACTGGACCATCAGCCCGACCTTCATGGGCCAGAGCACCCGGGCCGAGGGCACGACCTTCGTCGATCCCAGCATCCCGGGAGGCCTGTCCGTCCAGCGTTACTACCCGGACGGCATCTCCGACCAGTGGTGGCAGGCGGCCCTGACGGTCGAAGGCCATATCAGCAATTTCGATATCACCTACGCCGGCGGATACCTGAAGCGCGACGACCACACGCCCGCTGACTACACCGACTACGCGCTGCTGTACGACAAGAACACGACCTACATCGCATCCTTCATGCAAGGGGTTGGCCACGAGATCAATCCCGCGCAGCACATCGACGGCACCGACCAGTACCGCAAGATGAGCCACGAGCTGAGGATCGCGACTCCCAAGGATGCGCGCCTGCGCTTCGTCGGCGGCCTGTTCTACGAGCGCCAGGAGCACTACATCCTGCAGAACTACCTGATCGACGAGCTGCCGACGGTCAATTCCGTCACCGGCTGGCCACAGACCCTGTGGCTCACCAACCAGATCCGCGTCGATCGTGACTACGCGGTTTTCGGCGACCTGAGTTTCGACATCCTCAAGAACCTCACCGCCAGCGTGGGCTACCGGTTCTACCGCTACGACAACTCGCTGGATGGCTTCTTCGGGTTCGGCAAGAACAACCCCTACGGATCCAACACCGGTGAGAATTCCACGATAGCCAACCGCGGCGTCGACTGCGTGCAGCCGGGCATCCTCGGCAACCCCTGCACCGATCTGGCCAACTCGGTGCAGAAGGATGGCTCCACGCCGAAGTTCAACCTCACCTACAAGATCACGGACGACGCCATGGTGTACTTCACGTACTCCAAGGGGTTCCGGCCGGGAGGTCTCAACCGCCGCCTGCAGCCGCCGCCGCTGCCACCACTCGGGACCTACGCGCCGGATTACCTCACCAACTACGAGATCGGCTACAAGACCAGCTGGTTTGACAACCACCTGCGCTTCAACGGCGCGTTCTTTTGGGAGGACTGGAAGAACTTCCAGTACGGCTTCCTCGGCCAGAATTCCTTCACCATCGTGCGTAACGCCGGCTCGGCCCGCATCAAGGGCGCCGAACAGCAGATCGAGTGGAGCCCGGCCAAGGGACTGAACATCTCGCTGGCGGCCACGGAACTGGATCCGAAGCTCAACAAGGACTTCTGCCTCGACGTCGATGCCAACGGCAACCCGTTGCCGCTGTCGCAGTGTATTTCCGCGGACTCGATTCCTTCCGGCACGCAGCTGCCGCTGGTACCGAAGTTCAAGGGCGACGCGACGGTGCGCTACAGCTTCCCGCTGGGCGACGAGCTCGCCGCACACGTGCAGGCCTCCTACACCTACCAGAGCGAGGTCAGCTCGCGCCTGTCGCCGTTTGAGAATTCGCTCATCGGCAGCGTGCCCGCGTACGGCCTGCTGGACGTGCTGGGCGGCATTGCCAAGGGCAACTTCACGGCGGAGGTGTTCGCGACCAACGTGCTCGACAAACGGGCGGAGACCAACCGCTTCGCGGAATGCACGATCCAGATCGCCGGGAGCGTGGTGTGCGGTGACAAGCCGCTGGCGGTCATCACCACCCCGCGCACCGTCGGGATCCGCTTCGGCCAGCGCTTCTAGAAGAGAAGGTTCCGAAAATCCACGCGGTGCATCGCGAGGTGCACCGCGTTTTTTTTGGAAGCCCCCACTTGGAGAGATAGGCAGGTGCGCCCCGATCCGCTTAAATCTCTGCCTCCCCTCCCGGCAGGCCTGCACCCCTGAACGAATCCGCCTCGGTCCTTGAGCGCAAAGTCGGCGGCGGCGCCCGGGTCGCCTTCGGGGTGCTTGCAGCCATCAGTTTCTGCCATCTGCTCAACGACATGATGCAGTCGCTGCTGCCGGCGCTGTACCCGATGCTCAAGAGTTCCTACCAGCTCAGCTTCGGGCAGATCGGCCTGCTGACCTTCACCTTCCAGTTCACCGCCTCGCTGCTGCAGCCGCTGATCGGCGCCTACGCGGACCGCAAGCCGCGGCCGTATTCGCTCGCCGCCGGCATGGGCTTCACGCTCACCGGGCTGGTGCTGCTCGCCTTCGCGGGCAACTACGCGCTGCTGCTGCTCGCGGCCGCGTTCATCGGCACCGGCTCCTCGGTCTTCCATCCGGAATCCTCGCGCGTGGCGCGCATGGCCTCCGGCGGCCGACACGGCCTGGCCCAATCCATATTCCAGGTGGGCGGCAATTTCGGCTCCGCCGCCGGCCCGCTGCTGGCCGCCTTCATCGTGCTGCCACGCGGCCAGTCGAGCGTGGCGTGGTTCTCCGCCATCGCGCTGCTGGGCATGTTCGTGCTGTTCCATGTCGGCCACTGGTACAAGCAGCACGGCATCACGCGGCTGCAGCGCGCGGCGGCGGCGCGGCCGGCGACGCCGCGGCGCCACGTGCGCATCGCGATCACGGTGCTGCTGGCGCTGATCTTTTCAAAGTACTTCTACCTGGCGAGCCTCAGCAGCTACTACACCTTCTATCTCATCGATCACTTCCAGGTGTCGGTGCGCAACTCCCAGCTGCTGCTGTTCGTGTTCCTGGCCTCCGCAGCCCTGGGCGGCATGATCGGCGGGCCGCTGGGGGATCGGCTCGGGGCCAAGTACATCATCTGGGCCTCGATACTCGGCGTGCTGCCCTTTACGCTGCTGCTGCCGCACGCCAACCTTTTCTGGACGGCGGTGCTCACGGTGCCGATCGGCCTGATTCTGTCGTCGGCGTTTCCGGCGATCGTGGTGTATGCGCAGGACCTGCTGCCGGGACGCACCGGTACGGTCGCAGGCCTGTTCTTCGGTTTCGCGTTCGGCATGGGCAGCGTCGGAGCCGCGGTGCTGGGGGCGCTCGCGGATCACGTCGGCATCACGCTCGTGTACCAGCTCTGTGCCTTCCTGCCGATCATCGGGCTGCTGGCCGCCTTCCTGCCGGATCTGCACCGGCTGCCGGCGTCGCGTGCCGGTTGATATGCTCGCGGCGTGAAGCTCATCTCACGCGCACTGCTCGATGAACTCACCGCCCGCGCGGCGCAGAGTCCGCGTGCCCGCGCGCACCACACGATCCACGCCAGCGCGGAAGACCCGGTGCAGCGCTTCCTGGTGGCGGCGCTGCCGCACTCGTACTTTCGTCCCCACCGCCACGCCACGCGCTCGGAGCTCGCCTTCATCCTGCGCGGCAGCTTCGAGGTCGTGACCTTCGATGAGCGCGGAGTGCTCGTGGCGCGCTACGCCGTCGGTGAGGGCGCCGCGGATCTTGCCTATGAGACCCCGCAGGGAACCTGGCATACGCTGCTGCCGGGCGCGCACGGCGGCGTGTTCCTCGAGATCAAGCAGGGGCCGTACGATCCGGCCACCGCCGCGGAGTTCGCCAGCTGGGCGCCGGCCGA
>Ga0068865_100002149_pt1 | contig 11640 bp, 10 predicted proteins | sample KBSMisM12_FD_75293 | JGI IMG/M metagenome (GOLD analysis project Ga0068865, IMG submission 75293) | Miscanthus rhizosphere microbial communities from Kellogg Biological Station, Michigan, USA - KBS Miscanthus M1-2 | ecosystem: Host-associated > Plants > Roots > Rhizosphere > Soil ...
GGCCGACAAGATCATCGAGGCCGGCGACCTCGATCGCTTCAAGCGCGAGGCGGAAGCGATCGTCGAGCAGCAGGCGAGGGCGGTGATCGACGCGCCGTGGCCGGAGCCGTCTCAGGCCGGGGTCGGCGTCTTCAAGAACGAGAAGCCGCGCGCGCACGTCGAGGTGCTCGACCCGGCAGTCAGGTTTCCAACGATCAACGCAGAACCCGCTGAACACGCGGAAACATCTGGATCTGCGAGTTCTGCGAGTTCTGCGTTGACCGTCGTGGATGCACCGGCGTTCGACCCGAAAGGCCGCACGTTCCTCGACGCGGTGATGCTCGGCGTCGGCGACGCGCTGCGCGCCGACCCGCGTGTGTTCGTCTACGGCGAGGACGTCGGCGGGGCGTACGGCAACGCGTTCCTCCTGCTGCGGCCGCTGTTGAAAGAGTTCGGCGATCGGCTGATCAACTCGCCCCTCGCCGAGGGTGCGGTGCTCGGCGTCTGCGTCGGCGCCGCGCTGGCGGGCCAGCGGCCGATTGGCGAGATTCAGTTCAACGACTTCGTGGCCACCGGCTTCAACCAGCTCGTCAACAACGCGGCGAAGATCCGGTATCGCTGGGGCGGCGACGTGCCGATGGTGGTGCGGATGCCGTGGGGCGGGCTGCGCCACGCCGGCCCGTATCACTCCCAGGACACCGCGCCCTGGTTCTACCGCACGGCCGGCCTCAAGATCGTCGTGCCTTCGACGCCGCACGATGCGCGCGCGCTGATGGCGTCGGCGGTCGCCGATCCCGATCCCGTGCTGTTCTACGAGCACATCGCGCTGTACCGCGATCCGCGGATCAAGCAGCTGCTGGGCGACGCGCCGCCCGATCCGATCCCGCTCGGCAAGGCGGCGCTGCGGCGCGCCGGCGGGCACCTGGCGATCGTCTCGTACGGCGCCTTCGTGCACGTCGGCCTTCGCGTCGCCGAGAAGCTCGCGCACGACGGGATTCAGGCGAGCGTGCTCGACCTCCGCAGCCTCGTCCCGCTCGACCGCGACGCGCTGCTCGCGGCCGCCCGCCACTGCCACAAGGTCCTGATCATCCACGAGGACTCGCGCACCGGAGGCATCGGCGAGAGCCTGGCCGCGATCATCCAGGAAGAGGCGTTCGAGGCGCTCGATGCGCCGGTCCGGATCATCGGCGCGCTCGACACGCCGGTGCCCTACTCTCCGCCGCTCGAGGAGTTCTATCTGCCGGGCGAGGCGCAGATCGAACGCGCGGCGCGGCTGCTGCTTGACTACTGAGGCGCCGACGCGCCGCATCGAGGCGGTCGACGTCGTCCGCGGCGTGATCATGATCGTGATGGCGCTCGATCACGTGCGCGACTTCTTCGGCGTCCCCGGGATCAGCCCGACCGACCCGGCGCGCGCCGGCGCGGCCCTGTTCTTCACGCGGTGGGTCACCAATATCTGCGCGCCGGTCTTCTTTCTCCTCACCGGCACCGGATCGTACCTGTCGCTGCGCTCGAAATCGGTCGGCGCACTCTCGCGGTTCCTGCTCAGCCGCGGCCTCTGGCTGATCCTGCTCGAGCTCACCTTCGTCCGCTGCTTCGGCTTCCAGTTCAACGTGGACTACCGCGTCACGATGCTGGTCGTCCTCTGGGCGCTGGGCTGGTCGATGATCGCGTTGTCGGCGCTGGTGCACCTGCCGATCGCCGCGATCGCCGCGTTCGGCCTCGCGCTGATTGCGGGCCACAACCTGTTCGACGGCGTCCGCACGTCGAACCCGATCTGGCTGGTGCTGCACGGGCCCGGGGTTGTCTTCAACTCGCCGCCCCACCTCGTGTTTGCGTCTTACCCGTTGATTCCCTGGATTGGCGTCACCGCGGTGGGGTTCGCGCTGGGACGAATCTACGATTGGCCGCCCGATCGCCGCCGGCTGTTTCTTCTTCGTACCGGCGTCGCGCTGACGGCCGGGTTTGTCCTGCTGCGGTTCGTCAACGTGTACGGCGATCGCGCGCGATGGACCGTCCAGGCGTCGGCCTCGTCGACCGTGCTGTCGTTCCTGAACGCCAGCAAGTATCCGCCGTCCCTGCTGTTCCTCTTGATGACGCTCGGCCCGGCGCTGCTGCTGCTCCGGGCTCTCGACCGCGCGACACCGGCCGCGCTGAGGCCGGCGCTCGTGTTCGGCCGGGTGCCGATGTTCTACTTCCTGCTGCACCTGCCGCTCATTCATCTGCTGGCGGTGGTCGCGAGCCTCGTCCGTTATCATGATGCGAGCGGGATGTTCCAGTCGCCCGACCTGGCGCATTACCCGTTCACGCCGCCCCCTGGTTGGGGATTTTCTCTGCCCATCGTCTATGGAATCTGGGTGGGCGTGGTGCTCGCGCTCTACCCGGTGTGCCGCTGGTTCGCCGGGGTGAAGCAGCGCCGCCGCGATCCGTGGCTCAGCTATCTGTGAAAGGACGCGTTCATGAAACAGCGATGGGCGCTCGTGGTACTCGGCGCGTGGCTGATGGGATCGATTTGCATGTCGGTGGTCGCCACCGAGAACTTCTACACCGTCGACCGCCTGCTCGCCGCGCCGTCCAGCGCGCCGCTCACTGCGATGGTGGGGAAGTTGGGGCAGCCGGCGGCCAGGGAGCTGCTCCGCTACCTTTCGTCCGAGCTCAATCGACTGTATTTCCAGATGTGGAACGTGGCGCAGATCGCCATGGGCGCGCTCGCCTTGTGGCTCGTCGCCCGCGGGGCGAGCCCCTTGGGACCTGCCGCCAAAGGCATCATCGCGATGCTCGCGATCGTCGTGCTGATGCTGGCGTACCTGACGCCGGCCATCGTGTCGCTGGGACGGGAGCTGGACTTCGTGCCGCGCGACCCGGCGCCGCCGGGCATGTCGCGCTTCTGGGTCCTGCACGCCGCCTACACGTCGCTCGAGATGATCAAGCTGCTGGTCGGGGCTGTGGTCGCTTTCTGGATCGTGCGCTCGTCCACGGGCCGACAAAGTAGTGCAGGCCTTTAGGCCTGCCCGAGCCGGCGGACCTGAAGGTCCGCACTACGCCTACACGGAAAATCCTCTAGCCGGACCCGAAGCGCTGACGCAACGCCTGCTCCCTGAACGCGAAGATCCTGTTCACGTCGCGCATCACGAACCGACCGACCAGCCAGCCGAACGGCACCTCGAACTCCACCGCGTCGCCGATGCGCGTGCCGCCGCGTTCGTCGGCGAAGGTGTGCGTGTGCACCCAGCGCCGATACGGGCCTTTGCGCTGCTCGTCCACGAACACAGTGGGCGGATCCCAACGCGAGATCTCCGACTGCCACCGCAGCGGGATGCCGTAGAGCGAGAGCCGGTAGTCGATCAGGACACCCTGCTGAATGACGAGCGCGGGGTTCAGCACGTGAAAATGGAGCCACGGCGGGGTGATCGCCTCGAGGTTGGCGGCGTCCGCGAAGAACGCGAACACCTCCTGGCGCGGCCGCGGCAGCCAGAGCGTGCTCTCAAAACGCATTTCTTAGTATCTACCTCAGCGCTCCTGGCGGTCTCCGCGGTTCTTCTTATTCGTTCCTCAGCGCCTGCAGCGGATCGATGCGGGACGCGCGTCGTGCGGGCAGGTAACAGGCGGCGAGCGCCACGACGACCAGCAGCAGCGTCGTGCCGGCGAAGCTGACGCCGTCGGTGGCGCTGACACCGACCAGCAGGCTCTTGAACACACGCGTGAGCGCGAAGGCGCCGGCCAGGCCGATCGCGATTCCCGTGAGCGTCATCCCCAGCCCCTGCTTCAGGATCAAGGACACGATGTCGCCGCGCGAGGCGCCGAGCGCCATGCGCATGCCAATCTCCGGCGTGCGCTGCGCCGCCAGCGCCGCGATCACGCCGTAGAGGCCGACCGTTGCCAGGATCAGCGCAAGCGCGCCGAAGGCGGCCAGCAGGCTGGCGACCATCCGCTGGACGAACACGGCGGTTTCGAGATGATCGGCGATCGTCCTGACGTCGAAGAGCGGCACGTTCGGGTCGAGCGCGCGGAAGGCGGCATGGAGGCGCGGGACGAGCGCGCCTGGATCGCCCGCCGTCTTCACGATCAGCACCGCGTCGCCGCGATACCACTGCTGCGCCGACAGGTACATGTACGGCCGCGGCCTCTCGGTGATGTTGCTGTACTTGCCGTCCCGCGCCACGCCGACCACTTCAAGCTGGCGCCCGCTGACGCGGATGCGGCCGCCAATCGGATCGCGCCCCGCGAAGTAGCGGTGCGCCAGCGTCTCGTTGACGATGACGACGTCCGGGCGCTCGGGCGTGTCCAGCTCGGTGAACTCCCGGCCCGCCACCAGCGCGATGCCCAGCGTTTTCAGGTATTCGGAGCCGACGCGGTTGTAATAGAGCGAGACTTCCTCGTTCGGCGCCGGCGTGTAGCCGTCGATCGTCGCGCCGGTGTCGCTGCTCCCGCTGAACCCGAGCGTCATGCGCGTGGCCACGGTCGCGGCCTCGACGCCGGGGACTTCGCGCACACGCGCCAGCATCTCGCGGAAGAACGCCCGGCCGCGCACGGCGTCGTAGCCGGCCGGCTGCAGATCGATCGCGACCGCCAGGCCGGTTCGCGTCGAGAAACCGGGATCCACCGACTGTGCGTTCATCAAGGTGCGGAGAAACAGACCGGCCGACACGAGGAGCACCAGCGACAGCGCCACCTGCGCCACGACCAGCGCCTTGCGCACGCGGGCGCGCCGCGGCGTCGCCGTCACCGCGGTCGCCGAGTCCTTCAACGCCGTCATCACCGACGAGGCCGCGCCCTGCAGCGCCGGAACCAGGCCGAACAGCACCGCGGTCGCCAGCGTGACGCCGGCCGCGAAGAGCATCACGTCGGCGTTCAGCTCAGGATTGATCTCGATCGGCAGCGGCGCCGGCGGCACGAACAGCCGTGCCAGATCCTTGGTCCAGTAGGCGAACACGATGCCGGCGATGCCGCCCGCGATGGCGAGGAGGCTGCTCTCGGTCAGCATCTGCTGCACCAGCCGGCTCCGGCTGGCCCCGAGTGTCAGCCGCACCGCGGTCTCGCGCTGGCGCGTGGCGGCGCTCGCCAGCAGCAGGTTTGCGACGTTCGCGCACGCGATCAACAGCACAATCCCGGCGACGCCGAGCTGCACGCCCATCACTGCGGTCACGGCCGCGCCGCCCATGCTGGGCGCGCGCCACAGCTCGAACAGCTTGATACCGCTGCCCGCATCGTCCGGATACGTGTTGCCGAGATCCTTGGCGATCAGACCGAGGTCGGCTTCGGCGCGGGCGAGGCGGACGCCCGGCTTCAGCCGCACGATCGCCTGGAGCCAGCGGTTGCTCCGCAGGTGGAGGCGATCCGCGGCCAGCGCCGGCTGCATCATCAGCGGCACCCAGAGATCGAGGTTCAGGTACGGCTGGGTGCCGTGAAAGCCATCGGGCGCGACACCGATGACCGTGAAGGCGAGTGAGTTGAGCGTGATCGTCCGGCCGACGATCGACGGGTCGCCGGCGAAGCGGCGCATCCAGAAGTTGTGGCTGATCACCGCGACCGGATGGCGATTGGGGACCGAGCCTTCTTCCGGGAGAAACGCGCGGCCGAGCGGCGGCCGGGCGCCGAGCATCTCGAAGTAGTTGCCCGAGACCATCTCGGTGAACACGCGCTGCGGATCGCTGTTGTCCACGCGCATGTTCATCGGCGCCATCGTGTAGACGATGAGATCGTCGACGCTCGCCGGGCGGCGCTGCCGGTAGTCTTCGTAGTCGGGGTAGGAGAGGCTCAGCTCGTCGCGGGTGCGGGTCGTGCCGTTCAGGGCGACGAGGCGGTCCGCCTGCTCCACGTTGCCGAGCAGGTGGCGCATGCGTCCGTCCACCCAGCTGTACATGCTCACGTTGGCGCCGATGCCGAGGCCGAGCATGAGCACGGCCACGAACGTGAATCCCGGCTTCCGCACCATGAGGCGCCAGCCGTAGCGGATGTCCTGCGTCAACATTTCGAGTCTCCTGACATGAAGCCGAAGCCAGAATGCGTGGCGGAGTGCGCCCGCGACGCGAACGAACAGGCCGGCGCGGTCGCCGACGCCCCTGGGGTGACGCGTGAGCCACTGCCATTCGTGCAGGATGTCCGCCCGCCACTGCCGCCGCCAGTCGCGCCGGCGGGACGGCGGCGCCAGCCACCAGCCGGCGTCGACGATCGCCAGCAGCAGCCTGAGGAGCGGACCTCTACGCGGGCTCATGCCTGACGCGCCAGCCCGCGCGCGAGATCGGTTTCAGGTTCTTGTAGCGTTGCAGCGCGCCGGCTAGGGCGGTGGCGCCGGCGGCGGTGAGGTCGAAATACCTGCGCGGCGGGCGCTTGTCGCGCCGCGCATCGCGCACGTTCTCCCAGCGGGACGTGAGGTAGCCGAGCGACTCGAGCTTCTCGAGCGCCGGATAGACCGTGCCGGAGGTGAGCCCGGTGGCGTCCATGATGTCGAAGCCGAAGCGGTTGCCGTCGGCGATCGCGTGCAGGATCGAAACCGCGCCGAAGGCGAGCGGGGCCGTCTTTGCCATAGGTGTATAGGATACCAACCTATGTTGGTAGTCGAGATAGGAGACGGACGGAGGCCGCGGGAAGTTCCGCGGGTCAGCGGAGCACTGGTTTGTCGAGCGAATCCCAGCCGTAGGCAGCGGCGACGCGCGCTTCGATCTCGTTGATCACCGGTCGTCCGGCATCGCCGTTGGTCATGATCGCGACGCCGTAGCCCTTGACGCGGTGGGCGATCAGGCTGCACTGGAAGCCCCAGTTCGAGCCGCCGTGCGCGAAGTACCACCCCTCGCCCTTCTTGGTGATGGCGAAGCCGACGGCGTAGTCGCCGACGCCGACCGGCGTCAGCATTTCGAGCACGCTCGCCCGCGTCAGGACCCGCGTCGACCGACCGAGCGCCGTCTGCTGCACTTCGATCGCGAATCTGGCCAGGTCGGTCGGCGTCGTCCACAGCCCGGCGGCGGCCAGTTCCGGATACACGTGCCACTTGGTGTCCATCGCCAGCCCGCGGCCGCTGTGCGCGCGCGCCGCATGCCGGTCGTGCGCCGCGGACAGCGGCTGCTCGTAGGCGCTGTTGGTCATCCCGATCGGGCCGAGCACGAGGCGTTGCACGATCTCGGGATACGGCTGGCCGAGCGCGTCGATCATCGCCAGCTGCATCAGCGTGACGCCGCCGCCCGAGTACTTCTCCGCGGTGAACGGCGGCCGCTCCATCAGCACCGCGCCGACGTTGGACGGCTTGCTGCCGTTGAGGATCTCCACCAGTGAGGGCCGCGCCGCTGACGGATGGTAGCCGGGGAACCCAAAACCGTCGCCGAGGCCGGAGGTGTGGCTCATCAACGCGCGCGGCGTGACCGGGTGGCCGCGCGTGAACTCGCTGTCGGGCAGCTTCCACGACGTCAGGATCGCGTTGATGTCCTGATCGAGCCCGATCCGGCCGTCCTGTGCCGCGCGCACGGCGGCCATCGCCGCCACCGGCTTGCTGATCGACGCCGCCTGAAACATCGTGTCGGCGTCCACCCGCATGCCGCTCTCGACGTCGGCGATGCCGTAGCCCTTGGCCCAGTCGATCTTGAAGTCCTTGATCACGGCGACGCTGACGCCCGGCACGTGGAAGCGCTCCATCACCTGCTGGAGCGTCAGCCGGTCGAGTCCCTGACGGTCGGGTGATTGCGGCGCCTCGATCCTCGCCATCATCGCGGCCGGCGACGGATCGTCGGCCGCGAAGAACACGGATCCGGACGCGATCAGAGCGGCGACGGTAAAGACGATCAGTCGTTTCACGGTTCAGCTCCCGCGCGGATTCTAGCCGAAGCGATATCATTCCCTATGCCCGCGCTTGCGGCCGTCATTTTCGACTTCGACGGCATTGTCCTCGACAGCGAATCGCCTGAATACGAATCGCACCGGCGGATCTACGAACGGTGCGGCGTCGAGCTGACCGTCGACGAATGGTGCGGGGTGATCGGCACCTGGAGCGAAGGGCACGACGAGCAATGGTTCAACCGGCTGTGCGCGCTGGCGACGAACGCCCCGGCGCGCGATGAGTACTTCGCCGAGCGGCGCCGGATCTTCACGGAGATCGTGCCGGCCGGTCCGATGCGCGGCATTCGCGATCTGCTGCTGACGTTGAGTGAAGCCGGCATTCCCGCCGCGGTTGCTTCGTCCGCACCGGCGCGCTGGGTCGTCGGCGCGGTCGAGCGGATCGGCCTTCGTCCGCTGTTCGGCGCGATCGTGACCGGCGACGAGGTGGCGCATCGCAAGCCGGCGCCGGATGTCTATCTCGAAGCGGCCCGCCGACTGGGAGTCGATCCCGTTCGATCAGTGGCGATCGAAGACTCCGGCCCCGGCATCTCCGCCGCCCGCGCCGCCGGGATGAAGGCCGTCGCGATCCCGCACTGGCTGACCGAGCGTCACGACCTGAGCGGCGCCGATCTCACCGTGGCGCACGCCGGTGAGCTGACGCTGGATCGCCTGGCCTCCCTGTATCGGTAGTATCCGGCGGTGATACCTTATGCGGGGAGCGACCACACATGACGAGAGCTTTCGCATTTGCCGGGATCATCGCGCTCTGTTCGATCGCCTCGCCGCACCCGGTGCAGGCGCAGGCTGAAAAGCTGCAGGGCAAGACCTACCGTTCCCCGAGCGGGACGACGCTGCGTTTGATGCTCGACGAGAACAACGTCGGCGGAGAGGTGACGCTCGGCGAGATGGTGTTTCCAGCCAACAGCGACTCCGGCGATCACAAGCACGGCGCGATCGAGATGTTCTACGTCGTCTCCGGCGAGCTGGACCACGTCGTCAACGGCAAGAGCCAGATCCTCAAGCCGGGGATGTCGGGCTTCGTCAAACCGCCCGACTCGGTACGTCACAAGACCGGGCCAGCCGGCGCGAAGGTGGTTGTCGTGTGGGTGCCGGGCGACGAGGGCAAGAAGATTGCGTCGCGCTGGAAACTGGAGCCCTAGACGCCCGCTCGCGTAGAGACCGTAGTTCAGGCCGTTGCCACATCTTCCTGCGCTCGTTCTCATCACGCTTGGAGCGGCCGTCGTCAACGGCGCCCTCGGGTACGGGTTCTCGTCGATCACCGTCCCGCTGGCGCTGTTGTTCCTGACCAACCGCGTCCTCAATCCCGCGCTGGTATTGGTGGAGGTGGTGCTCAACGCCTACGCGCTGTGGGTGAACCGCGCGTCGCTGCCGCTGGTCGAGCCGCGCGTGCGGCTCGTCGTGATCGGCCTGCTGCCTGGCGTGCTGATCGGCACCCTGATCGTGTCGCATGTCCAGCCCGAATGGCTCAAGCTCGGCACCTATGTCGTGCTGCTCCCGCTCATTCTGGTGCAGGCGGGCGGCCTGCGCCGGCCGGTGCGGGCGGAGCGGACCGCCGCGCTCGCGCTCGGCGGCGGCGTCGGCGTGCTCTACGCGGTGACGACGATCTCGGGCCCGCCGCTCGCGGTGGCGCTCAACAACCAGGGGTTCTCGAAGCACGAGTTCCGCGCCGCGCTCGCCCACGTGCGGCTGGCCGAATCGTCGCTGACCGCCATCGCGTACGCGGCGGCCGGGCTCTTCATCCGCGAGAGCTTCACGCTGATCCCGGCGATCCTGCCGGGTGTGCTGATCGGCGTGCCGCTGGGCGCCGCCCTCATCCGCCATCTGCCGCCGGAGACCTTCCGCCGGATCTGTATGAGCTTCGACGCGTGGGTCGTGTCCTTCGGCCTCTCGGTGCTGCTGCGCCAGCTCCATCTGGTCGAGAGCCCGGCGGCCTTTGGTGTGATGATCGCGGTCATGGCGATCGACGCGTGGTTGTTGTACCGCTTCTTCAGGCGCGGGATTCGTGCAAGGCCGTGACCGCGACGCGAGTTACCGGCGCGCCACTGCTGATGGCGCGGCCGGTCAGTCGAACGCTACCGTGAGTGGATCCGTTGGTGCACGCCGGTGATCATCACTGGCGCGGGCACCATGACCGCCGTTCGGATTTCACGTCCGTCGTCGACGATCACCAGCCGCTCTTCGAGCAAGACGCCGGGAGCCGCCTGAAACCGAACGACGCCTGTACAGTCGGCGTTGACTTCATAGGTACCGGATCCCTGCGAATCCGGAACGGTTCCGGTGACTGAGCCCTTCACGTTGGAGACCTGGCTGAAGCCGCCGTGGCCGTCGTAGTTGCGAAGGACGATCCCGATGACCGACTCGGTCAGCCCTCCGGGCGCCGGCCGCGTGCCTTGAATCTGAATGCCGTAGTCGCCGCGCACGGTGGCCTCGCTGCACTGTTTTCCTCGTCCGTGGTCGCCGTTCTCCTGGCCACCTGCGCCCATGACCCTCGCGCCGCCGACAACCACGGTCGCGGTCACCGCCGCCGTGACTACCCAAGCTGTTCCTCGCATATGCCCTCCTTCAATCCCCGTGAACCCATTGGCCGGTGGCGCTCGCCCTTGCGCGGGCGGAATCCCGAGGCCGGACACTAGCAGGTCAGTGTTTGGGGCGGCTGTTCCGTCTTGCACACCGCGAAATCATCGCAGTGTAGCCATCGCGGTTTCATCTCGTCGACGTCTTCGGCGGAGCCGTGACGTCGGAGGGGCATCATCGCTCGGGATAGAATAGTCAGAACATCATGAGCGACGATTCTGGATCGGCCGCCACCGCACCCGGTGCCCCGGTCGACTTCATTCGGGCGATCGTCGACGACGATCTGGCGGCCGGCCGGCACCACGGCCGGGTGGCCACCCGTTTTCCGCCCGAACCGAACGGCTACCTCCACATCGGACACGCGAAATCGATCTGCCTGAACTTCGGGATCGCCCGGGAGCGCGGCGGCATCTGCAATCTGCGGTTCGACGACACCAACCCGACGAAGGAAGAGGTCGAGTACGTCGACTCCATCAAGGAAGACGTCGCGTGGCTCGGGTTCACGTGGGACGCAGAGCTCTACGCGTCCGACTATTTCGAGCGGCTCTATCAGTTCGCCGTCGAGTTGATCGAGCAGGGCAAGGCCTACGTCGACAGTCTCAGCGCGGAGGAGATCCGCGCGTATCGCGGCACCTTGACCGAGCCGGGAAAGAACAGCCCGTACCGCGATCGATCCGTGGCCGAGAACCTCGACCTGTTCGCGCGGATGCGGGCCGACGAATTCCCGGATGGGGCGCACGTCCTGCGCGCGAAAATCGACATGGCGTCGCCGAACTTCAACATGCGGGATCCGACGCTCTACCGGATCCGCCATGCGTCGCATCACCGCACCGGCCACACCTGGTGCATCTACCCGATGTACGACTTCGCCCACCCGTTGTCGGATGCGCTCGAGGCGATCACGCACTCGATCTGCACGCTGGAGTACGAGGATCATCGTCCGCTGTACGACTGGCTCGTCGACAGCGTGATCGAGGGCGACAAGCCGCATCAATACGAGTTCGCGCGGCTGAACCTGAACTACACGGTGATGAGCAAGCGCAAGCTGCTCCAGCTCGTCCAGCAACGGCACGTGACCGGGTGGAACGATCCGCGGATGCCGACGATTTCAGGACTGCGCCGCCGCGGCTACACGCCGGAATCGGTCCGCGACTTCTGCGCCCGCATCGGCGTGGCGAAGAAGGAAAACGTGATCGACATGGCGCAGCTCGAACACAGCGTCCGCGAGGACCTGAACCTTCGCGCGCCCCGCGTCATGAC
>Ga0068865_100002159_pt1 | contig 11586 bp, 6 predicted proteins | sample KBSMisM12_FD_75293 | JGI IMG/M metagenome (GOLD analysis project Ga0068865, IMG submission 75293) | Miscanthus rhizosphere microbial communities from Kellogg Biological Station, Michigan, USA - KBS Miscanthus M1-2 | ecosystem: Host-associated > Plants > Roots > Rhizosphere > Soil ...
TCCTGAAGAACATCAGCGCGGCCACCAGCACCAGGACGACGATCAGCAGCACCTTGAGCCACTTGGCCGGGATCCCGCCCGCCAGACGGAGGCCCGCCCACGACCCGAGTTGCACGCCGAGCACCGCGGGGGCAGCGAGCAGCGCGGGCAGATCGCCGCGCCCGTAATAGATGATGGCGCCGCCGGCAGCCGTCACGCCGATCATGAACGCGCTGGTCGCCGCCGCAGCCCGCACCGGCACGCCACACCAGGTGTTCAGGGCCGGCACTTTCAAAATCCCGCCGCCGATGCCCAGGAGCGACGACAGGTTGCCGGCCGCAAACGAGGCCAGTAAGGCAGCGGGGAGGCGCGTCACTCGGTATGTGACGACCCGGTCGCTTTCTTCATCGAAGAACTGACCGCCAAGCGTCCCGGGCTGTGCCAGGGGGTCGAGGATCACATTCCGCCGGTTGATGCGGGAGAGCACCGCGGCCGCCGTCAGGACGGCAACGACGCCGAAGAGGCGCTGAAGCGCTGGTTCGGAAAAGAGGTGGGCGGTGAGGCCGCCCAGGAGACTGCCGGCCACGGTCGCCACTTCGAGCACCATGCCGAGCCGGAGGTTGATCAACTGCGCCCCCGCCTGGCCGGCCGAGACCGTGCTCGACGTGGCAATGACCGTGCAGAGGCTGATCGCCGCGGCCGTACGCAGCGGCAAGCCAAGCGCCACGTTCAGGAGCGGCACGAGAAACACGCCCCCGCCCAGACCGAGGATCGAGCCGATAGACCCTGCGAGCGCGCCCGATCCGAAAATGATCAAAACCAGCGATAGCGTGACGGAAGGCATTCCGGACGGCGACTATCTTAGCCTGACGGCCGATCGGATCGATTGACAGAGATTTTGTCTTCGTATAAAACTGCGGCCTCCTCACGAAAAGCCGATTGTTCAGATAGTCGAGGGCAGCGGATGGCGAGCGCGCAACGATGGCTGACGGTTTCTGAAACGGCGGCCATCGCCGGCCGGCTGGCCGGACAACCGTGCTCGCCGCGCCAGGTCCGGCACCTGCTGGTCCGCGGCGGCCTCGGCACCGACACCAGCAAGCGCACGCGGGGAGAGACCCGCCTGTACGGCATGCTCGACGTCGCCCTCGTGCGTCTGGCGCTGCGACTTCAGGCTGACGGCGTGTCCCCGTGGGTCGTCCGGGTCGTGCTGACGTACTGCCGCAACGACTTGATCAGAGCCTGGAAATCCAGCGCCGCGCTCGCGCTGGCGATCAACGGCCTGAAGGGGACGCTCGAGCCGGCGCTCAAACCGCGCCCGGCCGCTGCAGCCGCCTGGGTGCCGCTCCGGGACATCGCGAAAGGCATCGAAGCCGAAATCCGGCGTGCCGGCGAGGCGCGCGAAACGGTCTGGATGTGGCGCAACGTTTCGGTCCAGGCGGTGCCCAGAGCCGCAGTGTGACGTCAGGCCAGTTGCTGTCTACCTGACTGCCCGTCCAACAACGAGGGCAATCGCCCCAGACCATCAGTTCCAGTTTGCAGAGAATCTTCAACGTGCACGATTCTCCGCTTGTGTTGGCCCGCAGGCGTGATTAGATTCGCAGCCTCCCGCGGAAAACCCGTCGAATTCGGCGTTGACGGCACATCGCCGGCGCCAAGGAGGCCAGCATGGATCTGAAAGCCGGAATCGCAGCCTGGGTCCCACGTGTCACCACAATCGTGGCGTTCCTGCTGGCCTCCGCCATGACGGCCGCAGCGGCCACCGCGAACCTCTCGGTGTCGCTCAGCGCGACCTCCGACGCGGAAACCTACACTGCAACGATCAGCAATGGCGGACCGGATACGGCGACGAACGTGTCGCTGACCGCCTCGCTGCCGACGGGCATCATCCCGATCAACGTCACACCGGCCCCCGCGTGCGCGTTCGACTTTCCCGGCACCATGGTGCACTGCACGCTTGGCAGCATTCCCAACGGCGGATCGACGGTTGTCACGATCGCCATTCACCCGATCACCATCGGCGCGAAGACAATGACCGCGCAGGTGTCCGCGGCGGAAACGGATCCCAGCCCGGGCGACAACGCGGCATCGGCGAGCCCGTCCATCAACGCCGTCGGCATCAGCGACGTGCAGGTGACACTGCTCGACGCGCCTGATCCGATCCGGGTGGGGCAGGCGCTGTACTACATCGCGTCCGTGCTGAACATCCAGGACGACTCGGCCCAGAATGTCATCGTCGAGGTCACGGTCCCCGCGGGCGTGACGCTGGTCGGGGCGGTGTCGAGTCGTGGTGCGTGTACCGCCACCGGCAGGCGTTTCGCCTGTCCCCTGGGCGTTCTGAACCCATCAGAGACGGCGTATGCGCTCGTCGTCGTGGTGCCGACGACGAGCGGCTACATCTGGGCGAGTGCGCTCGCGTCGCTGACGACACCGGATCCAAACCCGGACAACAACAGCGCGGCCGCCCGCACGTGGGTCAACCCATAGCGCTGGCTACGGCATTCGAAACTGCAGGGCCTCCGCCACGTGGCCGGCGTCGAGCACATCGGCGCCGGCCAGGTCGGCGATCGTGCGCGCCACCTTGCGCACGCGGTCGTAACCACGCGCGCTCAGCGCCATCCGGGCCGCGGCCGTCGCCAGCAGGCGGATCCCGGCGTGGTCGAGCACACAATGCCGGCCAATCAAGGCGGGCGTGAGCTCCGCATTGGTCCGCAGCCCCTCGCCCGCATAGCGCTGTCGCTGCCGATCGCGCGCCGAGACCACGCGGGCGCGAACGTGGGCCGAACTCTCGCCCGGCGCCCCCGCGGCGAGCACGTCGGGCGGAAGCGCCGGCACTTCGATCGTGAGGTCCATGCGGTCGCGCAGCGGGCCCGATAGCCGCGCGCGGTACCGCTCGACCTGCTGCGGCGTGCAGCGGCATGGCCGGACACCGTCGCCCATGTATCCACACGGACACGGGTTCATGGCGCCGACGAGCATGAAGCGGGCGGGGAAGACGTCGGTGCGCGCCGCACGCGCAATCGTCACCGCACCTTCCTCGAGCGGCTGCCGCAGGACGTCGAGCACGTGGCGGCTGAACTCGGGCATCTCGTCGAGAAACAGCACGCCGTGATGCGCAAGGCTGACTTCGCCAGGGCGCGGGCGCGGTCCGCCGCCGACGAGGGCCGCGTCCGAGATCGTGTGATGCGGCGCCCGGAAGGGCCGGCGCGTCACCAGTCCGGCGCCCGGGGGCAGGAGACCCGCGACCGAGTGCACCGTGGTCACGTCGACCGCCTCGTCGAACGTCAGCGGGGGCAGAATCCCCGGTACGCGCCTGGCCATCATCGTTTTGCCCGCGCCCGGCGGGCCCACGACGAGCAGGTTGTGGCCCCCTGCGCAGGCGATCTCGATCGCCCGGCGCGCGAGGAGCTGACCGCGGACGTCAGCCAGATCCGCCCCTCCGGCTCCGTCGGGCAGCTCGCGGACGCACGCTGGCGGCAGCGGGCGCGGCCGGGATGAAGCCGCCGGGTTGTTGAGCGCGCGGACAGCGTCGCCGAGCGACGACACCGGAAGGATCGCCAATCCTGCGACGATCGCAGCCTCGCTGGCGTTGGGAACGGGCAGGAGGATGGCCGACATGCCCTCGCGCCTGGCGGCGGCCGCAATCGGCAGCACGCCACGCGCGGGGTGGATGGAACCATCGAGCGACAGTTCACCGAGCAGGACGACGTCGGCGATGTGTCGGCGCTCGACGACTCCCTGGGCCGCCAGGATGCCGAGCGCGATCGGCAGGTCGAACGACGCGCCGGCCTTGCGGACGTCGGCGGGCGCGAGGTTGACCGTGATTCGGTGGGCGGGGAACTCGAAGCCGGAGTTGCGAATCGCGCTGCGGACGCGGTCGCGGCTCTCGCGGACGCCGACATCGGGCAGGCCGACCAGCGTGAACCGCGGCATCCCGAACGAGACATCCACCTCCACGTGGACGGGGCAGGCATCCACCCCGAACACGGCGGCCGTCCGCAGGCACGCGAGCACGACCAGACGATTGCAATCGGCCAGCCCGTTGTCCGGCCGTTCTCACAACGGCTTAGCGGTTCATTGGCAAAATCTGCGAAGCCATACGCATCCGTGCGATGCAGAAACACTGACGGATCCCGCCGAGACGGTCGATAGGTGGTAGTGCACGAGCCCGCGCCGCGGGCCGCTTTCACACAGGAAGTTCGATCATGCTCGAAGCCCTCAAAAACATCGGCGGCCGCAGCAACACAGTTCAGCAGCAGGTGGGCGATCTCGCGGCGCTGGTCGCCGCGGCGCGCGAAGAACGGGCCGCAGTCAGCGCGATGCTGACCGCGCTCACCAAGGGCAGTGCCAGGCTGGCGCCGCTCGGCAAGCAGCTGGAACAGGTCACCGAACAGGCGACCAGGGCCGCCACCCGGCTCGATCAAATCACCGATCGGATGTCCGCGCTCGACGACAAGGCCAGGGCCTTCGACGAAGTCGACCAGCGCATCACCGCGCTGAAGGACGCCGTCACACAGGCCGAGCAGGCCGCGCAGCAGGCCCTCGGCCCCGACAGCGAACTGCGACGGCATCGCGACGCCGTCCAGCAGCTGTCGTCGCAGGCCCTGCAGACGCAGGCCTCGATCGACACGCTCAAAAAGGAACGGGCCAGCATCGAGGAATTGCGGGGCAAACTCCGCGACTCCGAACAGGAGGTCAAGCAGGCGACCGTCCAGGCCGGCGCGCTCAAGGGCGAGCTCGATCAGATCCGGGCCTCTGCGACCACGTTGTCTCAGGACTACACGAAGATTCGCGAGACGTCCCGCGAAGCACGCGAGGACACGAATACCGCGCTGTCGAGCGTGAAGGAGATCCAGAAGAAGCTCGAACCGCTCAACCAGCTCCACGAGCTCAGCCAGAGCACGGCCGACCGCCTCGCGTCGCTGAACGCCCTCGCGGAGCACGTCACGCGCAAGGCCAAGGCGCTCGAGGGCCAGCAGCAGACCGTCGAGCACGCCGTCGTCCAGGCCAACCGGGTCAGCGAGATGGTCTGGGCCATGGATGCGCAGATCGCGAAAGTCAACGAGGGGCTGAAGCAATCCGCCAGGGCCGAGGAGACGATTGGACGCGTCGAGAAACTTGCCTCCGAAGCATCCGTCAGCATGGACACGGCGACGAAGCTGAATGCCGATGTGCAGCGCGAATCGGCGAAGATTCAGAAAGAGTCCGCCCTGTTGCTGGAGGCCGTCCGTACGGAAGTCGGCGCCCTGGCCATCCGGAAGCGCGAGTTCGAATCCTTCGACGAACGCGTGCGCGTGCTGCAGTCCTCCGTCGCGGACACGGAAGCACGCGTCGAGAGCGTGGCAGCCAAGGACAAGAACCTGAACGCCCTGTCGCAGACCGTCGACGCGCTGACCATCCGGTTCGAAAACCTCTTCGCCCAGGCCGACGGATTGACGCAGAAACAGCTGTCGCTCGACTCGCTCCACGACCGCTTCGCCCAGCTGGACGATCTGTCGAAGAAGGCGGTGGTCCACACCGAGACCCTCAAGCAGAGCCGCGCGGACCTCGACGCGCTGCGCAACGACGTCCAGGAGTTCCATCGATCGCATGCGGAGATCGTCCTGCTGCACGACAAGCTGGCGGCCGACCGCCACGGCCTCGAATCATTCGGCGAGCGGATGGGCGCCATGGCGGCCCGCGCCCCGGAGCTCGATTCGAAGATGGACGCGATTCTCTCGAAGATGACGCTGGTCGAGGAGGGGACGCAGAAAGCGACCCGGCTCGGCGAGGTCGTCGCCGATCTCGACACGCAGCTGTCGCGTGTCACGGCCCGTGTGCCGTTCGTGGAGAATCTCGAGACGCGGCTCAACGGCCTCAGTGCATTCAGCGCCGACGTCGACCAGAAGCTGCAGGCCCAGCTCGCGCGGCGCGCCGAGGTCGACACGCTGAAAGCCTCGTGCGACGGCGTCATCGCCCAGGTCACGGACGCGCAGCACAAGCTCGATGCGGTCCGCGCGCTCCAGAGCCGCCTGGTTCCGCTGGTCGCCCAGCTCGAGACGCTTCGCACCGGGATTACAGGCGCTGAGGAACGCATCGGCCGCATCAGGCACGACGAGGCATTCGTCGCCGCGCAGCAGGCTCGTTTCACCGAGCTCGTCGAGGCCAGCCGCTCGATCTCCAGCGACGTCGCCGATCGCGCCCGCCAGATGCAAGGGCTGTCAGAGGAACTTACCCGATCGGCGGCCGTGAAGGACGAGCTGCTGGTCGAACTGGACCGGGTCCACAGCCGCCAGCGCGAAGCGGGCGAGCAGATGCAGGCCGCTGACGAACAGCTCGCGCGCGCCGAGAAGATGTTCAAGCAGCTCGAACAACGGCGCACGCAGCTGGCCTTCAGCGAGAAGAAGTGCGCGGCCGTCGAGGCGCGTATGAACGACATCAAGCTCGTCGCCGACCAGCTCGAGAAGCACATCCAGGCGGTGGCCGTCCGCGAACAGCTGGTTCACTCCATCAAGGCCGAAGTCGAACACGTGCACGAGATCAGCGCGCGAAGCAAGGCCGACCTCGACCATGTCGCCGACAGTCGTGATGCGATCGCCGCGCTCAAAGTCCGGGTCGACGATCTCCTGTCACGCATCGCCGAAACCGACGACCGCATCGTCGCCATCGACAGCAGGCGCAAGGTCGTGGACGAGGTGCAGGCGAAAGCCAACGCGATCGCGCACCTGCTGAACGACGTCCGCATCAACCTCGAGACGCTGGGAGAGCAGAAGACGGTCATCGACCACGTCGCCGAAAAGGCCGGACAACTGGAACTGATGGTTCAGGACGCTCGCAACACCATCAGGACGCTTCAGCACGAACGAGAGCTGGCGCAGCGCATCGAGCAGGGCATCACGAAGCTGCGCGCGCAGACGGCTGGCGCCGGCGAGGACCGGATGGCTGGCGCGGCCTAGCGGCCGGTCAGCCTGGGCGTGATCGAAATCTTCTGGCCTTCCGCCAGCGTAATGCGCGAGGCGGCGGAGGACAGAGACTCGAGCAGTTCGGGGTTCATCCACTCCCCGTTGTCCTCGCTCGCCCGGCGGCGATCGACGGCAGCGACGAAGTAGTCGCCGGGAGGCAGATCCCTGACAGCGAACGCGCCTTCCGCGTCTGACGCGGACATCTTCAAGAAGCGCGACCGGTCGTACCAGAGATCGGAATCAGCGGCAAAGACGATGACGCGGGCGTCCGCGACGGCCCTGCCGCGATCGTCGGCGACCCGGCCCCCGACTTCCGTGACTCGACGGGTCAGCACAACCTCGACATCGGCCAGGGACTGATTGGCGGCGCCGAATGGCAAGGGCGCGTCGGTCGCGTCCACGCCATTCACCAGGATTCGTTCCAGCCCCCATCCACGCGGCGCCTGCAGCAGGCGCAGCCGGCGGGGACCGCTGATGCCCGACATCTCGAACGACCAGTCGCTGCGCACGTCTGCGCGGGCAAAGTTTCCATCGAGCGGCGCCAGATCCGGGTCCGACGGAATCGCCGAGAGCGTAATGTTGCGCGACGAGGGCACCTCGGGGTCATCGAACGTGAAGCGGCCCGTGATCGTCGAGCCCGCCGAGGCCTGCACCATGAGGCCTTTGATATCCGACCCGCTGACGGTGACCGGGACGGCCGCGAACTCTCCCTCCTCCGGCGCCTTCCGTCGGCCGCGGTAAGCCTGGATGACGTACTGTCCGGGAGCCACGTTGCGGAACTCGAACGATCCGTCAGGCCGTATGTAGGCGCCCACAGGAGTCGTCGCGAGCGCGCCAGAGCGGCGGCTCGAGCTGAGAAGCAGTCCGCCGGTGATCGGATCCCCGCTCGCATCGAGCGCCACGCCCGAGACGGTCGACGTCGCAATCCGCGAGACCGCGAAGTTCAGGCCATCGACATCCTGCGACGCGGCCACTGAAACGAGCCGCGACTCAGGGGGATTCGGCGTCCCGGGATAGTACGTCGTGGCATAGCCGGGAATGTCGGCGGCGCCTGGCTGCCCGAGCACGAGCTGCCCGATATAGGCGGCGAGCACGTAGGAGCCGGGCCGCAAGCCGAACACACGATAGCGTCCGAGATCATCGGTTCGCGAGCTCGACGCACCCTGCACATCGACAAGGCGCCGGCGCCCTGACGCAAACCGGATCTGATACAGGCGAATCGTCGCCCCCTCGATCGGATCGCCGTACTCGTCTGTCAGCTGGCCGGCGATCGCGCTCGTACGTGGCAACGTGATGTCCGCGCGATCGCGGTGTTCGTCCACAGCAAGCGTGATGCGCGTACCCCGATCGGAATTGCCTTCCTGTCCAAACTCACGGGCGATGTAGCGGTTCTTCCTGGCGTTCAACGTGTAGGTGCCGGCCGGAAGATCGATGAACTCGTACTGGCCCAGCGCATCGGTGAAAGCCGGCGGCAACTGCCGGATCGCATCGCCGGCGATCCGGACCTGGGCACCGCTCAGCGGTCCGGTCGCGCCGAGCACCCGCCCGCGGATCGCGCTCGTGGCGCGGGCGTTCGCGTCGCGTGCGGTGGGTGATCGGTCCTGCGCAAGCGCGATGTCCTGAAACGGAAGCTGGGCCGTCAGCCCCGACAGATCGACGGACGGACGCTCTTCACCGGCCTTGACCGGCAGCGCCTCGGCGGCTGCCAGCGTCGTCGCGTTTGGAAAGAAAATGCGCGACGGCTCGAGATCCGCGAGGTTCACGGGACCGCTTGTCCCGCTTACAGGGCGGCCCGCGGCCAGCGGAGGCTGGACAAGACCACCCGTTCGTACGATCTGGAACTGCGGCGGCGTCATCACGCTGACCACATAGGCGCCTGCGGGCAGGCTGCCAACGCGATACTCGCCGATGTCGTTGGTCTGCACGGCGCGCCGCGCCCGCGTGGATCTGACTCCGCCGGTTTCGACGAGCTGTTCGACCAGCACGTTCGCGTTGGAGATCGGTTCACCCGCCTCGTCGAGAAGCCGGCCGGTAATCGCCGCGCCTCGAGCTAGACGCACCGAGACGTCCGCCGTAGCTCCCTCAGCAAGCTGTACCGCCGCCGCACCGTCTGGCACGGCATAGCCGGCCTTCGCGGCCGACACCGCATACGTGCCCGCGGGCAGTCCCGTGAAGGCGAATCGGCCGTCGCCGTCCGTCAGGACCAGCGGGACGTCGGCTACGGCGGGCGAGAGGGAGACACGCGCGTTTCGGAGCGGCTCGCCGCCGTCAGCCGAGATCACGCGGCCGGTGAGGCGGCCTGTACCGGACGGCGGCGCGATCGCGGTTTGGAGGCGTTGAGAATCGCGTGGAGGAGCCTGGCGCGCGCCAACCGGCGATGCCGCGGCGGCGATGACGACAACGGCGGCCAGCAAGCGCCTCATAGTTGGGTCAGACGCCGAGCGCCGCGTCGGGATGGCTCAGTCCGCGGAAGGCTTCTTCTTGACCGTGGACTTGGACGCGGTCGAACGGGTGCTCGAGACCGTCTTCTTCTTCCTGGCCGGAGCCTTGGATGCCGACCGCTGCTCGGCGGCACGAGCCGAGGCCGTCGCCTCGGGCGGCACGATCAGCTTCTGGCCGGCGGCGAGACGCGAACTCAGGTTCAGGCTGTTCGCCTCGGACAGGTCGGCCCGCGTCACGCGCAGCTTCTTCGCGATTCCCGCAATCGTGTCGCCCGACTTCACCGTGTACCAAGTCATCGAGACGAACTCGGCGTCCGGTGACTCGTCCATCCGGCGCGATATCTCGAGACTCGTGCCCGGCGGCACCTTGAGCGAATACTGCGTGTCGCCGATGGGCGTCGTCTTGCGCCGCAGCTCGGGATTGAGCGCTTGAATCTCGTCGACCGTCGTGCCGGTCCACGTCGCGATGTGGTGCAGGTCGACCGGACGGGGCAGGCTGACGGTTTCAAACGGCCGCAGATCTTCCTTTTCGAAGGCGAAACCGTACTGCGCCGGGTTCCTCGCGATGACGATGGCCGCCAGAATCATCGGCACGTAGTCGCGTGTTTCGCGCGGCAGCAGCCGCGGCTTCGCCGACAGCTGCCAGAAATCGCTCCGGCCGCCTCGCCTGATCGCCTGCTGCACGCGGCCGGGTCCGCTGTTGTACGACGCCAGCGCGAGATGCCAGTCGCCGTCGAAGAAGTCGGCGAGGGTCTTCAGGTAATTCGCCGCGGCCTTGGTGGCCTTTTCGGGATCGGACCGCTCGTCGATGTACCAGTCCGACTTGAGCCCGTTCTCGAGCGCCGTCCCCTTCATGAACTGCCAGACGCCCTTGGCCCGGGCCCTGGACAGTGCGTTCGGGTTGAAGGCGCTCTCGACGAGCGGGACGTAGGCCAGGTCGAGCGGGAGCCCTTCGGCGCGCAGCACACCCTGGATCATGGGCAGATATTTGCTGCCGCGCCGCATGCCGTCTTCCATGAATTCGTGCAACCGGCCCTGGAACAGGGACACGTAGTCGAGCACGCGCTGGTTCAACGGGATCGGAATACTTGGCCCGGTCACCTGCAGGTCGCCGACGATCCCGCCCTCGAACGCCTTGGACGGCAGTACATCGGGCGCCGCGGGCGGAGGCGGGGGCAGGGGCTGCTGGGCCAGGACGTCGACGACCGCGTCGCGGCTGCCGTCGATGGCGGCAAGGCCGTCAATCGCCTGTGCGCGGACGTCCGGCGTCACGCCAAACAACGCCAGCAAGGCGATCAGGGCAAAAACGCCCGCAAATCGACGTGACAATAGTCCAGCCATCAAGGCCTTGCTAGGTTATCAGTTCGACTCATCGCAGGTCAACGATAAGTCGAATTGGCACACCAGTTACTGTTTTTTCACTCTCGCCAGGCCGCCATGGAGAACACGCGGTGTTCCTCGGCGAGCTCCCGGGCCGCCGGCGTCACGATGGCGCGTTCGGCGACGACGAGCTTTCGGCCCGCCTGCAGGGCCAGCCGGACGTCTTCTTCACAGACGAATTGGAGGGGAGTCTGGTTGGGCGCCGCGGCGGCGAGGCCGGCGGCGGCCTTCGGCCCCCCGGCGTCGCCGGAACCCGGTCCGAAGCCGCGGGCGCCGAGGAACGCATCGACCCTTCGGGCCAGCGCGTCGGCCGTCACACCCGCCGGCTGGGCGGCGGCAGCCGTCACCGGCCGCGACGTGGCGCGCCCGGCGGGCGACACCTCGTACGCCAGCCGTTTCACGTTCAGCAGGTGCTTCGGCGAGATGTTGTCGGAGGTGATGTTGCCTCCGTACCCGCCGCACCCGAGCGTCATCGCCGGGTCCAGGCCTGTGGTGAGCCCAATCGACCCGAGGGTGGTCGGCGAGTTGACGATGATCCGGAAGGCGGGCTTCTTGAGGCCGAACTCCAGGATGATCGCGTCGTCCCGGGAATGAATCGACATGGTGTGGCCCATGCCGCCGTACCGCAGGATTTCCTTGCACCGCTCGCAGCCCTGGCGCCAGTCCGTGACGACATAAAAGGAGAGGACAGGGCAGAGCTTCTCGATCGACAGCGGGAAGTCGCGACCGACGCCCGTCAACGGCGCCAGCAGCACCCGCGTGTCGGACGGCACCGTGATGCCGCACTTCTGAGCGATAAACAGCGCCGACTTGCCGACCAGCGCCGGGTTCGGCAGCCGCTGCGGCGA
>Ga0068865_100002171_pt1 | contig 11558 bp, 9 predicted proteins | sample KBSMisM12_FD_75293 | JGI IMG/M metagenome (GOLD analysis project Ga0068865, IMG submission 75293) | Miscanthus rhizosphere microbial communities from Kellogg Biological Station, Michigan, USA - KBS Miscanthus M1-2 | ecosystem: Host-associated > Plants > Roots > Rhizosphere > Soil ...
TCGAAATCGACGATCGCCACGCGCTCGATGCCGTGGACCGACAGCGCGTGCGCGGCGCCGACCGCGACGTTGTTGAAGAGGCAGAACCCCATCGCCCGGCGACGCTCTGCATGGTGGCCGGGCGGGCGAACGGCGCAAAATGCGGTACGGCAGTCACCGCGCATGACGAGGTCGGTCGCAAGCACGACGGCGCCCGCGGCATGCCGCGCAGCGGTGAGCGAATGCGCGTTCATCGCGGTGTCGGGATCGAGGTAGTGCAGGCCCGACGCCGGGCTCTCGGCCTCGATCGTCGCGATGTAGTCGCGGCTGTGGACGCGGGCCAGCGTTTCGTTCCCGGCGGCCGGGGCCGTGTGGTGTACGAGATGACCGTCCACCTGCGCGCTGATCAGCCGGTCCCCGATGGCGCGCAGCCGGTCCGGGCACTCCGGATGGTGCGGACCCATGTCGTGCAGCAGGAACGACGGATGCGTGATGTAGGCGGTGGGCACGACGTTTGCTTGATGTCTGCTGCGGCGACGGGCAACAATCGACGGCGGCGGACCTGCGCCGGACGGCGCCGCCCCTCCGACGGGTGGAGTGTAGCCCGCGCTCGCCGGTGATGACCAGACCAACATTGCATGCCAATGTGCCGGGAAGCGGCACTCTTGCCAGGAAAAAGCGCCCATGACCGTCCGCCCGTTGAGCCAAACCAATGTTCCGGTCGCCGAGCGCCTGGCTGCCGTTCTCACCCAGCTCGATCGCATCGTCGTCGGCAAGCGCGAACCCCTGCGGCTTGCCTTCGCGTGTCTCCTGGCCCGCGGCCACCTGCTGATCGAGGACATCCCCGGCGTCGGCAAGTCCACCCTCGCCCAGGCGCTTGCGACCACGCTGGGCCTCAAGTACGCACGCGTCCAGTTCACGAGCGACCTCCTGCCGGCCGACGTGCTCGGCGTGTCGATCTTCGACACCGAGACACGCGCGTTCCGCTTCCACCCCGGCCCGATTTTCCATTCGGTGGTCCTGGCCGACGAGATCAACCGTGCGCCGCCGAAAACGCAAAGCGCATTGATGGAAGCGATGGAGGAGCGCCAAGTCTCGCAGGACGGTGAGACCAGGAAGCTCTCCGATCCGTTCTTCGTCATTGCCACGCAGAATCCCGTCGAGCAGATCGGCGCGTACCCGTTGCCCGAATCGCAGCTCGATCGTTTCCTGATGGCCATCGAGATCGGCTACCCGGACCCGGCCGCCGAGCGCGAGCTCCTCGTGAGCGGCGACCGGCGCCCGCAGATGGCAACGCTCGCGGCCGTTGCCGATCCGCCGACGCTCCTGGAATGGCAGAAGGAAGCGGCCGAGGTCCACGTGTCGCCGGCTCTTCTCGATTATGTGCAGGCGCTCCTGGCCGCCACGCGCGGCAACGTCGGCGGCGGCGCGGATGCAGGAGCACGGCGCGGGCTCTCGCCTCGCGCGGGACTTTTGCTCGTCGCTGCCGCGCGGGCCTGGGCGCTTCTGTCCGGACGCCCGATGGTGCTGCCGGAAGACGTGCAGGCGGTGTTCCCTTCGGTCGCCGGACATCGGCTGGCGGGAGGCGCCCGCGCCGGCGCACTGCAGGCAAGTGCATTGCTGCGCACCGTCGCGCTGCCCTGACCTCCCTCCACCCCGCATGCGTGCGGGGGACGGCGGTTGCGGGAATAGCGGTTACTACATCGGTTGCCACGTCAGTTACCACGTCCGTTGCCAGTTCTATTCGAAACATGCCGATCCCCACACCGACACCCGCGACCGCCATGGTGCCTAACGCACCGGCCGCAGCGGGGTCGTGGCGCGCCGGCTATCTGCAGCGGCTCTTCCGCCACGCACCGGCCGATCACGATCCCGTCATCCTGCGGCATCGCCGGATCTACATCCTGCCGACGCGGCGCGGCTATGCGTTCCTCGCAACGCTCGGGATGACGCTGCTCACTTCGCTCAACTATTCGCTCTCCTTAGGCTTCGTCGCGACGTTCATGCTGGCGGGGCTTGTCGCCACCGCGCTCGTCCACACGTTCCGCAACCTGTCCGGCATCGAGCTTCGTCCACTTGCCGCGGGCGAGACCTTCGCCGGCGCCGTCATGCCGTTCACGCTCGCGCTCGCGGGCGGCGCCACGCCGCGATACGCGGTGACGCTGACTGCGCGCGGTTGCGGCTCGGTGACCGTGGACGTCGTGCCCGATTCGGCGCTCCCGGTCGCGCTCGAGCTGCTCACGCCGCGGCGCGGCCGCATCGTGCTGGGACGGGTGACGCTGTCGTCCGAATTCCCGATGGGTCTGTGGCACGCGTGGGCCTACGTGCATTTCCCGCTCGCCGGCATCGCCTTCCCCACGCCGGAAGTGGATCCGCCGCCGCTGCCTCCGGGCGACTTCGGCCAGGACGATGCCTCGGTAACCCGTGGCACCGACGCGGACCTCGCAGGACTCCGCGCGTACCAACCCGGCGATCCGCTGCAGCGCATCGCCTGGAAGTCGGTCGCGCGCGGCGCGGGCTGGCACACGAAACAGTTCGAGGGCGGCAGCGGCGGCGGACGCGTGGATCTCGCGTGGGATTCGCTGCCCGCGCAGTTGCCGGCGCCGAAGAAGATCGCCCGCCTCACGGCCTGGGTGCTGGCGGCGGAGCGGGCGGCGAGGCCATTCTCGCTGCGCGCGCCGGGTATCGCGCTCGCCGCGGGTCAAGGTCGCGACCATCGCCGGAGCGCGCTCACCGCGCTCGCGCTGATGCCGGAACACTACGGGCAGGCGGACGCGCAAGCACCGACGGCTCCCCGATGAGAGCTTCCCACCTCTTTTTCAAGAAGCAGCGCCGTGCGCCGATGCCGCCGGGCGACGACACGCTGTCCATCAGCCAGGTCCGCTGGCTTGGCGCGCTGATGCTCGGCACGCAAGCGCCGATGATCGCCTGGGTGCCGCTGTGGATCGCCTGCCTCGGCATCGCGCTCGTGGGGTTGCGTTTCGTGCTGATCGCGCGGTCCGCAAAGCGACCAGACTCGCCTCCCGCGATCATCCGGTCGTGGGTGCTCGGATTGCTGGCCGTCGTCACGGCGATCGCCATTCGCGAGCACTTCGGCTATTTCATCGGACGCGATCCCTGCGTTGCGTTCCTGTTCGTGCTGATCGGCATCAAGTATCTCGAGACTCGCCGCTTGCGCGACGGCACGCTCATCGTCTGCCTCGCCTGCCTCCTGATCGTCACGCCGTTCTTCTACAGCCAGTCGCTGCTCGCGGCCGCCGGGGCGCTTCCCGCGGTCATCCTTCTCGGCGGCACGTTGCAGACGCTCTCACGGCCCGCGACGCTCGGCGGGATGCAAGGCGGTTGGCGAACACCGCTCTCCGGCACCGTCAAGATGTTCGCGCAGGCGATTCCGCTCGCCGTGATGCTGTTCCTGCTCTTTCCGCGCGTGTCGGGTCCGCTGTGGGGCATGCCGGCCGATCATGCGGGCAGCACCGGCCTTTCCGATCACATGGCACCCGGCAACATCAGCGAGCTGTCGCTGTCGGATGCCGTCGCGTTCCGCGTCGATTTCGACAGCCCGGTTCCTCCCCCGGGGCAACGCTATTGGCGCGGCCCGGTGCTGACCGACTTCGACGGGCGTGAATGGACGATGCGGGGGCGGCGAACCACGGGCTCGTTCGTGCGGCCGGAAGGCCGTCCGGTGTTCTACACGGTCACGCTCGAGCCGCACTGGAAGAACTGGCTATTCGCGCTCGACATGCCGGGCAGCCTTCCGCAGACGACCGCGGGCGAGAGCGAGGGGATGCGCACCGACGTCGACGCGGTGCTCACGCGCGACCAGCAGCTCCTGTCCCACCTGCCCATCATGCAGCCGCTTCGTTACCAGCAGTCTTCGTGGCTGCGCGACAGCTACCCCGCCGCGCGCGGCGCCGAGCTCAACCGCGACATCAAGGACAACCTCGAGTTGCCTGCCGCAGAGGGTCGCAACAATCCGCAGACGGTCGCCTTCGCGCGCGAACTCCGCAGCAAGCATCCCGACGACGCGCGCTTCATCGATGCCGTGCTCGATTGGTTCCATCGCGAATCGTTCTTCTACACGCTGGCGCCCCCGCTGCTTGGCGCCAATGCGGTGGACGGCTTCCTGTTCGGGTCGCGCCGCGGCTTTTGCGAGCACTACGCGAGCGCGTTCGTCGTCATGCTGCGCGCCGCGGGAATCCCGGCGCGCGTGGTCACCGGCTATCAAGGCGGCACGATCAATCCGAGCGGCGGCTACATGATCGTGCGCCAGTCGGACGCGCACGCCTGGGCGGAAGGCCTGGTAGGAGGGCAATGGCGCCGCCTCGACCCCACCGCCGCCGTCGCGCCATCGCGCATCCAGCTCGGCTTGGGGGGATCGCTGCCCGCGAGCGAGCCCATTCCGCTGCTCGCGCGCCTCGACGACACGTTCCTGAAGTCGCTGCAGCTCTCGTGGGATGCAATCAATCACGACTGGCGGCGCAACGTGATCGGCTTCAATTTCGAGCGGCAGCGCGCCTTGTGGGGCGAGTTGAAGCTCAACGTTCTCGCGCCATGGCAGATCACCGCGATCGTCGGGGCCCTGGCGGCAGCCTGGATCGGCGCACTGCTCGGCTGGCTCGCGTGGCGCAAGCGCCGGCAGGACCGTGCCCGCGCGCTGTGGGATCGCGTCTGCGCGCGTCTCGCTCGCGCGGGTCTGCCGCGCGCCGCGCACGAAGGACCGCTCGACTACGTCGCGCGCGCGGCCTCGCGCTGGCCGCAATTCGCGAAGGCACTCACGATCATCGGGAATTCGTACGCGGAGCTGCGCTACGGACCCGTCGCCGCCCACGCCGACACGACGCTCGAGCGCGCGTCGGCGCTCTGGCGCCTCCGCCGCGCGGTGCGCATCCTGCCCGCGCCTTCCGCGCTGCGCCGCGTGGGAGCCGCAGCAGGTTGAAGTTTCAAGCGGCGCTCACAGCAGCGCGTCGCGATTGAGCCCGCGCCGCTTCAACCGCTGCCGCAGCTTCTCGAGTGCCTCAGCCTGTATCTGCCGCACCCGCTCGCGGGTGACGCCGATTTCGCGCGCCAGCTCTTCGAGCGTCGCCACGTCGCGATCGTTGAGCCCGTAGCGGCGCTCGATCACCGTGCGCTGGCGCTCGTTCAACTCCGCAAGCCACATCTGCACCCACTCCTCGACTTCGCTGTTGTGCAGCACGAGCTCGGGCGAGAGCGCATCTTCGTCTGCGAGACTGTCGCCGATCGACCCGCCACCGTCGCGATCGAGCGGCGCGTCGAGCGACGTCGTGCGCTCGTTGTATCCAAGCACCTTCCGCACTTGCTCGACCGGCTTGTCGAGAAGATGCGCCACATCCTCGAGGGCCACGTCGCGGCCGTCCGGCTGGCCATGCATCTCGAGATGGCGCAGCGCGCGCAACACCACATTCAACTCCTTCACGACGTGCGCCGGAAGCCGTATGGTCCGCGATTGATTCATGATGGCGCGCTCGACCGCCTGGCGGATCCACCACGTCGCGTATGTCGTGAAACGGAAGCCGCGCTCCGAGTCGAACTTGTTGAGCGCGTGAATCAACCCGAGGTTGCCTTCCTCGATCAAGTCGGGAAGGGCAAGACCGCGGTTGGTGTAGTGCTTCGCGATGCTGACGACGAGCCGCAGATTGTGCTCGATCAGTCGCTGCCGCGCGGAGAAATCGCCGCCCGCCATCGCGCGCGCCAGCGAGAGCTCTTCCGCCGCGGACAGGAGCACGTGCTGCCCGATCTCATTGAGGTAGATCTGCGTGACGTCGTTGACGATGTCCGCGCCCAAGCCGGCGGCGGGCTCGGGAAGTGCCAGCTCCCGCGTCCAGCGGTCGGGTTCGGGCCGCGATGCCGGTTCGTCTTCGGCTGCGGCTTCGGTTTGCGAGTGCGGCGCATCTTCCGCAGACTCGAACCCCGGCAGCTCGAGCTCGGGGTCGTCCCGCTCGCCCCGCGATGCCGGCGGCGAAGTCATTGGCACCCGCTCGGGTATTTGGGCAGTCCCAAACCGCTTCGTGTGGCGCGAGGGCAGAGCCCTTCGGGCTTCATACCCCAGGCGCCCGCAGGGCTCTGCCCTCGCGCCTCCCTGAATCCGGTTTCGCTCACGCAGGCGGCAGGTAACGAAGGGGATCGACCGGTTTCCCCTGCCGGCGAATCTCGAAGTGCAGCTTCACCTGGTCCGCGTCGGTATTGCCCATCTCGGCGATCTTCTGGCCGCGCGTGACCTGCTGGCCTTCCTTCACGAGGATTTCCTTGTTGTGCGCGTAGGCGGACAGGAACGTGCCGTTGTGCTTGATGATGATGAGCTTGCCGTAGCCGCGAAGGCCAGTGCCCGCGTAGACGACCTTGCCGCCTGCGCTCGCTGCAACGGGCTGGCCCGACGCGCCCGCGATGTCGATGCCCTTGAGGCTCGTCGCCTCCGAGAATCCGGCGACGATCTTGCCTTTGACCGGCCACACCCAGTCCACCTTGTCGTCGCCGTCCGCGGGCCCCGGCGCGAGTCTGGGGTCGACACGGGCGACCACCGGCGGCGGTTCAGCCGCAGGCGGCGGAGCGGGCACCGGTGCAACTTGCGCCGTTGCAGCAGTTGCGCCGCGCTGAACTTCGCGCAATGCGTGCTCGGAATACGGTTCCTTGATCGCCTTGGGCTGGGTCTTGTAGGTCTCGGTGTTGCGGGCGCCCGGCGTGGGGGCGGGAGTCGCGACTGCAACCGACGGTGCGGTTGCGGAAGGCGGCGTGGGTGCCGCCGATTCCGGCGCGCCTGGCGGCGGTACGGTGCGCAATGGCGCCGTCTGCACCCCGGCGGCTGTGGAAGCAGGCGCTTCGGTTGGCGACGACAAACGCAGCACCTGACCTACGCGGATCGAGTTGAGGTTCTCGATGTTGTTCCAGGCGGCGAGCTCGCGGTAGTCGAGGCCATGGTTGAGCGCGATCACGTACAGGGTGTCGCCGCGCTTCACTGTGTAGGTCGGGGGCCGCCAGTCGGTTTCCGGTTTCGAAGCCGTCGCCGCCGCGCCCGTTGCCGGCTCTGCCGCGGCTGCGGGCGACGGTGAAGGCGGACGCGTCGTCCGCTCTTCGACGGGCGCGGGCTTCCGGGTGGCGCACGCCCCGACGAGGAGAATCAGCGCCACGACCGCAACGAGCCTCGGCGCTGCCGCGCGAACGACTTCATGCAAAGAGCATTCGGGCGGCATCGATGAGAACGTCAGGCGAGTCCCGGCAACAACGGAACAAATCTTACCGCATCGTACGTGTGCTCCCGGCGGCCATCGGGCGTGACCTCGATCACCGTCAGCCGCTGCACGCCGTCGCCGCTCGCGCCGTGCTGCGCGAGCGGAAGCACCATGCGGCCACCCTCCTTCACGTACTTGAACAGGACGTCGGGCACGCGCGGCGTCCCGGCGGTGATGACGATCGCGTCCACCGCGAGATCCTCGCCCAGGTCCGCCATGCCGTCGCCGTGCATCAGCCGCACGTTCTTGACCTTGAGCGATTGGAGGTTGCGCCGCGCCTTGGCCACGAGCGCGCCGATGCGCTCGACCGTGTACACCTCTCCGGCGATCCGCGCGAGGATCGCCGTCTGGTAGCCGCACCCCGTACCGATCTCGAGGACCCGCTCGAGCGTGCGTCCGTTCCTTGCAAGCTCGGTCATCCTCGCGACGACCCACGGCTGCGAGATCGTCTGGCCACTTCCGATCGGCAGCGGCACATCCTCGTACGCGCGCGTTGCAAGCGCTTCGTCGACGAAGATGTGGCGCGGCGTGGCGTTCATCGCTTCCAGCACGAGCTCGTCGCGCACCCCGTCCGCGCGCAAGCGGTCGACCATGCGGTTGCGCGTGCGCGTGGACGTCATTCCGATTCCCGACATCTTCTCCCCGAGCGTCCCCATCGCTCCCCCTTCGAATCTCAAATCATTGTGCGAGCCACGCACCGATCCGTGGCAGCGCATCGTGGTTCGTGAGGTCGATCTGCAGCGGCGTCACCGAAGCGAAGCCCTGCTCGACCGCGTGGAAATCGGTGCCGGCGCCGGCATCGGCGGCGGCGCCGGCCGCACCCACCCAGTAGACGATCTCGCCACGCGGATTCGTCGTCTTGACGACGTTCTCGGCCTTGTGGCGGCGCCCCAGGCGCGTGATCCGATATCCCTTGAGCATCGTGCGCGGCATGTCGGGCACGTTGACATTGAGGAGATGCGCGCCCAGGTCGCCACGCTCGTGGCAGTCGAGGAGCTCGAGTGCCACGGTGGCCGCCGTTTCGAAATGATTCGCCTCCTTCGACGCGAGCGAGATGGCAATCGACGGAATGCCGAGGAGGAAGCCTTCGGTCGCTGCGGCGACGGTGCCGGAGTAGATCGTGTCGTCGCCCATGTTCGCGCCGCGGTTGATGCCGGAGATCACGAGGTCCGGCAGTTCGTCGAGCAGGCCGGTCACCGCGAGATGAACGCAGTCGGTCGGGGTTCCGTTGACGAACAGGAATCCGTTCGGCGCGCGGCGCACCATCAGCGGCCGGTCGAGCGTCAGCGAGTTCGAAGCGCCGCTGCGATCGGCCTCCGGCGCGACGACGGTGACCTGGGCGCGCGGTGCAAGCGCCGCGGCGAGTTGCTCCAGACCGGGAGCGAAGTAGCCGTCGTCGTTGGAAAGCAGGATGCGCATGGGACGCGACGATTATAACCGTCGCGACCCGCTCGACCCGCTGAGAGCCGCCGATGCCCCGACTATAATCGTCGCATGTTGCATCGAGACGATCTCGCTGCCCCTGCCGATCTCGCCCAGGCCCGGCGCGCCCTCGCCGGCACGACGCTCGCGGAGCTCTTTGCGCGCGACCCCAACCGGTTCCAGCGGTTGTCGTTCGAATGGGATGGCTGGCTCCTCGATCTTTCGAAGGAGCGGCTCGGCGAAGACACGCTCGCCCTCCTCGTCGCGCACGCAGACTCGGCGGGCCTGCCAGGCTGGATCGCGGCGCTCCTTGCAGGAGAGAAGGTCAACCAATCCGAGCGCCGCCCCGCGCTCTACACCGCGCTTCGACAAACGGGCGACGCTCCACTCGTGGTCGACGGCCGCGACATCATTCCCGACATCCGCGCGGCGCAATCGCGCATGCGCACGATCTCCGCGCAGATTCGTGGCGGGCTGCGCGTCGGCGCCACCGGACGCCCCATCCGCTCGGTCGTCAACATCGGGATCGGCGGCTCGGATCTCGGCGCTTACCTCGTGTGCTCGGCGCTTGCCCAGCCGCCGCGCGCGCGCGGCAGCACCGGGCCGCAAACGCAGGGCGTCGACGTCTCGTTCGTCGCCAACGTCGATCCCGAGCACCTGACGCGCGCCTTGGCGCCGCTCGAACCGGCGACGACGTTGTTCGTCATCACGTCCAAGTCTTTCGCGACGCAAGAGACGCTCGCCAACGCAGCAAGCGCCAAGGCCTGGCTCGTCGCGGCGCTGGGCAAGGGTGTCGACGTCAACTCGCACTTCATGGCAACCACGGCGAACATCCCGGCCGCGCGGGCGTCCGGCATCGCTTCCGTCGACATTCTTCCGCTCTGGGACTGGGTGGGCGGGCGCTACTGTCTGTGGTCGGCCGCGGGACTGCCGATCGCGCTCAAGATCGGCTGGGAGCGCTTCGAGAAGCTCCTTGCCGGTGCGGCGAGCGTCGACGCGCATTTCAGGAATGCGCCGCTCGACCGCAACCTGCCGGTGCTCCTGGGGCTCGTGGGGTGGTGGAACGCGACGCACATGAAGCACGTCGAGCGCGTCGTCGTTCCCTATGCGCAGGCGCTGTTTCGCTTGCCCGCCTACCTGCAGCAACTCGTTCTCGAAAGCCACGGCAAGCGCGTGGGGCGCGACGGCGGCGCGCTGACCGAGGCCCATTCGCCCGCTCTTTGGGGCGAAGTCGGAAGCAACAGTCAGCACGCATTCTTCCAATGGCTGCATCAGGGGCCGCGCGAAGCGCCGGTCGAGTTCATCGTGCCCGTCGACGCCATGCACCCGCTCGCCGACCAGCAGGCGCTGCTCGTCGCCGGCGCGCTCTCCCAGGCGCAGGCATTGATGGTCGGTCGTCGCGCGGACGGCATCCGGACCGAGCTCGCGGCACTCGGCCTTTCCGGGATCGAGCTCGATGCAGCGGTCGCGGCCCGCGTGTGTCCCGGCAATCGCGCATCGACGATGCTGCTGATGCCGGAGCTTTCCGCCTATCGTCTGGGACAACTCCTGGCCCTCTACGAGCATCGGACCTTCGTCGAGGCGATGCTCTACGGGATCAACCCGTTCGACGAATTCGGCGTCGAATACGGCAAGACGCTCGCGAAGCCCATTGTCGCGGCGCTCGCCGACGGCGCCCCTTTGCCGCCCGACACCGACGGCTCCACGCGCGGGCTCGTCGCGCATTTGCGCACACGGATCGGTCGCGCCGGAAGCTCCGCAACATCCGATTCGTGACGGCGACGCGCCGCTGCCCCAGAATGGCGGCATGTCGGCGTCCGTCACACTGTCGATTGCGACCAATTCCGTGATTGCCGCGGCCAAGGGCTTCGGCTACCTCGTCACCGGATCGCCCACGCTCTTCGCCGAGACGGTTCATTCGCTCGCGGACGTGGGCAACCAGGTGCTGCTGAAGGTCGGTGAAGTGCGCGGGAAGGCAGGCCCGGACGCGCTGCATCCGTTCGGGCGCGGCCAGGAAAAATTCTTCTGGGCGCTGGTCTCGGCGGTAAGCGTCTTCTTCATCGGCTGCGGGATCAACGTGTATCACGGCGTCGCAGCGCTGCTCCAGGACGAACCGGTCGAGCCGTTCACGCCGCTGGTGATCGGCCTCCTCGTGTTTTCGCTCGCGCTGGAGTCATGGACTTTCCGCGTCGCGTTCAAGGAAATCGGCGGCGTCGAAGGCGCGCGCAGGAACCGCCATAACGTCACGGTCCTTGCCGTGCTCCTCGAGGACGCCGTGGCGCTGCTCGGCATCCTGCTCACCTTGCTCGTCGCCGGCGTGTCGTATGTGATGGGACCGCGCCCCGAGTTCGATGCGTTCGTTGCCATCATCGTCGGCGTCCTGCTGGGCGCGATGGCGCTCGCGCTCGCGGCCATCAACCGCAAGCTCCTGATCGACACGTCCGACCCCGAGCTCGACGCCGCGGCGACGCGCTGGCTGGGCGCGCGCGGCATCGCAGGGAACGTGCAATCGCTCGTCCTCGACGTGGACAAGGCCGTCGTGTTCGTTGTTGCGGGGAAGGAGGTCGCCGACTCGTTCGCGCTCGGCGACGCGCTCGCGGCGCATTTGCGCGACGCGCACGGCAAGACGGTCGATGCCGTCTACTGGCAGTTCCATACGGCGTCCCGGCGCTAGGCGGAACTGCACCCGGCACGCCGACTGCCAGCGCGCAGATTCCCGGCCGCTACCGCGACCTTCGCGGAACCATGTCGTCGGACGCAAGCTCCACCTGCTTGCGCAGGAATACGTGCGCCGCGTCGGTATCCCGCGACGCGTGCCACACGAGCTTGATCGGCACAGCGGCTTTCGGCCCGACCCGCATGGGTCGCAAGCCGAACGTATCCTGCGCAAATTTCGTCATGCTGGTGGGGATG
>Ga0068865_100002173_pt1 | contig 11552 bp, 7 predicted proteins | sample KBSMisM12_FD_75293 | JGI IMG/M metagenome (GOLD analysis project Ga0068865, IMG submission 75293) | Miscanthus rhizosphere microbial communities from Kellogg Biological Station, Michigan, USA - KBS Miscanthus M1-2 | ecosystem: Host-associated > Plants > Roots > Rhizosphere > Soil ...
AGCGATCGGCGATCTGCTGGCGCGCGAGGACCTGTTTTTCAAGCCGGCGCCGTGGATCCAGTTCGCCGCCGGATTCGATCTGCGCGCCAACTCCCACGATCAGGTCGACGATAGCTGGCGCCTGGATGTCGACGATCGCGGGGTGAGGCGTCCACGCGCGTCGCTGCGCCGGCTGAACGCGACCCTCAACCACGGCCCGCTGACGATCGACGTCGGCAAGCAGTTCATCCGCTGGGGCAAGGCCGACATCATCAACCCCACCGACCGCTTTGCGCCGCGCGACTACATCAACGTCGTGGCGCCGGAGTTCCTGGGGGTGACCGGCGTGCGTGCGGTCGTCCTGCACGGCGCGGAGACCTTCGAAGCGGTGTGGGTGCCGAGGTTCACTCCGAGCCGGGTGCCGCTGCTCGACCAGCGCTGGACCGTCGTGCCGCCGGCCGCGGCCGGCATCCCGATCGTCGACGCCGGATCGATCTTTCCCGAAGGAGCGCAGACCGGCGTGCGCTGGGGACATGCGGGCTCGGGCTACGAATACTCCCTGTCCTTCTTCGACGGCTTCAACAACCTGCCGAATGTTGGGCAGGTGGGGCAGGTAGGGCAGGTGGGGCAGGTAGGCACGATCGCTCTCACGCGCACCTATCCTTCGATTCGGACCTATGGCGCGGATACCGCGGTGCCGACGCCGTGGTTCACGATCAAGGCTGAAGCGGCGTACTTCACCTCGTCAACGCCGATGACAGATGAGTACGTCTTGTACGTCGTCCAGGTCGAGCGGCAGACGGGTGAGTGGGTCATCGTCGCAGGCTACGCCGGCGACGTGACGACGAAGCGCCGTGCGGCATTCGGGTTTGCGCCCGATCGCGGCCTGGCGCGCTCGATCGTGGCCCGCGCGTCGTACACGATCGACCCGCTCCGCAGCATCGCATTCGAGACCGCGATCCACCAGAACGGCCACGGCGCCTTCGCCAAGGCCGAGTACTCGCAGGCGCGCGGGCCGCATTGGCGGGCGACGTTCACTGGCGTCGCCATCGCCGGGCAAGACGATGACTTCCTCGGCCAGTACCATCGCAACTCCTATCTCTCGGCTGCACTTCGCTATAGTTTCTAGGTGGAACCGATTCTGCTGCCCGCCCACAACCCGAGTCCGATGACCGGTTCGGGCAACAACACCTATCTGCTCAAGGGACGGAACGGATCAGCCACGCTCATCGACGCCGGCGTCGGCGAACCGCGTCATCTGGCCGAGTTGGCGACCGCGCTCGGTGCCGGCCGTCTCGACGCCGTCCTCGTCACGCACGGCCATCGCGATCATGCCGCGGGTGCGCCGTCGATCGCGGCCGCTCATCCGGCCGCATCGTTCAGCAAGCGGCCCTGGCCTGACGAAGACGCACAGTACGCGGTGCCCTGGCAAACGCTGGACGAGGGCGACCTCGTCCGGGCCGGCGACGAGGGATTGCAGACACTGCATACGCCGGGACACTCGCCTGATCACCTGGCGTTCTGGCATGAGGCGAGCGCCACGATCTTTACCGGCGACCTCGTCGCCCAGGGGAGCAGCGTGATGATCCACTGGAGCCGGGGCGGCGACCTCGGTCAGTATCTCGCGTCGTTGGAGCGGCTGCTGTCGCTCGCTCCCCGGCGCCTGCTTCCTGCGCACGGTCCGGCGATCGAGGATCCGCGCGCGATTCTCACCGGCTACATCGAGCATCGCCTCCAGCGCGAGCGCCAGGTGCTCGAGGCGCTCCGAGCGGGCCACGCCAGCGTGCAGGCCATCGCCGAATCCATCTATGATGGTCTCGCGCCGGCGTTGATGCCTGCGGCGCAGGAAAACGTGCGTGCCCATCTCGAGAAACTGAAGAGTGAAGGACGGGCCACCGACGGCAACGGCCGATGGACACTGTAGGAATCATCGTGGCGTCGGTGCTCGCGGCGCTGCTGGCCGCGCGCGAGCTGATGTGGCGGCGCGCCTTCGTCGGTCTGAGCGAGCGGATTGCGGCGGACGGTATCCAGATCCGCGAGCAGGAACAGTTCGCGCAGGTCGGGCAGCTGGTGTCGGGTCTCGCGCAGGAGCTGAAGAGCCCGCTGCAGGGCGTCATCGGCAACACCGAGCTGATGCTCGCGACCGGCGGGACCGGCGTCGATTCGACCGACGAGCTCCGCGAGATCCAGGAAAACGCCACCCGCGCCGCCGGCATCGTCCGCAACCTGCTGGCATTCACCGAGACCTCGTCGCTCAGCCGCCGGTGGCAGGATCTCAACGAGCTCGCCAATCGCGCGGCGACCATCATGCGGGCCGAGCTCCAAGCTTCCGGCGTTCGCGTGGATCTCGCGCTCGCCGAGCGGCTGCCGCTCGTCTACGTGGACGGCCGCCAGCTCGAGAAAGTGATCGCCACGCTGCTCGCGCGGACGTCGCCGCGTCTGGCGCCCCATCGAGAAGCCGCGGCCGTGACTCTGGCCACCCGCCGCGGTGGTCTCGACGATCGGCTGGTGATCGAGCTTGAAGATCGCAGCGCCGCGGAGCTCGACGAGCTGGCGTGGTCCGGCGACTTCATCGCCTGCCGGCGGGTCGTCATGGCTCACGGCGGCTCGCTCGAGGTCGAGCGCCCCGCCTACGGCGGATATCGAGTTCACCTGGAGCTGCCGGTGACGGCCGGCGGCCCCGACCTCTCTCACGCCACCGCCACCTAACGGAGCATCCCGTGGACAACGTCATCGACTTCATCAACGTCAATCGTGAGCGCTACCTCGAAGAGCTGAAAGCGTTCCTGGCGATCCCCAGCATCAGCGCGCTGCCCCAGCATGCCGGCGACGTGAAGCGCTGCGCCGACTGGTGCGCGGACGAGATGCGGCGCATCGGGCTCCAGAACGTCCGGCTCGTCGACACGCCCGGCAACCCCGTGGTCTACGGCGACTGGCTCGGCGCGCCGGATGCGCCGACCATCCTCTTCTACGGCCACTACGACGTGCAGCCGGTCGATCCGCTGGAACTGTGGGAGACGCCGCCCTTCGAGGCGACGATCCGGGACGGCGAGATCTACGCGCGCGGATCGGCCGACGACAAGGGGCAGGTCTTCATGCACTTCAAGGCGATCGAAGCGCACCTGAAGCAGACCGGCAAGCTGCCGGTGAACATGAAGATCATCCTCGAGGGCGAGGAGGAAGTCGGCAGCGTCAACCTGGACAACTTCATCCGCGACCACAAGGGCGAGCTTGGCGCCGACGTCGTCGTCATCTCCGACTCGCCGATGTTCGCGCGCGGCGTGCCCTCGATCTGCTACGGCCTGCGCGGCCTCGTCTACTTCCAGATCGACCTGCGCGGCAGCAGCACCGACCTGCACTCGGGCTCGTTCGGCGGCGCGGTCGCCAACCCCGCGTTCGTGTTGTCCCAGATCCTCGCTCAGATGAAGGATCGCGGCGGCCACATCAAGATCCCCGGGTTCTACGACGATGTCGTGGCGCTGCAGGAAGAGGAGCGGAAGGCGTGGGCGACGCTGCCGTACAACGAGAAGCAGTACAAGAAGGACTTCGGCATCCCGAAGGTGTCCGGTGAAACCGGCTACACGACGCTCGAGCGCACGTGGGCGCGGCCGACCTTCGAAGTCAACGGCCTGCTATCCGGCTTCACCGGTGAGGGCGCCAAGACCGTGCTGCCGGCGGTGGCGATGGCGAAGGTCAGCATGCGTCTGGTGCCGAACCAGACGCCCGACAAGATCGCCGAGCTGTTCGAGGCGCACCTGCGCGACATCTCCCCGAAGACAGTGGAGCTCAAGATCACGCGCATGCACGGCGGCAAGCCGTGGATGACGTCGTACGACAACCCGTTCGTCCAGGCCGCAGGCCGCGCGATCGAGCGCGGGTTCGGGCGCAAGCCGGTATTCACGCGCGAAGGCGGCTCGATTCCGGTGGTGTCGACATTCCAGGAAGAGCTGGGGCTGCCGTCGGTGCTGTTCGGGGTGGGGCTGCCGGACGAGAACGCGCACGCGCCGAACGAGAAGCTCGACGTCGCCAACTTCCACGGCGGCATCATCTCGTCGGCGATTCTCTACGAAGAGATCGCGAAAAAGTAACGATCGGAAGAAACCGCGGAGAACGCCAGGACCGCAGAGAAATACCTTCTCTGCGATCTCAGCGGACTCCGCGGTTTTTTCTTAGAACCCGACCACCAACCCTACCCTGAAGATCCGCGGGCTGAGGTTTTGCGCGATCGTGTTGAAGGTCGGCGACAACACGTTGTTGTTCCGCACCAGCGCCGTGTTCGCGTTGAACACGTTGAACGCATCGAGGATGGCGCGCACCGTCACCGTGTTGAACTTGAACGCCCGCGCGGCGCGGAGGTCGGTGTTCCACAGGTTCGGGTAGCGGAAGGTGTCGATCAGCGGCGACACCAGGACGTTCAGCGTCGAGTCGCCGCCGAGGGCGGCGGTGGTGCCGGCGCGGAACATCGGGTACGGGTAGCCCTGCCGCCCGAAGACGTTGCCGCTGACTTCGATGCCGTACGGCGCCTGGTACATCGCGTTGGCGTTGAACTGCCACTTGGCATTGATATACACGTTGCCCGAGCCGCTGCCGCCGCTTTGCGGCGCGAACTGGCCGCCGTCCTTCAGCGCTTCGCTGAGGGTCGGCGTCGGATTGCCGTTGGTGTCGTAGATCCCCGCGGCCGAGCCGTAATGCTCGAGCGCGCTGTTCCACGAGAAGCCGGCGCGTCCCATCCACTTGTTCGACAGCCGCTTGACGACGCTCAGCTCCAGGCCCGAGTAGGTCGTCGAGTAGTCGGGAATGTTGGTGGTGACGAAGCCGTTGCCGCCGGCCGCGATCTTGGCCGCGTTCGGAATGTAGGTCGCCACGTTGTAGCTGCTGCCGTCGAGCAGCGTGCCGGTGAACCCGGTCCCCGGCGCGTAGTCGGTGAGCGCCACGCCGGTGCGCGGGGTGATGCGGCCGGTGAAGTTCCCGAACAGGTCGGTGGTCCGTGTGTAGCTGTAGTTGACCAGCACCGCCAGGTTCGGCCGCAGCTCGCGGTCGATGCCGACGACCACGCTGGTCGTCTTGGGCGCCTTCAGGTTCGGGTCGAGGACGTTCGGCGAGGTGACCGCGGTCGGCGCCGCGGGGTTGAAGCCGCCCGCGGCCGTCAGGAACTGATTCACGTTCACCTCACCGGCCTGCGCGAAGTGATCGTTGTTCAGATCGGTCCAGCGATAGGTCGCCGATCCAGCGGTCGAGCTCGGGTTCAGCGCGCCGACGGTGCCGGTCTCGAGCTGGCCGGCGTAGCGCGCAAAGCTCGCGCGCGCCACGGTCTTGCGCGATTCGTCGAGCGCATAGGTGAGGCCGGCGCGCGGCGAGAAGTCCTTCCAGGTGAACGGCGTGTCGTAGCCGGCGAAGTCGACGCCGGGCACCAGGTTCGGGAACGCCGGGTTGGCGGCGATCGTCGCCGGCAGCGCCTTGCCCCACTGCTGGTCGTAGCGGAGGCCGAGATCCAGGGTCATGCGGTTGCGCGAGATCGTATCGCCGACGTAGAAGTCCATGTAGTCGGCGCGATTGCCGCCGTAGCCCTGCCGGAACACCTGCGCCTGGAAGTCGGTCGCCGAGCGGACGAGCCCGAGGATGCCGTTGCCGGGCCAGAGCGTGCCGCTGATCGCGTCCGCGATCCGCATGCCGAAGCCGTACTTCAGGTCGTGGCTGGAGCCCTTGGCGCTGAGGAAGTTGTTCGCGTCGATGTTGAAGATTTTCTGCGGCCGGACGTTGATCCCCTGGCTGACCGAGCCGTACGACGTCGCCGTCACGAAGTCGCGCCCCGCCTGCTGCGTCAGACCGCCGACCGGGTCGAGGATGAAGCCGGTGTTGAAGTAGGCGTACTTCGCCGACAGGAACATGTTCGAGCTGATGACGCGATCGTCGGCGAACTTCCACAGGCCATGCAGCGGCGAGTCGGTGTAGGCGTTGTCCTGATGGAACGTCGCGGTCGGCGCGTCGAACAGGATGCCGCTGACGCCGGGGCTGCGGCCGTCCTTGATCTTGAAGCCGTCGAAGTAGAGGAAGCTGACCATGTCCTTCCTGGTCGCCTGCCAATTCAGCTTGACGTCGGGATTCTTCAGCTTGGTCTCGTCGACCAGCGCGCCGGCCCGCCGGACGAGCTGTACGTCCTGCACCGAGTAGGAGCCGTAGAACCACGCCCGGTCGCGCACGATCGGGCCGCCGAGGTCGAAGCCGTAGTCGGAGATCTGCTTGTTGTGGTCCGACGTCTCCGGCGTCACGCCGGCGGCGGCGAGCTCGTCCGGCACGTTGCTCGACTCCATCGCGTGATTGTCGAAGTAGCCGCGGACGCCGCCGTGGAACGCGTTGGTGCCGCGCTTCACGACCAGGTTCAGCCCCATGCCGCCGGTCGGCTGCTTGATGTCCTGGCCGGCGGTCGACACCTGGATCTCTTCGAAGTTGTCGTAGTTGTAGTAGCTGGGCGACGCGCCGGTTGCCGCCATGTCGGTGATGTTGATCCCGTCCATCGTCCAGACCGCATCCTGCGGCCGGGTGCCTTTCGAGGCGAAGTTGGACTGCTGGCCGGTCTCGTTGCCGCCGATGTTGACGCGGTCGACGAGCACGCCCGGCACCGACCGCATCAGCGCGAACGGATCGCGCGAGGTCGGAATCTTGGTCAGCTCGTCGGACGTGAAGTTCGTCGACGTGCCGGTGGCCTTGGTGTCGATGACCGGCGACTCGCCGCTGACGGTGATCGTCTCGGCGACCTGCGCGATCTTCAGCGTCATCGGCAGCTCGACGCTCTTGCCGACCGACACGACCACGCCGTCGCGCACGATGGTGGTGAAACCGGGAAGGATCGCGGTGATCTTGTACGGGCCAGGCGCGAGATTCAGAAAGCGGTACTCCCCGCTGGATTCGGTGACGAAGGTCTGGGTGGCGTCGACGCCCTGCGCCGAGACCGTGACGCCGGGCAGCACGCCGCCCTGTTCGTCCTTGATGGTGCCGCTGATACTGCCGCCCTGAATCTGCGCGAACGCGGGAAGCGCGTACGCGAGCAGCAGGGCGAGCATGACGCTCAATCGTTTCATGTGCTTTCTTCCTCCGAATGCAATTAGACGGATGTTGAGGAGCACGCGATGTGCCACTGCCCGGACGACGAGCGGACACTGTTCGCGTTGTTCGCGTGCGGGATTTGTCAGTCGCTTAGCGGCGTGACGGCGATCGACGCGCATTCACGACTACCGGATCTTGAATCGCGAGATCCAAGAATCTTGGGTGTCTGTTTGCAGACACTGTCCGTTATCGAAACCTGATGTACAGTTGGTCGCCGTGCCGAGGCTGGAAACGCTGCTGCATGCGTTGCAGAAATTTTACGGCGTGCTGCCGCCGCCGCCGCGCGATCCGTTCACGCTGTTCGTGTGGGAAGTGCTCGCGGTGCATTCGACGCCGCGCAAGCGCGATGCGGCGCTGGCCGCGCTCAAGCGCATCCCCGCACTGACGCCCGACGCGATGTGGCGCGCGCCGCAAAAGAAACTCGAGCAGAGCGTCCAGCTCGCCGGTCCGTACCTCGAGAACCGGCTGCAGGCGCTGCGCACCGGCGTCGAGCTGTTCCGGCGTTCACCGGATCTGCCCAGGACGATCCGCGGGCCGCTGCCGGCGGCGCGCCGGGCGCTGAAGCCGTTTCCGCAATTGGGCGAGACCGGCGCGCATCGCATGCTGCTGTTCGCCGCCGACCAGGCGATCCTGCCGGTCGACGCGCGCGTCAGCCGGGTGGCGCGGCGGCTCGGTTACGGCGAGGCGGCCCCCGACTTCAAGAAGCAGGCGCGCTCGGTCCAGGACGCGCTCATTCGCGAGCTCCCGGCGTCCGCCGACGCCTACCGCCGCGCGTTCCTCTACCTCTCACACCACGGCGCCGCCACCTGCACGGAGAGCGACCCGCACTGCACGATTTGTCCGCTGCTGAAGGACTGCCCGGAAGGGCAGAAGAGATTGCAGATTTAAGAGTTCAGATTTCAGATTGATTTCAGATTGGATTGCAGACAGCGGGCGCCAATCTTAAATCTGAACTCTTAAATCTGAACTCTCAATTGAGCGAAGCGACCCGCTTGCGCAGCGTCTTGACGTGCTCCCAGACCCGCTCCCGATCCTGCCGCTCTTCTTCGTCCGCCGCGCCGGCGGGGATCACCTTCAGGTACTCCTGCAGATCGCGCAGCGCGCCGGAGAAGTCCTTGAGGTGATAGGCGAGCAGGCCGCGGTCGCGCAGCTCGTTGATCGCCGACGGGTCGACCGCGATCAGCATGTCGATGACGTCGCGCGCCTGCGGAAACGACTGCATGTTCACGTAGACCCGCTTCAGGTTGCCCAGCATCCGTGACAGGATCTGGGGCTTGGTCGCGCGCGTGAGCAGCCGCGACGCGAACCGCGCCGGGTCCTCGTCCTCGTCTGGCTCGCTGCCGCGCCACTGCCGCGCCAGCAGGTCGCGCGAGAGCAGCGCGCCGCCGTGGAACGGATCGATGATCAGATCCTCCGCGTAAGTCAGCCGCCGGCTCGCGGGGCAGCGCAGCAGGAAGTGCCCCGGAAAATTGATCCCCTCCACCGGCAGGCCTGCCCGCCGCGCCACTTCCATGTAGACCAGCGACAGCGTGATCGGAATGCCGGTGCGCCGATCGATCACCTCGTTCAGGAAGCTGTTGCGCGGGTCGCTGTAGTCGGCTTCGTTGCCGACGAAGCGCAGTTCCTCGAACAGGTAGGCGTTGAGAGCGATGACCTTGGCGTAGCGGTCGCTGTCGACCTCATGGGGCGTGTCGGCGGGCGGCACCGCGTTCGCGAGCCTGCGGCAGGCTTCGTCGCCGATGAAGTCGAGCTGCGCGAGATAGCGCCCGGCGTCGAGCTCGGGATACTCGACCCGCGCGATCATCAGCGCCGCGACCGCGAGGTCGGGATCGGGGCTCAGCGCCGCATGCGCGAAGCGTCGAAGCTGCTCGGAACTGGCCACCGGGAAAGGATAGCGCAAAAAAAAGGCGGGGCTGATCGCCCCGCCTGAAAAAACTGCGCAGGCCCGACCGCCTTCGCCAAGGCTACGGCGGGTCTCGCCGAAGCTTTAGCGGAGGCGGAAGGCCTGCGCCCTCGTCTGCAGACTACCAGTTGACCTTGATGCCGACGCGCATCACGCGCGGCGCCAGCAGTGCCTGCACCTGGTTGGCGTTGGTCGCGTTCTGCGTGCCGCGAATCGACTGAATCGTGTTGTAGTTGCCGACGTTGAACACATCCAGCGCCGGGACGAACCGAAGCGCTCCCAGACGGACCGGACGCTCGACGTGGAAGTCGATGTTCTGGTAGTTGGGCAGCCGGCTCTCGCCGATCGGGTCGAGCACGACGAGCGGGATGCCGGCGCCGTTGGCGCGCGACGGACCCTGGACGAAGCGTTCGAAGGGATAGCCCTGACGCGCGTTGTAGAACGCCGACACGTTGATGCCGAGCGGCGCCTGATACATGCCGCTCACCTTGAACAGCCACTTCGAGTTCACCCAGACGTTGCCGATGCCGCTGCCTGACGTCGGGTAGTCGTACTGCTGGCCGTCGCGGTTGAGGCGGTTGGTCGGATCCTCAATCAGCGTCGCCGAGGTCGACGACGTGGCCAGGATGCTGCCGGTGAAGTCCGAGAAGTTCACGATCGTGCTGTTGTAGGCGAAGCTGGTGTTCATCAGCCAGTGGTTGGCGAGCCGCTTCCGACCCGTCAACTCGACGCCGTTGTAGGTGCGGTTGAAGCCGCCGGCGTTGGTCAGGTTGATGATGGTCGGGAGCTGGAACCCCGGCTGGTAGTAGGTCACCGGCGCGCAGTCGCCCGCGCTGACGCGGTTGTCCGCGGACGGGCAGCCGGTCGGCGTGAAGTTCACCGCAGCGTAATCCGCCGAGGTCAGACCCGGACGATCGTTGAACTGGAAGTCGCTGTACTTGCGCCAGATGTAGCTGGCGCCCACCGCGAAGCCGGCGCCGACTTCACGATCGAGACCAAGGATGAACTCGTCGGTCCGATCGTTCTTCAGGTTCGGGTCGACCGAGTTGGCCGAGACCGTGTTGGCGGGGTTGGCCGCCGACCAGTTCGTGCTCGCCGAGAGCGGATTCGCGCTCGCCTGCACTTCGTTGGCCTGCGCGATCTTGTCGCCGTTCAGGTCCGTCCACGGGTAGCGCAGCGTCGTCGAGCCGACCGGGTTGATGGTCGAGGCGACGGCGCCGGTGCCGACCTGTCCGTAGTACATCGCATAGTTGGCGCGCGCCAGGGTCTTGCCGTTCCCCTGGAGGTCGTAGGTCAAGCCGAGACGCGGCGAGAAGTTGTTGAACTTCGCACCCGGATCGGCGCCGTTGAAGTTGATCGCCGGCAGCCAGGTGGTTGACAGCGGGTTCGCGACGATGCTGGCCGCGAGCGCGGTGTCGTGGTTGTAGTCGTACCGGAGGCCGAGCTGCAGCGTCGCGCGGCCATGGGTGATCGTGTCCTGCGCGTAGGCGGAGAAGTTGGTCAGGTCGTAGGCGCTGTATCCGTCGCGCGTGAGGTCGACCTGGCAACCGCCGGCCGTCGTGGCGCAGGTGCTGTTCCCCGGCAGGAGCGCCGCGTCACTCGGGAAGCGAACGGTCGCATAGCCGCCGGTGTGGTTGATCGACGTGCTGTTGGCGTCGTGCCAGGTGCCGCCGAACTTGAACGCGTGGTCCGAGCCCATCACCGCCGGCATGAAGTAGTTCGTGTTGACCGTCAGGCTGTTGACCGGACGGATGAACACGCTCGACGCCGCCGAGCGGCCGTTGAGGGTGGTCGGGATGATGAACGTCGGCTGCACGTCGGCCAGTTCGGGCGAGTGGAAGCCGAGCGTGAAGTTGTTGCCGACGTGCGCGTAGGTCACGTCGAGGAGCAGGCGGTCGCTGGCCACCCACTGGTCGCCGAACTTGTAGGTCGGGTTGGGACCGGTGTTCCACCAGTGCTTGCCGTAGCTCGCGTCCACCGCGCCCTGCGGCGTGGTCGTTTCGATCGGGTTCAGGTCGCTCGCGCCGCGCGCGTTGCGCTCCTTCTTGGCCATGTTGTTGAAGAGCGTGATCTTGTTGCCCTTGAACAGCTGGACTTCCGCCTTCACGTTGGTGGTCGCGAGCAGCGTGCGGTCGGTGTTCAGGCAGCCGTTGACGGTGTCAATCGACGCCGCCAGCGCGACCGCGTTGACTTTGAACGCCTGGCAGGCCGGCGTCGGCTGGAAGAAGCCGACGACGCCGACGTCGACGGTCTGCTTGCCGAAGCTGCCCCACACCCAGGCCTTGCCCTTCTTGATCGGGCCGCCGAGCTCGAAGCCGTAGTCCTTGATGTTCTGGATCGGGTTGCCCGAGGTGGCACCCTGCTGGCGCAGCGCGTCGGTCACGTTCTGCGATTCGAGCGAGTCGTCCGTCACGTAAAAGCGCGACGAGCCCCTGAACTTGTCGCTGCCGCTCTTGGTGACCAGGTTGATGCCGACGCCGCCGGTCTGCTGCGTCACGTCGACGCCGCCGGTGGTGATCGTCATCTCTTCGAACGCGTCGAAGTCGTAGTAGCTGGGCGAGGCGCC
>Ga0068865_100002174_pt1 | contig 11552 bp, 8 predicted proteins | sample KBSMisM12_FD_75293 | JGI IMG/M metagenome (GOLD analysis project Ga0068865, IMG submission 75293) | Miscanthus rhizosphere microbial communities from Kellogg Biological Station, Michigan, USA - KBS Miscanthus M1-2 | ecosystem: Host-associated > Plants > Roots > Rhizosphere > Soil ...
ACGACGTCGGCGTACACGTGGCTCAAGGTGCCGGTCGTCCACGACATGGAGCGCGTGATCGCCGCCACGACGCTCCCGACGCTGCTGCTCGGCGGCGAGGTGGCTCGCGACCAGGCCGCCACGTTCGAGCGCTGGGGCGCGGCGCTGCGCGTGCCGGGCGCGATCGGCCTCGTGGTCGGGCGCTCGCTGCTGTTCCCGCCCGACGACGACGTCGCCGCGGCGGTCGACACCGCGGTCGGGCTGATCCCGCGCCCGGACCGCGCAAGCGTCGCGGCCTCCGGCTCGTAGAGAGGATGTGGGCCACCGTCATCTCGTCGCGGCGCTCGCCGCCGCGGGCGCGCTCCTCGCCGCCGCGCCCGCCGCGGCACAGGCGGCGCCCGCCCAGGTCGCGCTGAGGCCGGCGACCGGCCCGGCGGGCACGGCGGTCGTCCTCCAGGGCGCGGGCTTCCCCGCGTCGCGGACGGTCCTCGTCGGCGCGCGCGGCGGCGCCGTCCACGCCGTCCGCACCTCGCGGGCCGGATCCTTCACCGCCCGGCTCACCGTGCCCGCGGGGCGTCGCGGCGCCGTCCAGATCGTGTCGAGCAGCGGCCGGACGAGCGTGGCGAACCGCTTCCTCGCGACACCCGGCGCGACCGCCGCCGGGGTCGAGGTCGCATCGCGGCGCGGCCGGGTCCGCGCGTCGCCCGCGGCGTTGCTCCCGGGCGGTGTGCTCGTCGTGCGCGGGAGCGACCTGCGCGCCCGCGCCGCGCTCACCGTCACCTTCGTCGGAACGAGCCGGCGCGTCACGACGTCGCGCCACGGGGGCTTCAACGTCACGATCGGGGTGCCCGCCGCCCAGCGCGCCGGGGCCTGGCCGGCGCTCGTCGCCGGTGCGGGCGCGCGCCTCGCGTTCCGGCTCGACGTCCTGGCGCCCGCGGTAGCCGCCAGGCCCCCCGTCGGCGGCAGTCAATCGCCCGCGGGCGGTACCACCGGGACGGCGCCCGGGGGCGGTGGCGTGGCGTCGCCGCCCCCGGGGCCAGCGCCGGTGAACACCGCGACCCCGACCGTCTCGGGCACGGCTGCGATCGGGCGCCGGCTGACCGCGGCACGCGGCACCTGGACCGGCGCCGCCCCGATCACCTTCGCGTTCGCGTGGCTCCGCTGCGATGCCGGCGGCGCGGGCTGTGCCGCGATCGCCGGCGCGACGGCCGGGACCTACACCGTCGCGGCGGCTGACGCGGGCCATACGCTGCGCGTCGCCGTGACCGCGCGCAACAGCGGGGGGAGCACGGTCGCGTCGTCGGCGCCGACGGCCGTCGTTCCGCCCCCGCCGCCCCGGACCGGACTCGTCGCCCAATGGCACATGGACGAGACCTCGGGGACCGTCATGCACGATGCGGTCGGCGGCCACGACGGCACGCTGAGCGGCGTCGCGGTCGGCGTCCCCGGCTTCTCGGGCACCGCCTTCGGCTTCAGCCGCAGCACGGTCACGGTCCCGACGGCGGCGGCGCTGAACCCGGGCTCCGCGACGCTCACGGTCACGATCCACCTCAAGACGACCCTCACGCCCGCCACCCCGGACTGGGACCTCATCCGCAAGGGCACGTTCGACAGCGCCGGCGGCGAGTTCAAGGTCGAGTACCAGCCGAGCGGCCAGGCCTCGTGCGGCTTCATCGGCTCGGCGGGCTCGAACGAGCTGATCGCCGGGCCGGCCCTGAACGACGGGACGTGGCACACCGTGACCTGCGCGCGGACCGCCTCGGCCATCCAGCTCGTCGTGGACGGCGCGACGTTCTCCAAGGCGGGCGCCGTCGGCGCGATCAGCAACACGGCCGACCTCGTCATCGGCGCGCACCCCGGCTCGGAGTTCTTCCAGGGATCGCTCGACGAGGCGAGCGTCCGCGTCGGCTGATTACGCCCCGGCGTTCGGGGCGACGCCGTCCTCGCCCGTCAGCCGGAGCGGCGGCCGCCCCGAGAGCTCGGTCAGCGAGAAGTCGGCCCGCTCGCCGAACGCGCGGTCGAGCCGCAGCTCGAAGGCCTGGAACTCGCGCAGCGCCCGGCCGCGCCGGCCCGCCGCGAGCAGCAGCGCGATGAGCTGGCGGTGCACGTCGCTGTCGAACGGCTCCATGTTCGACAGCCGCTGCGCGTAGGCGCACGCGCCATCGATGTCGCCGCCGGCGAGGGCGAGGTCGGCGAGCGAGCGCAGGATGCGCTGGGCGACCTCGCGCACCTGCTCGCGCTCGACGAGCGCCCAGCTCGCGTACGGCTCGTCGGCCAGGAAGTCGCCGCGGTACAGCCCGAGCGCGCCCTCGAGGCGGTCGACCGCGTCGGGTTCGCCGGCGCGGTAGGCGGCGAGCGCGCCGGCCGCGAGGTCGAGGAAGACGTCGGCGTCGACCTCGACGGCCTCGGTGTCGAGCGCGTAGCCGGCGCGGGCGGAGCGGATGAAGCTCGAGTGCACGCCCGCGCCGGGCTCGAGCCGCTCGCGGAGGACGTGCACGAGGTGGCGCACGGTGTTGACGGTCTGCAGGCCGCTCCCGGGCCAGATCGCCTCGCCGATGTCGTCGACGGAGACGACGCGCCGGCGCTCGGCGACCAGGAACTTCAGCAGCTGGCCGGGCCGGTGCCACAGCCACTGGTCCCCGCCGCCGTCGCCGGCGCCGTGGAGGTGGGTCCGTCCGAGCGTGTCGATCCGCAGCATCGGCGCCGGCGGCGCCTCGGGGCTCGGCAGCACGCCGTGCGCGGGGTTCAGCTCGAACAGGACCTGGCCGCGCTCGCGGTCGAGCACCGCGGCGCTGAACAGGACCTCGGCGCGGCTGCGGGGAAGGACGACCGGGACGTCGCGGATCGGCCCGGCCTCGACCGCCCAGTCGGCGAGGCAGCCCGCGGGACGGGCGGTCCGCTGCATGCGGCAGCCCAGGAGCGAGCAGCAGCTCATCGCGTCGCTCGCGGACTCGAGATCGAGAAGGCGCGTCGCGGCGTCGTTGCGGTGCAGCACGCGCCGCGAGCGGTCGACGACGAGCAACGCGTGGGGGAGTTGATCGAACACCCCACGAAACACCCGCGTGCCCCCGTCGCGGGTGCGCGTAAGCGACGGCATTCGCCGGGCTGGCTCTGCGGTAGCCATAGTGGCCCAACCTCAATTTTTTGGTTCGGTTCGAGCCCTGACCCGCGCGGCTAGCCGGGCGTACGTGCCGGCTCCGGAAGTCCCCCCTCCTGAAACCGCACGGGAATCCACTCGAAACCCCTAACTAAATGAGGACTCACCATAACGTGGTGGAGCGTCCGCGTCCACCGCCAGAGTCCGCACACAACGTGGTGGAGCGTTCGCGTCCACCGCCAGAGTCCGCACAGCGAAATCCTGGTGTCACCTCCCTTGTAAACGAGATGTGAACCTGAACAGGCAAGGTCCCCGCCTCAAGGTCCAGCCCATACGGCCACGGGCCTCACGACAGCAAGCGCAACGGACAAGGGGGGCCTGTCCATGCAGAACGCCTCGTCGGAGGCGGTCGTCCGCGACCGCCCAGCGGTGGCACCGCTGTTCTCGGAGCGCCGGAGGTGCGCGGACGCCGATCGTGAGCGCTGGCTCACGCGTCGTGCCGTCAAGCGCGCGAGCGACGGGGACGGCGAGGCCATCGGGGAGCTCTACGACCGGTACGCGGGCCGCGTCTACGGCCACGTTCGCCGGATGATGCGCGACCACCACGACGCCGAGGACGTCACCCAGCTCGTCTTCCTCAAGCTCACGTGGAACCTCGACCGCTACGACGAGCGGTCGGGCGACTTCTGCGCCTGGCTGCTGCGGGTCGCGCGGAACCTCGCGATCGACGAGCTGCGACGGCGCCGCCCGGTCCTGCTGGCCGAGGTGTACGCGTCGGGCAGCCGGCCGAGCGCGGAGGACGGCAGCGACGAGGCGACCGCGCTGCGGGCGGGCGCGTTGCGCGAGGCGCTCGCGGAGCTGTCCGCCGACCAGCGCGAGGTGATCGTCCTGCGGCAGTTCATGGGCCTGCGCCCGCGGGAGATCGCCGACCGGATGGAGCGCAGTGAGGGCTCGGTCCACGCGCTGTACCACCGCGGCCGCGTCGCGATGCAGGCGAGCCTGGCGAACGCCGAATCGGCGCCCGCGACGTTCACGCCGAAGGCCGTCGCGTGAGCACTCCGAGCCGTGTCAGTGACGTCGTGCCCGGCGTGATCCCGCTCTCCGGCCGGCGCGGGCCGCGCCCCGCGATCATCGCGGTCGCGGTCGTGACCGACGACCCGCGGCTGGTCGACCGCGTCGGCGCCGCGCTGCGCCGCGACGGGATGGCGGCGGACATCGAGTTCGGCGGCCACGGCCGCCTGGTCGTCGAGCGCCTCGCCCGGCTGCCCGACGTCGTCGTCATCGCCGGCGTCGCCGTTCGCGGCGCGGCGGCCGAGGTGCACCGCATCCGGCGCCGCCTCCCCGACGCGCACGTCGTGCTGATCGTCGACGAGCACGCGCCGGGCGGCGTCGGCCACCTCCTCGACACGGGTGTCGCGGGGGTCGTGATCGAGGAGGCGATGGGCCGGACGCTCGCGCTCGTGGTCCGCTCGGTCTGCGAGGGCCACGTCTCTGTGCCGCGCAGCATGCGCCACGGGGTCGACCTGCCGGCGCTGTCGTTCCGCGAGCGCCAGATCCTGGCGCTCGTCGTCGCCGGACTGACGAACGACGAGATCGCGGGGCGGCTGTATCTCGCCGAGACCACTGTCAAGGGGCATCTCACGTCGGCGTTCCGACGTCTCGGGGTCCGATCGCGGCGGGAGGCCGTCGCGCTCATCCTCAGTGCCGACGAGTCGCTGCGGCGCAGCGTGCTCACGGCCGGGCCCACGAGCCAGGAGCCGGCGTCGCCGGAAGGAGGAAGCGAGTCGTGAGCCACGCCATGGGGGAGGCGGCTGCCCGCAACGGAGCGGCCGCCAACGGGGCCTCGGCCAACGGGTCCGCGAACGGGGCGGCTGCGAACGGGGCGGCTGCGAACGGGGCCTCGGCCAACGGGTCCGCGAACGGGGCGGCTGCGAACGGGGACGGTGGGCACCGGCGCGAGCGCGTGACGGTGGTGATCCCGGCCAAGGACGAGGCGCGCAACGTCGCGTGGGTCCTGCGCCGTCTGCCGCCCGGGATCGACGAGGTGATCCTCGTCGACGGGGCGTCGAAGGACGACACGGTCGCGGTCGCCCGCGCCGTGCGCCCGGACATCGTGGTCGCCGCCGAGCGCGCGCCGGGCAAGGGCGCCGCGATGCGCACCGGGATGGATCTCGCCCAGGGCGACATCATCATCACGATCGACGCCGACGGCAGCATGGACCCGGCCGAGCTCGACCGGTACATCGAGTGCGCGCACGACGTCGACCTCGTCAAGGGCTCGCGTTTCGCGCGCGACGGCGGGACCGAGGACATGAGCGCCATCCGGCGCCTCGGCAACGCGGTGCTGCTGTGGCTCGTCAACGTCCTCTACGGGGCGCGGCTCACCGACCTCTGCTACGGCTACTGCGCCGTCCGACGCTCGGCGCTGCCCGCCCTCGCCCTGCGCTGCGACGGCTTCGAGATCGAGACCGAGATGACGGTCCGCGCGCTGCGGGCGGGCCTGCGCGTGGGGGAGGTCCCGAGCTTCGAGCTCCCTCGCCGGTACGGCACGTCGCACCTGCGCGCGGTCACCGACGGCTGGCGGGTCCTCGTCACGCTGCTCGTCAACCGGGTCCGCCCGCGCCTGCCCGCCGGCGTCGACGAGCCGCGCCTGCCGGCCGGCAACGAGCCGCCGGTGCTGACCGTCGCGCCCGAGCCGGCCGACGGCAGCCTGGCCGCGGTCGACCTGGTCAGCTCCGGCGGAACCCCCTCGTGACGCGGGCCGCGACGGTCATCCTCTGCGCGTACACCGAGCGCCGCTGGCCCGACCTCGTCGCGGCGATCGGCTCGGTGCGCGCGCAGACCGCGGCGCCGGCGGAGATCGTGCTCGTCGTCGACCACGACGACGCGCTGCTCGTCCGCGCCTGTGAGACGCTCGCCGGGGTCCGGTGCCTGCGCAACGACGCGCGACGCGGGCTGTCCGGCGCGCGCAACACGGCGATCGCGGCGGCGAGCGGCGAGGTCCTCGCCTTCCTCGACGACGACGCCGTCGCCGAGCCCGACTGGCTCGAGCGGCTGCTCGCGGCCTTCGACGACCCGCGGGTGCTCGCCGCGGGCGGCGCCGTGCGGCCGCGCTGGGACGGCGGGCGGCCGCGGGCGTTCCCGCCCGAGTTCGACTGGGTCGTCGGCTGCACCTACCGCGGGATGCCCGAGGCCGCCGGGCCGGTGCGCAACGTCATCGGCGCGAACATGTCGTTCCGCCGCGACGTGCTCGCGGCCGTCGGCGGGTTCCGCGAGGACGTCGGCCGCGTCGGCGCCGTGCCGATCGGCTGCGAGGAGACCGAGCTCTGCCTGCGCGCGCGGCGGCGGTTCCCCGACGGGATCGTCCTGTACGAGCCGCGCGCCGTCGTCCACCACCGCGTGCCGGCCGAGCGCGCGTCGTGGCGCTACTTCGCCGCGCGCTGCTACGCCGAGGGTCGCTCGAAGGCGCAGGTCTGCCGGCTCGCCGGCGCCCGCGGGGCGCTGGCCTCCGAGCGCGCACACGTCGCCGGGCCGCTGCGCGCGGCGGTCACCCGCGACGTCACGGCGACCGTCCACTCCCGGGACCTCGCCGCGCTGGCGCGGGTCGGCGCCGTCGCGGTCGGCGTGTCGCTCGCGAGCGCCGGCCTCGTCGCCGGGCGCGCCCTCCCGGCCTCGCGTCCCGCGGGGCGGCGCGCCCGCGCGGCGGGCGCCGGGGACCTGCGCTTCGCGATCCACGACCGGGTCGGCCTGCGCGTCGCCGCGGGCACGAAGGGCGCGCGCCAGCTGGAGGACCTGCTCGCACCCTTCGCGACCGACGGCGACACGCGCGAGGACCTCGTGATCGGCGGCCGCGTCGCACCGCAGTCCGGGCTGAGCGAGGCGGACGGCGTCCGCTACGGCGACGGCGTCGTGGAGCTCCCGGCGCGCGGTCTGCGGGTCGGGGTCGAGGACGACCGCCTGACGCTGAACGGCGACGGCGAGCTGCTCGTGCCCACCCTCGCGCTGCTCGACCAGGCGATGGTCCGCCGCGGCGCCGCGATGGTCCACGCCGCGGCGATCGCCCGCGACGGGCGCGGCGTCTGCATCGCGGGCGCAGGCGGCGCCGGCAAGACGAGCGCCGCGCTGGCGCTCGCGCTCGACCGCGGCGACGGCTTCCTGGCCGACGACTGGTGCTTCCTCTCGCCCGACGGGCGCCTGCTCGGCTACGCCAAGCCGCTGTTCCTGCGCCCGCACCACCGCACGGTCGTGCCGGGCGGCGGTCGTGGCCGCGGCACCCCGCTCGCGCCGTCCGTGCTCACGCGGCCGCTCGGCGCGGTCGCGACCGCCGTCCATCCGGTGATCGTCCGGCGGCCCGGCGTGGCCCGCGCCGCCCGGCGGGTGTGGCCGGAGTACCGCATCGTCCCGGCCCGCGAGGCGCTCGCGGGGGCGACGATCGTCGACGCCGCCGCGCTCGCCGCGGTCGTGTACGTCGAGCGCACGGCGTGCGACGAGCCCGTGCTCGAGCCGCGCGAGACGGCGTGGATGGCCGACCGCCTCGCGGGCGGCTTCCACGCCGCGCTGCCCCGCGGGGCCCGCGACCTCCTCACCGCGATGGCCGGGGCGGGCGCGCTGTCGCTCGCTCGCAGCCACGCCGAGAAGGCCGCGATCCTCCGCGCCGCGCTCCACGGCCGGCCCGCGCTGCTGCTGCGGGTCCCGCTCGCGCTGCGCGCGCCGGAGGCGGCCGTCGCGATCGCCGCGGGCGTCGACCGCGCGCTCGACCTCGACCGCCACCGGAGCTGACGGGGCCATGCTCGACGTGTCCGTCATCGTCCCCGCGCGCAATGCCGCGCCGCTGTTGGAGGAGTGCCTCGCCGCGATCGTCCGGGCCGAGCCGGCCGAGCTGATCGTCGTCGACGGCCTGTCCTCCGACGCCACCGTCGCCGTCGCCCGCCGCCACGGCGCGCGCGTGCTCAGCGACGGCGGGCGCGGCGTCGCGGCGGCGCGCCTGCTCGGCGTGCGGGCCGCGGCGTGCGAGCGCGTCGCGCTCGTCGACGCCGACGTCGTCATGGGCGACGGGGCGCTCGCGGCCCTGCTCGACGAGTTCGCGGCCGGCGGCTACACCGGCCTCCAGGCCGGGCTGCACAGCATCGGCGGCCCCGGCTACTGGGGCCGCGCGCTCGCCCACCACCACCGCACCGGCCGCAGCCGCCGCTGGTTCGGCCTCGTCGCGACGATCTTCGATCGCTCCGTCCTGCTCGAGCACGGGCTGGACGAGCGCTTCCTGTCGGGCGAGGACATCGAGCTGCGCCGCCGCCTCGCCCGCAACGGCGCGCGCCTCGGCGTGTCCGAGCGGACGGTCGTCCTGCACCGCTTCGAGGACGGCTTCGCGTTCGCGCGGGGCCAGTGGCTCGCCGACGGCGGCGGCCTCGCGCGCACGCTCGACAAGGAGGGCTGGCGCGGCGCGGGCCTGCTCGCGCTGCCGGCGCTCGCCGCGGCCCGCGGGATCGCGCTGTCCGTCGCGCGTCGCGAGATGCGCTTCCTGGCGTACTACGCGTGCTACCTCGTCTTCAACTACGCCGGGATGGTCCGGCGCCGCACATGACGCTCCAGCCGATCGCGCGGCGGGCGCCCGAGGCCGTCCCGGCCGCGTCGCCGGGCGGCGCCGTCCCGGCCCCGCCTGCCGGCCGCCGGCGGGCGCTGGCCATGGAGGCGAACTCGCTGGCGCTGATCGCGACGAAGGTCGCGACGCTCGGGCTCGGGTTCCTGTTCTGGCTCGTCGCGGCGCGGCTGTTCCCGCCCGCCGAGGTCGGGCTCGCCGGGGGCGTCGTCGCCGCGGTGATGCTGTGCGTCCAGCTCGCGCTGCTCGGCGTCGGGTCGGCCGTCATCGCACTGTTCCCCGCGCACCAGGAGCGCCCGGCGCGGCTGCTCGACACCGCGCTGACGAGCTCGCTCGTCGCCGGGGCGGTCGTCGGGCTCGCGTTCGCCGGGCTCGCCGCGGTCGCCTTCGGCCAGCTCCGGGTCGTGGGTGCGCAGCCCGGCTACCTCGTCCTGTTCGTCGCCATGAGCGCGCTCGGCACGGCCGGCGTCGTGCTCGACCAGATCTCGACGACGCTGCGGCGCGGCGACCAGGCGCTGACGCGCGGACTGCTCAACGGCGTGCTCTCGCTGGCGGCCGTCGGCGCGCTCGCGGGCGTCGCCGGCGCGGGGTCGATGGCGCTGTTCGCCTGCTGGGTGGCGGGCGTCGCGGCGGCCTTCGTCCTCGGCGCGATGCAGCTGCGCCGGGCGCTCGGCCGCTACCGCTTCCGCGTGCGGATCGTGCCGTCGCTCACGCGCCGCCTGATCGCCGTCGGGCTGCCGAACCACGCGCTCACGCTCGCCGACCGCGCGCCCGGCCTGCTGCTGCCCGTGCTCGTCACGGAGCTGCTGTCGCCGGCCGCGAACGCGTACTGGTACGCGGTCTGGATGATGGCGTGGGTCGTCTTCGTGATCCCCGTCCAGGTGGGGATGACGCTGTTCGCCGAGGCCGCCCACCGCCCGGAGGCGATCGACGGTCTCGTCCGCCACGCGGTGCGCTGGTCGCTCGTCCTCGGCCTCGCGGCCGCGGCGGCGCTCGCGGCGATCGGCTCGCTCGTGCTGTCGCTGCTCGGCGCGCGCTACGCCGCGGCCGGGGCGGGGCCGCTGCGCGTGCTCGTCTGGGGGATCGTCCCGATGGCCTTCGTGCAGGCCTACTACGCCCGCTGCCGGGCGGCGTCGCGGCTGGCCGAGGCGGTCGCCGTCGCGGTGGTCGCCGGGACGCTCACGGTCGCGGCCGCGACGACGGCCGGGGTCGCATCCGGGCTCACGGCCATGGCCGCGGGCTGGGTGGCGGTCCAGGCCATCGCCGGCGTGTGGGCGGCGGTGCGGCTGCGGGCGCTCGCGCGCCCGGGGGTCGCGGGATGACGCTGCTCGAACGCACCGCCGCCGACCTCGACGGCGTCCCCGCCGTCCCGGCCCCCGCGCGCGCGGTCGCCGCCCGGGTCGCGCCGTGGCTCGCGGTCGGCGGTTCGCTCGCCCTGTGGACGCTGTCGCTCCCGGGCGTGCAGCCGCGGGCGATGACGAGCCTCGGGCTCGTCTCGGTCCTGCCCGCGACCGCCTTCGTCGCGCTCGCGCTGCTGGGCGTGTCGTTCTGCGTGACGGTGTGGCGGCGGCCGGCGTCGTCGGCGCTGCTCGCCAGCCACGTCGTCGCGCTCGTGTTCATGCTCTACGCGCTCCCCGCGATCGTCGAGCCGACGGCCCGCTTCGCCGTGACGTGGCGCCACGCCGGGGTGTTGCAGGCGATCCTCGACGGCTCGTATCGCGACGGGGGCTCGAACCCGTACTTCGAATGGCCCGGCTTCTTCGTGCTCGCCGGGTTCGCGGCGAAGGCGGCCGGCATCGGCAGCGTGATCGGCGCCGCGAACTGGGCGCCGCTCGTCTTCGATCTGCTCTACCTCGGGCCGCTGCTCCTGATCCTGCGCACGCTGACCATCGACCCGCGGCTCGTGTGGCTCGCCGTCTGGGTCTTCTACCTCGGCAACTGGGTCGGCCAGGACTACTTCTCGCCCCAGGCGTTCGCGTACCTGCTCTACCTGATCGTGCTGGCGATCCTCGTGACCTGGATGCGCCCGGCCGGGTGGCCGGGCTCGCGCGTCCGCCCGCCGGTCCGCGCCGCGCTGATCGGGATCGTGCTGTTCATCTTCGCCGCGATGGTCGTGAGCCACCAGCTCACACCGTTCGCGCTGCTGTCGTCGACCGCGGTCCTCGTCATCGCGCGGCGCTGCGGCGCGCGCGGCCTGCCCGCCGCGATGACGGTGATCCTCCTGATCTGGCTCGCGTACATGACCGCGGGGTTCCTCGGCGGCCACTCGAGCGAGATCGTCGGCGGCATCGGCCACCTCGACACGACCGTCGGCACGAACGTCGGCGGGCGGCTGCGCGGGGACGCCGGGCACCTGTTCGTGGCCCGGGCGCGCATCGGGCTGACGCTGTGCCTGTGGGCCGTCGCCTTCCTCGCCGCGCTCTGGCTGCGCCGCCGGGGACATCGCGAGCCCGCGCCGCTGCTGCTCTTCCTCGCGCCGTTCGGACTCGCGCTCGTCCAGCCCTACGGCGGCGAGATCCTCCTGCGCGTCTTCCTCTTCGCGCTGCCCTTCACCGCGTTCTTCATCGCGTCGGTGATGCGCCGGGCGCCGCTGCCGGTGGCGGTCGCCGTCACGCTCCTGCTGACCGCCGGCTTCCTCGTGACCCGCTACGGCAACGAGCGCATGGACTGGTTCACGCCCGGCGAGGTCCGCGCCGTGGACCGTCTCGACGCGCTCGCGCCGGCGGGATCGACGCTCGTCGCGTGGTCGAACAGCCTGCCGTGGGAGGCACGGCACTACACGGCGCACCGCTACCGGTCGATCGTCTCGAGCACCGCCTGGGCGCGCATCGGCGCGCTGCCGTCCGGCTCGCCGCGGCAGATCGCGGCCGTCGCGCAGTA
>Ga0068865_100002189_pt1 | contig 11519 bp, 7 predicted proteins | sample KBSMisM12_FD_75293 | JGI IMG/M metagenome (GOLD analysis project Ga0068865, IMG submission 75293) | Miscanthus rhizosphere microbial communities from Kellogg Biological Station, Michigan, USA - KBS Miscanthus M1-2 | ecosystem: Host-associated > Plants > Roots > Rhizosphere > Soil ...
TGAGGTAGAGCCCGAAGCCCGAGTAGTCCTTGACCAGGCCGGTGATGTGCCAGGTCATGCCGTCGAACGTGTTCGTCAGGCCCATCAGGTCGGCCGCCGTCATCGCGTTCGGATAGATGTACGTGCCGCCGCCGTACTGCATGCCCTCCATGTAGCCACCGAAGGTGGCCTGGGTCGCGCCGGTGGTGACTGCGTTGAAGTCGAGGATCGTCATGTCCGCGGCCGTCGGCATGACGACCGTGCAGTTCTTCTGTGCGGTCGTGCCGGCTGCGCCCGTGGTTCCGGCCGAGCCCATCGTGCCGGCTCCGGCGCTGGTCCCCGCGCTGCCCGTCGATCCCGCCGCGCCCATCGAGCCCGCCGAGCCCGTGCTGCCGCCGCTGCCGCTATCGCCGCAGTCGACCGCGGTCACCAACGCGAACGGCAACAACAGCAGGGAAAATCGCCCGATAGTGGAAACTGTCTTAACAAACATGCGAATCCTCCCAGATATCCTTGAAGTTTTTCGATTACGTCCGGTTTTGTAGCTTATCTATTGTAGTTTCGTGTGGGTGTAAAGCCCCGGCACGTTAGAGGACGGGAGGCGGCGGCATCGTCAGGAGCGCGGAACGATCCGGTACTGGTGGCCAGCCTCGGCCGCGAACCCGATCGTGTCGGCGGCGCCCGCCTCGTTCGTTGCCTTCACGTCGGCGCCCGAATCGACGTCCGTGACCGTCGCGCCCGCCGCGAGCGCGGCCGACTTCACGCGCACCGGTCCGCCCTGGCGCACGACCAGCAGCGCCTCTGTCAGCGCGCCGGCCGCCCATTTCAGATCGACCTCGTAGCCGCCGCGCGCGCGCAGCCCGCGCACGCTGCCCGACGGCCACGCCGACGGAAGCGCCGGCAGCAGGTGAATCATGCGGTGGCTCTGCAGCAGCATCTCAGCCATGGCGGCCGTGCCGCCGAAGTTGCCGTCGATCTGGAACGGCGGGTGGTTGTCGAAGAGGTTCTCCAGCGTGCTGCTCTGCAGCTGCGACGCGAGCAACGCCAGCGCCTGGTTGCCGTCGAACAGCCGCGCCCACGCGCTCACGCGCCAGCCCTTCGCCCAGCCGGTGCCGCCGTCGCCGCGCGACACCAGCGCGACGCGCGCCGCCTCGGCAAGCGCCGGCTCCGTCAGCGGCGAGATCTGGCTGCCCGGGTGCAGCGCGATCAGGTGCGAGATGTGCCGGTGCGTGTTGCCCTGCAGATCCTCCGTGTGCTTCCACTCGCGCAGCTGACCCCAGCTGCCGATGTGCGTGCCCGGATCCAGCTTCGCCAGCGTGTCCTGCAAGGTCGCGCGGAATTCGGCGTCGGTGTCCAGCGCCTGGCTGGCGCGGATGGTCCGCGTGAAGAGCTCCCAGATCAGCTGCTGCGCGTAGGAGACGCCGTCCTCCCAGGGATCCTGCTCGGGCGACCACTCCATCGGCGCGACCAGCGTGCCGTCGTTGGTGTCGACGATCAGGCGATCCAGCCAGAACTCCGCGGCCAGCTTCATCAGCGGGTAAGCGCGATCGCGCAGGTACGTCGTGTCCAGCTCGTAGTCGAAGTGATCCCAGAGGTGCATCGAGTACCAGGCGTTCGCGGGCCGGTTCGCGTTCCAGCTGCCCAGGCCGAACAGGTTGTTCTCCGTCAGCAGCGTCCAGCCTCTGTCGCCCCACGCGGTGGCGAGCTTGCTCCACGCGGGCTGGTGCTTCTCGAGGTACTCGATCAGCGGCATGTGGCACTCGCCCAGGTTCGTGACCTCGGCGGGCCAGTAGATCATCTGGATGTTGATGTTCGAGTGGTAGTCGCAGTTCCAGGGCGGCGTGTTGCTGATGTTCCACAGGCCCTGCAGGTTCGCGGGCGGCGCGCCCGACCGCGACGAGCTGATCAGCAGGTAGCGCCCGTACTGGAAATACAGCGCCTCCAGCGCGCGGTTGTCGGCGCGGTAGTTGGCGCGCAGCGTGTTCGTCGGCACCGTCGGGCGCGTCTGCCCGAGATCGAGCGCGACGCGGTTGAACAGCTGCCGGTAGTCGGTGATGTGCGCGTCGCGCAGCGCCTGGTACGTCTTCGTGGACGCCGCGGTGATCGCGCCCGTCACGCGGCCGTGCGGATCGTCGCGCACGTAGCTTCCCGACGTGTTCGGCGTCGGATCGTAGTTGGTGTCCGCCGCGAGCAGCAGCGTGATCGCGTTGGCGCCGCGTACGGAGAGCCCGTTCGTCATGGTCGCCGTCGTCGTGCCGCCGTCCGCCTGCACGAGCAGCTTCGCCTCGTAGGCGATCGTCGTCAGCTTGCCCGTGAAGGTGATCGAACCTTCGGTCGCGTCGGCGACGGACGCCTTCGTGTGCCCGTCGCGCAGCTCGAAGTCGGCGTTCACGCCGGCGGCGGGGCCGGTCAGCCGCACGACCATCACGTTGTCCGGGTGGCTGACGAAGTACTCGCGGCGGAACGCGTCCGCGCCGACCGTGTACGCCACCGACGCGATCGCGTTCTCGATGTCGAGCTGCAGCTTGTACCCGGTGACGGTCTCGGCGCCGGGCACGGTGATCAGGATGTCGCCCAGCGTCTGGTAGGCGCCGAACGTATTGGTGCTGCCTTCCCATACCGACTTCTCGTTGAGCTGGATGCGCTCGATCGGCGTGCCGCCGAACACCATGCCGCCCAGCTTGCCGTTGCCGACGGGCAGCGCCTGCGTCTCCCAGCTCGCGGCCGGACGTTCGTACCAGAGGACCAGCGAGGGGTCGGCGACCTCGGCGCTGTCGACGGGACGGACCACGTCGACGATCGGCCCCAGATGTCCCGAGCCCGCGCCGCCCCCCGCGCCGCCCATCCCGGCCGCGCCGCCCGACGACTTACCGCCGCAACCGGCGATCACGGCGCCGGCCCAGACCAGCGCGGCAAGCAAGCAAAGCGAACGAACCTTCGTCATGCGCGGCAAGTCCAGCAAGCACCCGCGGGGGTGTCAACAAGATTAACAATTACCCGACGTCGCGGCTGACGCGTGAGGAGCCGGCGAGCTCTGCTCGCCGCGTATCATCGCGGGAGGGTTTGGGCACCCTCCCAGGGTGCCCATCTCAATTGTCCTCGGCGCCGAGCCAGTCGGTGCGCACGTCGGGGCCCAGCTTGGCGACGATCTGGGCGCGGAACCGCTTCTTCAGCCCGTCGGCGATCTGGCCCATGCGCTGCTTCGACACGCCGAAGCGCTCGCCCAGGACGCCCAGCGCCACCGGCTCCTCGGCGGCGAGGTGCTCGTTCCAGACCGCGCTCTCGCGCTTGTCCGTCAGGCTCTCGCGGAACGCCGCCACCAGCTTCTGCATCGTGGTGGCCAGCTCGGCGCGCGCCGCCTCGACCTCGGGCGATTCGCCGCCGCCCGAGATCCGCTCCGACAGCGCGTAACCTTCGTCGCTGGTCGATTCGCCCGGACGCGGGTCGAAGGGCACCTCGCGCGATTCCAGGTGGCGGCGCACCTCATCCAGATCCTGCTCGTCGACGTCCAGCTTCGCCGCCAGCAGCTTGGGCGTCACGTCGATCCCGGCGGCGATCAGCTTCTGCCGTTCCTTCTCCAGCCGGAAGAACAGCTTGCGGCCGGCGCGCGTGTTGCCGACGTGGATCAGCCGCTGGTTCGTCATCAGGAACCGCAGCACGTAGGCGCGGATCCAGTAGGCAGCGTAGGTCCCGAAGCGCGGGCCCAGCTTCGGCTCCCAGCGCTTGACCGCTTCCATCAGGCCGACGCTGCCCTCCTGGAACAGGTCGAGGATGTTCGTCCACGCGCGCCGATACTGGTACGCGATCGAGATGACCAGCCGCAGGTTGTGCACGACCAGCGTGCGGGCCGCGTTCAGGTCGCCGCGCTCGCGCGCCGCCACACCCAGCGCGCGCTCTTCCTGCTCGGACAGACGTTTGTAGCGGCGCGCCTCCGCCAGGAAGCGCCCGACCTGATCGCGGATCGTCGCCAGGCGGCCCCGGCCACCCGCGTCCCCGGCCGCGATCAGCCGCTCGGCCTCGGCCGCGTCGGGATCCAGCAGCGTGATCGCGCCGTCCGCCTCGGCTTCGCCGTCGCCCTCGCCCGAAATAGCCGCCGCGCCCTTGGCGTCGCCGTCCTGCGGCAGATCGGCGATGTCGTCGTCGGCGATGGGCGCGTCCTCGCGCTCCGCGTCCTTCTGTTCGGGCGGCGGCTGCTTGGCTTTGGGTTGATTGCGCTTGGGCATCGCGGGAGGGGTCGGGTGCGGATTGCGAGTGTATGATGACACGTCGGGAACGCCATGCGCTCGAGGCGGATCGCCGCGCTGGCGGCCATCGGGATCACCGCTACCGCCGTGTTCGGCGTCGGGCTCTCGCGCGGCTGGTGGCGCATGAACCACCCGGCTCCGGCGCGGTTTCCCGTCTGGGGCGTGGACGTCTCGCACCACCAGGGCGACGTCGATTGGGCGGCTGTCGCGCGCCAGCCGCAGATCTCGTTCGCATACATCAAGGCGACCGAGGGAGGCGACTGGGTGGACCCGCGCTTCCGCGCGAACTGGGACGGCGCGCGCCGCGCCGGGCTGCGCGTCGGCGCTTATCACTTCTTCACATTCTGCCGGCCGGCCCCCGATCAGGCGCGCCATTTCCTGCAGGTGCTGCCGCGCGCCGCCGACACGCTGCCGCCCGCGGTCGACGTCGAGCTGGGCGGGAACTGCGCCGCGATCCCGCCCGAACGCGAGGTCGTGAACGCGCTGGTGGTCTGGCTGGACGCCGTCGCCGCCGCCACCGGACGCGAACCGGTCGTCTACGTCACCCGCGAGGCGTACGACCGCTTCACCGATGCGCCGCGGCTGAGACGGCGGATCTGGATCCGCGACGTCTGGCGAGAACCGCGCCTGCCCCAGGCCGACCCGTGGGCGATCTGGCAGTTCGACGCGCGCGCCCGCCTCGGCGGGATCGCGACGTTCGTCGACCTCGACGTGTTCCGCGGCGATCGCGCCGAGCTCGACCGTCTCTGACGGCGCGGTGGACAGCGGCGCGCGTTTCGGCCAACGTCGCTGCGTGGGCCTCGACCCGAAACGCGCCGCGCTGGTCGCGTGCGTTCTCGCCGCCGGGCTCGCCTGCAAGCGCACGCGCGACGATGAGCGCGCGCCGGTCAAACCGGGGTTGTGGGCCATTCCTCGCCCGCCTCCGCCCGCCGCGACGCCGGCGCCGCGCGGCAAGCAGATCACGCTGCTCTACACGTCGAACGACGACGGCGACTACGAGCAGTGCGGCTGCCCGGTTCACCCTCTGGGCGGCATCGCACGGCGGGCGACGGTGATCGATCGCGCGCGCGCCGAGGCCGACGCGACGCTGGTGCTGGACGCGGGCGATGTGTTCATTCCCCGCGGCATCAACCTCGTCGGCAACCGGGTGCCCGACCCCGGCGAGATTGAACGGCGCGCGCGCCTGCTCGCCGGCGCTTACGGGCGCATCGGCACGACGGCCTTGCTGCCCGGCGAGCGTGACCTCGCGCTGGGCCTGCCGCTGCTCAGGCGGCTGGCGAAGAAGGCGGGCATTCCGCTGCTGGCGTCGAACCTGTACGGCCGCGACGGGAAGCGCCTGTTCGACGCCGACAAGATCGTCGACGCCGCCGGCGTGAAGATCGGCGTGTTCGGCGTGGCCATGGTGCCCGCGCCCGACGACACCGCGGCGTCGAAGACCGCGGGCATCGAGGCGCGCGATCCGGTGGCGGCGGCGCGCGACGAGGTGACCAGCCTCCGCGCGCGCGGCGCCCGGATCATCGTGGCGCTGGTGCACGTGGGCGACGGCGAGACGAACCGCAAGCTGGTGAAGGCGGTGCCCGGGATCGACTGGGCCGTGCTCGGGCACAGCGGCATGACCCTGGAGCCGCCCGAAAAGGTCGGCGGCGCGCACATGCTCGAGGCGACGACGAAGGGCAAGAACGTCGGGCGCCTGGACCTGCACGTCGTCGACGACAAGCTGACGTTCACCGATCGCGGCGAGCGCGGTGAGGTCGAGACCATCCTGGCCGATCACCGGAACCAGCTCACCGAGTACGACAAGCGCCTGGGCGAAACCGATCCGGCCACGATGCGCGACTATTACCAGCAGCGGCGCAAGGACATCGAGGCGGCGATCGCGCGCGAAACCGCCCTGTTGCAGTCGATACCCGCGGTCATCACCGGAAGCTGGTTCGAGAACCGCATCATCCCGCTCGATGCGACCACACCGGACCAGCCGGGCGTCGCGATCCTTGTCGACGCTTACAACAGGGAGAGTGAGAAGCGGGCGGCGGCAGGCAAGCCGGCCGGCCTAGGCGCCGCGACGCCCCACCCGCCCAAACGCGACGCCGAGGCCGCAGCGCCCGCCGGCGGCGGCTACACCGGAACCGCCGTGTGCGGCGGCTGCCACGCGCCCGCGCTGGCGTTCTGGAAGACGACCAAGCACGCGCGCGCCCTGTCCGCGCTGGAGCGCGTCGGGCGCGACAAGGACCCGACGTGCGTCGGCTGCCACGTCACCGGCTACCTGCAGCCCGGCGGATATAAGATTGTTGAGCGGCGCGGAGACGCGGCTTCGCCGCGTCGAGGCGCGGGGGCCAGGGGGGACGCAGAGGCGCCTTGCAGCGCTGGCGAGAACTGCGGCGCGCACGGCGCCGGGCGGTCCCCCCTTGAAAATGTCGGGTGTGAAAGCTGCCATGGGCCGGGTAGCAAGCATGGCGCCGCGGCCGACAAGCGCGGCACGCAGGCGCGCGCCGTCCCCGAGGCGACCTGCCGCGGCTGCCACACGGCCGACGTCACCAACGGCGAGTTCGACTACCGGAAGTTCGTCCAGGCCATCGTCGGCCCGGGACATTCACTGGCGCCCGGGCCGCCCCGTCCACTATAGTGGGCGCGTTCATGGCCACGTCCCCTGCCCTCGCGCTCGCGGTCGCGCTGTTCGGGCCGGCCGTGCCGCAGCCAGGAGGCGTCCCGCCGGCCCCGCCCGCGGCCGCCGTGCCCGCTCCATCGGCCCCCCTGGTCGATCTTCCCGGCGCCAGCTTCGAGGCGGTGGGCCAGCACGCCGTGAAGACGCGCGACATCGCCACGCTGCTGTCGTCGTTCGTCGAGGGCTGCGACGCCGAGAAGCGCGACATCGATCGCGCGCGCTGCCAGGCGACGACCGCGTACCTGCGGCGCATGCTGCCCCAGCGCACCTTCGCGTTCACGACCGACGAACCGGGCGTGGTGGCCGTGTCGGAGTACGACGCGGCGGTGAAGGGGTACCACGTCGCGCTCGCCGGCTGCGTCGCCTGCACGAAGCCGATCACCATCGGCAAGTCCAAGGAAGCACGCCTGGTCACGCTGAAGGTGCCCGAGAAGGACGCCGATTCGCTCGCGAAGGCGGTCGCGCTGTCCCGCAACACGTTCGGCTTCGACAGCATGGAGGACGCGAAGCAGTGGCTGGACGCCGAGCGCCCCTTCCTGCGCGCCGAGTTCTTGTTCCAGCCCCAGATCGTGGGTGACGTGTGGACCTACGGGTCCAACCGCGGCGTCGCGCTGAAGCTGGTCGGCGCGCGCGTCGTCAATCGTTGCACCGGCGACGTGCTGGTGTCGAAGCCGCCGTCGACGGGCACGGCCGAACATCCGGGCCCCGGCCACGAGGACCCGACCTGCAAGGTCAAGGCGACCAGCGAGTCGATCGCCCCGCCAATCGAGGACGACGTCCCGTTACAGCTCAACAAGAACCTGATCGCCGACGCGATGGCGAAGATCCGGCCGCGCGTGTTCGCCTGCTACCAGCAGTTCAAGGTGCCGGGCATGCTGGAGCTGGCGTTCGTGGTGGCCGGCAACGGCACCGTTCAAGCGGTGACGGTGTCGCCCGCGTGGCGCGGAACGCCGACCGGTATGTGCGTGCGCGAGGTGGCGAAGGACGCGCACTTCCCGTCGTTCAAGCTCGAGCAGCAGAAGTTCACGTATCCGTTCTTCCTCCGCGAGTAACCTGCGCGGATAGATTTCAGAAGTAGCTGCACACTCGCGCTTCGCGCGAGAGCAGCTAGTTCGCCGGGGGGCGGCGTTCCACCGGTTCCACCTCGACGATCTCGTGCGGTGGGTGCGGAAGATCGGCGGCTGGCAGCTCGAACCAGAACAGCGCGCCCTCGCCCGGCGCCGACGTGACGCCGTAGCGGCCGTTGTGGCCCTCGACCAGGCGCCGCACCGTCGCCAATCCCAGCCCCAGGCCCGGCACCGAGGTCCCGGCGCCGCGCACGTAGGGATCGAACGCGTGTCGCACCAGCTCGGGCGGCAGCCCCGGGCCGGTGTCCTCGACCTCGAACCGTACGCGATCGTGCCGCGGCTCGAACCGGACATCGACCTTCCGGCGCGCGCTGTTGCCCATGTGCTTGATCGCGTTGCGCAGCAGGTTGGAGAGCACGCTGCCGAGGACGCCGCTGGCGCAACGCACGGCCACCGGCGCGACCGGCGGCGTGACGGTGATCGTGATGCCGCGCTCCAGCGCGGGCGCGCGCAGCTCCTCGACGACGCCGTCCACGACCTCACCGACGGCGGCGACCATGCCGGCCTGCGGGCGGGCTCCCGCCTGTGCGAACGCGAACAGATCGTCGACCAGCGCGCGGGCGCGGTTGAGGCTGCGCTTACCGCGCGCGGCCAGCGCCACCATCCGTTCGTTGCCGGCGGCGCTCCGCTCCGTCGCAGCCAGCGACATCTCGGCCGCGGAGATCGGGTTCAACAGGTCATGCGCCACCCGACCGGCGAAGCCCTCGAGCTCCTCCGACCGGCGCCGCTCCATCGCCTCGTTGTGTGCCAGCGTCTTCAACGCCAGCAACGCCAGCGCGATCGCCAGCGCGACGCTGACGCCGTCGAGCCCGAACACCCAGAACATGCGGCTGCGGCGCTCGCCGTCGATCATGTCCGCCACGTGCGCGACCCGCGCCGCGTTCAGCTCGATGTCCGCCATGATGGCGTCAGACTCGTCGTCGATCGCCGCCGGCAGATCGTCGACCAGCAGCTTCTGCGCCTCCGCGTAGTGGCCGCTGGCCGTCGCCTCCATGATCTGCCCCGCCAGCACGTCGACGTCCGTCAGCTCCTTGTCGATGCGCTGCCACAGCTCTTTCTCGTCGGGCAGCGCGGGCAGTCCAAAGTAGTGCTGCAGGTTCTCGCGCAGGCGATCGCGGACCTCCTTCAGCGGCTGCGTCGGCGCCGGCCGGCCGGTCGACGCGAGCAGCACGTGCGTGTTCAGCAGCCGCTGCAGGTCGCGCAATTCGGCGCGCGCCGCCGCCAGGTAAAGGATGCTCGGCGATTCGTTGGTCGCGATCTCAGCCGTCAGCGCGTGCGTGCGGCTGGCCCGCCACTCGGCGTAACCGCTGCCGCCCAGGAACGACGCGACCACCACCGCCAGGGTCACGATGATCACCCACTTCGAACCGACTTCCTTGGCGGCAGATCGCTTCTTCTCCATCTCGCGCCCCTGCAGATAGACCCACCACGTTGGAGGTGGGAATACTCGCGCTTCATCGAACTGATAGATACCGGGATTTCTTCCCGGATCAGCTCCTGCGCCGCCGCCCGCGCGATCGCACGAGCACGACCACCAGCGCGCCCAGGCACGCGAATCCGAACAGATCGCCGACGTGGCGGTAGAGGCCGCCGCCGGGAAGCATGGCCAGATCGACCAGCAAGGTCTTGGGTGTGGGCGTGGGCTGCTCGGCCGGATCGACCGATTCGGTCTGCTCGCGGACCCGGCCGGCGGCGTCGATGTGCGCGGAAACCCCCGTGTTTACGGCGCGGATCATCTCGAGGCGGTGCTCGACCGAACGGAACACGGCCAGCGCCAGGTGCTGGTGCGGCTCGGCGGTGCGGCCGAACCACGCGTCGTTGGTGACGTTGATGAACGCGTTCGGGTCCAGCCGGGCCACCCCGCGGGCGAACCCCGGAAGGATGTCCTCGTAGCAGATCAGCGGCCCCAGCCGGTAATCCTGGCCGCGCACCTGGAGGGGAAACGACGCCGGCGTGTCGCCGCGGCTGAAATTCGATGCCTCCGGGAAGAGCTTCGTGAACCAGGGAATCGCGTCGTAGAACGGGATGTACTCGCCGAAAAGCATCAAGAAAACCTTGTCGTACGTCGCGGTGACGTCCCCGGCGGCGTTCATCATCAAGGCGGTGTTGTAGGGGTACTTGTCCTTCGCCCCGCGCGTCACCGCGCCGAACAGCAACGGCGTCTCGAAGTCGCGCCGCACGCGGCGCGCGTCCTCGGCGGGAAAGTCGCGCTGAAACGGCGCGGGCGCGCGCCGCAGCGCGTACGGGTACGACGATTCCGGCCAGACGATCAGCTCGGCGCCGGCGCGCGCGAGGCCCGCCGATTCGCGCTGGTGGGACACCAGCAGGTTCGCGAATTCATGGGGATCCCACTTCTCCAGGATGCCGACGTTCGCCTGCACGACGCCGGTCTTTACCTTGGGCGCGGCGGCGCGGCGGGTGTCGGCCTGATGCATGCGGAACGCGCCGTAGGCGAGATCGGCGGCGATCAGGGCGGCGACGACGGTGACGCCGCGGGCGGCGACGCGGAGACCACGATCGCGCGTGCGCCAGGCGTCCAGCAGCGCGCCGTTCAGGGCCAGCATCAGCGCCGTGACGCCGAGGGGACCGGTGAGGTCGGCGATTTGGATGATGATCGGGAAGAAGGCCTGCGAGATCGCGAGGTAGTACGGGAAGATCTGCGGCATCCCGATCTCGATGGCGACCATCAGCAGCGGCGCGAGCACGACCAGCGGCAGCTTTGTCCGCTGGTGGAAGCGCCGGACCGCCCACGAGAAGATCGCGAACGCCAGGCCCTGGTAGCCGACCAGCAACAGCATGATCGGCATCGCCTCGATCGACGGCATGTGCCCGAAGCGTTCGAGCAGCCCGTCCATCCAGTAGAACGCGACCGCGTTCGCGGTCGTCCCCGTCAGCCAGCCGTACAGGAACGCGCGCTTGTGCGTCGACGCGTCCAGCGCGACCCACATCATCGGCACCAGCGCGACCCACATCAGCGGCCACAGACCGAACGTCGGCACCGCGAGGAACAGCATCACCGCCGACAGCAGCGAGAGACCGAAGCGAATGAGGACGGGACGCGACATCCGCGCTTCTTTTATCACGCGCGCATCAGCGAACGTCGTAGACGAGCAGGCGGACCTCGAGCGGGCCGTTGAACAGCTTGTGCGAGATGGCCGGCTTCTGGCGGACCTCGCGCGTCCAGAGCGGGCTGCCCGAAAGGACGACGACGCGCCAGCCGCCGAGGCGCGCGAAGGCGCGCCCCATGTCGCGATAGAGCGCGCTCAGCGATTCGGGTTTCAGGCGTTCGCCGTAGGGCGGGTTCGTGACGACGGTGCCGGCGGGCCAGCGGCGCTGCAGCGCCGCGACGTCGGCGCGCTCGAAGGTCAGCGCGTCGTCGACGCTCGCCGCCGCTGCGTTCTGGCGCGCGGCCGCGAGCGCCTCGGGGGCCACGTCGGCGCAGACGATCGGTTCCAGCGGCTTGCGCTGGGCCGCGATGGCGGCCTCCTCGGCCTCGGCGCGCATGCG
>Ga0068865_100002199_pt1 | contig 11498 bp, 11 predicted proteins | sample KBSMisM12_FD_75293 | JGI IMG/M metagenome (GOLD analysis project Ga0068865, IMG submission 75293) | Miscanthus rhizosphere microbial communities from Kellogg Biological Station, Michigan, USA - KBS Miscanthus M1-2 | ecosystem: Host-associated > Plants > Roots > Rhizosphere > Soil ...
GAAGAACCAGGTTGCGTGCGCGAGCTGTTTCTGAGGTCTGGGACGCGGGAATCATGTTTTTCTGTGACGCTTCTTACATGCGCAAGTACCCTTTCCGGAACATTCGTGCGACCCCCACCCCCGTCCCCTCCCCCTGCTCATCGCTCTGCTCACAAGGAAACCTCAGGGAGTTGATCGCGCGATTCACAAGGAGAGGGGGGGCCTCCCTTCGATATTTGCGGCTTGCTGTTCCAAATTGGTCGTGTTGTTCCACTTTGGACGATCCGCAATTGCGATTAGGCGGACGAATAGGCCTCTTTCAGCCAAGCGACTAGTTCTGCATCGACGTCTTTGACGCTGCTGAGGCGGACGCGGTGAGAGAGCATCGCGTTGAAACTTCCGGATGGCTCGAGCCGGTCGGTAGGTTTCTTTCCTTTAAGTTGGATGCCGACGTCGAGGCGATCGGCAGTGGAGGGTTGAATGATTGCGAACTGTTTGCTGCGTCGGACCGACACGTAGCCTTTCTTTGGGGCGAGGTCGATGTCAGGACCGAACGCGTTTATCTTTTTCAGGAGAGCGTCGTGGATGGGTTTGAGGGGCGCCTTCTTTCCGGCGTACATTTCTTCCACGGGGTCGGCATCTGAGGTAGTTGGTCCTTTGAGGACATTGAGGGCGATTTGATTTGCATATCCGTGGCTGACGCCATGTTCGCCTTTTAGGAGTTTCATGATGTCGCCGTGTTTGGTGAGCTTGGCTTTGTCGATGATCTTTGCCCACTCGTCGAGGGACTTGCCGGTTTTTTCTTTTAGGCTAGCGATCATCCCTGCGAGTGCTTCTTCTGGCCGCTTGTTCATGTATGGAAGATACCGGTTCAATCAATACGGATATCACCACAATGGACACAAAGAATCACAAAGCCACACAAAGGATTCCTTAGAGTCGGTGTCGGCAATTGAAGAGGGTGCCTTCATGGAGTAGAACATGAACATGAGCGATTTCAAGATGGATGCGGCCGCACACATTGGATTGGTGCGGTTGCGGGTGTCCGATTTACAGAGATCGCTGACGTTTTATTCGGATGTCTTGGGTTTTACATCTGAGATCATCGAAGGTGGCCGGGAGGCGTTACTCTCAGCAGGCGGATCGGTCCTGTTGCGTTTGGAAGAGCATCCAGGGGCGATCCCGAGACCACGGAGATCGACTGGCTTGTATCACTTCGCGGTATTGGTGCCGGACCGGGCAACTTTGGGTCGGTCGTTCGTTCGATTGATGAAGACGGGGTATCCGATGACGGGGGCGGCGGATCATTTGGTAAGCGAGGCGCTCTATCTGGAAGATCCGGACAAGAACGGGATCGAAATTTATCGCGATCGTCCCAAGGATGAATGGACTTTTGATGGTCCGATGGTGCGGATGGCGAACGAGCCAGTGGATTTGGATTCTCTTTTTCGCGATGGAAGCACGGTAGGGTTTGGAGGATTGCCACCGGGCACGACAATGGGTCATATCCACCTGCATGTGCGTGACTTGGAAGAGGCGGAGAAGTTTTATGCGGGTGTGCTCGGATTCGATGTGATGATGCGTTGGGCGCCAAGCGCGCTGTTCGTTTCGGCGGGCGGCTATCACCATCACATTGGGCTGAATACGTGGGCGGGAGTTGGTTCGCCTCCACCGCCGGAAGATGCGGCGGGGCTGATGGATTTTGAAATTGTTGTGCCGGATGTTTCGGTTGTCGGGAAGCGGCTGGAGAGAAATGGAGTGGTGGTCAAGGACGGAAGGTTTGTGGACCCTTCTGGGAATGGAGTAAGACTGGCTCCTTTGAGATTTGCGGGTTGATTCAAAAAAGTTCTGAGGACCCGCACCCCCGTCCCCTCCCCCTGCTCATCGATCATCCAAAGTCAGAATTCGTTTCTCATTCCACGGATCGATTCACAAGGAGAGGGGAGCCGAGTGCGGTAATTTCGTTTCGATGTCTAATCTGGAGCTATTGATCTCGGAGGAGGCGATACGCGAGAAGGTTGGGCAGTTGGCCGCTCGGATCGATGTGTCGGGGGAAGGGCGACTGTTGTTGGTGGGCGTTCTCAAGGGTTCGATGCACTTTCTTTCGGACCTGAGCAGGCAGATTGCGGGGGACGTGGAGATCGATTTCATCCAGGTCAGCAGCTATCACGACGGGAAGGAAAGCAGCGGAATTGTACAAATTCGAAAAGATCTCGACACCAATATAGAGGGTCGGGACGTACTTATAGTGGAAGACATCGTGGATACGGGGGCCACGCTCCGGCACCTCAGGGAACTCCTGGGAACTCGGAAACCCCGTAGGTTAAGGGTCGTGTCTTTGCTCTCCAAGCTTCAAGCTCGCGGAATTCCGTCCGATATTGAATATATTGGGTTCGAAATCCCCGACGAGTTTGTGGTAGGATACGGATTAGATTACGCGGAACGGTATCGTAACCTCCCGTACATCGCAATCCTCCGCGAAGGCTAGTTCCTTCCACGAGACTTCCACTTACACGGGCTTTATCTCTTTTGGAGTTGTGACTCCATTACAGGGCTTTATCCCTAGTTCCATCTCCTTATCAGGAGCACTATGACGCACCAGTTCCGTCCTCGAAAAAATAACATGAGGCAGCGTGGTGGCGGCGGTGGCCGTCAGCGAGAGGGTCTCCCTCGACCTGACCTACAGTCCGACCTCGAAGCGCTTCCAGAAACCGATTACAACTACTTTGACAAGATGGCCCCGGCTGCACTTTTGACTGCAGCGAAGGAGGCTAATCTCTCGCCCAATCTTCTTCGCAACGAGCTTATCGAACAGTTGCTCGCGATCGTGAATGAAGAGCAAGGAGCGATCTACGCACAAGGCATTCTCGAGATTCTCAACGATGGTTGGGGATTCTTGCGCCGCCACAACTACGCCCCTTCGATCGAAGACGTTTACGTCTCGCAATCGCAAATCAAGCGATTCGGTCTGAAGCCAGGCGACTCCGTCTTCGGTCAGGTGCGCCTGCCCAAGGAAGGCGAGAAGTACAAGGGCATGCTGCGCGTGGAGAGCTGCAACGGCTTTGGCACCGCATCGAAAGAGATGCAGCGCCGGCACAACTTTGACGAATTAACCCCGCTTCACCCCGATGAGCGAATGCAGATGGAGACTGTGCCCGACAACATCGTGGCGCGAATCATCGATCTCATTTCACCGATCGGCAAGGGCCAGCGTGGTCTGATCGTCTCGCCTCCGAAGGCAGGTAAGACGACTGTCTTGAAAACGATCGCGAATGCGATCACGGCCAATCATCCCGAGTGCTATTTGATGGTGCTGCTGGTGGATGAGCGACCGGAAGAAGTTACGGACTTCCGACGCTCAGTTCGTGGCCAAGTTATTTCCTCCACGTTCGATGAGCCGCCCGAGAACCACATGCGCGTTGCCGAGCTTTGTCTCGAGCAAGCGAAGCGTTTAGTGGAGACAGGGCGCGACGTGGTCATCCTTCTTGACTCGATTACGCGTATGTCGCGTGCTTCCAACTTGACGATCAACCCATCGGGACGAACGCTTTCGGGTGGTTTGGACCCAGCGGCTTTGTATCGCCCACGCCGGTTCTTCGGTTCGGCGCGAAACATCGAAGAGGGCGGATCGTTGACGATCATCGCTTCTGCGCTGGTTGACACAGGAAGCCGTATGGACGACGCGATCTTCGAAGAATTCAAAGGTACGGGCAACATGGAAATCGTGTTGGATCGCGACCTTGCTGAGCGCCGCATCTGGCCGGCCATCGATGTTAAGCGCAGCTCGACTCGCCACGAGGAGAAGCTGTTCAACCGAGATGAGCTTGAGGCAGTTGTGCAGTTGCACCGTATGGTTGCCAACCAGCAGAACTCGGTTGATGCAACTGATCAGCTGATCAAGTTGCTCAAGAGAACGCCGAACAACGATGCGTTTCTTGAGAACATTATCGCGAAGACGAAAGCCACGGTTTGATGGATAGGGGTTGTTAGTTGTTTTCTGACGGCGTTGCCTTTCAGAAAAAACTAACAAACCCTAATATCTATTTTTCTTGGGATCTCCGCTCACGCCTCGCTTCGCTCGGCTTAGAGCTCCGAACCCTCCTTTTCTTTTTCCGGATTATCGTTGCGGACTGGCCGGTTCCTCCGGCTATCTGACGGAGTTGTCTCTGGGAAGAGGATTCTCGCACTAACGCAGATACATAGGAACTGCGCCGCGTTAAAGAGGGCTTCCATCCCTTAGATTGTTCAAACGGATCAGATTTGCGCCCGTATTCTGGTGCTTTAGGATCTCGTGATTGGGCAATAACGCTCAAGAATGGTGCGCAACGCGAACGCCGCTCTACAGGTATCGTTAAGTTAGATATGCCTGAGGAATCCGAGGGATCCGAACAGCCAGAGAATCTCGAGCAACCGCCTGCGTTTTTCCCGTACGAAGGGAATGGACATGTGCGGGAGCCGGGGGCGCTGGGGGAATTGGTCGAGGTCCAGATCGAAGGTGTTTACGCCGCCGAGAATCAGGGCTCGCGGTCTATGTTCGTCCTTGTGACGGATGGCGAGCGAAGGCTACCGATCATGATCGGTCCGTATGAGGCGCAGGCGATCAACTACCCGCTCGAGGGCAGCCGACCGGATAGGCCGATGACCCATGATCTGATCCGCAACGTGTTGGAGCGGTTGGATATGTTTGTGGAGCGCGTGGTCATCGACGATCTCTGGAACACGATCTATTACGCAAAGGTGTATTTGCGCAGGGGAGAAGAGGAGATCGAAATCGATTCTCGTCCTTCCGATGCGATTGCACTTGCGGTCCGATTTGATGCGCCGATCTTTGTTTCGGATGGGATCCTGGACGCGGGCTTGGAAGAATAGTACGATTTCGTCCACCCCCTCCCAATTCATCCTCAGTCGCAGGCTCCCTCGGTTTCATTGACCTCCCCCGCAATCCTCGCCATGCCGCACAAACATCGGCGGCTGCGGGTTGCAGGGGAGGAGTTCCTGAGTTACGCAGCTATAGTGCCGTCGTTAATCGCTCCGGCGAGTCGCTCGATGTCCCCAGACAGGACACGATCTGCTTCTAAGCGCGACACGAGTTTTCTTACTTCGTCGTAGATTCGCTGCACGCCCTTTCCGGGCTTGAGGGGTTTGCGATATTCCAATCCTTCGGTTGCGGCCATCAGCTCTATGGCGAGAACGCGCGAAGCGCAGTCGGTGATAAGTCGAAACTTTCGAGCGGCGACCATTCCCATAGAAACGTGATCTTCTTTTCCTCCGGAGGTCGGAAGGTTGTCTGTGCTTGCTGGGTGAGCGAGGATCTTCGCTTCGTTCAATAACGAAACGGCGGTTACGTGGGCGATCATGAATCCGGAGGAGATTCCTGGCTCAGCGCACAAGAAGGGGGGAAGATGTTCGTTCAGATCGGGATTGACGAGGCGATCGATGCGACGTTCGCTGATGCTCATCAAGTCGGTCATGGCGATTGCGCAGTAGTCGAACGCCATTGCTAGAGGCGCGCCATGAAAATTGCCGCCGGAGAGAACGTCGCCGGCGTCGGCGAAAACCAACGGGTTGTCAGTGGCCGAGCCGGATTCTATTTCGACTATCTCTTTTGCATGGGCGAAAACTCCGCGGACCGCGCCGTGGACTTGGGGCATGCATCGCAGACTGTAAGCATCCTGTACGCGCGGATCACCGACGCGGTGCGACTCTCGAATCTCGCTGTCCGCTAAGAGGTGGCGGAGATGTTTGGCTACGGCGATTTGTCCTGGATGGGGTCGACACTGGTGGATGCGATCGTCGAACGCAACTGGTGTTCCAAGTAGTGCTTCCAACGTGCATGCACCGGCCGCGTCGGCAAGGAGCGAAATTCTTTGAGCACGGTGCAAGGCGAGAGCACCCACTGCGCCCATCGCTTGCGTGCCGTTTAGGAGAGCGAGCCCCTCTTTCGCTTGGAGTTCGACGGGTTTGATTCCGGCTTTGGCCATCGCTTCAGATGAGCGCAGTCGCACGCCTTTGTAGTGGGCGTCGTCTTCTCCGATCACGGTGAGAGCGAGATGGGCGAGAGGGGCGAGATCACCGCTTGCGCCGACCGAGCCTTTTTCGGGAATGACGGGATGGACACCCTTGTTGAGCATGTCGAGAATCGTTTCGACGACACTCACTCGGATTCCGCTGTGACCCACGGCGAGGACATTTGCGCGCAGGAGCATCATCGCTCTGACCTCGGCTTCCGACAGGAGCGGGCCGACTCCACAGGCGTGACTTCTTACGAGGTTAAGTTGAAGAGCTTTCAGTTGGTCAGGTGGCACGTGGACATCGGAAAGGCGGCCGAATCCGGTGTTGATGCCATAGGTCGGGGTACCGGATTCGCAGATGTCGTCGACGACCTTTCTTGCGGCTTCGATTCGGCCAATTGCGGTTGGGTGAAGCTTGACTTGTTGATGTTGATGGGCGACTGAGGCAATCTCATCGAGAGTCAGGGGCCGACCGGAGAGTTCGAGCATTTTCGGGATAGATGCTACCGCGTGGTTGGGTTTGATTTAGGAGGCTTCCTTTCTGGCCGCGTTGCTTGCCAGAAAGGGAGCCTCCTAAATCAAAATCTGTTTTTCTTGGGATCTCCGCTCACGCCTCGCAAGCTCGGCTTTGAGCTCCGAACCCTTCTTTTTATCGGACACCGTCGGTAGAGTCTGGATCGGCACCTTGCGTTGAGTATTCGTATTGGGGGAATGCCGTAAGGGCTAACATTGATTCGTGCAGGGATCGCGGTTGATTGGGTTTGGCGCTGTGTTCGCGTTCTTAGGGGTTGCGCTGGGAGCTTTTGGCGCACATGCGCTCCGAGACCGGCTGAGCACGGACATGATGGCGGTGTATCAAACCGGGGTTCAGTATCAGATGATTCATGCGTTGGCGCTGCTCGCGCTCGGCGCTCAGGAGCGTGTTTCGGGCAAAGTGACGGGCTGGTTGTTTCTTGTTGGGATCGTGGTTTTTAGTGGGTCCCTCTATGCATTGGCGCTGAGTGGTGTCAAGGCTTTTGGAGCGGTAACTCCGCTTGGTGGGGTCGCGTTTTTGGCAGGTTGGGCTGTCCTCGCAGTGAACGCCCTTCGCAAGGTTCAGGAATAGGTCTAGAGGGAACAAGCGGGCGGCGCGGCAAGTCTGCCAACCGGCGACAGAATCGCCGACGAGGTACCTCAATGGCTGAAACTCTCTATGCGACTTATACCGATCCAGCGAAGGCTCGGGCGGCCTATGACGAACTTCTCAAGATGGGCATCAAACGAGAAGAAATGAGTCTTATCGACGAGCACTTCAAGGAAGGCGGGAAGACCGATCAGGGCGAGGACGTCGAATTCACACGGCCGACGACGCCGATGAGTGGAACCGAGTTTCGTCATGGCGGTGAATCGGACATTCTGGGGAATGAGTTGCGCCAACTTTCGGTTCCGCAGATTCAGCCCGTGAAGGATTTGCAGTTTGACTACTCGGAGCGATTTGCCGACGTTTTCGGAGTTGGCGGAGTGGTACTGGGAGTGACAGTTCGAGACGCGGATATGGAGCCGAAGATCGACGAGGTGCTGCGCCGAAACGAGGCGACGGCGGTTGAGAGCCACAAAGCGTTTTTGTCGTGAGAGGCTAGGTATTCGGTGTTGGGGACAAGAACCCCCTCCCAATTCATCACGACGGCGCACGCTTGTCGCTGATTCATTGACCTCCCCCGCGAGGCAGGGGAGGAGTAGTGCAGAATGCATAAATGCTTTCGATCGCGGTTTTGGCCCTGGGGTTTGCGTTACAGAAAGATGATTGGCAAACCCATTACGAGAAGTCGGGTTTCGTAGAAACCGGCACGTATCAAGAAGCGGTCGATTATTGCCGCAAGTTGGCGGGCGCAACACGCGATGCCAAGGTCATATCTTTTGGCAAGAGTCCAGAGGGGCGAGAGATGATCGCTCTTGTTATCAGCACAAGTCACGACTTCACCGCGAAGCAAGCTGCCAGTTCCAAGAAGCCACTGATCTTTGTTCAGAACGGAATTCACAGCGGCGAGATCGAAGGGAAGGATGCAAGCCTCCTTCTAGCTCGTGACCTGATCATCGACGGCAAGTTTCCTGAATTGTTGAGAAACGAGAACATCTTGATCGTTCCCGTTTTCAGTGTCGACGCGCACGAGCGGTCAAGCCCGTACAACCGCATCAATCAAAACGGACCAACCGATATGGGATGGCGTGCGACGGCGCAAAATCTGAATCTTAACCGCGACTACATGAAGGCGGACGCTGGCGAAATGCGCAGCGAGTTGAAATTGTTGCATTCATGGAAGCCAGACTTCTTCTTTGACAATCACACGACGGATGGCGCGGACTATCAGTACACGATCACCCTTGATCTTCCGTTTGCGCAGACCCAGGACGCCGCCCTCGCGGTTTGGTCGCGACAGTGTTACGACGAAGTGAAAGGGAAGCTCGACTCCAAAGGGTATTTGACGGCGCCCTATCTTGAGTTGCGAGATGCGGGCGATCCATCGAAGGGCTTTGCGGTCGACGATTATCCACCTCGCTATTCGAATGGATACATGGCAGCGATGAATCGCGCATCGATGTTGGTCGAGACGCACATGTTGAAGCCGTACAAGGATCGCGTCGATTCTACGTATTGGGCGATGGTGTACACGATGCAACGGTGCGCGCGGACGGCGGGCGATTTGAAGGCAATGGGACGAAATGCAGATTTGGCTGAATCTCGGGTGCCGGGTGAAGGGAAGAAGGTTGTCCTCGCGTCGGTCGTAGCGGATGAGAAGAAGCCATTCACGTTCAAGGCTTGGACTTATACGCCGTATCAGAGTGAGATCAGCGGAGCGAAAGTGAATGCTTGGGATCGGACGAAGCCGATCGACGTGGCTTCGTTCGTGCAGGATCAATATCGTCCGGCGCTTGCGGTTACTTTGCCCGCGGCATATGCGGTGCCGCCACAGTGGAAGGACGTGCAAGAGTTGCTTGCTCTCCATGGAATCAAAGGGTTTAAGGTCGAGGTTGCGACCGGGATGGATTTCGCAACGGATAAGTTTTCGAACATCAAGTTCGATTCGATGCCCTTCGAAAGCCGATTTATGCCGTCATTTACGGCGACGCCCATCGCTGAAAAACGCACGTTGCTGCCAGGAACGATGATCTATCCGACGCAGCAAATCGGTCAGAAGTTGTTGGCGCAGTTGATGGAACCTGATGCGCCAGACTCACTGGCACATTGGGGCTTCTTCAACGTGATGTTCGAGGGAAAGGAGTATTTCGAGGATTATTCGATGGAGCCGATCGCGAAGAAGATGTACGACTCCGATGCAGCTTTACGGGCAGAATTTGATGAGAAGGTGAAATCCGACGCGAAGTTTGCGGGGAGCGCGCGTGCGAGGTTGCAGTTCTTCTACGAACGGTCGCCTTACTACGATATGTGGTTGGACAAGTATCCGGTTGTTCGGCTAGATGCGAAGCAACTGCAGATGTTCTCGAGTCACGAGCCTATGAACTAATCTGGGATCTCGGATCTCGGATCTGGGCTTTGGGTTTCTGTCCCGATGTCACGACTTCGCGCATCCGGGATCGCACTGGTGCGCGAGATGCTGTCCCGATGTCACGACTTTGTCGCACATCCGGGATCTGCACTGGCGCGCGAGATACTAGATGTTAGATAGCTACCACAGAGGCGCCGCGGCACAGAGCTTTACAGAGATTCTAAACGTTAGGCGCTTGCCTTTACATGTGGAGGCACAACGCCGATGGTGATGAGGATGCTTGCGGATGGGCGTTCATCTCCAGATGCGATGATGAGGCTGCAGTCGGCAGAGCGCGCGTGCTCATAGAAGTTTCCGCGCACGCGCTTGCTCAATTCTTTGCCGTGAAGAATCCCGCGAAATTCCGAATAGACGAGCGGCTCGGCGCCATTCTCGGGCGAGCAGACTTCGGCGGCTTCGATGGGAATCTCTTCGGAAAGAGCGGCAAGGATTTCAGTTACCAAGAGCTTTCCGGGGCAGAGGTTGAGATAAACGACGGCGGCGTCGTGGTTCTTACCCGTGTTGAACGGGTAGTTGGAATCTGCGATCAGAACTTTGCTGCCATGGCCCGCGGACGCCAAGGCGCGCAATAGCTCGGGATGAAGGAGCGCGCTCTTGAGCATATATCTGTATACAGCGTATACGCGTCCTTGTGCAATGGAGTTTCAAGTTTGAGACGTGCCCGTGGGGAACTGTAGGGCGAGCTTTTAGCGTATTGCGCGCGATGTTTCTTCTTCCCCTCGCGCTCTTGATGACTTCACCTCGCATCGACGGATCGGTGATCTCGCAACTCAAATCCGAGGTCGCGGCGATCCAGCCTTTGATCAAATCGAAGCTAGGGCGGGATTGGCTGGCGGGGGTGGACCAGCTGAAGGAGCCAGCAAAGCGAGTGGTTTATCGCGGCGCAGACGGAGACTTCATCAGTGAGAGCGCCGCAAAGGCGTTGTCAGATAAGGATCGCGACGCGATGAAGCGGGTGGAGCTTTCGCCAGAATTTTATTACTACACGAAATACGGCACGCCATTGGCTTACGTGCGAATTTGGGATTTGGCGGCGGCGAACGGACTCACCGATTTGAAAGGAAAAGCAGTTGCCGACTATGGCTACGGCGGCGTGGGGCAGTTGCAACTCAGCGCACTGATGGGAGCGAAAGCGGTTGGGATCGATGTGGATTCGCTGTTGCCCGCGCTTTATTCCGAACCGTCCGACGCGGGGACAATTGGTGGCGGCTTTGTTCAAATGGTGAATGGCTTTTGGCCAGCGGGCGATGGGATTGCTGCGAAGGTCGGTGGCGGCTACGACTTGTTCATATCGAAGAACACATTGAAACGCGGTTACGTTCATCCGGAGCGGGCGGCGAATCCAAAGTATTTGATCAACTTGGGTGTGACGGACGAAGAGTATTTGACTGCGGTATACAAGGCGCTCAACCCGGGGGGCATGTACATCGTTTATAACTTGAGCCCTGCGCAGAATCCGCCTGACAAGGAGTTTCTTCCGATGGCGGATGGGCGGTTTCCTTTTGATCGTGCGTTGTCAGAGAAGGTTGGATTCCAAGTGTTGTCGTTCGACGTTAACGACGATGAGTTCGCGCGGAAGATGGGTTTCGCATACGGGTGGGGAACGACGGAGGAGTTACAGACGTCGATCTTTGCTCACTACACGATTTTGAAGAAGCCAGCTTGATCCATATGTTCTTTGAATTTCCACTGTCGTTCAACCACAGAGGCACCCTTCGACTCGCACGCTCGCTCAGGGCAGGCTGCGGCACAGAGTTACGCAGAGAATTGCACAGCCGAGCTTAGAAGAAGTCAGTGCAGTAAGTTGGATTCGGGGGCAGGAGTAACTCTGCGGCCTGCATTGCTTTCAGGCTCTTCACATTGATCAGGTCATTACGCGCCAGATCGGCGAGCGATGGTTCACCGAGCAAAGCTTGTACAAAGTGCCGAATCGGAATTTCGATTTCGCCGCTTTCGGTTGGGG
>Ga0068865_100002202_pt1 | contig 11491 bp, 10 predicted proteins | sample KBSMisM12_FD_75293 | JGI IMG/M metagenome (GOLD analysis project Ga0068865, IMG submission 75293) | Miscanthus rhizosphere microbial communities from Kellogg Biological Station, Michigan, USA - KBS Miscanthus M1-2 | ecosystem: Host-associated > Plants > Roots > Rhizosphere > Soil ...
GCAGTAAGAGTTACCGCGTCGCCGATTTCAGGTGCAAGGTTCAGGGTGATGTATCCGTCGTCGCCGATAAATGCAGTGAACTTCAATGTCACGCCGGTATGAATTTGCTGGACTTGACTGAACGGAAAGTTAGGATTGCCGGATGAGAGCGAGAAATAGAAATCTTGCCCAACGGTAAGAGTGGATTCGCGCGCTTCCAATGCGCTGATGTGCGGATTCGCGCGGACGGTTGCCTTGCCGGATGTGATGAGGGCCTTGACCTTAGCGACGTCGGTCGAGCCGATATTCGCGTAGCTGATGTTTTGTCCGCTGTCCATCGCGAACTTGTTCCAGTTCCAACTGAATCCAAAATCGTCGCCCTTTTCGATGGTGACCTCGGTGACCAACGCCTCGACATCCAATTGCCTCACGGGTGCGTCCAACGCCTTTAGTGCTGCGATGATCTCGTCCGCTCGCGGCTCGGCCGCGAAGATCGTGATCATGTTCGTGTTCTTATCGACCTGCGTGAAAAGTTTGAATGCTTGTGGAAGAAGGTTCTGAATCGAATCCGCCGGGGTGTTTTGCGCGATGTAACGGCGAAATACGGCGAACTCGTGGAAGAGCGGCGCATCGGGGACGGCGCTGCTCACCATGATCAAGTTGCCTTTGCGCTTATACAAATAGCCACCAAAAGCGGCAACTCGTGCGACGGCTTGATCGATCGGCTCCTCTTTGAACTCGATGCTGATGTTTTGGGAGACAACGGTCGAGTCCGCAATCACAGGGACGCCCGACAACTGTCCGATCTCTTCGAGGACGGCGCGGATGTCGGTATCGGTGTACAGGTTTGTGACCGTGCCAGGAGATTGTTGCGCCGAAGGCGAAGGATTCTGCGGGGCGACTCCGCCGTTGTCCTGCGATAATGCGATTGACCAAGTGAGGATCAACAGGATGGGCACGGCAAATCGCTTAGGAGAAAAATGAAGACCTCCACCCCCGGACCTATGAACCGACTTCGCCACTACACATAGATCGCAGCTGAATGTTCTTTGGCTTCGTCGGTCGGTCCGACCCCTCCTCCTCCACCGCACGAACCATCGGTGCATGAGGAGGGGTGTCAAATTAATTTTCACTTGCCGGGCCTCGGCGGCAAATTGGGAGTTACGGGGCCGGCGATCTTCACCGTATAGGGGAGGGACAGCACGGCAATAGATTTCGGACCGAAGCGCGTTTGGACTTTCACCGTGTACTTCCCTTCCGGAAGACTTGGCGGCAGCATGACAGTTCCGTCTAGGAACGCGCCGGGAATGATCCCCGCATTGGTCGATTGGGGCATTTGAAGTTCTGCGACAAGCTTCCCTTTTCCATCTAACACGCCTGCGTTGGAGACAGGCTTGATGCCGGAATTCCCTTTGTTGTGCATTCGGAAATTCAGGGCAAGAGGAATTCCTTGCTGACTCTTCTGAAAACCTTTCGAGACCAGTTCCAAATCTGGGTGAAGGCTTCGCGCGATGGTTGCCACTCCCAGGATCTGTTGATCGATCAGCCCCTTCACTCCTTCAGGGTGAATGAGCAAAGCAAACCAGAGATCTCCCGCTGCGCTGCTCCCGGTGGAAACCGTCACGCGGACCACACCGGTGGATTTCGGGGCGAGGGTCAATGTGGCCGGTTCGCATTTCACCGTAAGCAACGAGCTTGTAGGACCGGTGGACGGACCAAGCGCGCCATCGGATGTTTGTTCGACGCCCGCGACGGAGAGTTTGACGGTCATCGGAGTCGTTCCTTTGTTCGTGATTCGGACTGCCTGCAGCCGGCTACCCCCAGCGGCGACGGGCATGTTCAGACCAAATGGAGCGACAGCAATCGGAGCAGACTCATAGAACTCGCCCGACTTCATCGTCGTCACTTTGCCATCCGCGTTGACATCGATATCCGCCGTCACTGCGGGTAAACGAATCGGTCCGAATTCCGCATTGACCGACGCCCGATAGTGTCCTTGCTTCAAGGGTGGGACACCAAGATTCACTTTTCGTTTTGAATTTGGAAACAGATTTCTATCGCGCACCATTTGATTCGCGACCACGCGATTGCTTCCCAAATCCACAATCTTCGCGGTGGCAGATACGACCGCAAATCCAGTGCCATCGTTAAGAAACGAAAGCGCGAGGCTGCTTGATTTGTTTTGTTGCGTGATCTCGGGAGCTCCGACTTTTACGTGTGGAGGCAAAGGTTGCCCTACCGCGAGCATGATCGGAATCTCGTAAACAAACTTGGCGGCTTGGGTGGAACCTACTGGCTTTGGCTCGAACAGCAACATCGCCCAATAGCTCCCGCGAGCACTAGCCGGCACTTGGAAATTGAACACTTGTTTATAGGCGGTGGCGGTCTTGATGGTGTGGACCACGCTCCGCTCCTTAAACCAACCCGAAGCATCGTGAGAATGAGGAGTGTCATAGAGGCTGCGATAAGTCCAGTCTTCCAATGTGAATGAATGGATGCTCAAACGAGCTTCGACCGCCGCTCCACGTGGGCTCGAGATATTGAGTTCGATTGTTCCTGCCGTTCCAGGTTGTTGCTGAATACGATAGAGAACAGGGAAATAGGATAAGCCGCCAATTGCATCGGCGGGCGTGTTTTGAGCGTTGGCGATCGACGCCGAAACGCATAGCATCGTGCCAACCCATACTCCAGTTCTTGCAAAACGAAACATAAAGAAAAACCACACGCCCTATTGGAGCAACCTAACTCGGACCACTAAACGGATGTCACAAGCACGTTCGCGGTGCCAGAGTATTGGCCCGACGGCAATCCGGAAGGAAATGTCATGTAGCGCCTAACATCGACCTGAAGCGTTCCACCATCAGAAACCGTATCAACCGTGAATACAACAAAGTCGGACGTACCACCCGTGGCCGATGCAGTAGCGCTGTAGCCAAGATTGTTATAGTCAGCGATTAAGAAATTGTAAACAACGCCGATCGACGGGGTGCCCGATGGACCGCCAAGGCCCACGTTCGTAAAACCATTTCCCGCTACCTGTATCGTCGTGTTGTGGAGAACATAAAAGCGCGACATATCTGCGTTATACGTGCCTACCTGTTGAAAGCCATGCACGTTTGCAGTTGTTCCAAAATAGCCGTCCACGTAGATGTAGGGCGTGATATTTACAACTGTGCTCATTGAAAATAGCACTTGCGCATTGCTTGGCAGATTCGATCCAGCGTAGGCAGGTCCACCGGTAGCACCCAACACCCAGTTGCCCGGATTGCTTTGATACATCTCTGCGTATCCGCCTGTGTCCTGAACGTTGGAGGATGGACTGTATTGACTCGGGCCGGGGCCGAACCAGTAGCTCTGACCCGCTGCAGGGGGTGGCGGAAAGCTTTGGCAAGCCGCGAGACAAGAAAAAGCCGACAGAGCCGTCAAGACGGCCAATTTCGAGATCTTCATGGAAATAACCTCCGGGGCCAGAGCAGCGGGCAATGCTGCCTCAAGAGCCAGTTATATGATAAAGCAAGTTGTTAGATATTAGCTACATGACCTTATGCCTTATGGCTAACAAATCCAAGAGCGCACCTAGTGGCCGCCGTCCTAGGTGGCTCTGACAACCTATAAACCCGGATCTTCCGAGGATCTTAAACAGACGACACGATGAATTGCCCATCCTGCGATGAGTAGGCTCCAGCCGTGAGCGGACCAACGGGTTGTCCCGCGCTCCGCAAAATATCGACTTGCAGAATTCCCTCGTCGTTTGCGGGGCTAATGTCGACCGAGAAGTATTGGGCGCCGGTTTGGGGAAGATTGCCCGACCCCGAGAAGCTCCCCGGATTCGCGTAGTCCGCATATTGGAGCACGAGCGAAAGAGGAACAGTTGTGCCGCTAGAGTTCGACAAGTTTCCGAAGTCGCCGGCGGCGATATTAATCGGACAGTTGTGCACGATGAAACATCTCGATCCGCCTAGACTCAGTGGCCACGTTGTGCCGCCATATCCTGAAAGGGTGGCAGAAAGTCCGAAATAGCCATCGACATAGATGTAAGGCGAAACGGTCATCGAAGTACGAACTGAATAGTCAGAGATCATGATCGGGTGCCCGGCGTTGGTAGCCGTGCGGAACTCGTCAAATGCTGGTCCCCCGCTGACACCACTGGTCCACGTGCCGCTCCCGTCTTGATACATTTCGGAATAGCCACCAAAGTCTTGGGTGGATGACGATAACGTCAACGCGCTGGGGCCAGGTCCAAACCAATAGTTCTGGCCAGCGTAAGAGGGGGGTGGGAGAGTTTGCGCTGTCGCGAGAATTGGCGCCGCCACAACGGCAAACAATAGAACTGACTTTAATCGAAACATTTTTTCCTCCGTCGATATTCAAAAACAAGTCGTTATAGCGAAGTCACAATGAATTGTCCGGTTCCAGAATAGGAACCTGCTCTGATCGCGCCAACAGGTGTGATCGTTCGGGCGATATCGACTTCTAAAATTCCGTCGTCATCCGAAACGTCGACGTTGAGATAAGCATGCTCTGCGGTGGCGGAATGCACGACTTGGGTCGAACTGAAGTTGCCGGGATTTGCATAGTTGCGTAACGTAAACGTACACGCGAGATCGAATGTCGATCCGGACACACCGGTCAGATTTGTGAAGTTAAAGCTGTTGATATTCAGGGGCGTGTTGTGAAGAACATAGAGCCGTGATGATCCAATATTTATCGGCCCGCTTGTGGAGAGTCCGGTGAGGGTTGCGGCAAGTCCAAAATAGCCGTCGACATAGATGTAAGGCGCGACGGTCACCGCCGAGCTCACCGTAAACGTAAGTCTTCCATTCGTGCCGAAATCTTCGAAGGCTTGAAAGGCTGGGCCGCCGGTGGCACCAGCAGACCAGTTCGACCCGTTTGTGCTCATATCGCCGTAGCCCCCGCTATTTTGGGACGTCGACGTTACCGAGAGCCCTTGCGGCCCAGGGCCAAACCAGTAGCTCTGCCCTGCGTAATCGGGGGGCGGCAATGTCTGGCCATACGCGGCGGCAGAGGCGAGGGCAAAACACGAAAGAACAAGTGCTCTTGAGATCTTCACGGAACCTCCAAAATGACGAGCGCCGTCGCAATCTGACGACGCTCACCCCCATGATAAGTCACCTTAGCTATTTTTGCAAGTAGATTGCAACCACGTTGGGCGGGCCAGCGGTTTTCGCCAGCCCAATTCAGTTTGAGGCTCTATACCGACAAAACGTGAATAACGCCCTGGCCGACATACTGCCCCGCGCTGATGCCTGCCGGCACTGCCGATGACCGTGATACGTCAACCTGCAAGATGCCCTCATCCTGGATGTTGTCTATCAGGGTGGTGAAAGAACCCGCGCCCAGATCAGCCGCGATGATATCTGTCGAGTCGGTGAAGTTTGCCGGATTGGTGTAGTCGATAAAGTCGAAGTGATATGTCGTTTGAAGTGTGGGCGCAACACCAAAACTTCCGCTCCCGAGATTGGTGAAGCCGTTGAGGATCAATTCGACGGGAGTGTTGTGAAGGACAAAAAAACGAGACGTACCCACATTCACGGTTCCGCCGCCAAATCCGGTCGCCGTTGCAACCACCGAGAAGTATCCATCTACATAGATGTAAGGCGAAATCGTTAGCGTCGTCTGCGAAAGGAAAGATGCTGTCGCATTAGTTCCTGCCGAAGTGCTGAGTAACGCGGGGCCACCGCCGGACGCCGTCCATGCAGGCGATTGGTACATCTCCGCGTATCCTCCGTCCGTCTGGCCGGAAGAGACAACGCTCATCGCGCTCGGGCCAGGTCCGAACCAATAACTCTGTCCGGCGAATGCCGGTGGCGGCAGCGTCTGGCTATAACCAATCGCTGATACGAAGATGAAGGATGCGGCGAGAGACAAAGGCAATATCTTCAAGTGAGACCTCCGGGACGGGCAAACGATTTCCCGCTAGCCTTTCCGCAGGATATAACACTTGAAGATATTTTGCAATGCGTGGAACCTATTTCTTGGGTTTATATGCCTTGTTCGGGAAGGGCGGCGTTGCCGGTCGATGCGGCGGATTCTTCTTGATCATCGCCTCAAGCAACTCGATCGCTTTATCCAATTGCGGATCTCGACCCGCCATGACCTCGTTGGGATCCTGCTCAACCGTGTAGTCCGGCGTCACTCCCTTCCCTTCGATGACCCAACCCTCTGGGGCGTAGGCGCCGTAGTTGGAAACATAGATCGATCCGTGATCGATCAAGCCGTATCCCCCTCCGCTGCCAACTTCACCGCCACCCGTTCGAGTTCCGACGATCGGGCCGACCTTCATGCGACGCCAGCTCTCGAGGAACAGCTCGCCATCCGAGAAGTTGCCTCCGTTACCGATCGCGACCTTGTATCCAAGTGGCGCCCATCCTTCACGTGCCCAAGGAGCGCCGTAACGCGGTTGCCAGAAAATGAGAGGCTTCGATGCGATGTTCTGCAATAGGATCGAAGAGATGAATCCGCCACCGTTGTCACGAGTGTCGTAGATCATTCCGTCTTTGAACACGTTCGGGAAATGTCCTTCTGTGAATTGGGTAAGACCTCCGACGCCCATATCCGTCATGTGCAGGTAGCCGAGATCCGCGCCGCCATGCGTGCGAACATACTCGCGACGACCTTCCACCCAATCCGAATAGCGGAGCGCGTTTTCCGCGGCGAGCGGTTTCACGCGGATGATTCTCGCGCCCGTCATGGACGGTTGTGTGTTCACGCCGATGGCAACAACTTGGCCGGGCGTTCCAATCAGGAGCGACTGAATATCCTGGTCACGCTTCACGGGTTGCCCCGCCACGGAAACGATGTAATCGCCTTCATGAACGTTCAGACCCGGCTCGAGCAGGGGCGATCGCGAGGACATATCAAAATCACTTCCGCGCAAGAGTCTCTTGATGCGCACTGCGTCCTGACCAGGGACGGGCTCGTAGTCGGCGCCAAGATAGCCCATCGGAACACGGCGGGCTCCTGGCGTCGGATCGACAATGTATTCGTGACCGACGTTCAGTTCGCTGACCATGTCCTTCAGCAAGCGCGTAAGGTCGCTGCGATCTCCGACCATGGCGAGTCGTGCGCCGTAATCCTGATGCACCTTGTTCCAGTCGACGCCGTGCATGTTCGGGTCATAGAAGAAATCTCGCGCGATGCGCCAAGACTCATTGAACACCTGCTGCCACTCTTCTTGCGGTTGAACCGTTAAGGTGTAAGGACTCAGATTGATTGCGCCATCACTTGCGCCAAAAGGTCCGGTGGTTGCATCGAGAACGGACGGCGCATTGCCGTGCATGATGATTAACTTCTTGCCGTCTGCCGAGACATCGAGGTTGTCGACATCGCCGCTTAGAGTTGCAGACTTGGCCTTTTCGAGGTCAAAGGCGATGAGTTGATTCGGTCCTCCGTCTTCAAGCTGACCCGTTGTTCGATTCAGGATGAACAGCTTGCTTCCTGCCGCGACGATTTTTGTGTATCGGGATGCAGGCATGGGAACGTTAATGGTCCGTAACTGAATTCCGTCTAGGTTTGGAACAACCTTAGGGGCATCAGCAGGTTTTGCTTCCGCCGATCCTTCTTCATCATTCTTTGGAAGAAACGGCGAAGTTACGTCTGGCGACATCGTCGCCAAAGTCACCCGGGTGAAGTTATCGATGCCAATTCCCACCGGATTGACAGCACGCGCATGGAATTCGCGATCTTCCAGAAATGCCAGATACTTGCCGTCGGGCGTAAATGTTGGCGCATAAGAATTGATCGTCGGGTCGGTGACCTGGACGTTCTTGTTCGCCGAGATGTCATGTATCCAAACTGCCCAATTCCAGTTATCTTCCACGCGGGAGTAAGTCAGGAACTTGCTATCGGGACTGAAACCGACATTCGGGAAATAACTGTCGTACGACGAATAGTTCGGCGAGGTATCGACTACCTGGACGTCGCCGGTCTTCACATTCACCAAAGTGATCGCTGTACTTCGTTCAACTGTAGCGAGCCAATTTCCATCGGGCGACCAGATCAGTCCGTTATATTCACCCTTGAGTGCGGTAGTCAGTTTCTTCGGTTCTCCGCCGGTGGCAGGAACGGTCCAGACTTGATACTCGCCGCTGCGATCGCTAATAAAGGCAATTGTTTTGCCGTCTGGCGACCACGCCGCGTTGGTTGAACGTGCGCCTGGATGATTTTCGATCACACGTGCGTCGCCATTCTCTGCCGCGACACTCCAAATCTGGCCGCGCGCCTCGACAAGAATTCTTTTTCCGGAAGGGCCAATGTCGGCGCCCGTCACTTCCGGGGCAAGGGCCATTCGCGTTTCGCGCGAGTGAATGTGATCGGAATCTAAATCAAAACTCAGCTTTTCGCTTTCGCCGGTTTTGGGATCATACACGCCGAGACCCGGTCCAAGCTCAAAGATGACGTGTTCCGCATCCGCGCCGGGATAGCGGACCGGCAAATCAAAGTGAGTGACCGCTTTGGTTGCCTTCGATTGAGGATCGACTTTGAAGAGATTCGACGTACCCTCACTCTGCGACACATAGTAGATGTCGCCACTTGACCAGACCGGAGCGGTGTCGATATTGGGACTCGTGGTGAGGCGCGTGAATTTGTGCGCGTTCAAGTCTGCAAGCCATACATCGTCCGCGTCACCCCCTTGATAGTGGAACCAATTCATCCACTCCGCACTTCTCGGCACGTACGCAAGCTTTCCGTTTTCGGCGAGGTCGCCAAACTCTCCGTTCGGCACCGCGAGTTGGGTGGATTGACCGCCGCCCGCAGGAACTTTATAAAGTCGGTTTCGATTTCCGGGAGGGTTGTTTGTGCGGCTTCGATAGATCACGTACTGCCCATCGCGGGTCCAGCCCTGAACTTGCGCGCCAGATGGATCGTAGGTGATTCGCTCCGGTGCACCGCCGTCGACCGGCATGACGTACACGTCGGTGCCGCCATCGTAGTTAGCGGTGAAAGCGACCTTCGTTCCATCGGGTGAGAAGCGCGCGTACGACTCCACGCCCGGCGAGTTCGTGATCCGGCGTGCGCTGTGGTCTTTGACCGAGCCGAGCCACAGGTCACCTTCGCACGTGAAGACCACGGAGTCACCGTGGATGTCCGGCTTGGTCCAGAAATTCTGTTGGTCAGCGGCGGCAAAAGCAGCGACGAGGGCAAGGGTGAGTATTGAGAGCGGGCGGCACATGGAAGTATTGAGAGTATATACACGCGAATCAGAAGGTTTTGCGCCTCGATTTCTATCGCCCGCATCAAGACCCAGCTAGTGATCAGATATGTATGAGGTGTAATTGCCTCCAACTTTAAGGGAAGCGCGCAGCGATCCACCAGGCCCCTCCTCGGGGCTGGTGGTCAAAGAGTCAAAAGGAAGCATCTTGAGATGCCCAATCATAAGGGAAGCGCACAGCGATTCCCCAGGCCCCTCCTTGGAGCTGGTGGTAAAAAACGAAAGTGGAGGAAAGGCCGCATCGCTGGGAGAATCGCGGACAGCCCGGAGACATGATCTTCGCGACAACAACGTGTCTTGACTTTGTCCACGCTCTTGCACCCGGCCCTTGCAGAGACCTCATGGCGCTAAGTCTGTTAGATGACTTCAAGAGATATGAGGCAATTCTAAGTGCTTTCGTCGTGATGCCGCACCACATCCACTTTGTCGGAAGAATTCCGGTCACTTCTACGAGCAATGCACTGTTGGATAGGATCAAGTCCAACAGCGCACGACGAGTCTTGCGAATCCTTCCAAGCCGAATCGTGGCCCGATTTGATCAACAACGCGGACTCAATCGGAAACAATTCTGGATGGCTGGCTATCGGTCGATCGTCCTGGCCAGCCGCTCAATGTTTAGCCAAAAGGTGAATTATACGCATCGAAATCCGGTCGATGCCGGCTATGTTGATACTCGCGTGGATTACAAATGGTCGAGCGCTGCATTTTGGACTGGCGGTCTGTGGACACCTGAACACGGACTCGATCTGGACCGATGCAGGGAGCCCTTTGCACACATGGAGCAATTTCTAGATTTGTCAACCGATTGGGAATGACTTTTACCCCCAGCCCCAAGGAGGGACTGGGGGATCGCTGTGCGCGTCTGTTATGAATGCGTTCATTTCCCGAATACACGGCCGACTCTCTAGAGCGCGGCCGAGCCGGTGGTCATGAACTCCGCGAGCATGCGGAGTACTTTCCCACGATGACTGATCGCGTGCTTCTGCTCCGCAGTGAGGTCCGCCATCGTGCATCCGATTTCGGGCAGATAGAAGATCGGATCATATCCAAATCCACCTTTCCCGCTTGGCTCCAGGGCGATGCGGCCCTCGCACGTCGCTTCGAAAATCGTCGTCTTCGGACTAGGAGCATCCGGCTGAGTCAGGGCGATGCAACAGCGGAAGCGCGCGGTGCGTTTCTCCTCGGGAACGTCTTTCATAAGCTCCAGAATTCGCGCCATCTTCTCGGGGAACGGAGTCTCCTCACCAGCAAAACGCTTCGAGTAGAGTCCCGGCTCACCATTGAGCGCGTCGATTTCCAGGCCCGCATCATCCGCTAAAGATCGCTCGTTCGTGAAAGTAGCTGCAGATTCTGATTTGATCGCCGCGTTCTGGCCGTAGCTCGTCCCCGTTTCTTCCGGCTCTGGTGCTCCTTCGTAGTCGGCTAATGTTTGGAATTCGATTTCTGGAAATCGCGCCGACAAGATCTGAATCATCTCGCCCGCCTTCTTGGCGTTGTGGGTCGCGATCACAAGGCGGGGGAATGGCATCGCAATCTATTTACCTGAGAGATTGTCTTCAGCCGTGGGCCGTAATTTCTTAGATCGTGTATCCGTGACTATTCGCGTGGCGGTGTCCTGGAAGATTTACGCGCAGACTTCGGATCGGGTGATGGGTCCATCGTGCGAATCGCTGTTTGATGGCGGGCGCCATGTGTGGATCAATAACTTTGACGACAGTGTAGTTGGCAAGATCTGCTTTCGCGATCCCAGCGAGCAGTTGCGTGTCCATGTAATTGTTCGCTGGCCATATCTCGATGTGCTCGTGTTTGCTTCGTGTGAAGAGGCTGGGATTTGTCGCCGTTTCTTTCCATCCCTTTGGCTCCAGCTCTCTCTTTGCGCGATCATCGATTGTCGCGAAGGATTTGTGAATCACGTAGAAGCGCGATTCACGCCCGATCAACCCAATGGGATCGGGTTCTAATGAAGTTCGCTTTGCCTTTTCATTGTCGAGGAAACCGTAATGAACCGGCTGAGACCGGATCACGGCGCCGATCCCAAAGAGCAAGACGCTAAGAAGGACTCCGCCGAGGATGAGCAGATAATGCCGGAACTTCATCTGTCCGTAACAACACGTTACGGGTTGCCGCAGTTCCGGCTACTCAGGTCTCAACACTCGATACTCAATACTTTTCTAAATCCCAAGTGCGGACTTTTGCGCGACGATCAATTCATTGATTCCCTTCTGGGCAAGGCTCAGCATCTTCCCTAGCGTGGTCGCGCTGAATGGATCCTTTTCCGCG
>Ga0068865_100002203_pt1 | contig 11489 bp, 9 predicted proteins | sample KBSMisM12_FD_75293 | JGI IMG/M metagenome (GOLD analysis project Ga0068865, IMG submission 75293) | Miscanthus rhizosphere microbial communities from Kellogg Biological Station, Michigan, USA - KBS Miscanthus M1-2 | ecosystem: Host-associated > Plants > Roots > Rhizosphere > Soil ...
TAGGGAATCGGGAATCGGGAATCGGGAATCGGGAATCGGAACTGCCGGGAGAAGGGAGAACGGAGACGGGAGACGGACAGCCCTCGGGACGCCGATCTCCCGGCGATAGGCATCCCGAGGGTTTTACGATTCCCGATTCCCGATTCCCTATTCCCGACGGTCACGCGCTTACTTTGTCCAACCGAAATGCCCACCGTACCCACGACAGCGCGCGGATATCGGTGCGCACCTTCTCATCCGGCTGTTCGTCCACCTCGATCACCATGAACGCGTCACCGCCGCGCTGCTTTCGCGTCAGACGCAGCGTGGCGATGTTGATTCCGTCCTCGGCGAGGATCGTCGCAATGCGCGCCACGGAGCCCGGGACGTCCTCCGCCACGAGCACGATCGTGTGATAGTTGCCGGTGACCTCCACGGGGTACCCGTCGATCTCGGTCACCAGCACGCGCCCGGCACCTAACGAGGAGCCCACCATGACGGAGCTCCGGTCCCCGCGTTCGATCGTGACGCGGACCGTGTTTGGATGAACCTCGTTCTCCTCACCGAGCGTCGTCTTTTCGAACCGGTAGTCGAGCCCCTCGCGCTCGGCGATACCTAACGCGTCACGGATACGCTCGTCGTCCGGCCGGAATCCCATGAGTCCACCGACGATCGCCTTATCCGTCCCGTGGCCTTCGCCCGTCCGCGCGAACGACCCGTGCAGCTCGATGCGCGCGCGATCTGGCGTGCCACCGACAAGGCAACGCGCGAGCAGCCCAAGCCGACACGCGCCTGCCGTGTGACTCGATGATGGCCCCACCATGACCGGGCCAATGATGTCGAGCAGAGAGACCATGGGGAGAGCTACCCGGCCTTTCGTTTGAGGGCGCGGCGCAGCAGCGGCTGCAGATACTGCCCCGTGTACGACGAGCTCACATCCGCCACCTGCTCCGGCGTACCCACCGCGACCACACTTCCGCCGCGGTCTCCGCCTTCGGGACCGAGATCGATGATCCAGTCGGCCGTCTTGATCACGTCGAGGTTGTGCTCGATCACGAGCACCGTGTTGCCACGGTCCACGAGCCGGTGAAGCACTTCCATCAGGAGCCTGACGTCCTCGAAGTGCAATCCGGTCGTCGGCTCGTCGAGAATATAGAAGGTCCGGCCGGTATCGCGCTTCGAGAGCTCGGTCGCGAGCTTGACGCGCTGCGCCTCGCCTCCGGAAAGGGTCGTGGCGCTCTGCCCGAGATGGATGTAGCCAAGCCCAACGTCCATCAGCGTCTGCAGCTTCTGATGGATGCGTGGCTGATTCTCGAAGAACGACGTCGCGTCCTCCACCGTCATCTCCAGCACATCGGAGATGTTCATCCCGCGAAAGCGCACCTCGAGGGTTTCGCGGTTGTACCGCTTGCCCTTGCACACCTCGCACGGCACGTAGACGTCGGGGAGGAAGTGCATCTCGATCTTCACCAGACCGTCGCCCTGGCACGCCTCACAACGCCCACCCTTCACGTTGAAGGAGAACCGGCCAGGGCCATAGCCACGGATCTTTGCCTCGGGCATCTCCGCGAACAGCTCGCGAATCGGCGTGAACAGGCCCGTGTATGTAGCCGGGTTGGAGCGCGGCGTACGACCGATCGGGCTCTGATCGATGTCGATGACCTTGTCGATGTGCTCGAGGCCCGTGATCGACTTGTGCTCGCCCGGGATCACACGCGCGCGATAGAAATGGCGCGCGAGCGCGCGATGCAGAATGTCCTCGATGAGTGTCGACTTCCCCGATCCCGACACGCCAGTCACCGCAACGAACACCCCGAGCGGAATGTCGACGTCGAGATTGCGCAGGTTGTGCTGGCGCGCGCCGAGCACTCGGATCGCGCGGCGGGGATCCACCGGCCGTCGCATTGCCGGAATCGGAATCTTCAGGTCGCCGCTCAGGTACCGGCCCGTCAGCGACGCGGAGTTCTTCGCGACCTCATCGACCGTCCCGCTCGCGACGATGAGGCCACCGTGCTTTCCTGCCCCCGGCCCCAGGTCCAGGAGGTAGTCCGCGGCGCGCATCGTCTCGTCGTCGTGCTCCACCACGATGACCGTGTTGCCGAGATCGCGCAGCTGGCCTAACGTGTCGAGGAGCCGGGCATTGTCCCGTTGATGCAACCCGATCGACGGTTCGTCGAGGATGTACAGCACGCCGACCAGCCGTGATCCGATCTGCGTGGCCAACCGGATGCGCTGCGCCTCGCCACCGGACAGCGATTCCGCCGCGCGACCTAACGTCAGATACTCGAGTCCGACGTTCACCAGAAACCGCAACCGTTCGCGAACCTCCTTCAGAATCGGGCCCGCGATCTCCGGATCCAGTCCCGGCTTCCCGTTCTCCCGAACCGGCAGCAGCTCGAAGAAGCGGAGGCTCTCGGCGATCGACATCTCGACCAGCTCGCCGAGGTTCCGCTCCTCGATCGTCACCGCAAGAGATTCGGGCTTGAGCCGACGACCACCGCATCCATTGCACGGCTTGGCGACCATGTATTCGGCCAGCTCCATCCGGACGACATCGGACTCGGTCTCGGAGAACCGTCGCTGGATGTTGGAGATGATGCCTTCCCACTCGACGTTCCCCGTAGCCGAATGGCGCGACGCCGCTTTCGACTTCGCTTTTCCGCCCGATTCCCCACCGTTCTTCTTGTCGACGCCGTAGAGCAACGTCCGCCTAACGCTCTGGGGCAGGTCCTGCCACGGAGTGTTCAGGTCGAACTTGAGGTGCTTCGCGAGCCCTGGGAGAATGACGCGCCGCAGGTACCCATCCGGTGCGCCCCATGGGAGAATCACACCCTCGAGGATGGAGAGGCTCGGATCGCCGAGGATGAGCTCCTCACTCACCTCGTTGCGCGTGCCGAGACCACCGCACGCCGGACATGCGCCGAACGGTGAATTGAACGAGAAATGCCGCGGCTCGAGCTCCGGCATCGAGATGCCGCAGGTCGCGCAGCCATACCGTTCCGAGAAGAGTGTCGGCGACGGCTTGGCCGAGTCATGTCGTACGACCTCCACCAGCCCATCCGCCAGCTTCAGCGCGGTCTCGAGGGAGTCGTTCAACCGGCCCCGGTCTTCGGCTCGCACCACGAGTCGATCCACCATGATCGACACGTCGTGGTTCTGTCGCTTGTTGAGCTTCGGCGGATCGGCCAGCTCGACGATCTCACCATCCACGATCGCGCGAATGAATCCCTGCTTCCGCGCGGACTCGAACAGCTCGCGGAACTCGCCCTTTCTGCCCCGCACCAGCGGTGCGAGGATCTCGATCCGCGTGCCGGATGGCCACGCCAGCACGGCATCCGTGATCTGGCCGGCGCTTTGTCGCTGGACCGGGCGACCGCAATTCGGGCAATGCGGCGTGCCTACGCGAGCATAGAGCAAGCGGAGATAGTCGTAGATCTCCGTCACCGTTCCCACGGTCGATCGCGGATTGTGGCCGGCCGTTTTCTGCTCGATCGAGATGGCGGGCGAGAGGCCTTCGATCGAGTCGACGTCGGGCTTCTCCATCAAGCCGAGGAACTGTCTCGCGTACGCCGATAGCGATTCGACGTAGCGGCGCTGGCCCTCGGCATAGATGGTGTCGAACGCGAGGGAGGACTTTCCCGACCCGGACAAGCCCGTGATGACCGTCAATCGGTCGCGCGGAATCGAGACGTCGATGTTCTTGAGATTGTGCTCGCGCGCGCCGCGGATGATGAGCGCTTCGTCGGTCATAGCCGGTGAAACCTGCGGTGTGTCTTCGGTCAAGACAAGACAGCCCTTTTTGTGCTCATGCGTGGGGCAAAATCGTGACTTCTGACGGCCTCTGCCTGTCCCATGGGGCAGGACAAGTCATTAGTCCTTAGCGGATATCAGATTGCAGCAACCGCTAGTGACTACCCGCCGATGAACCCCGACTCACGTATGCCGCACACCGACGCCATGGTCGTCCTGACGACCGTCGCCAATGAGAAAGAGGGGATTGCGCTCGTGCGTGGTCTTCTCGAGCGCCGCGTGATCGCGTGCGGTACCCTGCTGCCGGGCGCACGGTCGTTGTACCGCTGGGAAGACAAGATCGCGGACGAGCAGGAGGTCGTGCTCCTGCTGAAAACGCGATCGGCGGCGATGGATTCGCTTCGCGTCGCGTTCGAGGAGCTGCACCCCTATAAGGTACCCGAGCTCCTCGCGATGCCCGTCCACGCCGGGCTGGAGAAGTATCTGAGCTGGATCAATAGCGAGACGTCGCTCGCCATTTCCTGAACCGGGCCGCTGTGATCGAAGTACGCACCGACGATCTCGCGTTCGTCGAAGCGGATGCCATCGCGCGGCCGGTCGATGCCGAGCTCCGCGCGACGACGCCTTTGATGCGTCGCCTGGAAATCGCAGGCGGTGACGAGCTCGCTCGCCATCTTCGGGTCAACGAGCCACTCGCCGTCGGATCGGCCGTCGTCACTCCCGCCGGCGCTCTCGCTGTCGAGCTTCTCATTCACGGTGTGGTGTCGAGCGAGGACGAGCCAGTCTCGCGCGCGAAGGTGCGGCAGGCGGTGAGCAGCGCGTTGCAGCGAGCCGCCGACTGGGGCATCGAGCACCTCGCGATCACGCCGTTCGGGCTCGGCGTCGGCAACCTCGATATCGAGGAGGCGGCCGAGGTGCTCGGCGACGCCATTCGACACCATCGTCAGGCGGCGAGGCATCCCGGGACAATCACCGTCATTGTCGAGACGGCGTTCGAGCAGGCTGTTGTCGAGCGATTCGTGGGCGGAATGGCGTCGTGAAGCACCGCGGCGCAGTCGCGATGACGGTGATCGCTGCGTGGGCCGCGGGGCTCGTGACTTTTGTGAATCGGGAGCGGCGCAATGCTCCCGCGCAGCGGCTGGCGGAGGCGGCGCTGCGCGTCTCCCCGGGAGCAGCGTATTACCGCGTTGAAAAGGACGGACGCCAGATCGGGTTCGCGTCATCCACGATCGACACGACACGCGGTAGCCTCTCGATCCGAGACTACCTCTCGGCGGACCTTCCTGTCGGTGGCGCGGAGCATCGCGCGACGGCGACATCGGACGTCCGACTGTCGCGGACCCTCGGGCTGACCGATTTCCAACTGTCGTTCCAGGCGGATGGCGCGCCGATCGCTCTGAGCGGACGAGCCCTCGGCGACTCCGCGCTGCAGATTGTGATCGCCCACGATGAGACGGCGGCGGACACGCAACACGTTAGGCTGACCGGTGCGGTGGTGCTGCCGACGATGGTGCCGATCGCCATCGCGCTCGGAGAGCAGCCCCACGTCGGCCGCACCTACACGCTCTCGAGCTTCGACCCGATCGCGATGGCGCCTGCCCCGCTGACCGTGCGCGTCGACGCCGAGTCGTCGTTCGTCATTGCGGATAGTGCGCGGTTCGACGACGCACAACGCCGCTGGTTGACCGCGCACCGCGACTCGGTTCATGCGTGGCGCGTCGCGACCGACGGTCCGGCCGCGATTCACGCATGGATCGACGAGCAGGGCCGCGTGGTGGAACTGCGGCACGCGTTAGGCTTCGTGCTGCGGCGCACCGCGTACGAGATCGCGTTCGAGAACTGGCGCCTCGATGGCGGCATGCGCGCGCGCGCCGTGTCGTCCGATCGTGACATACTCGAGACGACCGCGATCGCGGCGTCCGCTGCGATCGGGAGCAAACCAACCTCGCGGCTCCGCGTTCGGCTCCGGGCCGCAGGTCTCGAGGGGTTCGCACTGGACGGTGGACGCCAGGCGCTGCGCGGCGACACGCTGACCGTGACCCAGGAAGACGGCACGCCTGGCAGCGGTGCCTACACGATGCCAATGGCGCTCGCGATGCGGATGTCTTTCCGTCACGAGCTGTCGCCGGAACCCCTCGTGCAGAGCGGCGCACCGGCGATCGTCCAGCTCGCGCGTCGACTGCGTGGAGACACGCGCGACCCGGTCGTCGCCGCGCGTCGCATCAGCCAGTGGGTCCACGACTCGCTCAAGAAGTCCATATCGGTGACGATACCGAGTGCCACGCAGGTGCTCGACTCGCGAGCCGGCGACTGCAACGAGCACACGCAGCTATTCATCGCGCTGTCTCGGGCAGCGGGAATACCGGCGCGTGCCGCGGCCGGACTCACGCTCGTGGGAACGAAGTTCTACTACCATGCCTGGCCGGAAGTGTTCGTCGGGAAATGGGTCGCGGTGGACCCGACGTTTGGCCAGTTCCCGGCTGACGCGTCCCACCTGCGGTTCGTCTATGGGGGACTGGACCGCCAGGCGGAGCTACTCCGGCTCATGGGGACGCTCCGGATCGACGTGCTGACCGCCGAATAGCCAATGATCGAGCTGCGTTCGCTGACCAAGCGGTACGGATCCTTCACGGCGGTAAACGCCGTCGACCTCGACGTGCCCCGCGGTGAGCTGTTCGGCTTCCTCGGGCCTAACGGCGCCGGCAAGACCACAACGCTTCGCATGATCGCGGGAATCCTGCGACCGTCGTCGGGGAGCGTCCGCATCGCCAACATCGACCTTGCCGCCGACCCGGTCGCCGCGAAGCAGAAGCTGGGATTCATTCCCGACCGACCGTTCATCTATGAGAAGCTCACGGGCGTCGAGTTTCTGCGCTTCGTCGCGGGACTGTACGGCCAGGCTGGTGCCGAGGTCGAACGTCGCGGCCGCGAGCTGCTGGCGCTGTTCGATCTCGAGGAGTGGCGTGACGAGCTGGTCGAGAGCTACAGCCACGGCATGCGCCAGAAGCTCATCATCTCGAGCGCGTTCGTTCACAAGCCCGAAGTGATCGTCGTCGATGAGCCGATGGTGGGCCTCGACCCAAAGGCGGCTCGCACGCTCAAGGACCTGTTCCGAGAGTACACGCGGCGCGGCCACACGATCATGATGTCCACGCACACGCTCGAGGTGGCCCAGACGCTCTGCGACCGCATCGCGATCATTCAGCGCGGTGTCATCCGCGCCTGCGGCACGATGGACGATCTTCGCGCGTCGGCCGAATCGGGGGTGTCGGGCCTCGAGGACATCTTCCTGCGCCTCACGGGCGAAGGGCTCGCCCGGGAGCTCGTCGAGGTTCTGGATGCTTGACGAGCTGCGCACGCTGCTCGCGCCGAAGTGGCTGACGGCGCGGGCTCGCGCGCGAAAGAAAGAGCGCGGACGAGCGGCGCGAACCGCGATCCTGCTCACGGTCGGAGCGATCTTCTGGGCGTTCGCATTCGGCCTCCTGCATCGTCTGCTCGCGTATTTCCGCGGCGTCCCCGAGATCGGACCGCTGCTCGCCGGCAAGCTGCTCGGTCTCATCCTCGTGTCGTTCTTCTCGATCCTCCTGCTCTCCAACATCATCACGGCGCTGTCGAGCTTCTTCCTCGCGCGCGACCTCGACCTGCTGGCGTCAGCGCCAGTGGATTGGCTCTCGCTCTACACGGCGAAGCTGCTCGAGACGTGTGTGAACTCGAGTTGGATGGTGGTGCTGATGGCCGTTCCGATGCTGACGGCGTACGGAACCGTGTACGACGGCGGTCCGGCGTTCATCGCGCTCGCCCTGTTGACGTTCCTCCCGTTTCTGATCGTTCCGGCGGCGTTAGGCAGCGCGCTCACGCTGGTGCTGGTGAACGCGTTCCCGGCTCGGCGTACGCGCGACATTCTGAGCGTCATCGCCGTGCTCGCGGCGGCTGGCCTCGTCGTGCTGTTCCGGCTTGTCCGACCCGAAAAGCTTGCGCGGCCGGAAGGATTTCGGTCGCTCGTGGAATTCATTTCGATCCTTCGCACGCCGACATCCCCGCTCCTGCCCAGCGAGTGGTTGAGCCGCAGCATCATGGGTTGGCTCACCGGGTCGCTCGATCTGCTGCCGCTGTATCTCCTGTGGTCGACCGCCGCGGCAGCCGTCGCGATCGGTGCCCTGCTCCACCGCTGGCTCTACGCGCGTGGCTTCACGAAGGCACAGGAAAGCGGTGAGCGCTGGGCGCGCGAAGGGTGGACCGGTCGGACTGCGCGATGGATGCTCACGCCGCTCGGCGTGGTGCGACGCGAGCTGGTGCTGAAGGAGATCCGCGTCTTCTTCCGCGACACGACACAGTGGTCGCAGCTCATCCTGCTCGCGGTGCTGGTGGTCGTCTACGTCTTCAACATCAAGTTCCTTCCGCTCACCGGCGAAGGGATCACGTTCTTCATCGTGAACCTGGTTCCGTTCCTCAACCTCGCGCTCGCCGGGTTCGTTCTCGCATCCGTCGCGGCACGTTTCGTCTTCCCCGGTGTCAGTCTCGAAGGCCGAACCTGGTGGCTGCTCCGAGCGAGCCCGCTGTCAGTACGCGAGCTGCTCTGGTCCAAGTTCTGGGTAGGAACGTTGCCGCTGCTCGTGTTGGCGCTCGCGATCGTCGGCGTCACGAACAGCCTCCTCCACGTGAGCCCGTTCATGTTCGCGGTGTCGGTCTTCACCATCACGCTCATGACGTTCGCGCTTGCAGGGATGGCCATCGGCTTCGGAACGGTGTTTCCACGCTTCGAGACGGAGAACGCCGCGCAGATTCCGACATCGTTCGGTGGCCTGCTCTATATGATGAGCGCGGTCGGGATCATTGGAGCCGTGATTGTCCTCGAGGCGCGGCCGGTCTACAGCTACCTCTCGGCCGTTTCGTTCGGCGGCGGAGAATCGCCTCCGCTCATCGAGCTGGTGCTCGGCTTCGGGTTAGCGGCGGCGGTCTGCCTAACGGCGACGTTCTGGCCGATCCGGATCGCCCAGGCCCGCCTGGAGGCGCTGGAGCGGTAGGGACGAACCGTGAGCCCTTGAGGTTCGGCGGTCCGTGGTTTATCTGAATGGAGTGGTATAACCCTTAGTCCGCTTCGTTCGACGTCGAGGTCCTGTGATCGCCAAGTCCTTCTGGAAGCCTGTCGGGATTTTGCCCCTCGTGCTGGCTGGTTGCTACAAATACGTTCCGACAGACCACGCTACGCTGACCGCTGCAACGCCGGTGTCGGTGGAGCTTTCCGCCCGTGGCATGATCAATCTTGAACCTAAGATCGGCCCAAACGTCGTCGTGGTGGAAGGCAACATCACTGACGCGACCGCATCGTCGCTGACACTCGCCCTCGAAAGCGTCCGGCGAAGGGGCGAGAGCGCCATCGCAAACTGGAACGGCGAGTCCATCACCCTCGCCTCCGATGAGATCGACCAGGTCAAGCGGCGAGAGCTGTCCCGAGGTCGCACCGTCGCTGCCTCGGCGGTCCTTGCCGCGGCGTCGGTTGGAATTGTAGTGGGGATCGCGAAGGCGACCGGCGGGGCCAGTGGAAGCATCGGCGGCAAGCCTAACCCCAATCCGTGACGTGTGCGTAAGTAGCGAAAAGGGCGGCCCGTGAGGGCCGCCCTTTTCTTTCCTATGGCTTATGGCGCCGGCCTCACTTGCAAACCGGCTCGCTGGTGATGTCCTTGTTCGCTTCGCGCTCGATCAGCGGAATCGGGAGCAGGCAGCCCGGCTTTTGGCGTGCGACCGACGATGAGACCCATCGCGGGTCCTGCAGGCCGAACCGGTACATGTCGAGCAGCCGGCGTCCCTGGAACACCAGGTTCACCTTACGCTCCCACTGAAGGAGCTGCAGCCGCGTCGGGCCGGCGCCGGTGTAGGCCGCCTTCCCGTCCATCGCGCGGAGCAGGTTGATGTTCGTGTCGAAGTCGGCCGTGTTGCCGGCTGCCAGAGCCGCCTCGGCGATGATGAGGTACATCTCACGCTTCGAGACGACCGTCATTGGCGGATGGTTGATGTCTTCCGGTGCGATGAACCGGTTCATGATCTTCACGGCGGTCGCATCCACCTCACCTGTCACAGGGTCCTTGGCGATGATCGCCGTTGGCTTCTTGTTCGTCGGATCGATCGTCGCAAGCGAGCTGTCCGGCGTATGCTCGACACGGGAATTCATCTCGAAGCCCACGCCGCCGCTGGCATCGTCGCCGGAGTTGGTATTGTCGACCAGGAAATCGAAGTGGTAGTCGCCGGACATTGCGGCGAGCGCCGCAACCGCGTCGGCAGTGGCCTGAGCGTCGTTCACGAGCGGGTCGGCAGGCGTCGTGCCCGGCGGATTCAACTTCTGCCACACCGCCTGGTCGAACCGAACGCGGGCTCGCATGCCCAGACCGGCCGCCTTGTTCTCACCCGCCGCGATCGCCACTCCGGCATCCAACCACTTGAGTGCCGAATCGTAGACCTGGACCATGTTCTGCTCGCCAAGATTCGGCCCTGCGTTGATGCGATCGGAGATGGCGACGTCGTCGAACATGTTGCCCATCTCGTCGTAAATGATCGCGCCCATCAGATAGGCCTGGGCGAGCAACTGCTTGTCTTGCAGGAGCCCGTCCGCGTCGAACTGGCCGACCTGCTTGATCGCTTGCTCCGCCATCCAGCGCGCGCGCATCGCGACGAGATACGAGGCCTGGAGGTATTCGTTGGTATTGATGTCGATCTCACCGGTGTCGAGCAGACGGTAGTCGTCGCGAGAGCCGCTCTGGAACGTCTCGTCGGAGATGATCGTGTAAGCGTTGAGCAGCGACGACAGCGCGTTCGCCCCGGTGTTGATCGCGCCGTTCACGATTGCCGGCGCGGCGGTCGGATCCTGCAGCGCGCCCGAGCTGACGTTGTTCGGGTTATCGACATCGAGCATGCCCTTGCACCCGGCCAGCGCCAGCGTCGCCGCGCCGAGCACCATCACAGCCCTCGAGCGGCGACCGACGACGTGCGAGAAGATTCTGCTGTTCTTCATATACATGTCGTCTCCGGTTAGTAGCCAAGGCGGACCGAGAAGCCGATCCGGCGAGGAAGCGGGAGCCCAAAGCCGTCGATCGATTCGACGAAATTCTCGTCGACGCCCGTCTGGCCACCCTGGCCGACGTAGGCAACTTCCGGATCGACGCCCTGGTACTTCGTCCAGAGGCGCAGATTTCGTCCGTTGACGGTGATCGCCATGCTCCGCGCGCCGAGTTTCGCCGCGAGGTTGCGTGGTGCGTTGTAGGTGATGCTCAGCTCACGGAAGCGGAGGAAGTCGCCGTCGGAGACCTCATTGAGTCCCTGATACGGCGTGAGGGACGCGAGCTTGTACACCCAGGTTTTCGAGGCTTCGAGACGCTGCTCGGGCGTGCTCGCCGGGTTGAGGAGGGTCGCGTTGACTTCCTGGAACAGCTTGGAGTTCGTGCCACGCGGCGATGCGTTGCGGAAGCCGCAGATGAGGCACCAGTAGGTGTAGTTCCCGCCCTTGAACTCGAACAGCGCGCCCATCTGCCAGTTCTTGGCGAACGTCAGCGTGCCGCCGAAGGAACCGGTGTAGTCAGGCGTCGGCTTGCCGAGGTCGGAATTGATGCCGTCTTCCGTCAGGATCGCGTTGCCGTTGAACAGCGCCGTGTAGTCGCGCGGCTGCGACAGGAACGCCAGCGCATCCGCCTCGGAGTCCGGGAGCCCGTCGCCATTGAAGTCGTACGTGACCTGGCCCGGCTGTAGGCACTTGGTCGTCTGCCCGGCAC
>Ga0068865_100002204_pt1 | contig 11488 bp, 13 predicted proteins | sample KBSMisM12_FD_75293 | JGI IMG/M metagenome (GOLD analysis project Ga0068865, IMG submission 75293) | Miscanthus rhizosphere microbial communities from Kellogg Biological Station, Michigan, USA - KBS Miscanthus M1-2 | ecosystem: Host-associated > Plants > Roots > Rhizosphere > Soil ...
TCGAGACGTTCTTCGGGTAGCTGCTCCGGCTGAGCTAACCTCAGAGGTCCGGTCTCAGAGACCCCGTCTCAGAGACCCCGTCTCAGAGACCCCGTCTCAGAGCTTCTCCGGGCAGACCGGATTTCCGGTTTTCTGGCGCGGCGTGGATCAGGGTAAACTAGTCGCCACGCGAGAGTTGCTCTCTTTTTCCAGGAGGATTCCATGGTCCGCCGATTGAACGGCCGGCTTCCGTGGCTGGTTGCGTGCGCCGCAGTTTTGACCCTGGCGCTCGTGTCGCCCGCCCTAGCTCAGTCCACCGGTATGGTCCGCGGCGTCGTGAAGGACGCTGCCGGTAAACCCGTCGAAGGCGCGAAAGTCAGCATCGACGCCGATTCGAACAACCGCCATTTCGACACCAAGACCGACAAGAAGGGCGAGTTTCTGCAAATCGGCCTCGCGCCGGGCGGCTACAAGGTGACCGCCGAGAAAGACAAGGTCGCCTCGGCGCCGAGCATGGTCACCGTGCGCATCGCCGCCGGCAACCCGATCACGCTCGTCCTCGGCGGCGGCGCGCCGGGCGCCTCGCCTGAAGCGGCGGCGAAATCGGCCGCGCTGAAGAAGTCGTTCGAAGAGGGCGTGACCGCGAGCCGCGCGGGGAATCACGACGCCGCCATCGCCGCCTTCCAGGCGGCCGCCGAGATCAACCCGAACTGCTTCGACTGCTACTACAACATCGCGTTCTCCGAGACCCAGAAGAAGGATTACGACAAGGCCGAAGCCGCCTACAACAAGGCGATCGCTCTGAAGGCCGACTATGCCGAGGCCTACAGCGGGCTGGCCAACGTCTACAACGCGCAGCGCAAGTTCGACCAGGCCGCCACCGCCAGCGCGAAGGCGATGGAGTTGAGCGGCAGCGGCGCGGGCGCCGGCGCGGCCGGCGGCGGCAACGCCGACGCGATGTTCAACCAGGGCGTCATCCTCTGGAACGCGGGCAAGATCGCCGAGGCGAAGAAACAGTTCGAAGGCGCAGTCGCCGCAAACCCGAACCACGCCGAGTCGCACTATCAGCTCGGGATGGCGCTCGTGAACGAGGGCAACCTTCCCGGCGCCGCCACCGAGTTCGAGACGTATCTCAAGCTCGCACCGACGGGTCCGAACGCCGCCACGGCGAAGGGAATCCTGGGTACGTTGAAGAAGTAGTGATCGACGCTGCAGCGCTCCGGGCCCGGTTGGCAGACGTTCGCGCGCGAGTCGCGCGGGCGGCCGGCCGGGCCGGGCGCGATCCCTCCACCATCCGCCTCATCGCCGTTTCGAAAACCTTCCCCGCCGAGTACGTGCGCGCCGCGGCCGATGCCGGCCAGGTCGATTTTGGCGAGAACAAGGTGCAGGAAGCGCTGTTGAAGATGGACCAGACGTCCGATCTCACCCTGCGCTGGCATCTCATCGGACACCTGCAGTCGAACAAGGCAAAAAAGGCAGCGCGCTTCGACCTGGTGCACTCGGCCGACACCCCCGCGCTCGTCCAGAAGCTCGACGAGGCGGCCGATGCCGCACGGCGACGGCTGGATCTGCTCGTCCAGGTCGATCTCGCCGGCGAAGCGACCAAGCACGGCGCCGCCGAAGACGACCTGATGCCCATTTTCGAGGCGGTCCGGGCGGCTCGCTCCTGCCGGTGCGTCGGCCTCATGATCCTCCCGCCGGCCGTCAGCGACCCGGACGCCGCCCGGCCTTACTTCCGCGGACTCCGCGAGTTACGCGATCGGCTGCTGGCGCGAGGCGTGGACGCCGCCATGCTGCAGGAGCTGTCCATGGGCATGAGCCACGATTTCGAGGTGGCCATCGAAGAGGGCGCCACGTTCGTCCGCGTCGGTACGGCGATTTTCGGGGGCCGGAACTATGTTTGACCCGCACCCTGTCGGGGCCGCGCACTCCGTCCGATAAGGCTGACCGGGGAGAACGATCACGTATGAAAGTCAGTCCGCTCGACCTACGCCAGCAGCGCTTCCGGAAGAGCTTCCGCGGCTTCGATCCCATTGAGGTCGCCTCCTTCCTGGCCGCCGTCGCCGACGACTACGAGCAGGCGCTGCGGGAAACCGACCGGGTCAAACAGGACCTGATGCGGATGGAAGCGGTCCTCACTGAGCATCGTGAGCACGAGAAGAACCTCCAGGCGACGATGACGACCGCCCAGAAGCTGTCGGACGACATCAAGGCCAACGCGGAGCTCGAAGCCAGACGCATCATCCGCGAAGCGGAAGGGCGCTCGGAGCTGCTGGTCGAAAGGGCCCAGGCGCGGGTCGAGGACATGCTCGGCAAGGCCCAGACGCGGGCCGAAGACATCCAGCGCGAGATCGACGGCCTCAAGCTGAAACGCAAGGACGTCGAGATTTCGATTGAAGCCAACATCTCGACGCTCCGCAACACGCTGGAGTTCGTCCGCGAGCAGGAAGCGCGCGAGCGCGACGACAAGATCCTGCTGCATCGTCCCCGAATCGTCGAGCCGATCGACCAAGAGGCGCACCAGGCCCGACAAAACGTCGGGTGATCACCATCGACGTCCGCGTCATCCCCCGGGCCCGCAAGACGGAATGCGCCGGGTTCAGGGATGACGTGCTCGTGGTCCGCATCGCGGCGCCGCCGGTCGAAGGCGCCGCCAACGAGGCGCTGATCGGGTTCTTCACTTCCGCGCTTCGCATTCCCCGCCGCGCCGTCCGCATCGTGAGCGGCGATCGCGGCCGCCAGAAGCGCCTGGCCTTCGACGGCGTGACCCTCGAACAGATTCGCGCGCTGTCGCCGGCGTAGAAGACGGCCTTCGGGCCATGCTCCTACAATAGAGACCGTGGTCGCCGACTTCCTGATCCACAACACCTCGGAGATCCTCACGTGCGCCGGGCCGGCGCCCCGCGCCGGCGCGCGCCAGGCCGATGCCGGCTCGCGGCCCCACGCCGTGATCGCCGCCCATCGCGGGACGATCGTCTTCGTCGGCGGCGACGCCGACTGGCAGCGCGCCGGCGCGTTGACCGACGACGCCGTCGTGCTCGACGCCGCGGGCGGCGCCGTCGTCCCCGGGTTCGTCGATCCGCACACGCACGTCGTCTTCGCCGGCGACCGGCGCGACGAGCTCCGCCGGCGTCTGGGCGGTGCCAGCTACGCCGAAATCGCGGCCGGCGGCGGCGGCATCGTCAGCAGCGTCAGTGCGACGCGCGCGGCATCGGACGACACGCTGGCCGCCGACACGCGAGTCCGCCTCGACGAGATGCTGCGCTGCGGCACGACGACGTGCGAGGCCAAAAGCGGATACGCGCTCACCACGGACGGCGAGCTGAAAATGCTGCGGACGGTGCGCGCGCTTGCCGCCACCCATCCGATCGAGCTGTCGCCGACCTTCATGGGCGCGCACGAAGTGCCGGTCGAGTACCGCGACCGCCGGCGGGCCTACATCGATCTGCTCGTCGGCGACATGATTCCCGCGGTCGCGCGCGAAGGGCTCGCCGAATGGTGCGACGTGTTCTGCGAGACCGGGGTGTTCACCCCCGCCGAATCGCGCGAGATCCTCGAGGCCGGCCGCGCCGCCGGCCTCCGGCCGCGCATCCACGCCGACGAGCTCGCGGCGAGCGGCGGATCGTTGGTCGCGGCGGATGTCCGCGCGCAGTCGGCGGATCATTTGATCTTCGTTGACGAGGCCGGCGCCGACGCCCTGGCGGCGGCCGGAGTGATCGCGACGCTGCTGCCGATCGCGTCGTTCTACCTGAAACTCGGGCGCTTCGCGCCGGCGCGCATGCTGATCGAGCACGGCGTCGCGGTCGCGCTCGCCACCGACGTCAACCCCGGCGCCGGATACTCGCCGTCGATGCCGTTCGCGATGACGCTCGGCTGCTTCGGGATGCACCTCACGTTCGAGGAAGCGCTGGTCGCGGCGACGATCAACGCCGCCTGCGCGCTCGACCGCCAGGATCGCGTCGGCAGCCTCGAGCCGGGCAAACAGATGGACGCCGTCGTCGTGCACGGGCCCGCGATCAACCTGATTCGCGTCGGCGCCGACACGATCAGCGCGGTGATCAAAAAGGGACGGCTCGTCGTGCGCCACCCTCACGGCGAGCGAGGATGAATTCATGCGTCTGACCGACTACTCAGTCCGCGATCTGCTGTCGGCGTTTGCGTCCAAGGATCCGACGCCGGGCGGCGGCTCGGCGGCGGCGCTGGCGTCGGCGGTTGGAGCCTCGCTGCTGATGATGGTGTCCGGGCTGCCGAAGACGCGAAACGGTTCTGACGAGGATCGCGCGGCGCTGACGACGGCCGGCGGCGTCCTGGCCGGACTTCGCGAAGGGCTGACCGAGGCGATCGACGCGGACACCGCCGCCTACGATCGGGTCGTCGCCGCCTACAAGATGCCCAAGGCGTCCGCCGACGAGCAGGCGGCGCGCAAGGCGGCCATCCAGGACGCGCTGCGGGGGGCGACCGACGTGCCGCTCGGCGTCGTGCGCCTGTCGGCGGCCGCCCTCGATCAGGCGATCGCGGTGGCCACGCACGGCCATCGAGCGGCGGCCAGCGATGTCGGCGTCGCCGTGGCGCTGCTGCGTGCGGGGGCGCGCGGCGCACGGCTCAACGTCGAGATCAACATCGGCAGCGTGTCGGACACGGGGTATGCGGGTGAGGTCGCCGCGGAGATCGCTCGACTGGGAGACGCCACTTCGCGCGCGGCGGACGCGGCGGACGCGCTGCTATAGAGCGCCGAGCGTCATGATGTCGACGTGGAACGAGAACGGCCAGGGATAGCGGAACCCGGGCGCCAGATCGACCGGGCGCACGTAGGACACGTCGACCAGAGTGTGGTTGCCACGGCGAGAGACGGCCACGTCCGCGGCCGTGACCGGCACCTGGAACTGGGCCGCGATTTCGAGAATCTTCGCCTGCAGCGCTTCGTCGCTGAGCGAGCCGCGATTCTGCGCCGCGTACTGGACGCCGTCCTGAAACTTGTAGTTCGGCGAGTAGGCGCCAAACAGGTGCCAGCCCGCATTGGCCACCAACGCCACGAGCGCGAGCTTCAGAAGCGTGCGAATCATCAGCGCGTCTGGTGGAACATCCGATCCCAGCGCGTGCGCGTGAAGAAGTGCGCGAACACCGACACCAGGCCCTTCACCGTCGCGCCTGCGCTCTCGTCCTGGTAGTCCTCACGCTCGGCCTGATAGGACCAGTAGATCACGAGCGACTTGCCCTTGACAAGCTCGCGCGGCAGAAAGCCCCAGTAGCGGCTGTCCTGTGAGTTATCGCGGTTGTCGCCCATCACGAAGTAGTGATTCGGCGGAACCGTGACCGGGCCGTAGCGCTCGCGGACGTCGAACGACGTCACCTCGTGGAACTCCGACGGCCCGCTCGGCGGCGCCAGGAAGTGCACGTACGGTTCGTCGAGCGCCGTGCCGTTGATGTAGACCTTCTTGTCCCGCAGCTCCACCGTCTCGCCGGGCAGGCCGATCACGCGCTTGATGAAGTCGCGGTCCGGCTCTTCCGGGTACTTGAACACGAGCACGTCGCGGCGGCGAATCGTGCCGATCGGCAGCAGCCCGCGTTCCGCGGCGGTGGCGGTCGGCCCGAACACGAACTTGTTCACCAGCAGGTGATCGCCGATGAGCAGCGTCTCCTCCATCGATCCGGTGGGGATCTTGAAGGCCTGCACGACGAAGGTGCGGATGAACAGGGCGAGGATCACCGCGATGACGATCGACTCGAAGTACTCCCGCAGCGTTGACTTCTTGAAGTCAGCCATCGGCCTTGAGCCCTCGACCCTCATTCGCCATCGGTTCCCATCTTCAGCACCGCGAGAAACGCCTCCTGCGGAATCTGCACGCGCCCGACCTGCTTCATCCGCTTCTTGCCTTCCTTCTGCTTCTCGAGCAGCTTGCGCTTGCGCGAGATGTCGCCGCCGTAGCACTTGGCGAGCACGTTCTTGCGCAGCGCCTTCACCGACTCGCGCGCGATGATCCGCCCGCCGATCGCCGCCTGGATCGCAATCTCGAACATCTGCCGCGGAATCAGCTCGCGCATCTTGGTCGCCAGCAGCTTGCCGCGCTCGTAGGCCATGTCCTTGTGGACGATGATCGAGAGCGCGTCCACGGGATCGCCGTTGACCAGGATGTCGAGCTTCACCAGCGGCGACGGCCAGTAGCCGGTCACATGATAATCGAGCGACGCGTAGCCGCGCGAGATGGTCTTGAGCTTGTCGTAGAAGTCGAGCACCACCTCGTTGAACGGCAGGTCGTAGGTGATCAGCACGCGATCCGAGGCGAGGTACTCGAGCGATTTCTGGATGCCGCGCTTGTCCTGGCAGAGCTGCAGGATGCCGCCGACGTGCTCGGCCGGGGTCAGCACCATCGCGGTGATCACCGGCTCTTCAATCGTGTCGATCAACCCCGCGTCGGGCAGCTTGGCCGGGCTGTCGATCTCCTTGACCGTGCCGTCGGTCAGCGTCACCCGGTAGAGCACGCCCGGCGCGGTCGTCACCAGGTCCATGTCGAATTCGCGCTCCAGCCGCTCCTGCACGATCTCCATGTGCAGCAGCCCGAGGAACCCGCAGCGGAACCCGAAGCCGAGCGCCACCGACGTCTCCGGCTCGTAGAAGAACGACGCGTCGTTCAGCCGCAGCTTCTCGAGCGCGTCGCGCAGCTCGGGATACTGATGTCCCTCGACCGGATAGAACCCGGCGAAGACCATCGGCTTGAGCGGCTTGAAGCCGGGAAACGGCTCGAGCGCCGGCCGCCCCGCCTCGGTCACCGTGTCGCCGATCTTCGCGTCGCTGATCTTCTTGATGTTGGCGACGAGGAAGCCGACCTCGCCGACGGCGAGCTCGTCGGCCGGCGTTGCCTTCGGCGTGAAGATGCCCACCTGCAGCGACTCGTAGTCCTGTCCCTCGGCCATCAGCCGGATCTTCATGCCGGGGCGCAGCACGCCGTCGATCACGCGCACGACGATGACGACGCCGCGGTAGGGGTCGTACCAGGAATCGAAGATCAGCGCCTTCAGCGGCGCGTCCGGATTGCCGGCGGGCGGCGGCAGGCGCGCGACGATCGCTTCGAGGATCTCGGGCACGCCGGTCCCGGCCTTGGCGCTGGCGAGCAGGGCGTGGTCGCCGTCGAGGCCGATGATGTCCGAGATCTGGCGGCGCGCCTCCTCCGGCTGAGCGCTCGGCAGATCGATCTTGTTGATGACCGGGATGATCTCGAGGTTGTTCTCCACCGCGAGATACGCGTTGGCCAGGGTCTGCGCTTCGACCCCCTGCGACGCGTCCACGATCAGCAGCGCGCCTTCGCAGGCGGCCAGCGAGCGGGTCACCTCGTACGAGAAGTCGACGTGTCCCGGCGTGTCGATGAGATTGAGGGCGTACTTCTGGCCGTCGCGCGCGGTGTAGTGCAGGCAGACCGGATGCGCCTTGATGGTGATGCCGCGCTCGCGCTCGAGGTCCATCGCGTCGAGCACCTGCGCCTCCATCTCGCGGGCCTGGAGAGCGCCGGTGATCTCGAGAAACCGATCGGCGAGCGTCGACTTGCCGTGGTCGATATGGGCGATGACGGAGAAATTCCGGATGTGTTGAGGATCCACGGTCAGTTAATGAATCGTAAACGCTGGTCTATCAATGCTTTACTGAAAAGTCTACCATTCGAGTTGCAATTATGACACAATATGACTTTATGGCTAATCATAGCCTCGAGGTCGAGCTTGCGGCGATGCAAGAGATCGCCAGCGCGCTCCACCGACTCGATCAGCCGACGCGTGCCCGGGTCCTGCACTGGATCGTGGAACGCTTCCAGGCCGATGCCTCGTTCATCGTGAGCGGATCGACGTCCGGCGCCGGCGTTGCCGTCCCCGCAGGTCGAGCTGTTGCGGCACCCGCCGAGCCGACCGACGAGACCCTCTCGATCGACACCTTGAACGATCTCTTCGAGCCCGGCGCACCGGTGGCGGCGGCGCCGACGCCACAGCCGGCGCAATCGATCACCGGGATGCTGCAGGAGCTCGTCGCCGAATTTCAGGACCTCGCTCGCGAATGGAATGAACCGGACGGACGGCCGGCGGAAGGCAAGACCGCGCAGCCGGTCGCGTCGGTCCCCTCGGTCGCGCCCGCCGCGTCCTAGACGTCCCGGGTCAGCGCGCATCCAGCGCGACGTACCGCTGCGGATATTCGGGCCCGATGTACTCGGCGCGCGGGCGAATCAGGCGGTTGTTCGCGTACTGCTCGAGCACGTGCGCCGTCCAGCCGGACACCCGGCTCACCGCGAAAATCGGCGTGAACAGATCGACGTCGATCCCGAGCGCGTGATACGTCGTCGCCGAGTAGAAGTCCACGTTCGGGTTCAGCTTCTTCTCCGCCTTCACCAGCGCCTCGATGCGCTGCGACATCTCGAACCAGATCGGCTCGCCGGCGCGCTGGCCGAGATCGCGCGACATCTGCCGCAGGTGGGTCGCGCGCGGGTCCTCGGTGTGGTAGACCCGATGGCCGAACCCCGGGATCTTTTCCTTGCGCGCCAGCTTCGCGCGCACCACCTCTTCCGCCTTCTCGGCCGGCGCGTCCTTGCCGATCTCCAGCAGCAGCCGCATCACGTCCGCATTGGCCCCGCCGTGCAGCGGCCCCTTCAGCGCGCCGATCGCGCCGACGATCGTCGAGTGGATGTCGGTCAGCGTCGCGGCGGCAACCCGCGCGGCGAACGTCGACGCGTTCAGCTCGTGATCGGCGTGGAGCGTCAGCGCGACGTCGAAGGCGTGCGTCGCCAGCCCGCTCGGGCGTTCGCCGGTGAGCATGTAGAGGAAGTTCGCCGCGTGGCCCAGCACCGGATCGGGATCGATCGGCCCCTCGCCTTTCGCCAGCCGTCCCATCATCGCGACGAGCGAGCTGATCTGCGCGGTCAGCCGCACCGCCTTGCGGTAGTTGGCCTGGGGAGAATGGTCGTTGGCGTCGGGGTCGTAGTGGCCGAGCGCCGAGGTCAGCGTCCGGAGCAGATCCATCCCGTTGGCGGCGGGGAGGGTGCGCAGCAGACGCTGGACGCCTTCGGGCAGCGGCCGCGCGGCGACCAGCGCCGACTGCAGGTCGCCGAGCTCGGCGCGGGTCGGCAGCCGGCGATGCCAGAGCAGATAGCAGACCTCTTCGAACGTGGCGTGCCGCGCCAGGTCGTGGATGTCGTATCCGCAGTACGCCAGCACGCCGCGATCGCCATCGAGGTAGCAGATCGCGGACGAGGTCGCGACAGTATCTTCAAGGCCGGCTTTGGGCTTCTCGACCGTGCTCATAACACTCAATCATACCGCGCCGGCTGCTAGCGCGGCGATCGGGCGGCCGGCGTGTAAACCAGGCCGATGATCGTCCCGATGACGAGCCACTCGACCAGCCCGGCGGCCGCGGTCATCACCGCGATCTTCCGGCCGACGTTCAGCGTGGCGTAGTTGACGGAGGCGAACGCAAAGACCACGAACAGGCCCACCAGCAGGCCGAAGCGCGCGCCTTCCGCCACCCCGCTGCCGCCTTCGTAGCCCTTCGCGTAGATGAAGGCGACGGCGAGGATCGCAAGCAGCAGCCCGGCGAACATGAGCGGCAGGTATGCGGGGCCGGTGTCCTCGCCGCGGTAGACGCCCGGATACCGCGCGAACTCAGGAGCCATCGCGGTGCCGTACACCAGAAACCCGTAGACGGCGTCGAAGACCGTCGCCGCCACCGCGGCGAGCACGAGGCGCGGATAATTCATGGCACTCTCCTGGAACGGGAATGCCGCAGAGTCTAGTGGATTCGGCTCGACATGGGAACGGTCGTGTCAAGGGGCGGCACCACCGCGTCGATCGGCGCGCTCTGGGGACCGGACTGGGCGTAGCGGAGGAACAGTTGCCCCCACGCGGTGGTTTCACACCAGCGCTCGAACACCTTGCGGTCGACCAGCGGCCACCGGTAGAAGTCGTGGTAGACGTCGCTCGCCAGGATGAACCCGTTGACCAGCGGGGTGTGGAAGAACAGCTTCTGGAAGCGCTTCAGCGGGCCGAACCAGATCAAGTCGCCGCCGCCGACGCGCACCAGGTTCTTACCGACGTGGAACTTCCAGTTCTCCTGCGCCGCATCGACGTCGCCGACGATCTCGATGTCCTTCGGATCGCCGGTGCCGAGCCCGTCCTCGTGGGCGAGGCGGATGTACTGGAGCGACAGCGGATCGAAGCCCATCATCTTCGCCGACACCGCGTCGATCGCCACCTGGTCGGCCGACGCCAGCATCACGTTCTTCACGACCGGATACATCGTCCGCGGGCCCGGCCCATTGCCGGCCGTGGTCCCGTCCATGATCGCGAACAGCCCGGCGTGGATCTCCTTCTGGATCGCAAGGAGATCGACCAGCGTCTCGTGAATCCACGAGTGCGTGTAGTGCCGGCGCGTGTTCAGCAGGCCGCCGAACGCGTTCTTCATCGCGCCCGTCGTCGTGGTGTAGATGTGGCACTTGGTCGTCGGCAGGTGGACGATGTTCTTGCCGAAGAAGTAGTCGGGGATCTGGATGCCTTCCGGGAAGATGCGATCGAGCACGCGCATCCGCGCCTTCGGCTCGTACCGGACCCACGTCATGTCGCCGTCCTTGAAGTTGTAGAGGACGGGGATCTCGTAGTGCTTGAAGATCGGGACGTAGTGATTGAGGTCTTCGCCCTTGAACGCGTTGGTCACGACCGTCTTGTTCTGGACGCACACCTGATCGCGGAAGCCGTGCCGCGCGAGCGCCTGGATCGTCCCTTCGAGCTGCCACGGCGTGGTGTTCGCCGCAGGGAACGGAAAGTGCCAGGAGATGTTGTCCTTCAGGATCGTCGTCTTGCCGGCCGCGAGCGCGTCGGAGACGCCGGCCAGGCCGATGAGACGGTCGATGTCGGGAAGAATGGTCTCGGGGGTGACGCGGATGACCGCGACCTTCGACTTCGCCACTTTCACTTTCTAACTTCTAACCTCTAGCTTCTGGCTCTCCAGACCGACCGCCGATCCGGCGTACTGCTGCACGATCGAAAGCAGACCGGTGTACAGGAACCCGACCTGGAACAGGACGAGGAACGGGATGGTGGCGTAGATGCCGTTGGCGAGCGCGTAAAAGACGGTCCAGGTGAAGTAGAGCCCGAGCGCCAGCTCCACCAGCGGCTGCACCGCGACCGACTGGCGGTATCTCTTGCCGACCCACTCGTCGCTGTCGCCTTCGATGTGGTACTTCGGGGTGCGCGTGAACTCGCTCTTCTTGTTGAAGAGCGCCTCGAACACCGCGCGGGTGTTGTTGACCGACAGGCCGATGCCGACCGACATCAGGAACGGCACGTACTTCAGGCGCGACACCCAATCCTTGTGGAGCTCGCGCTGGCAGACCATGTAGAAGTTGCAGAACGAGAACGTCGCGGCGAAGAACAGCGGCACGTCGATGAGGATCATCTCGTACCAGCCCATGTTGTAGCGGATCACCATCGACGGGAACATCAGGATGGACAGGATGCACATCAGGATGTAGTTGAAGTTCGC
>Ga0068865_100002211_pt1 | contig 11455 bp, 9 predicted proteins | sample KBSMisM12_FD_75293 | JGI IMG/M metagenome (GOLD analysis project Ga0068865, IMG submission 75293) | Miscanthus rhizosphere microbial communities from Kellogg Biological Station, Michigan, USA - KBS Miscanthus M1-2 | ecosystem: Host-associated > Plants > Roots > Rhizosphere > Soil ...
GGACGTGACCAAGGCTGGCGAAAGCTTGATCGCCACGATGAAAGCCGAACGCCAAGCCCGGGCGGATCGAGCCCGCACCGAGATCGAAGCTCTCCTCAAAAAAGCCGGTGAAGCCTGCCTCGCCGCGAAGATCCCCGCCGACCTCGACGACTCGCTCGCCGCGCTCGCCCCTTATGCACGCAACTCCGGCTACGACCGGCGCGCCTCCGACGACCAGGAAAGCTGGCAACGCGCCTCCGCCGCCTACCGCTTCGTTACCCGCTGGCAGGACTACCTGGCCGCCCGCGCCCAACCGAACATCGGAGAAGCGACTAATATTCTCCGCGAACTCTCCAACTCGGTTGGATATCGGCGTGATGCCCCGCTCGCAGGTTGTTGCCCTGCTTTCTCCTCCCACCAATGGAAACGCCGGATCAACCCAGGCCGCCGCCAACCCGCTCGCCGAAGTTGCCAAGCAACTCGAAAAAGCCCGGACACTGGAAGAGTTCATCGCCGTCGCGCGCGCCCTCCGCGCCGCCAATCCAACCCGAAACCAATACGAGCAATCACCGCTTCAACAGGTCCTCGCCAACCTCATTGAAGACCGCCAGCAGGTTCTCGCCGGGATTCGCTCGGCATCGCTTTTCTCCGATAGCGGCCGTCAGTTTTCCCCTCAAGATCCAAGCTCCTCCGAAGCCATCCAATCGGCCCTGATCGGCTTCCGCCGGGAAACTCAATTCGCCGGCATCCGTCTCGCCTTGACGGGAACCAAGCTGCCTGAGCCGAAAGTCGATGACACGCTCGACTCCTACATCATCCGCGCTGTTGAAAATCTGGTGGCCGATAAAAACTGGCTGCAAGTGCGTGAGACTCTCGAACTATACCGCACACTTTTTATTAACAGCAACCGCCCCCCGACGTGGGTCGCCGGTGACATCGAAGGCTGCACCGCCTACCTCGCGGCGCGCAATCTCGACCTCGCCGGGCAATATCCCGCCGCCGTCACCAGCTATCGCCGCGCCCTCCGCAGTGTCGGCCGCTACATCCCGGTCGATGCCATCAGCGCACGCCTAGCCGAACTTAAAAAGTCCAACCCTGAAGCCTTCACCGAAGCCGACTCCGCCGCGGATCCCGATTCAAACCCAACCTACCGCGCCGGCCAGCCAAGCAACCTTCCGCCCGGCTATGGTCCGTCCATCCCCCGCAGCCCGGGCGGACTCCGCCCCACGGCCCCCACTGGACCGCAGGTTCCCGCCCCGACCGGCAAGCCCGCCACCACGACTCCCTGAACCGCGCGTCAGCACACTCACCATGCGCCCGTTCATCATACTTCTCCTGGCCCTCGTAATTGTCAGCCCGGGCTGGTCGGCGACCAAATTGGACAAAGAGTTTAATGCGTTTATCAAAACCGCCCGGGCAGCCGCAGCCACACTGCCGCCCCCAGACTCGTCCGCATCGGCTGATCCCCGATCACGCCCTCCCCAAGTCGTGATTCCGGCCATGCTCGATCAGTTGGAAAAGTTGCCTCGCCCCGTCAGTTTGGAATCCGCGCAAAGCTATATTACTCAAATAAGCTCGCTACTCGCAGCATCCCCCAAGGTGCGACTCGCCGGCGAAACACTGCTCGCCACCCTCACTGCAGATCAAAAAGAACGCCTCTCCCGCTACCGCGCGGAAGTGGATTCTCTGCTGACTCAAGCCGCCAAAACCTGCCTTGCCGCCACCCAGCCCGCCGATCTCGATGCGACGCTAAAAACCCTCGCTCCTTATCAGCGCCCCGACGATTCATCCCGCCTGCGCAGTGGAGTTGATTATCAAGCCCAACAACGCGCCGCGCAGATGTTCCAATTCGTCACGCGTTGGCAGGACTACCTGGGCGCAAGCCAATCAGGCGACAACGACCGGGCCAATCAGGCTCTTTTTGAACTCAGAAACTTGGTCGACCCCACATTGATCCCGCGCTCCCGGCTGTTTACCCCACTTCACCAAGCCGAGCTTGCGAAAACGGCCACGCCCCCGGTCCCTTCGTCGGCGGAAATCTTGGCCGATATCCTCACCCGCATCGAAAAAGCCCCGAATTTGGACGAGCTTGAACCCATCACCCCCGATATTGACGCCCTTTATGCGAAGTTTCCCGACGACCGCTGGCTCAAGGAAATCAGGGTTCTGATCAGCGACTGCCTGGAAGATCGGAGAAATATCAAAACGGGACAGGTTAATACCGACCTTTTCACCCGAAACGAACACCTGTCCGTCTTGCGCGCCAATGGTTATTGCTCCGAGCGCATAATCGCTCTGTTTCGGAAAATCTCCCTCCAACTCCAACGAGAGACACTGGCTTTCGTTTTCAAAGACTCCGGGATACCGCAGTCCACCGACGAATCAGTCGATGCCTACATCCTCCGCGTGGCCCAGGCTGCGGTCGCTGCCGAAAACTGGGAATATGCCCTGCGCACGCTGGAGTTTTACCGGGCGCTTTTCCCCTCCACCTCGGTCGCTCCTGCATGGACATCACGTGAGTTGCTCAGCTGCACGACCTACGTAGCCGCGCGTCAACTCGATGAAGCCGGCCAAGTGTCACAAGCCGTGCTCGCCTACCAAGAGGCCCTGCGTGCCGCCGGCCGGCTGACGCCGGTCACGCTCATCCGCAACCGCCTCGACGAACTTAAGACCACGCAACCCGACGCCTACGCAGCAGCCGCGCTGATCCCTCGCACCATCGTTGTCCAAACCCGTTCTTATCCCGACCGTTTCAATAATCCTCCTTCGGGTCAAAAAACGTATCTGATGCCCGCTACCGAACGTCCCTTGGCGCGGTAATCCAGCGTAGTTTCAGTTAAACCCGCATCAGTTAAATCTCGTAAGGCTTCACCTTGCGTGGGCCGCACCGTCTTCGCTGCCTCGCAGCGCCATGCCGTCCCGACACAAAGTCGGCCCCTACGAGAGATAAAGGCGGCTGCGGTTCCTTATGAAACCCCACTGTCGCCGCGATCCTCCGAGCCACGCATTCCACAAAGGCAGCGGGGAAACGGTCTGCGTCAGCATGAGGATACCCTCCATCAGCGGTCAGGTTATCCGCGGCGTCTTCATGCGGTGCCAGCACATCAACCGTGTGGAACCTCCCCGGGGCATACCGTTGATGCACAGCGCCAAACAAACCGCTTCGACACCCCGAACCGCGGCGTCTTCCGACTGTCTAACGTAGCATCATGAACGACTCCGCATCTCTCCTCGTGGCGACCTCCGCCGGCTTGGCTGCGGTCGCGCTGTTTGCCCAAAACACCGTCAAAAACGATCGCGCCGGAGACACCGCTCCCCTCGTGCTGCCTGCGGTCGTGGTGGAAGGCGCCGCCCCGCCCGTGCGCACCTCCGACCAGATCCTCACCGACATGGCCTTGGAGCGTTACTTCACGGGTGAATTCGACCGCACCCTCAACCGGTTCACACTGCCGCTGTTCGGCCGCACTCCCGAGGAACGTTGCCTCGTGCGTTTGCGCGAGGATCAACGCATCGAGCAGCTCGCCGTGTTGAAGGATCGCATTGGTTCCATTGAGCAAACCGACCCGGCCGCCGCCGCCGGTCTTCGCGAAGAGATGTATTCGCTCTCCCTGCGCAACGACTCCATGCCCGCTCCAATGAGCATCACCGGAAGATACTGACTCGACTGACTTCTGCTACCGTCGCCACGCCCCGCGCATGCCCCAGCCGACGATGGCCAGCGTCGCCAGCGAGCTCAGCGGCATGAGGATCGCGGCGATCATCGGATTCATCCGGCCCGACACCGCCAGACCGACGGCGAGCAGGTTGTAGGCGATCATGAACGCCAGCAGCGCGACCTGCGTGCGGTGGCGCGCATCGTTGATCTCGAACAAGCCGCGAATGCCCGCGATGCCGCGGCCGAGGTAATAAAAATCCGCCTTCTGCGCCAGCACACCGCGATGAATCACCGGCGTGCCGCGGCACAGCGCGCGATCAAACGCCAGGCTGTCGTTCGCGCCGTCGCCCAGCATGAGCGCATCGGCGTGCTCCGCGAGCCAGTCGGCCTTGTCGCGCGGCGAAAGCTCCGCGTAGCCGTTGTCGAGCGGCAGACCCAGCTCGCGCATAAGGGTCGCGACTTTCTCTTTGCGGTCTCCGCTCAACACCACGACCTGCAGGCCGCGCCGCATGAGCTCCCCGAGTTCGTCGCGCGCATCCGCCCGCGCCGTGTCCGCAAACTGGAACCGCGCCACCACGCGCCTCGCGCGAGACAGCACCACATCCCCGGCTTCGCCGTTCCGGCCGCCACCACCCCAACCCAGCCTGTCGCTCATCAAGTGACAGATGTCCGCTTCGGTTTCCTCGCGGCCCTCGGCGATCGGCACCGCCGCGCCGTTCCAGCCGGAACGGCCCAGCGTCCATTCGCCCAGCGCCACGCCCTGGCCGATGGTTTCGGTCACGTCGCCCGCCAGAGCTTCGCCACCGCCGCGCGCCAGCAACGCCTCGTGCAACGAGCGGCTCACCGGATGCGGGTTGTCGCGAACCAGCGCCAGCAACGCCGCGCGCGCGTCGCCGGCGAGATCGAGAAGCGCCTCCGGATTTTTAAGCACCGGAGTCTCCAGAGTCAGCGTGCCGGTCTTGTCGAACACCACCGTACGCACGCGACGCAACCGCGGCCACACGTCGGCCGCGCGCACAAACACCCCGCGCCGCCGCAGCGCCACCGTCGCCACTTCCTCGGCCAGCGGATACGCCAGCCCGAGCGCGCAGGGACACGATACCACCAGCACCGCGGTGACGACCGCGCCGGCGTGCAACAGGTCGCCCGTCGCCAGCGCCCAGCCGAGCCCCGACAGCGCCGCCACCGCAAGGATGATCACCAGATAACAACGGATCACCCGCTCGATCAGCTTATGGCGGTAATCCTCACGCACGGCCGGCTTCAGCAGCTCGGCCAGCAGAGACTTTTCCCAGCCCTGCGTCGCTACGAGCCGGATCGGTTCACGGCCGATGTTCTGCGCGCCCGCCGTCACGCGCTGCCCCGCCCGGAAGGTGCGCGGCTCGGCCTCGCCGTTGATCCACGCCAGACTCAGCCCAGCCTCGGCCGTCTCCAGACGCGCCTCGACCAGCACCATCTGCCCGGTCGCGACCTCAAAGCGCTGGCCTTCGCGCAACGTTTCCGGCGACGCCTCGTTCACCGTGCCGTCGGCGGCGATCACCCGCACGCGCGGCGCCGTCGGCTGACGGCTGAGCAACCGGCGGCGGTTGCGCTCCACCGCCGCGATCTGCGCCCAGCGGCCGACCAGCATCAGCACGATGAACGCGCTCACAAAATCGAAATACACGTAGGCCTCCTCGCCGCGCAGCCAGCCGTAGAGCGACCCCGCGTAGGCGCCGACGATACCGAGCGCGATGGGCAGATCGATGTGCAGCACCCGCTCGCGCAACGCCCGCACCGCGCGGCCCAGGAAATATCCGCCGCCCGCCAGCAGGCTGAGCGTGGCGAACGCGAGCTGGAGCGTGCGGAACAGCCCCGCATACTCCGCCGTGCGCTCCATGCCGAAGTAGGCCGGCAGCGCGAAGAGCATCACGTTCATCGCGAAGGCCGTGCACAGGCCCACGCGACGAATGAGCGCACGGCTCTCCGAATGCTCCGCGCTCATCGAACCTGCCGGACCCACGAGATAGTTGAAGCGTTGCAACGCCTGCGCGCAGGCGACCGCGTCGAAGCGGCCCTTTTCCCAGGTCCAGCGCATCTGCCCGGTCTGCGCGTTGACCTCCAGCCGGCCCGCGCCGGGTTGCTTCATGAAAATCTTTTCGATCAGCCACACGCAGCCCGCGCAGGAAATGCCCTGCACTTCCGTCACGAGGACGGGCGCGCGGCCATTGGTGGCGACTTCCTCGGCCTCGCGTTGCGCCTCGACCAGCCACGCGTAATCACGCGGTTGCAGTAGCGCCGGATCGGCGGGCGGCGTCACCTCGTCCTTGATGCGGTAGTAGGCGTCGAGCCCTTCCTTATGCACCAGCCGAAAAACATACGCGCAGCCCGCGCAGCAGAATTCGCCCTGTGGCGACGGGGCGCCGCAGTGCTTACACACAGGCTTTGCCTCCGAACCATGGGTCCTATGCGACTCACGAGACCCATAGGACCTATTCTCCGACTGATCGGCTACTGGCATAAAAATCCTCCGCTGACGGCGCTCAACCGCCACGTGAGCACCAGCGCGGTCGCCAGCGCGAGGCCGGCCTGCACGCGCGCAAGCGTCGCCGGCGTGAGCTTCAAGCGCAGACGGCCGTAGTTGGCTTGCACGAGCCAGAGCAGCGGCGCCGTGCCGAGACCGAACGCCAGCATGAACTCCGCTCCGCGCACCGCCGAGCCGGCGAAAGCCGCCATCGCGATCAGGAAATACAACGGGCCGCACGGCAGCAGCGGCGTGGCCGCGCCCATCACCGCCGCCACCCGCAGGCGCGAGCGTCCGCGCAGCGCGCCTTGCAACTTCCACTGCATCCGCGTGAGCACAGCCAAACGCGGCAGGCGTTTTTCCAACCGCAGCCCCACCACCACAAAAAACGCCACCAGCACCCAGGGAAGCACGCGTGTCGCCGACCCGCCCGCCAGGTCAAACGGCAGCCGGCCGAGTCCGCCGGCCAGCGCGCCGAGCATGGTATAGCCCGCCAGTCGCGCTCCGTGATAAACGGTCGCCACGGTGAACGGATCCGCATGGTCGTCCTTGGCCGGCGCCATCATGCACGCCAGCGGGCCGCACATGCCGGCGCAGTGCAAGCTTGTCACCAGTCCGGCCACGAAGGCCGCCGCGGGGGTGCTGATGCCGGCGAATTCCATGGTTCAGCGGGCCTCCCGGTGTTCGAGCGGCACATCGGCCGGCCGGTGTTTGTTCGCAAAGAAGAACATCGCAGTCCACGCCAGCGCCAGCAGGCCGAAGACCACGCCCACGCCGATCCAAAGCGTCGCACTCGACCCCGATTTCCCCGGTTCAGGCGGTTGATCCCGCGTGTTCATTTGAAATCCTCCTTCAAGAGCGTCGCGTCGGGACCGACGAACCGCACCGTTTTTTCCAGGGTGAACGTTCTCGCCTCATCAGTGACGCGCACCGTGAGCGCGAACTCCCCCGCATAGCCGCCGCGCGGCATCTGCACCACCAGCGGGCGCACCTCCTCGGCGAGCGGCGCGAGCTCCACCACGCCGTCGAGTCCGGTGCGCACAAGCGCGTCGGGCGCGTCGGGCAGCGAGACCAGAAAGCGGCCGGGTGTGTCGCGTTTGTTCACGAGGCGCACGAGGAACTGGTTGCGCACGCCCTCGGCCGTCACGAAATACGGCGCGCCGGGGATGCGGCTGATCGCCAGGTTGGCCGGGCGCACCGTCGAGAGCGCCCACGTCGCCACCGCGAAGCCCACCGCGAGCAGCGCGAGATAAACCAGGATGCGCGGACGCATCCAGCGCGTGCGGCCGCCGGCGAAGCCCGCCAGCGAATCGTAACGCACCAGACCGCGCGGGCGTTTCACCTTGTCCATCACCTCGTCGCAGGCGTCGATGCAGGCCGCGCAGCCGATGCACTCGATCTGAAGTCCCTGGCGGATGTCGATCCCGGTCGGGCACACCTGCACGCACCGGTTGCAATCGATGCACGCGCCGGCGTCGGGCGTTCCGACCTTGCCGCGCGGCTCGCCGCGGTTGCCATCGTAGCCGATCACCAGCGAATGGTCGTCGATCAGCACCGACTGCAGCCGGCCGTAGGGACAGATCACGATGCAGAGCTGCTCGCGAAACCACGCGAAGTTAAAATAGAGAATGCCCGTGAAAATGAAGACGAAGACAAACGCGGCCCAGTGCTCGCCGGGCGCGTCGCTCATCATCGCCCACAGCTCGGGAATCGACACGTAGTAGGCGAGAAAGAGGTGCGCGATCACCGCGGAGATCGCGAAGAAGATGAGTTGCTTGCCGCCGCGCCGCGCAATCTTGCCCGCGCTCCACCGCGCCGCGTCGAGCTGGCGGCGCTTGACCGCGTCGCCCTCGATCCAGCGTTCGACGCGGCGATAGACATGCTCCAGAAAAACCGTCTGCGGACACGCCCAACCGCACCACACGCGGCCGAGCAGCGCGGTCACGAAGAAAAGCGAGAACCCGAGGCCGGTGATGCCGAAAAACATCAGCCACGTGTCCTGGAACGCCAGCGTGAATCCGAAGAGGTGGAAACGCCGGTCGGCGATGTCGAGGAACACTGCGGGGTGTCCGCCGACCGGAATCCACGGCAACGCCAGGTAGATCGCGATCAATACCCAGCCGGACCAGCGCCGTGCGTTCGTAAACCGGCCGCGCGCGTCGGCCGGGTGCAGAAACAGCCGCGAGCCATCTTCGCGGATAGTCGTGACGAAGTCTCGGTTGGGACGAGGCGGCAGGTGGGTGGCGGACATCGCGATGGTTTACTGGGCCGGAGCGGGATGCTTGCTGAGGATGAACGCGACGACCTCGGAGACCTTTTTTCCACCCAGAACGGGGCCCCAAGTCGGCATGCCCTTGGCAGCCACACCCTCGGTGACGGTTTTCAACACGTCGGCAGGCGCCCCGCCATGGATCCAGACTTCGTCCACCAGGTTCGGGCCGATGCCTCCCGTGAGGGCGGCGTTATGGCAGCTGGCGCAGGTGGACATGAACGTGTCGCGGCCCGCGTCCACGAACACGGGGTTGCGGCTCATCTTCCACAGGGTCGCGTCGTCGGGCGCGTTGGCGGAGGCGGCGATCTTCTCGGCCTCGATGCGCTGCATCTCGGCGGCGAGGCGGGTCTCGTCGGTGGCGCGCGAGAAGTGCTGCGTGACCATCCAGTAGACGATCGCGAAGACGATCGCCGCATACAGCGTGACCAGCCACCAGTTGGGCAGCTTGCGGTCGTATTCGGCGATGCCGTCGAACACGTGTTTGCGGATCGGGTCCTCGCCCGGTTCGGGGGCGGGGTTATTTGGATTCATCGGTCGTGACGGAAGTTTCGGTTTCGAGGGGGAGACGGGCGAAGTGGTCGATCTGCACGCGCTTCATGCGAAGCGCGCGGTAAAAGATCGTTGCATACACGGACCCGGCGGTAATGAGGGCGATCAGCGGAAAGAGGCTGACCCAGTCTTCGAAGAAGAGGCGGCGGAACATGGTTTTTAAAAGTAGCGAGTAGCGGGTAGTGAGTAGCGAGTAGGCAGAGTCGGAAGGGTGTAGCTGGGTGAGTTCGGGATGCTCGCTACCCGCTACTCACTACTCGCTACTTTCTTCAGCGGAGCGACGGTCTCGTATTTGCCGAGCTTCTGGAGGTAGGCGATGAGCGCCACGATCTCGCGGTCCGGCTCGACGACCGCGCCGGCGGCATGGAGGTCGGCGACAATGGCCTTTTCCTGCGTGGTCACGATACGGAGCAGTTCGCCGTCCTGATACTCCGGATACGGCACGCCGAGGATGCGCTGCACGGCGAGCTTGGACGGAAGCGCGTCCACGTCGGTCCTGCCCGTGAACAGCCACGGGTAGTTGGGCATGTTGGAACCGGGCGAGACGTCACGGGGATTGGCCATGTGGCGGAAATGCCAGAGGTTCGGGTATTTCCCGCCCACGCGGGCGAGGTCGGGACCGGTGCGCTTCGAGCCCCACTGGAACGGGTGGTCGTAGATCGATTCGCCGAGGCGCGAGTAGTCGCCGTAACGGAGCACGTCGGGCACCAGCGTGCGGATCATCTGCGAATGGCAGTTGTAGCAACCCTCGCGGATGAAGAGATCGCGGCCGGCGAGTTCCAGCGGCGTGTAGGGCAGCTGCCGGCGGCCTTCGACGTTGCTCGCGCGGTTCACCAGCGTCGTGGGAATGATCTGGATGAGACCGCCGGCGGCGACGGCGAGGAAGGTGAGGATCGTGAACGGCAGGGCATTGAGCAGGAGCCGGTCATACCACGCGGCCCAGCGGTTGATGCGCGCGGTGAAATGGACCCACGCGAGCAGGATCACCAGCGCGGTGCCAAGGAGGCCGGCGAGCTTCAGGAGATCGCCTCCAAACATCCAGGCGCAGGCGAAGATCGTGCCGAGCACCGAGAAGATGACCGGCGGATTGAACACCATGGAGCCGAGGCCGAGTTTCTCCTCGGCGGCATGGTCGGCCACGAAGACCTCGACGGTGCCGTTGACGGCCTGGGCGCCGCGAACGGTGCGATAGACGTTGTAGGCGAGCAGCAGCCAGCCGGTGAGGTAGAGACCGCCGCCGACCACGCGGAACAGCATCATCGGACGGATGGCGTTGAGCGTGTCGAGGAAGTTGGGATAGGCCAGCACGGTGCCGTGCTCGGTGGTGGCGTTGAGCATGAGGCCCTGGGTGATGCCCGAGGTCCACATGGCCGCAATGTAGAGGAGGATGCCGACTGTCCCGAGCCAGAAGTGGAGGTTGGCGAGCGACGTGGAATGCAGGGGCTTGTTCCAGAGGCGCGGAAGCAGCCAGTAGATCATGCCGGCGGCCATGAAGCCGTTCCAGCCGAGCGCGCCGGCATGGACGTGGCCGATGATCCAGTCGGTGTAGTGCCCGAGGGCGTTGACCGACTTGATGGAAAGGAGCGGGCCCTCGAAGGTCGCCATGCCGTAGAAGGTCACGGCGGCGGCGAAGAACTTGAGCACGGGATCGGTGCGGAGCTTGTGCCACGCGCCGCGCAGGGTGAGCAGGCCGTTCAACATGCCGCCCCACGACGGAGCCCACAGCATCAGGGAGAACGTCATGCCGAGCGCCTGCAGCCAGCCGGGCAGCGCGGTGTTGAGAAGATGGTGAGGACCCGCCCAGATATAGACGAAGACCAGCGACCAGAAATGAATGACCGAGAGGCGGTAGCTGTAGACGGGGCGTTCGGCCGCCTTCGGCACAAAATAATACATGATGCCGAGGATCGGCGTGGTCAGGAAGAACGCCACGGCGTTGTGTCCATACCACCATTGCACCAGCGCGTCCTGCACGCCGCCGAAGACCGGATACGAATGCAGGATCGAGGTCGGGATGGAGAGGTGGTTGACGATGTAGAGCATCGCCACGGTGATGATCGTGCCGATGTAGAACCAGACCGCCACGTAGAGCGCCGGCTCCTGGCGGCGGGCGAGCGTCCAGAAGAAGTTCACCGCGAAGACCACCCAGATGAACGCGACTGCGATGTTGATCGGCCAGATGAGCTCAGCGTATTCCTTGCCGCGCGAGAAGCCCAGCGGGAGCGTGATCGCCGCCGCCACGATGATGAGCTGCCAGCCCCAGAAATGGAGCTGCGAGAGGAAGTCGCTCGCGAGCCGCGCTTTCACCAGGCGTTGCGTGGAATAATACACGCCGGCGAACATCATGTTGCCGACGAAGGCGAAGATGACGGCGTTGGTGTGCAGCGGACGCAGGCGTCCGAAGGTCAGCCACGGCAGGTCGAAATTAAGACGCCAGTAGTTGAGTTGGGAGGCGACAATCACGCCCACCAGCATGCCCACCGCGCCCCAGATGACG
>Ga0068865_100002212_pt1 | contig 11452 bp, 7 predicted proteins | sample KBSMisM12_FD_75293 | JGI IMG/M metagenome (GOLD analysis project Ga0068865, IMG submission 75293) | Miscanthus rhizosphere microbial communities from Kellogg Biological Station, Michigan, USA - KBS Miscanthus M1-2 | ecosystem: Host-associated > Plants > Roots > Rhizosphere > Soil ...
GCGGTGCCAATAATGCCGGTGCCGATCGCGGCGGTGCCAACCATGGCGGTGCGGACCGCGGTGGGGCCAGCAACGCCGGTGCCGATCACGGCGGTGCCAACAATGCCGGTGCCGATCGCGGTGGCGCCAGCAATGCCGGTGCCGATCGCGGTGGCGCCAGCAATGCCGGTGCGGACCTGCATCAATAACGACCACTGCGACCGCTTGACTCAGCGACGCGAACGGATCTTTTCCGGGAAGGCCGCGTAAGCGGCGAGTGCGATGGTCAACGCGGTTGGCGAGCGGCCCGAACCTGGTGTCGGGCCGCTCGTTGTTTAACTGGATAGGAAAATAAAAACAAATACCTGGGGGCGGTGGCCGCAACTCGCGGTCATCACCGTTCTGGCATTCGCTTCCGGTCCCGCGTTTCCGGCGGACCGCGCGTTCGTCGAGACGGACGGATTACGGATCGTCTATTACGACCCGGGCGAGCTCGCGCTCGTTCCGCACGCCACCCAGAGCTTCCTGAGCGCGCTGGCCGCCCACAAGCGCGTGTGGGGTTACGTGCCGAACGACGGCGTCACCGTCTTCCTGAGGGACTGGCAGGACTACGGCAATGCAACCACGTACTGGGCGCCCCACAATCTGATCAATGTCGATGTCGCCCCGTCGTACGACCCCTACGAAACGATCTCCACCGCGGACCGGTTCGAAGCCATTGCCGTGCACGAGCTTGCGCATTCGGCCACCACGGATCGCGCCAGTCCTGAGGACTACCGCTGGCGGCACTTCTTCCATGGCAAGGTGACAGTAGAGTCCGCCCATCCGGAAACGCTGCTCTATAACTACCTGACCGTACCGCGCGGCATCACACCCCGCTGGTACCTCGAGGGCGGCGCCGTCTTCATGGAGACCTGGATGAGCGGCGGCGTCGGCAGGGCGCAGGGCGGCTACGACGAGATGGTGTTCCGCGCGATGGTGCAGGACGGCGCGAAGTTCTATGACCCGCTGGGATTGGTCTCCAAGGGCACCGAGATCGACTTCCAGACCGGGGCGAACGGCTACCTCTATGGCACGCGCTTCGTGGACTACCTCGCCTTCACCTATGGCCCACAGCGCCTGCTCGCGTGGTGGCGGCGCGACGCGGGCAGCCGCCGTTACTACGCCGACCAGTTCCAGCAGGTGTTCGGCCTGTCGCTCAATGAGTCATGGCATCGCTGGATCGACTTCGAGCACGAGTTCGAGCGCAAGAACCTGCAGTCGGTGCACGAGCACCCCCTGACCGAGTTCCACGACGTCACGCACAAGGACCTCGGCGCGGTCTCGCGCAGCTATCTGTCCAAGGACGGCTCCAAGCTGTACATGGGCGTGAGGTACCCGGGCCAGGTCGCGCACCTCGTCGCGCTCTCGCGCCGCGACGGCAGCGTCACCCAGCTCGCGGAGATAAAGGGCTCGAAGGGCTATACGGTGAGCTCTCTCGCCTACGACCCGCAAACGGAAACACTCTTCTTCACCAGCAACAATGTCACCACCTACCGCAACCTCGAGGCGCTCGACCTGCGCACGGGCAAGACGCGCATGCTGCTGCATGGCGGGCGGATCGGCGACATCGTCTTCAACCCCGTCGATCACTCCCTGTGGGGACTGAGGTTCGTCAACGGACGCGACGTTCTGGTGCGGCTCCCGCCTCCCTACAACGAGTGGTACCGGCTCTACACGTTCCCGCCGGACGAGGAGGCCTTTGATCTCGACCTGTCTCCCGACGGTACGCTCGTGTCGCTGTCGGTGTCGGGCCGCGGTCCACGCATCGGCGCGCCGCACGTAACGCAGGTGCGCGTCATACGCACCGAGGCACTGGTCAACGGCGACGCGGCGCCGCTGCACACGCTCACGATGGGATCAGCGGTGCCGGAGGGGTTCGTGTTCTCGCCGGATGGCCGCTATCTGTTCGGCAGCAGCTACTATACCGGCGTGTCGAACATCTACCGCTACGAGCTCGCGACCGAAAAGCTCGATGCGGTCAGCAATGCCGCGCTTGGCTTCTTCCACCCGCTGCCGCTCGATGATTCCCGGCTCATCGTGCTGCGCTACAGCGCGAAGGGCTTCGTGCCGGCGCAGATCGAGGCACAGCCCACCGAGGACCTGAGTGCGGTCACGTTCCTCGGCGAGCAGGTGGCGGAGAAGTATCCCGAGGTGCAGAGCTGGGTCGCCCAGGTACCGTCCACGATCCCCTACGAATCGCAGGTCGCACGCCAGGGGCCCTACCGCCCAGCGCACGAGCTGACGCTCGATTCGGTGATCCCGATCGTCGCGGGTTACTTCAACTCCGTTGCCATCGGCGCCGGTGCGCGTTTCAGCGATCCGACCGGGCTCGCCTGGATCAACGCGGATACGAGCTACAGCCCCGACCAGGGGCTGCCCTCAAAGCAGCGCCTGCACGCCATGGTCACGGCGCACATCCCGGAATGGACCGCCGGGGCCGCTTGGAATCGTGACGACTTCTACGACCTCTTCGGCCCCACCAAACGCAGTCTTGCGGGCTACAACGGTTACGTTAGCTACGATCATTTCATGATCTACGATCCGCCGCAGACCATGGATGTCATGGTCAAGGCGGCCTATTACGGCGATCTCGAGACGCTGCCGGGGTTCCAGAACGTGCTGTCGCCGACGCCGACCCTGTTTACCACGGACGTCGGACTCACCGCCGTAGACACGCGCAGATCGCCGGGCGCGGTCGACGCCGAGACCGGGCACAGCTGGTCCCTGAAGGCGCACACCTATTCGGCACCCGGCGAGTTCATACCCTCGATCCGGGGCACGTTCGACGTCGGCTTCCCGCTGCCGCTCGACCACTCCTCCATCTGGCTGCGCACGGGCGCTGCGGTTTCCGCCGGCGCGCGCGAGAATCCGCTCTCGAACTTCTATCTCGGCGGCTTCGGCAATAACTACGTGGACAGCGGCGCCAATGGCAGCGTGCAGCGCTACCGCGAGCTGCTCAGCATGCCGGGCTTCGAGATTGACGCGCTGCAGGGGAAATCGGTGGCCAAGGCGATGCTCGAATGGTGCATTCCGCCGCTGCGGTTCGAGACCCTCGGCTCGCCGGGTTTCTACGTCAGCTGGGCGCGGCCGGAGCTGTTCGCTACCGCGGTCGAGTCGGATTTCAGCAGCGCCACTTTCCGGCAGCAGGCCTATGACGTGGGCGGGCAAATCGACTTGCAGCTGAACGTGATGCATCGCTGGCCGATGATGCTGTCGCTCGGCGTGGCCCAGGGCTTCGGCGGCGGCGGCTTTGCCACGACCGAATTCATGCTGTCGCTACAGGTGCTGTGATGAGTATCCCGCGCGAACGGGTGTGGCCGTGAGCTCCGAAGTGCTGATGCGTGCGCCGCTCGCGTTGCTGCCGGTGCTGCTGTTTCTGGCGGGGCTGGTGCAACTCGACGGCTACAAGCTGGTGCGGCTGCGGATGATGCTGGCCCTGGTCGCGGCCGGGGCGCTTGCGGCCGGCGCCAGTTACCTGCTCAACAACGCAGCGTACGCGCATTTCGCGGGAGGTTTTGCCGCCTATTCGCGCTACGTATCGCCCTGGATCGAGGAAGCCCTGAAGGCGGCGTTGCTCGTGTTCCTCATCCGCACGCGGCGCGTGGGCTTGCCGGTGGACGCCGCCATCGCAGGCTTCGCCATCGGTACCGGCTTCGCGCTGGTCGAGAACATCTACTACCTCATGTCGCAGTCGCACACCGCGCTGCCCGTCGCAGTGATCCGCGGTTTCGGTACGGCGATCATGCATGGCGGAACTGCGGCGGTGCTGGCGATGATCTCGAACACGCTCTACGAGCGGCGCCCGTCCGGTGGCCTGTATCTGTTACTGCCCGGCTTTCTGGCGGCGGTCGCGCTGCACACCGGCTTCAACTGCCTGCTGGTAAGGCCGGCGCTGGCGACGCTCGCGACCCTGCTGGTGTTGCCGTTCGTGATCTACCTGGTGTTCGATCACAGTGAGCGGATTCTGCGCAATTGGATCGAGGTGGATCTCGAGTCGGACGTGAAGCTGCTGGAGTCGATCAGCGCCGGCACGTTCCTCGGCAGCAACTCCGGCCGCTATCTGCAGGCACTGCGCGATCGCTTTCGCGGCGAGGAACTGGCCGACATGCTCTGCTACCTGCGGGTGCACGGCGAACTCGCCGTGCGCGCCAAGGGGGTGCTCCTGATGCGCGAAGCCGGCCTGCCCGAGCTGCCGATCGAGGCGGAGACGCGTGACCGCCTCACCGAGTTCGCGCACCTCGAGCGCGCCATCGGCAAGGCCGGGGTACTCGCCCTGCGCCCGCTGATGATGGCCACCGGCAAGGAAGTGTGGCAGCTGACGCTGCTGCGACCGTAAGTGGGGCCCTAGAGGAGGGCCGGTGCCGGGCGGGCCCGCAGCGGACGGGCGTTGCGGCTGATACCCAGCGCGCCGCTGCGCACCACTTCCATCAGTTCCGCCCGGCTGCCAAGATCGGCGACGAAGCCGTTTATTTCGGCCTCACTTGCCGTCAGTTCGACGATGAAGCCGTCCGGGGCGGGGTCCAGCACCCGGCCCCCGCCGCGCACCACCTGGCCGCGCACCGCATCCGCCTGCCCCGCCTCGACCTTAAGCTTAAGCAGTACGAGCTCGCGCTCGAGGTGCTCCCCGCGCGTCATGTCGAGCACGTTCACCACGTCGACGAGCTTGTTCAGCTGGTTGGCGATCTGCTGGATGACCGAATCGGAGCCGCGCGTTACCAGGGTCAGGCGCGAGACCGTGGGGTCGTCGGTCGGGGCGACCGAGAGGGATTCGATGTTGTAGCCGCGTGTGGAGAAGAGCCCCGCGACGCGCGTCAGGGCGCCGGCTTCGTTCTGCAGCAGGATGGCGATGATGTGGCGCATGCAAGGCTATTATGGTTAAGGCGGGACTAAGGAAAGGCCCTGCAGAATAAAGGATCGGTGCGAGTTTGCACCATGAGGGCAAGCTGCTAGGCTCGTTGATCCCTTCGACTTTTTTCCCGGACGGCGGGCGTTCGGAGCCAAGAAGCGTCCATGACCGACACAGTGATCCAGCCGCGTCCGGCGGGCCACCCCCTCGCGGGCGAGCGCATGAGCGGCGCCCGCATGATCATGCAGGTGCTGGCCGATGAGGGCGTGACGGCGATCTTCGGCTACAGCGGCGGGGCGATCCTGCCCACCTACGACGCCGTGTTCCTCTACAACGAGGCGGCCGGCCGCCTGGGCGAACCGCAGATCCCTCTCATCGTGCCGGCGAACGAGCAGGGGGCGGGCTTCATGGCCGCCGGCTATGCCCGGGCCAGCGGCAGGGTGGGCGTGTGCCTGGTGACCTCCGGGCCGGGGGCGACCAACACTGTTACACCCGTGCGCGACTGCATGGCGGATTCGATACCCATTGTCGTGATTTGTGGCCAGGTGGCGCGTGCCGCGATCGGGACCGACGCCTTCCAGGAGGCCCCGGTGCCCTCGATCATGGGCGCCGTCGCCAAGCACATCTTTCTCGTCACCGATCCGGCGAAGCTCGAGGCCACTGTGCGCACTGCCTTCGAGATCGCCCGCACCGGGCGCCCCGGGCCGGTGGTGATTGATATCCCGAAGGACGTGCAGAACTGGGAAGGCCCCTTCCGGGGCGAGGGACTGCTGCCGATTCCCGGCTACCGGCGCAGGATGCGCGAGCTCACCGAAGCCGCGCTCGAGACCGCCGCCGCCAGCCGCTTCTTCAGCATGCTGGGGGAGGCGCGGCGGCCCCTCATCTACGCCGGCGGCGGGGTCATCAACGGCAACGCCGCGCCCGCGCTCACCGCGTTCGCGCGCGCCTTCGGCATTCCCGTGGTCACGACGCTCATGGGCATCGGCTCGGTGGACACCACGCAGCCGCTGGCGCTGCGCATGCTGGGCATGCACGGGGCGGCGTTCGCCAACTATGCGGTCGATGACTGCGACTTCCTGATCGCGGTGGGCTCGCGCTTCGATGACCGCGTCGCCGGTGTTCCCGAGAAGTTCGCGCGCAACGCGCTGCGCATCGCGCACCTGGACGTCGACCGCGCGGAAGTGGGCAAGGTGAAGCGCGTGCAGTGGAGCCACGTCGGGCTCGTGGCGCCGGCGCTGGAGGCGCTGACCGCGCACGGGCGCGCGGCCGGCTTCGCGCCGGACTTCAGTGCCTGGGCGGCGGAGCTGGCGGAGCTCAAGCGCGTCTACGCCATGAACTACGACCGCGCCAGCCCGCTGATCCAGCCCTACTACGTGATCGAGGAGCTCAACCGCCACGCGCGTGGCGAGGCGATCATCAGCACCGGCGTCGGCCAGCACCAGATGTGGGCGGCGCAGTACTGCGATTTCTCCGGCCCGCGCCTGTGGCTGACGTCCGGCAGCATGGGCACCATGGGTTTCGGGCTGCCCGCGGCGATCGGCGCGCAGATCGCCAGTCCCAAGCGCCTGGTGATCGACATCGACGGCGACTCGAGCATCCGCATGAACATCGGGGAGCTCGAGACCGTCACCACCTACGACCTGCCGGTGAAGGTGATGGTGCTCAACAACTTCGGCGACGGCATGGTGAAGCAGTGGCAGAAGCTGTTCTTCAAGGGCCGGCTGTCGGCCAGCGACCGCTCGCTGCACAAGAAGGACTTCGTCAAGGCGGCGCAGGCGGATGGCTTCCGCTACGCGGTGCGCCTGGAGCGCAAGGAAGACGTGCCGCGGGTGATCGCGGAGTTCCTCGCCTTCAAGGGCGCGGCCTTCCTCGAGGTGATGATCGACCCGGACGCGGGCGTCTACCCGATGGTGGGTCCCGGGCAGTCCTACGACGAGATGATCACCGGTGAATTCATCCCCTCGCGCCGCAAGGTCGACATCAAGCCCCCCGATCCTTCGGAAATGTTCTAGAACAAGAGTCCAAGGCCCAGACATGAAGTACCTGCACACCATGGTCCGCGTGACCGACGTCGACGCCTCGCTGCGCTTTTACTGCGACGCGCTCGGCTTGAGGGAGCTGTCGCGCCAGGACAGCCCGCAGGGTCGCTTCACGCTCATATTCCTCGCCGCGCCGGGTGACGAGGCCGCCCAGGTGGAACTCACGCACAACTGGGATCCGCAGCCGTACGCGGGCGGGCGCAACTTCGGGCACCTCGCCTACGCGGTGGATGACATCTACGCGGCCTGCCAGCGCCTTGCCGAGCACGGCGTGACGATCCTGCGGCCGCCGCGCGACGGGCACATGGCGTTCGTGCGCTCCCCGGACAACATCTCCATCGAGCTGCTGCAGAAGGGGGCGTCGCTCGCACCCGCGGAACCGTGGAAGTCGATGCCCAACACCGGCACCTGGTAAGCAGCATCAGCCCGATGAAAACGATCCCGAGCCTGCTGATCGCGGCGGTGTTCGCGACGCTCACCTTCGCGATGTGGGCGTACCTGAACCGTCCGACCAAGGAGCCGCCGTGGCCGGCGGTCATCCAGGGCTTCGCGTTCTCGCCGTTCCGCGCCAACCAGGATCCGACCCACAACATCCTGCCCACCGAGGCGGAGATCGACGCGGACCTGGCGCTGGTGGCCGGCAAGGTGAAGGCGGTGCGCACCTACAGCGTGCAGGGCACGCTCGCGAGCATTCCGGAGCTCGCGCAGCGCTACGACATGAACGTCGCCGTCGGCGCCTGGGTCGATGACCACCGCGAGAAGAACGAGGAGCAGCTGCAGACCGCGATCCGCCTCGCCGACAGTCACATCAACGTGGTGCGCGTGCTCATCGGCAACGAGGTGCTGCTGCGCGGGGACCTGCCGATCGCGGAACTGGAGAAACTGCTCGACCGCGCGCGCGACGCCATCGAGCAGCCGGTGGGCACCGCGGAGACCTGGAACACCTGGCTCACGCACCCGGAGCTGGCGCAGCACGTGGACTTCATCGGCGTGCACCTGCTGCCCTACTGGGAGGGCGTGCCGGTCGACCAGGCAATCGATTACTCGCTCGCGCAGTTCAAGCGCCTGCAGAAGGCCTATCCGCACAAGCCGATCGTGATCGCCGAGATCGGCTGGCCGAGTCGCGGCCGCACGCACGAGTCCGCGCAGGCCTCGGAGGCGAACGAGGCGCTGTTCCTGCGGCGCTTCCTGGCGCGCGCCCAGAAGGACGGGCTCACCTACTACATCATGGAGGCCTTCGATCAGCCCTGGAAGGCGTTCATGGAGGGCGCGGTCGGTTCCTACTGGGGGGTGTACGACGTCAACCGCAAGCCGAAGTTCGAGTTCACCGGCACCATCGTGCGCGTGCCCGAGTGGCACATCCTCGCGGCGGTGTCGGTGGCGGTGGCGCTGCTCTTGCTGGGGCTGCTCTACCTGAACAGCGACGCGCTGCGTAACCGCGGCCGCAGCTTCCTCGCGCTGGTGGTCTATGCGGCCGCGACGCTCGCGGTGTGGGTCATCTACGACTTCACGCAGCAGTACATGACCGTCTCGAGCGTGATCTCCGGAGCGCTGCTGCTCCTGGGGATGATGGGGGTGCTGCTGGTGCTGCTCGCCGAGGCGCACGAGTGGGCCGAGGCGCACTGGGTCAGCTACCGGCGCCGGCTCGGCTCGCCGATCTACACCCCGAGCGCGACGCCGCCGAAGGTCTCCGTGCACGTGCCGGCCTACAACGAGCCGCCGGCGATGCTCATCGAGACGCTCGATGCGCTCGCGCGCCTGGAGTACCCGGACTTCGAGGTGCTGGTGATCGACAACAACACCAAGGACGAGGCGGTCTGGCGCCCGGTGGAAGCGCACTGCGCGAAACTCGGGCCGCGCTTCCGCTTCTTCCACGTGGCGCCACTCGAGGGCTTCAAGGCCGGAGCCCTGAACTTCGCGCTCGGGCACACCGCGCCCGACGCCGAGATCGTCGCGGTCATCGACAGCGACTACGTGGTGGAGCCGCACTGGCTGCGCGACCTCACGCCCGCCTTCCACGACCGGCGCATCGCCATCGTGCAGGGACCGCAGGACTACCGCGACGCCGGCCAGAGTGCCTTCAAGGCCATGTGCTACGCCGAGTACCGCGGCTTCTTCCACATCGGCATGATCACGCGCAACGAGCGCAATGCCATCATCCAGCACGGCACCATGACCATGGTGCGCCGCACGCAGCTGGACAACTGCCGCTGGGCCGAGTGGTGCATCACCGAGGACGCCGAGCTGGGCCTGCGCATCTTCGAGAGCGGCTTCGACGCGAGCTACGTGCCCGACAGCTACGGCCGCGGCCTGATGCCCGACACCTTCATCGACTTCAAGAAGCAGCGCTTCCGCTGGGCCTACGGGGCCATGCAGATCCTCAAGGCGCACGCGCGCGCGCTGTTCCTCGAGGGCGGCCCGCTGTCCCCGGGGCAGCGCTACCACTTCATCGCCGGCTGGCTGCCGTGGATCGCCGACGGCTGCAACATGCTGTTCAACCTCGCCGCGCTCGGCTGGTCGGCGGCCATGGTATGGGCGCCGCACTCGATCGACCCGCCGCTCGTCATGTACTCGGTGCTGCCGCTGTCGCTCTTTACCTTCAAGCTCGCGAAACTGGTGCACCTGTATCACGTGCGGGTCGGCGCCAACCTGCGCCAGACGATCGCGGCGGCGATCGCCGGGCTGGCATTGACACATACCATCGGCATGGCCGCGATCAAGGGACTGCTGACCAAGAGCGAGCCGTTTTTCCGTACTCCCAAGGGTGGCGATACCGCGGGCCTGTGGCACGCCCTCGCCGCCGCGCGCGAGGAGACGCTCATGATGGCGGGACTTCTGGTATCGGCCTGGGCCGTGGCCCATACGGGCACGAAGGAGAATGCCGGCCCCGACCGCCTGGCGTGGGTGGTCGTGCTCGTTATCCAGTCGGTGCCCTACGCCTCCTCCCTCATCGTCTCCCTCGCCAGCGCCTTCCCGCTACCGGCGCGGCTGCTCGGCACGACCTACCGCCCGAAGAGTTCCCCGGGCCGGCCGGAGGTCACCCCGAGCAAGCCTCCGGAGGCGGACCCGGCCGGCTAGCACCATGCGCCACGGCAGGCTTCGCGCGATCATTTCGATGCTCGCGGCGGTGGCTGCGTTCTCCGGCATGGATGCGCTGCTGAAGTTCTTCTCCGCCACTTACCCGCCGATGGAAGTGGCGGTGCTGCGCGGCGCCGCGGCACTGCCGTTCCTGCTGGTGCCCGTGCTGCTGTTCGGACGCTGGCAGGACCTGAAGCCGCAGCGCTTCGCCATGCACCTGGCGCGCGGCGCACTCGCGGTGCTGGTGCTGGGGACCTTCATCTATGCCGTGCGGGCGCTGTCGCTCGCGAACGCCTACGCAGTGTTCCTGTCCGCCCCGCTCATCATGACCGCGCTGTCGGTGCCGATTCTCAAGGAGCGCACCGACCGGGCTGGCTGGCTCGCCATCAGCCTCGGCCTGCTCGGAGTGGTGATCATGCTGCGTCCGAGCGCCTCGGGGCTCGTCTCCCTCGGCTCACTCGCGGCGCTGATCTCGGCCATCGCCTACGCGGTGAGCGGCATCATGGTGCGGGTCCTCACCCGCACCGACACCACCGCGAGTGTGGTCGTGTGGACCGTCAGCCTGATGACCGTGTTGTCACTGCTCATCGCCGCCCCGCACTGGGTGGCGCTCGAGCCGCGGCACTACCGCTGGCTGATCCTGCTCGGGGGCCTGGCCGCCATCGGCTCGTACCTGCTGACGGCCGCCTTCCGCGCGGCACCGGCCGCGGTAGTGGCGCCGCTGGAGTACACGGCACTGCTGTGGGGCATTACCATCGACCGCCTGGTCTGGCACGTGCTGCCCTCGGCGCGGGTGCTGAGCGGCGGTGTGGTCGTGATTGCGAGCGGCCTGTACCTGATCTGGCGCGAGCGGGCCCACGTCGCCCCCGAACTCGGCGCCAGTCATGGAAGTGCGGAGCAGGGCAGGGCAGAATGTCGCGCCGATCGTTGACAGTGGAAGCTCTCGAGCGCCAACAAGAGGAAGACTTCACCATGAGCAACGCCGAGGTCCGTGGGAAATTTATCTGGCACGAGTTGTTGACGACTGATACGGCCGCCGCCGGCGCCTTTTATACGAAGGTGCTGCCCTGGCGGACCCAGCCCTCCAATATGCCGGGCTACACCATCTTCATGGCCGGCCAGTCACAGATTGCGGGCCTCATGGCGCTGCCCTCGGAAGGTGGCACCGGCACGCCGGCCCACTGGCTGGTCTATATCGGGACGCCGAACGTCGACGCGACCTGCAGCCAGGCGCAGGGGCTCGGTGCCCGGCTGTGCAAGGCAGCCACCGACATTCCGAACGTCGGCCGCTTCGCGGTGCTGGCCGACCCACAGGGCGCGACCTTTGCCGTGTTCACCCCGAGTGGCGGGCCACCACCGACCGGGGGCTCCGCGAACGGCACGTTCACCTGGCACGAGCTGGCGACCACGGACGTGGCGGCGGCGCTGCGCTTCTACGGCACCCTGTTCGGCTGGAGCAAGGGCGTGG
>Ga0068865_100002215_pt1 | contig 11449 bp, 15 predicted proteins | sample KBSMisM12_FD_75293 | JGI IMG/M metagenome (GOLD analysis project Ga0068865, IMG submission 75293) | Miscanthus rhizosphere microbial communities from Kellogg Biological Station, Michigan, USA - KBS Miscanthus M1-2 | ecosystem: Host-associated > Plants > Roots > Rhizosphere > Soil ...
TGGAGGGCGCGGAAGTGCTGTTTGGGGGTCATGACCGGCCTCCGAGGATGTCCCTGGCCGCTTCGTGCTTCATGAATGCCGGCAACGAAAGGCGGGGATCGGCTGGTTTGGTGTAGAGATCGGCATACTTGCTGGTGATTTCGACCAGCAACGGCGAGAACATGCCGCCGAAGCGAATGTGTGGGTAGACCTTCTTGGCGGCGTTCTGTGCCTTGCGAAGCGTGTCAGCCTCGACAACCGCGCCGATGTAGTCGATTTGGTCGGGGAAATCGCCATGGCCATATTCCGAGGTGTTCTCGGAATACTGTTGCCGGAAGATGAGAAGGTACTTGGTCATTTGTCCTGCTCCCGTTTCGATAATGGGAGCCTACTCCACGCCGTGTGGACGTGTCAAGTACCAATCAACGTCGGGTGGACAATTTTGTTCGGCCTTCCGCAGGGCCGCCTCCAGCCGCACCATGGCGGCGGCATAGAGCCCCGCTCTTGCGGCCGCCCGCAGCACCTTCTTATCGGCGGGCTTGGCCGCGCCGAACAGCCGGCCCGTGGCGTACGCCATCGCCAACGCCGCTGCCTCGACCTCGGCATCGGTCACCATGCTGTGAGCTGCTTGCGCCTTTTCAGCCTTTTGCATTGTCATCGCCGCCACGTTAAGATGATCCACATATTGACGAGCGCCACGCCATGTGGCAAGGAGAATATGCAATGGGCAGGAAAATCGACACCGCCGGGCAGGCCATCGACTATCTGGGCGGCACCGCCAAGGTCGCGGCGCTGTTCGGCATCGACCCCCGCATTATCTCGAACTGGAGGTTCCGCGGCCTGCCGCCGGACACCTATGCCGTCATGGCGCCCGCGCTGCAGGCCCGTGGCGTGGTGTTCGGCCCGGAGCTATTCCGGCAGCGGATGCAGAAGATCGTACCCCCGCCCTACGGCGACCGCCGCAAGCGGCAACCCAAGGCACCCTCCCCCACCCCATAGGAGCAACCATGACCGAGCGTTTGGCCGATGTCGTGCTTGGGCTGCAGCGCATGGCGGAAAACGCCAAGCTGCGCGGCGACGACCTGCGCTACATCCAGCAGCAGGAAACCTGGGAGCATGTGCGTTGGCTCGACGAGCTGCTGGGCATGGTCGATAAAGTTCGTTCTGCCCTATTAGACGAACGCAAGCGGTTCCAGCCGCCGGCCGAGCGCCGCGATCAGATCCCGCAGGATGGCGGCGTCATGCCTCGTATTGTGAAGCAGGGGCCGAAGGAAGCCGCTGGGTGACCCATGAGTGGCAGCGATATCCCCTTGGCGCGGGCCAACCTGGAACGGGCGCTCGAAATTCCCCGAGTGCCCAAGCTGGCGCGAGCGTATATCCGCAGCGCCCTCGCCCTCATGACCCGTAGGAGCGCGGATTTCCGGGTGGAGCATGACGTGCCGCCGATGACCTGGGCCAAGCGCGAGCAGGCCCGCCGGCTACGCAGCAAGGGCTGGTCGATGCGCCGGATTGCCGAGCATCTACGGACCAACAGCGGGAGGGTCAGCGAAGCATGCAACGGGAAATGACCGACCTCGTGGAGCGATTGCGTGATGAACTGACCATCAACGATGGCATCCGTTATTACAACGCCGACATAATCCGGGAAGCCGCCGACGAGATCAAGCGGTTGCAGGCGGCGCTAAAGCTCGCAGGTGTGGCCTTGAACACCGCCGAATGCGTCATTGACGCTGACGGTGAGGTGGAGGCGTTTCATCAGGTGCAAACTGCCCATAAGGCAGTGAAGGCCGTACTGGAGGGCAAGCCATGACCAAAGCACAGCAACAGCATGTTCCGGTCCATTGGTACGAGGCGGCTATGCAGTCGATAGTCGAAAAGGATGCCGAAATCGAGCGATTGCAGGCAGTGATTGACAGTCACCATGAATTTTTCGAGGGCGCCAAAGCCAACCTCAACGACGCCCGCAACCTGATCGCCACGCTGCGGGCCGAACTGCGCGAGGCCGGGCTGCTGCGCTAGGACTTGTGTGCTCGATGTGAGCACAACCACAACCCATAGCCTTATCCACCATATCCACGCCGTGTACCAATTGCCGCTTGCCAGCGCCGGCAAATCAGTTCAGCTTGCCTGATGCCGGGGCAGCAGGGGGCGGGTTTCCGTCACCCGGCCGCCAGCCCCTCCGTATTCCCACCGTCTACGGGCCCCGGCAGCATCCCTTGGGCACAGGGCGGACCAGCATGAACATCCTCGATGAATTAGTAGCGAAGGGCGTTACCGGCGACGTGATCGTGGCGGTGGCCAAACTGATAGCGGACGCCGAAGTTACGGAGCGAGTGCGGGTAGGTGCGAGAGAGAGAATGCGCCGTGTTCGCGAACGTTCGCGAACGTTACGTAACGGTTCTGAACAGAAGTCGACCAATATAGAAGAAAGAAAGAAAGATAAGGAAGTAAGTGTTGCGCGCTCCGCGCGCAGACCCAAGACACCCCTCCCCGACAATTGGCATCCCGAACTTGGCGGTGACGTCGAGTTCCAAAAATTCTGCGACCACGCTCGCGCCAATGATCGGCGCTGCGTCGATTGGGAAGCCGCGCTTCGCAACTGGAACCGCAATGCACCCAAATTCAATGGAGGAAATGGAAATGGCCGCGGACGACGATCAGGATCGGTACTGGATGCCTTCGACCGGATCGGGGAAAGGCTCAAAGCCGCCGGGGCTTCCGACGACTACGTTCCCGGCTCGTCGGGACCACGACCGCTCGAATTGGATACGCCGTTGCGCCCAGCTAATCTTAGGCTCGTACCGCCGCGATGATTTCGCAGACCCGGAAAGCTACGCCCTGCAGCTAGGCACGGTGCTGGAACGCTACCCCGACAAGGTCATCGATGCTGTCACATCGCCGGTGACCGGAATTCAGCGGACCTGCAAATTTCCACCGTCAATTGCCGAGTTCGTGGAATTCATCGAGGAACATATTCGGCGGGCCGGTTTCGCTGCCAATTACGACGTGCAATCGCGGCGGCAACTGGATGAGCGCGACGAATTCGAGCGCCAGGCCAAAACTGAAAGCGCCGAGCACCGCAAGGCTGTGGTCGATCGCGGCAAGGCCGAATTGCGGGCCAGGGGATTTATTTTCGAGGGTGACACCAAGCCGGCGCAGCAGGCCTGGAAACAATTCACGGCCGACGAACTGCTGGCCAAATACGGCAAGCACCCATGAGCTACGGCTCAATCCCCCACCGCGAACGCAGAAACATTAGGGTTTTCTTCACCGATAACACCGCCGCACGGTTAAATGTTATAATGTTACAAATAGATGCCATGAGGGCGGAAAATGGCCAGCAAACGCAGGCGAAAGGGGCGGCCTCGCAAGCTGGGAACCCGCTACAAATCGGGCAATCTGAGGCCAAACCATGAACCGGCAATTTCCCCCGAGCAGGTCGCGGCCACGCAGCCCCACCGCAAGGGCCTTGGAGATCGTGCGGCTGACCAAAAGGCCGAGAGCGAACTCGGTCGGCTGGCGCTTCGTGGTCAAATCACAGGGCTTCAATATCTTGCCGGACAGCGCTACGCCGCGCAGTGGTTTGCCTACCTCGTCACCCTGGAAGGCCCCAGGAGCCCGCAGCGAGGCCATGGGCGCGGAAATCCCTGCGGCGGGTGTCCCACAGCCAGCGACCAGCGAGATTGCGCCTGTGACCTCGCCAGACGCTTGTGGGCGCGTTCCGTTTCCGCCCTTACCCCAACAGAAATATTGATGACGGCGCGGGTGTGCGTCTGGGATGTGGCGTGCCCCGAGGGAATGCTGACCGTTCTGCGTAGTGGATTGGACGCGCTGACGGTCAGGCTTGGCTTGACAACGCGGAACAAATCACGGCCTTTGGAAAACCTCAATCCCAATCATGTCCGAAACGTCTAGCCCGCGGTGTTTCTTCTAGCCGCCGCGGTTTAGCGCCGCCGCCCCTCGCCCTGTCCTGAGAGCAGGGCGGCGGTTGCTACTAATGGAGGCGACCCATGGCGAAAGACAAAGGCCCCGAGATTGTTGATATTGACCTGACAACCAAGTTGCTGACCATTGCGCACCACTCGGCGAACGATGCCGGTCTGCGCGCGGTGCATGGTGCGGCGCGGCATCAACTGGGCGAGATCAACGCCGCGATCCAGGAGCAGATCGACAAGGTCAACAAGGCGCAGGCGGACAAGATCGCGGCCGACGAGGCCAAGGCCGCCGAGGACGCCAAGGCGGCCCAACGCAAGGCCGAGGATGACGCTGCGGCTGCGGCCAAGAAGGCCGACGCAGCCGCGCACAAGAACGAGGCCCGGCATCACGCATAAGGCTACCGCCCTCGAACCCTTGTCCTCCTCGGGAACGGGCGGCTGCACGTCGGCCCGCGGGCTTTGGACCTCCACGCGGGCCGGCTGTGCAATTCGGAAGGGCGCTGATGTGCCGTTAGGTAGGTCGGTATCCGCGAACCGGTTTCGCTTCGTTGTCCGGGCTATCCAGGTGCGTCGATGACGTGTCGGCACACCAGCACCCGATGATAACATCAGGTGTTCAATTTTGAACAGACAAGGGAGATCCGCTGCGCGATAGTGGACCGGATCGCACGGTCCTGCCGGAAACCCCCCGGCTGGAAGTGCCGATCAAGCCATCGGTTCGATGCGGGCGGACAGGCCAGCACGACGGCAACGCGACCGGCACCCTGTCGTCAGTGATGTCGCAAGGGGCAATCAAGCAACATCGGTTGCCAACGCAACCGATGTTGCTCCGGTTCCATACTACTGTCAACACATTATGTGGATGTTATGTCGGGTTGCCGACGTACCGGGTTGTGGATAGCATGGGGGAATGCGTTCCCCCCTTGCTTATTATATCTGTCTGGATGAAGAGTTCGACGGTTACGACGCCGAGGCTGACTATGAATTCTGTCAGGCGATTGTCGCCGGCCGGATGGGGCTGCACCCCGACGCGTGGAGCAGCCACGATCCGTTGACGACGTTGCCGCCGCACTTTCCTCGGAAGCTGCCACCGCTGCCGGATCGGTGGTGGGAACCGCCGCCACAATGGGAAGGGCCGCCGGTGGTCATCCCCGTGTTGCTCGGGCCGGAACCGCCTGGAACATGGACCTCGCCTTATCCCTCTTGACGTTGATCCACGCCGCGTGGTATAGCTCCCGATGGACAGGGAGTTATAGTCGTGAAAATCCTCGGCACCGCCATTCTCACGCTGGCGACGCTCGGCGTCATCAGCGCCGCACTCGGGCAGAGTAGGCCGCTGGCCTTTCCGGGAACGCCGCAGCCAACCGCCGTCAAGCCGGCGCCGATCGCGCGGCCACCTGACACCGTCATCATCAGGCACGGCCAGGGCGGCAAGCTGGCCGATCACCGGCAACGGTTCGCCGACTACCAGACGACCAAAGCCAAGGTGGAGCTACGCGGCCCTTGCTATTCGGCCTGCACGCTGATCACCGCTTATGTCGCCAAGGCTGACCTGTGCATCGCAGAGGGCGCATTCTTCGCCTTTCATGCCGTGCGCTCGATGGAACGCAAGGAACTCATGCCGGTCCAAACCGAGCAGATGTATTCGCAGCAGCCGGAGCAAATCCGCAGTTGGATCGACCGCATGGGCGGGCATGAAAACCTGCCGCTCGACGGCTATTGGACAATGTATGACCGCGACCTGTGGTCGATGGGCTACCCGAAATGCTTGTGAGGTGATGCGATGCCCTACGATCCGCGGATGCTGCAGATGACCCAGATGGGCGTCGGCATGTTGGGCCCGCAGCAGGGTAGTTCGTTCGCCAATGCGCCGCAGCAGCCGAAGCAATGGTGGGACCAGCCGGCGCCGCGCCGGTATGGTCAGCCAGATGATCCATCCAACCCGGATGATCCCCGCGCGCCCAAGAAGCCACAGCCAAGCTTGCTGCAGATGCTGATGCTGGGCGGCAAGCCGACCTACAGCGGCACCCCGACCGGCGGCGCTAACCCATGGGGTATGCTCGGTAGTATGGGTATGCCCGGTGGGGCCGGCTGGGGTGGAGGCAAATCATGAGCATGATGAACGAAGGTTTCCCGCCTTCTGACGATGAAGAGGCCGAAGGGCCGCAGCCGCCGCAGGAGGAAGTTGCGGAACCTGCCGAACCTGCCGAACCTGCCGAACCTGCCAAGCCCGCCAAGCAAACACAGCAGGCGGCCAACTACCGCGAGGGCAACCCGCAGCGCAGTTGCGGCCTGTGCGGTTATTTCGACAGCAAGGGCAAAAGCTGCGATGTGGTCGACGGCGAGATTTCGCCGTTCGGGTTTTCGGATCTCTATCAGCGCCAGGACAATCCGTTTCGCGAGGGCGAGAAGGACAGCTTCAAGGGCGGCAAGAAGGTTACGGTGATCGCGCCCGCTGGGCCGCCTCCCGGGCTGATGCAGATCGGCCGGCAATCGTATGGTGGTGCGTGAAAGCACTTGTGCTTGGGTTCGTGTTGCTCGCGGCCACGGCGGCGCAGGCCGAGGATCGTAAATGTGTCCGCGCGAACGAACGCTTATGCGATACGAAAAATTACGTCACTAACCCGAATGAATATGGTTGGGGTGCCACGGCCGACAGGGACTGTACGCCAAGGCGCGTCAAGGGCTTCGGGTGGAAGCAGAAGAAATACGTATTTTGCGAATGCCTCCCTGACTGCAGGGCAGAAAGTGAATGAATTCGAGCGTTGCTGGCCGTGGCTCGAAGCAAGCCTGAACGAATTCGGCGCCACCCACACCAAGGATCAAGTCAGGGACGCGATCCGCCACGGCGCGGTGCTGTGGCCGGGCGAGAACGCCGTGATCCTGACAACGATGGTGACCTATCCGATCGGGGTGCGCTGCTGCTCGGTCTGGCTGCAGGGCGGCGACCTCGAGGAACTCAAGACCATATACCCCACGATTGAGAAATACGCTCGAGCGCAGGGCTGCGACTGGCTGATCGGTTGGGGCCGTGACGGCTGGGTCAAGGCCATGCCCGGCTGGCAGAGTTGCGGCACGCGGCGGAGGAAAATCCTGACATGATTTTCAAGCCGTGGGATTGCGCGCAGCCGGATGAATGGTTGCCGCAAAGCCTGCGGCTATGCTGGGGCGACGGCGGCGACGGCGGCGGTGGCTTCGGCGGCGACGGTGGTGGTGGTGGTGGCTGGGGCGGCGACGGCGGCTGGGGGGGCGACGGCGGCTTTGGCGGCGGTTTCGGTGGCGCTACCACCGGCGGCGGCGACTGGGGCAGTTCCGGTGCAGCCGATTTGTCGGGCTTCAATGCCACCGATGCAGCCGGGTATGCCGCGGCGCTCGATGCCTCGCCGGGCGGCTTCTATGACACCGGTGGGGCAGGGATTGCTCAGGGTGCCCTCGGCGCGGAGTTCGGCGGTACTTTTGGTAGCGATTTTGGCGGGTCGGGCCAGCCAGGAACAAGTGCTTTCGGGGCCGAATTGGATGCCGGCGGCGGCGGCACGAGCGGCCTTGGCAATGCCCTAGCTTCCTGGGGCCAGAGCACGCTGGCCGGGGGGCCAGGCGCTGGCACTGGTGCTGCCTACGCTCTAAGTGGCGGCATGGTTGGCGACTTCGGCGGCTTCGGCGGTGGTTACGGCGGTGGTTACGGCGGTGGGGGTGGTTCATACGGCGGTGGCGGTTACAGCGGTTATGGCGGCGGCGGTAGCTTCACCGGCGGCGGTTATACCGGCGGCCATTCTTCAGGCAGTCAGGCCGCGGCGGGTGCGGCAGCAGGGTCCGGCCATTCCATGGGCGGCCAGGCGGCGGCGGCGGCTGCCGGAAAGGGGTCGGAAGCGGCGCCCGATGCTGGCCCCGATGCTGGCCCGGATGCTGGCCCGGATGCTGACCCCGAGCCCGCGGCCAGCACGACTTCCACGATCGCGGGCGGTAGGGAAACGAATTTCGGTGAGCCGGCAGCAGCACCCCAGGCTGAACCTGAGGCCGCGCCGGAGGTGTCGTCAACCATCGCCGGTGGCCGGGAAACGGACTTCGATTACGGCTCACAGGCTGCGCCGGAAACAGAGCAGGCGCAGCCTTCGGCCTTCGGGCCGCAAAGTGTTATTCCTGGCGGCCGGGAAACAGACTTTGATTATAGTCAAAGCCAATCTCAACAGGCGCTACAGGCGCTCAGCAATCTGACGCAGTCGGCGCTGGCCGCGCAGCCAGACACCTTTGACAGCCGCTTCGGCTTTGACGTTTCCGATCCCGGCCAGCAACACACCGCGCCGGATTTCAATCAAGCATTCCAATCCTTCTCCGCGCAGCCTGGCTGGGATCCGGGAGAGCAGACGGCAGGGGTGACAGGGCTTGCCGAGCCGACCGATTGGGCGGGAAATCCATACGCTCCAAGCACTGACGTTTCTATTGGTCGGGATTTTGATCAGGTGTTCGCCGATGTGGCAGCGCGGGCCGCAGAACCCGCCCCTGATTATCAGGGCGCTCCCTATGCCGATATGGGCCCACCGGCTGCTGGACCTAACTTCAATCAGGCGTTCGAAGCCCTCGTTGCCTCGGGCTGGAACCCAGCAGAACAGTTGGCAGGGCGAACCGGCCTGGCCGAGCCGACCGATTGGGCCGCAAATCCGTACCAGCCGAGCACGGATGTTTCAGTCGGCCGCGATTTCGACCAGGCATTCCAGTCTTTCGATATGCCGACCGGCATGGATAAGGCGGCCGATCAGAGATCGGAAACAGAGCCATCGCTTACATTTAACGAAATGTGGGGCGCTACACCCTACAGCACGCTGCCAAGCGACCAGCTATCGCGCAGTGCACAAGAAACGCTTGAGCATGATTTCGGCAATTTTCCCAACCCGGGTTTTGTGCATGGGCCGCCAGAGCAGACTTTAGAAGGCCGCATAGCCGACGTTATGAACGCGATTATTGACCCCGTGGCCAATGTTACAATGAGCCCGTTTACTCGGGGACTTGATTACCTTATGGGCGTTCCTGATCCGATGGCTGGGATGCAAAATCCTGCTACGGCATGGGCGAATTTCGCACAGAATGCCATGCTTGGCGGCCCTAATATTCAATCACTTGGCCCGGAGGCTTTTAATACCTTTGAGGCCGGCCAGCAGGGCAAAGCCGGAGCAAACCCCGATATCACCGATTGGGCTTCTGTATTCGAGGGTGCGCCAACAGAGGAGCCAGCGCCTGCCATTGAGGCATTCATTCCGGGCGGTAGGGAAACCAACTTCGATCCGACTGCACCGACCACGACCCCGATCGATGTTGATGTAATCCCATCCACCGATCCTAGTGTTCCCGCCGATCCGCGGGGCGCGCCGACCCCCGCCCCGCCGGCCACCTTACCGCCCGCTGTGGACCAGCCGCAGGAGGTGCCGCCGTCACAGCAAACGCCGCAGGTACCGCCGCAAGAAGTCCCACCACAGCAGCCGCAAGAAGTCCCACCACAGGCGCCGCCGTCACAGCAAACGCCGCAGACACCGCCGCAGGAGGCTCGGCCGGCGTCACCGCCTAGTCTGATTGAACAGTTGCAGACGCCGACTGCGCCGACTGCGCCGGGTGCACCACTGTCCTTTCCTGGAACGCCGCAGACGGCACTGCCACCCGGTGCACCGACACCGGAAGGCCGGCCGGCCGAAACACCGTCAGAGCCTGGACGCCCGGGCGAACACGACGACGTACCGGAGCCCCCGGACACCAGCCAGCCGCCGCAAGACCCCAACGCGCCCCGCCCGCCGGGCAACATCCCCGGTCAACTAATCGGTTCACGCGGTACGTATGAGAACGAGCGGGCCGACAATCCGCGGACCAATCGGAATTATCTCGACAGTGGGCGCCTCGATAATCCGCAGGGGGAACCCGGCATTGATTTCCGCTCTGCTCGGCAAGCCGGCGTTGAGCCGCTTTTCCGTATTGGGGACATTGATGTCGGCAACGTGAGTGCTCGGCTGGTTGAAAATGTTAACCGCGCATTAAGGGCTATGGAACAGAGGACGGGTATCCCCGCCAACAGCCTGGTGGCCACCAGCGGACAGCGTTTCGCAACCCGCGGGGGGGCTATAATTCACGGGGCGGACCCGCGCACGTCACAGGAAAGCGTACGTAGTCGCGGAAACGCAAGCGGGGGTGGTGGTTTTCCTGCTGCCCCGCCTGGCCGCTCTAATCACGGTGCTGGCCGCGCCCTCGATTTTGCTGATAGTCGCGCACGGGCTTGGCTACGTGCCAACGCTAGGGAGTTTGACCTCGAAACCCTCGGCGGCAACTTCGACATGCCTCATATCCAATTGCGGGGCGGCGCAGGCGCCAACATGGGCGCGCGACCGAGCGCGCAGGAGCAGGCGGAACAAAGGGCCATTAACGAACAAAACCGGCAGGCGGCGGTCGATCGCGGCTTGCTAGGTGGGCGAGGAAATCAGCAGGCTGGCGTGCCAATGCCGCGGGGCCGACCGTCCGATGCGCCGCAGCCAGAGGTCGCGCAATCGCGCCCGCCGGCCGACATTCCGTCCACGCCACCGGCAGCGAACCTGCCGCCCGCCGACCGGCCGCCGGCGGATATTCCGGCCCCGGCCCTGACGGCGCCCCGCGCCGGGCGCGCAGACCCCGTGATGCAGGCACGCCAAGCGCAAGACATCCTCAAGGACGCCACGAAAAACTTGAATAAAAACTCGGGTGAGGCGGAATTTGCGGCGGCCAGTGTGGTTGGCGCCAAGGCACTAGCAGCGGCGGGCATCCCGCTCGCCATGGCGCGCAGCCTGATGTCCAAAGGTGCCTATGAGGGCGCAGCAAAGAACGGTTATGATGTTAACTCCTTTCCGATGGGGGGAGTGTACAAGAGCAAGATTGACGCCGGCATTGAGGCCGCCCTGCAGGGTTACCAGCCGGCCCAGCCCGGCGCGGTGCAAGGACCACCAGCGCCATCGCCCAGCATACCCGGCAGGCAGGGCGCAGCACCATTCGGACAACAATTCGCGGGCGGCGGATTGCTCCATTTAGTGGCCGGCGGACGTGATGTTGGGGCGCCGCCTGCTATTCAGGGTTTTCCGGGGCGGGATTACAAGGAAGGGGAGATCATTGGTAATCCCAATCTTATGATTGAGGATTGGGGTTTTGGTGCTCCACCTCCCGCGCCTCCGCCCGCATTACAGGATCCTAATAACCCCGATCGGCCTTTTATGATTACCCCGCCTTTTGCTCCCGACATGCCAGGAGGGCCATACGGCGATCGCTTTCTGGCCAAGGGCGGCCACGTAGACAAGGGCGAGCGGGTGGTGGTGGGCGAGGAAGGGCCGGAAACCTTCGTGCCGGATACTGCGGGCACGGTGGTGCCCCACATGCCGCAGCCGGGCGGGAAGAACCTCGATCGCTGGCCCAAAGGGCCAGCCGTGGATTGGCCCGGCCAATATGGCGGCGTCGAACGCGAAATCTGGCGGCAGACGCGTGCGGCCCAAGATCCCGTGCCGAGCCTGATAGATCTGGTTGACAGCGGGCGATTG
>Ga0068865_100002217_pt1 | contig 11440 bp, 9 predicted proteins | sample KBSMisM12_FD_75293 | JGI IMG/M metagenome (GOLD analysis project Ga0068865, IMG submission 75293) | Miscanthus rhizosphere microbial communities from Kellogg Biological Station, Michigan, USA - KBS Miscanthus M1-2 | ecosystem: Host-associated > Plants > Roots > Rhizosphere > Soil ...
ATGGCCCGCCTCAATTTCCTGCGTCGCAATGACAACTGGGTGAAGTTGTTCGACCGGTTCGTCGATGATCGCGATCGCAACGGCGTCTGGCACCCGCACAAAGGGATGGATCGTCCGACGACGACGGATTCCTGGGCGTGGTCGACCTTCCCGCTCGACGATGGATCAGGCCAGGAGTCGAAATGGACCGATGTCACCTTTCGGATTGGCCTGATCGGTAAACTGCTCGGCAGGGAAATTGAATTGATCTGATCCAATGAGCAGACCAGGCCGCCGCGGATTGCTGCCTCCCGGCGAGATGTTTCCGGCCAACGAGCCGGCCTACCGTGTCAGTTTCCCTCGCCTAGGCTCCGGAATCAGAATTCGCGCGATAGAGCGTGGCGATCCGGCTTCGCCTCCCGTGCTTCACGTCCATGGGTGGGGGTGCACGGCCTACACTTTCCGTTACGCAATGCCGGCCGTTGCCGGCGCCGGTTTTCGGGCGATGGCGGTCGATCTCAAAGGACACGGTCTCTCGGATAAGCCCCAGGATTCGGCTGGCTACACCATCGACGGAATGGTCGAGCATCTGCGGGAAATTCTGGATGCACTCGGCCTCGACCAGCCCGTTCTCGTTGGCCATTCACTAGGCGGAACGCTCGTCTACCACTTTGCCAGCAGGTATCCGGGGCGGGTGGCATCGCTTGGACTCATCTCGCCGGCCGGCCTCACCGGAGTTCCGCGAATGCGGCTCTATCATTTGCTCACACCGCGGTTTCTAACGCCCGTTATCCGGAGGGTCCGATCGCGAACGATTGTAAGGGCGGCGTTGAAGCGAGTGTACGGAAAGCGTGGACACTTCACTGAACGCGACGTTGAAGAGTACGTCGCGCCGGTGCAGTTCCCTGACTACGGCTCTGCGATCCGGGAGCTGTTGCACTCGTATGACTGGAAAGCTGCGAAACATCGGCAGCTGCGCGTTCTGGATCTCCCTGCCGCCGGAATCTGGGGAAGTCGCGATCACATGATGCCGTCCAACGGGATGGAGATCTATCGCGGGCTGCTGCCTCAGATTGTCCTGACCAGAGTTGAGGACGCTGGTCACGTCGTCGCCGAGGAAACTCCGGAGGAAGTCAATGAGGCGCTCCTCGCTCTGCTCAGGACAACGACGATGGAGAGTTCAGCGCGGTGATTGCAGGAGGCTTGGTCGTGGGCTGGGTATATTGAGTTAGACAGATTGAAGAATCGGTGAAGGGGAGCTGGGGTTTCTTTTGAGCGAAGACCAATCGGAGGCGCGTGTCGCCTTCGCGGATCTCGACCTTGCGTCAGAAGTGCTCGATGCGGTGCGCGATGCCGGTTATACATATCCAACGCCAATACAACAGCAGGCGATACCGCTTGCTCTGAGTGGCCGTGATCTGATCGGGCTGGCCCAAACCGGAACGGGTAAAACCGCCGGTTTTACGCTGCCGATCATTCACAATCTGATTAAAACGCCGCTCGTCGATCCGTCTGGAAACCCGGTGCACAGGGTTCGAGTGCTGATCCTCACGCCCACACGCGAGCTCGCTGCCCAGGTCGAGGCAAGCTTCCGGAAATACGGCATCCATACCTCGTTGAGGGTGGTTCCGGTATACGGAGGAGTGGGGGTCGAGCCGCAATCGAAGGCGCTGAGACAGGGCGTGGACGTAATCGTCGCCACACCTGGACGACTGCTCGATCACATCGAGCGAGAGAACGTGTCGTTCGACGACCTCGAGGTGCTTGTGCTCGACGAAGCCGACAGAATGCTGGACATGGGATTTGCGCCGCAGCTCAATCGCATCGTCGACGAGATCCCGCGATATCGTCAGACTCTGCTGTTCAGTGCCACCATGCCGCCTGAAGTGGAAGCGCTGGCAAGAAAGTATTTGCGCAAGCCGGTTGTGGTTCAGGTCGGCCGTCGCTCCGAAGCGGCAAGCACGGTAACGCACGCTGTCTATCCCGTGCCACGCGACAAGAAGAACACCCTGCTCGCACAACTGTTGAGAAAAGCAGCGATGGATTCGGTGTTGGTGTTCACGCGCACCAAGCACGGTGCCGACCGGGTGGTTCGCCATCTCGAGGATGAGGGAATCGCCGCGACTGCCATGCACGCCGACAAGTCGCAGGTCGAGCGCACACGAGCGCTCGACGACTTCAAGGCGGGAAAGATCCGTGTCCTCGTTGCCACCGACATCGCGCAGCGAGGACTCGACGTATCGGGCATCACCCACGTCATCAACTATGATGTCCCGCAACAGCCGGAGGATTATGTCCATCGCATCGGACGCACCGGTCGCGCGGCCGCGACCGGTGATGCTTATACGTTCATGTCCCCCGACGAGATCTCAATGGTGCGGGCAATCGAGCGCATGATCGGACAGCAGATTCCGCGCATCTCGGTACCGGGATACGATTTCGGAACCACCGCTGAAGTGACCGTGCCGGTGTCGGTTGGCGAACCACCGGCGGATGTAGTCGTAGAACCCGTCAGTGACGCAGGCGCCCCAGCCGAGAAACAAAAACGGTATCGACGGCCGAGTTCCGCCGCACGACGACGCTGAGATTCGCCGCACCGTAGCCGAGCCCGGTGGCGGAATAGGACATTCGCTCGCGTGTGGGGTAGAGCTGAACACCATGTTCAGCGCCGACATTCTGTTTTCGCAGGGTATCACTGCCGACACTGACATAGATCGCGTCGGCTGCGCTGTCGATCTCCACTGTCGGCTGGCTCATGCGAGCGATGGCGATGTGTCGCGCACTGCTGAAGGCCGACTCGATGTCAACCACGGCGCCGCGTACCTGGACTCTATCGATCAGCCTTGCTCCCGCCGGCATGACTACGGCTGTCAGCGCACCGATTATGCAAATGACAATCATCATCTCGAGCAGACTAAACGCGCGTCGCCGCGGCATATCCCTTCCGTCGAATTACACAGTGCGATAGGCTACGACAGACGCGTAAGATGATAGTTACCCAAAATCTCACGGTGTACTCATACCGTCGCTGCGCAAAATGAAAGGACAACTGGTTGACGCGATTGCCGCGATTGCCGCTGCCGCGCTGGTTGCGTGCGCTCCCGCGGCAACTCCTCCGGCCCCCGAGGTGCCGACCCCAACTCCTCCGGTCGTGCTGCCTCCTTTCCGGATGGACTCTTCACTAACGGTCGATAAGGTCCCGGCCTTTCAGACGCTGCCGCTTATAGTCTGGGGACCGGCGCCGGATGGAGTTCCGCACAACGAGAGGGTCCGAGCCTACGACCTTCAGCATCAGGTCACCACTGTGCGCTTTGACTGGCCGCGGCAGGCAGTAGTTGGCACGACGACGCTCACAATTGCCGGGCTCGAAGGTGCGCGACCGCTCAGCGATCTCGCCATCGATGCGGGCGACATGACCTTCAAGCGTGTGGCGTCCGGGTCACGAGAGCTCAAATACGAATACGACAATCGGACTTTGACGGTCCATCTCGCGTCGCCACTGCGCGCTGGACAGAAAACGACAGTCACGATCGAGTACGACGGCGCCAACCGTACAAAAGGCGCCTACTTCAGACCGGCTAAACACATCGTCTGGACTCAGGGCGAAACCGAGGACAATCACTACTGGGTTCCCACCTACGACTTTCCCAACGACAAGACAACCTGGGAGTTTTTTATCTGGACGGCGAATGGAGAACGCGCGCTGTCCAACGGTCGTCTCGCGGGATCGCGAACTGTGGGTGATAGCATCGAGTGGCACTGGGTGCTGGACAAGCCGGCGTCGACCTACTTGATGACAACCGTCATCGGGAATTACACGGTTCTCCAGGACAAGCCATGGCGCAACGTGCCGATCGGTTACTGGACCTATCCCGATTCTGTCGACGCCGCGTGGCGCGGATTTGCCAAGACTCCGCAGGCCGTCGATTTCTTCTCCCGAAAGACGGGCGTCCCGTATCCGTGGTCGAAGTACGATCAGATCGTGATTCCGGAATTTCAGTACGGAGGAATGGAGAACGTCACCGCCACTTCTCAGAATGACGCCGAGATTCTCCATCCCGCCTGGTCGGAGCCGCAGGGAAACTCCGTCGGCTTGATGGCGCACGAGCTGGGACATCAATGGTATGGAGATCTGCTCACAACCCGCGATTGGGCCGATGTGTGGCTCAACGAGGGTTTCGCCACATTCATGGAGCAGGTTTTTCGCGAGCAGAATCTGGGTATAGACGAAGGAGCGTTGGACCGGCTAGGCGCGCAGGAGCAGACGATCGGAGCTGATCGCCGTGCCCGCCGGCCACTCGTCTGGAATCGCTGGGTGAACGATCCCATTGAGGTTTTCTTCAGCGGACACATTTACCCGAAAGGCGCAACGATTCTCCAGATGCTTCGTCATCAGCTGGGTGATTCGCTGTTCTGGAAGGCAATGAACCACTACACGGTTGCTCACGCCCACGGGAATGTCGTCACTGACGACCTGCGTAAGGCGTTCGAGGAGACTACCGGTAAGGACTACAAACCCTTCTTCGATCAGTGGGTATACGGCGCTGGTTTCCCCGTTTTCCAGGTTTCCTCGATGTATGACCGCGCCGCCAAACGATTAATGATCTCAGCGCGAGAAGTGCAGCCACGAGACAGCCTGACCGGCTTCTTCGATGTCGACGTCGACGTAGAAGCACGTACCGACAGCGGGGCGGTGAGATTCTCTGTCCCGGTGCGTAATGGAGTCGGCGAGGGCGGCATCAACCTCAAGGCGCCACCGCGCTCGATCCGCTGGGACAAGGGAAACTGGATTCTCGACATCACCGATTTCCCACGCAGCACGGGAATGCTGCGCTACCAGCTTGTTAATGACGATGATGTTCTCGGACGAGTCGAAGCGGTCGATGTGCTTGGCCAGCGACCCGCTGATCGCCTGGCGCTGACCGCCCTCATTGGTGCCAGCCGCAACGATCGCTCCTGGGGCGTGCGCTCGCGTGCTGCCGCCACCCTAGGGCGGTGGGGAAGCGATGCCCAACGGGCAGCCAGTCCCCAAATCCGCGAGGTTGTGAATGCGCTGCTCGTCTCTACTCGCGATCCCGATTCTCGAGTGAGAGAAGAGGCGGCCAACGCGCTCGGTGGAATTCCGCTTACAGGGACTGCCGCAAGAGATGTAGCAATCCGGTTGCGCGAGATCGCGCGCGCGGATGCAAACCTCATCGTGCGCGGCGCGGCTCTGGCGGGTGACATCAGGTTGGAGAAGAACGCCGCCATTCCACTTGCGAAGCAGTTGATGGGCGATAATGTCTGGCAGGATGTGATTCGCACACCAGCCATCGCCGCGCTCAAGGAAGTCGCAACACCCGAAGCACTGGCGCTGGCGCAGCAATACGCTCCCGCGCAATAAACCACCGTGCACAACCAATGAAGATCTCGATCGAATACTGCGTCGTTTGACACTACGAGCCGCGAGCTGCCAGTCTGGCGGCTGAGATCAGGCAGCGTTACCCCGAGGCGGAGGTCAAGATGATCCCGTCACGCGGTGGACGTTTCGAGGTCGTCGCCGATGGCGAGCCGATCTTCGAGAAGTCGAAGCTCGGACGACACGTCAAACCCGGCGAAATCCTATCACTACTGGAAAAGAAATCCTGAACACATGAGAATCGCGTTGTCCACCGGAGGAGGTGACGCGCCGGGGCTCAACGCGGTGATACGTGCCGCGGTGCTCTCGGCGGTGAACCGTGGCTGGGAAGTCATCGGCGTCAAGAAAGGGTACGCCGGACTCCTCGGTGAAGAGGAATGCATTCCGATGACAGCCGGCACGGTGCGCGGCATCGCCCACCTTGGCGGGACCATCCTGCGCACCACCAATCGCGGGAATCCGTTCAGCTACCCCGTCTATCTGCCTGACGGCAGTTGCGTCGAGAAAGATCGCTCCGGTGAGCTGATTGATAACGCCCGCAAGCTAGGCATCGATGCCCTGATCTCTATCGGTGGCGACGGCTCGATGAAAATCGCGCACGAGCTGTGCGATCGCGGGATGAGAATCGTCTGCGTGCCGAAGACCATCGATAACGACGTCAGCGGAACTATCACCACGTTCGGGTTCGACACGGCAGTCAACACTGCGCTCGAGGCGATCGACAAGCTGCACACCACCGCCGAGAGTCACGATCGGGTGATCGTGCTGGAAGTAATGGGACGGCATGCCGGGTTCATCGCGCTACACGCGGGTCTCGCCGGCACCGCCGACGTGATTCTGATTCCCGAAATCCCGTACGACATCGAGAAAGTCTGCGAGAAAATCCAGGCGCGCAGTCGATCCGGCAGACACTTCTCGATCGTGGTCATCGCCGAAGGCGCCTATCCGCGCGGCGAAACCGTACACGTCATGGGCAAGTCAATGCCAGGGCAGGCGGTCAGGGTAGGAGGCGTGGCGGAACGTCTGGCCGAGCAGATTCAGGAGCGCACCAAGAAGGAAACGCGCTCGCTGATCCTTGGACATCTCCAGCGAGGCGGCCAGCCAACCGGGTACGACCGGCTGTTGGCGGTAAGATTTGGGGGCGCGGCAGTCCGTGCTGTTGCCGAAGAGAAGTGGGATCACATGATCGCCCTCCAATCGCCGCACATTGTCGCGGTGCCACTGGCCGATATCCTCAAAACGCAGAAGCGCGTGGAGCTCGACCACGACACGATGTTGACGGCGCGGGCGACCGGCATTTCATTCGGGGACTAGGGATGAGCTGCCCCGCCGCAAAAGGCCGTTTCCGTCCGGACACTGATGAGCTTCGGGGTGTATCAAACACTCGTCCTATCCGGAGGACATTCCGGGATTTGGCCAACCGAACCAATGGGTATAAGTCGTTGTCTGACAAATAGATAGCTGATTTGGCACGATCTGGCACCCCACGTGCACCCCTACCCCGCCATGACGTACCGTTCTTTCTCTAAGTTGACCCCTTGGCTACGCGTGGCTCTGGCCGCAGCGGCCGGGCTTGTCATCTCGGCAAGCGCGGCTGAAGCCCAGCGTCCAGTCCCGCAAAAACCGAAGTCGCAGCAGACCCAGCGCCGCGACCAGGTAGTGCCGCCCGGTTTTTTTCCACCGGCTGGCATGTGCCGTATCTGGCTCAATGACGTTCCGGCTGGCCAGCAGCCGGCGCCCACCGACTGTGCGTCGGCTGTGAGAAATCGTCCCGCCAACGGACGCGTTCTCTTTGGCGATGACCCCAAGAACAAGAAGGGGAAATCGGACAGCCGCAAGTCGAGCGCAGCGGAAGAGCTCATTGATCAAATCACACGGAGGATACCGCGATGAAGGTCATGACAGTCGCGATTGCAGGTTTGATAGCTTCGGCAGCATCGCTCGGCGCCCAGACAGCTATTCCGGGTCGTAACGGCGGCGTCATCTCAACAACGCGCCAGACCGACTGCAGCTACGCACGCACGACTAACGGTGTCGGCGACATCATCTTCGGCCGCACGAATCCCGGCGCCGACTGCCGCGACGTTTACAGCCGCGCAGACGGTGCATGGTACCAGGTTGGTCGTGGACGCAACAATAGTTCGATCTACGAAAGACGGGTTCGCAACGCCAACGGACAGCTCGTGATCCAGCGCGCTCGCCGCAACCCGAACGGCACTTTCACCATACTCAGCTCGAGAGTCGCGAACTCCAACGACAAGGAATGGAGAAAGGCGCAGAAGGCACAAGAGAAAGCCTTCAGGCAGCAGCAGAAGGCGGAGGACAAAGCCTTCAAGGACCAGCAGAAGGCCGAGGACAAAGCGTTCAAGGAGCAGCAAAAGGCGGAGAACGAAGCCTGGAAGGCGCAGCACAAGCCGGAGAAGTACAACTACAAGAGTCGCTAGCCGTTTGAGCAACGCGAACCAGTCGACGAAGCTGTCGATTTGAAATCACCGGAGGACTAGAATGAAAGCAGTCATATTGACACTCACTCTTGCCGCGCTCGCTTCTGCGGCGTCGGCAAATGCGCAGATCCCTGGTCGTGGAATTCCGACGACCACGGCGAGTCGCAGCACGTCCGTCGATGGCTCGTGGCGAGTTGTCGGACGCGACCAGAGCGGAACGATCTACGAGCGCAGCACGTACGACCGGTACGGCAACATCGTTGTCCAGCGAGCCCGTCGGGATGCGAATGGCAACTTCCGCATTCTCAGCACTCGCACCGTTCCCACAAACGGCCGTAACGATTGTCAGGTAGCCGGATCGAACGGCTCCGTGAGCGACATCATCTTCGGTCGCTCAGGCTCAGGCTCAGGCACCTACGATTGCAGATCGAACGGGAGCAGCGCCGATGGTGTCTGGCGTCCCGTTGGCAACAACCGTGGCAATAGCCAGATCTACGTGCGTCGCACATATGACCGGAATGGCAACGTCGTCATCCAGCGTGCGCGCCGTAATCCCAACGGCACGTTTACGATCCTGAACAGTCGCACCGTTCGCAACAACGGCAACAACCGCGACGATGATCGTTGGGACAATCGTGGCGACCGTGACGATGACGATCGTTGGAACAATCGCAGCGACCGCGACGACGATGACGATCGCTGGGACAACCGGGAACACCACGGCAAAGGAAAGGGTAAAGGAAAGAAAGGCAGAGACTAGAGTCTCTTGAAGTCATAGCGACGGCCCCGGGCGACGATAAGTCACCGGGGCCGTTTCGCATCCGGTGCGATGTATGCACTTTTCCAGGGCGAATGCAGCGCATCGTAACTGACAGATTTCTCCCGCCTGACCACGCGGCGTTCGTTGCCGCCGAGCCGGCGACGGGCAGGCTCATCGTGATCGCTCCCACGCGCGCTGCATGCGAGACAATCGAGCTCGCGCTGGGGCTGCGCATTCCGACCATCCTCGAGAAGCAGCACGGTCAGGAGATCAGGGCGCTGGCAGCAGCCGGCAAGGGATTCGGCATCGTTGCCGGTACCGGCACTGGCAAGACACTCTCGATCAGGCCGATGGCCGAGACGATTCTCGGAACCGACACTCTCAAGGTCGGTGTGGTGAATCGAGAGCGCGAGGCGACTCCCGAAACTCCAACCTGGAACGTCATCGTCGTGACGACCGGAATCGCGCGACGCTGGTTCCAGGATGGAGACATCCTTCAAACCGACACCCTCGTCGTCGACGAGATTCATCAAACCTCGGCGGAGCTCGAGCTTTGCCTCGCGCTTGGCAAGCGCGTCGGCTGTCGCTTCATCTGGCTTTCGGCAACGGTGGATCCGACCTTTTACGCGCGATACCTCAATGCCGCAGCCGTCCTCGAGACGTCGGCGTTCGATCCGGCCAAGGCCGCCGATGTAAAAATCGTGCGCAAGGCGCCACTCACCTTTCTCGACGACCGCTTTCTGCAGCAGGTGGTGAAGGAGCGACGCGGAGTCGGGATGTTCCTTCCGACGCGGGCCGGAGTCGAGGAAGCGGCGGAGCTCGTCAAAGAGCGCTTCCCTCGCATCAACGCGGCGTTCTATCACGGCGGCGAGCCGATCAGGATCATCCGACCCTTCCTCGAAGGAGAAGAAACGAAGCCTTACTTCCTTTCCATGACTGCCGCCGGGCAGAGCGCGCTCAATGTGCAGGGACTCGACACAGTCGTCATCGACGACACCCGCTTCAGCAACATCATCGAGCGCGGCAAGAACGTCCTGACGCGACTTCACCTCGGCGCCAACGAGATCCTCCAGATGGCGGGTCGGGTGCACGGGCGTGTGGCCGGTGGACGCGTTTTCATACTCTCCGATCGGGACATCGATTTCAGGTCCCTGCAGCCGACGGCGCCGGAATTTCAGCTCGCCGGCGATTCCGAGCGCGTAGCGATGACATGCGCGGATCTCGGTGTCGCTGCCGACCAGCTGGAGCTACCAGTCCCGCTGGATAGAGTCGCCTACAAGAAGGCTGTCTCGCTGCTGGAGCGGCGGGGAATAATCGAGAATGGGAGACTCTCTCGTTACGGAAAGGCAGTGGAGGCGATGCCGGTCGATCGACCGTGGGCCGAGCTGCTCGTGAACGCCGACGACGAGCTCGTACCGTACCTGGCCGTGATGAGCTCAATAGAGTCGCTGCACCGCATGACGCGCGAGGATCGGGATCTTTCAGGAGTGACGGTGCCGGGCAGCGATCACCTGACTTCCTACAACCTCTACGCTGAAGCGTATTCGAGGTGCGGCTACATCGGCGAAGTGTATGGTCTCCCACGACATCTCTTCGACGAGAGCATCGAGAAGTGGGCCGAGCAGCGCGGTGTGCTTGTAAAGGCAATCGAAGACGCCGCCCTCGCCGCGGCGAGCATCTATCGCAGCCTGGGCATGGAGCTGCCGACGCGGATGGTCAGCGCGCGCGACCATATCTATAGAAAGTTCACCGATCTTCTTGCCCGCTTCATGCCTTTCGATCTGGTGATCGATGAGCAAACGTCGGATGGTACTGAAGCTCGCGTCTCCAAGACCAGTGTCTGCGGCAGCTGGGGCGCGATCGCAGGTGCGCTGCGATACTTTGCGGACCGGTCCGGGATTCCGCGCGCGGCGATCGAAGGGACTCAGGTTCCAGCCGAGCTCATTCGCAAGTACGCCACACGAACGAAGCCAGAGCTCGTCTACGATTCCCGGCGAAAGCACGGGCCGCTTGTACTAAAGCAAGGTCTCGAATACTTCGGCTTCGAGCTCGAGAACGAAATCGAGACGGTGGAGGAGTTTCCGGAGGAGTACGCGGCACAGGCGCGACACCTCCTCGCCGAATCCGTCGCTCGAGGAGAGGCGAGACACCTCGCGGTAAAAAAGAATCGCGATGTGATTGAAACGATCCGCGACGCCTACAAGCGGTCGGGCGGGGAGACACGCAGACTCGGCCTTGGAGAGCTGACTGCGCTGTACGAGGAGCAACTAGCCGGGGTGAATTCGATGGACGACTTTCGCGCTACACGGCTGATCGTCGACCCGAAAATGTTTGTCCCGGCCGCGGTTCGCGACCGGCTGGCGCGGTTGCCGGGCAGCGTCAACATTCGCGATCGAGAGGTGGAGATCGACTACGATGTCGAGGAGCGCAACGACCAGCGCCAGGGCGTGGCAAGACTGCGCCTGCCCGAGAAGATCGCTCGCACGCTCACCGATGCAGAGATTCCGCGACTGGATCGTCCGATCCGCTTCGTGGTTCTGAGAGGGCAGAGAGGCGCCGTTCGCGCCGACACGCTGGAGGAGCTGCAGCACGCGCTCGCCCAGCCCTGGTCACCTGACGAGGTCGAGGAAACTCCTCAGGATCGGGAGATGCTTTCGCGCGCGGAGCGGGAAGTAAAGCAGATTGCCGACGAGTTTCGGCGCAGCGGGCGACGGGACTACCGTCATGGAGCAAGGCACAAACCCGGCGCTCGTCGCGACGGCCATCGGGACGATGACGCTTCTCGCCGGGGTCGACATCGTCATCACGGAAGCCCGGCGTTCCGTAAGCGCAGGCGCGGACGCTGATTGCCGCGCACTG
>Ga0068865_100002218_pt1 | contig 11438 bp, 3 predicted proteins | sample KBSMisM12_FD_75293 | JGI IMG/M metagenome (GOLD analysis project Ga0068865, IMG submission 75293) | Miscanthus rhizosphere microbial communities from Kellogg Biological Station, Michigan, USA - KBS Miscanthus M1-2 | ecosystem: Host-associated > Plants > Roots > Rhizosphere > Soil ...
TACGGCGCCTACTACCACGTGCACTCGGACTCCGGGCATGAGGGCGACACGCTAAAGTACGTCAACGCGTCGAGCGGCGCGCAGACGACGCAGTGGAGCTGGGGCTGCTCGCACAGCATGAGCGATCTGCTCAGCTACCATCCGCAGGCGAACAGCTTCCTGCCGGTGTGCGTGACCGACTGCTACCCGGGCACGGGCAGCGGCGACTTCGCCACCGTCGCCATCGGCGGCGTGTACACCGACAACAAGAACAAGGTGATGAGCGTCGACGCCGGCTGCAACGGCAGCGTCGCCGGCGAGCTGGGCGGCGCCGCGATCGCGCCCGTCGGCTGGAAGGTGACGTTCAACGCGCACCAGGCGCCGGCGACCATGGGCGACAAGTCGTACAGCACCGCGACGATGAACCAGGACATCGCCTTCGCCGCCATCGACGCCGGCCACAAGCTGACGGGCGCGGTCGTCTGGCTGACCACGACGCCCGCGAACGAGGCCGACTCGGCCCTCGCGCGCTGGCAGCCGGACGGCGACGCGACCGAACAGTACCTGGTCGGCTGGATGGAACCGGCGACGCCCGCCGCCTACAAGCTCGCGCGCGTCGGCGCCGCTGGAAATTTCCTGGAGGGACCGACCGACGTGGCCGCGCGCGCGAAGTGGGGACAGCGCGACGATCCGCTCCGCGTCCACACCAACCACGACGTCGTCTGGGGCTGGTTCGACGCCGCGAACGCGACCACCCTGCACTTCGCGCGCCTCCGCTCGGGCGGAACCGCGCAGTGCGCGTCGTTCTGACCGGCGTCGATCGCGCCGCCGACAACCGACAAAGCCGCGCCGACCGACGCGCCGCTCCTTGACAGAGGCGCGCAATTTCTTATCGTCGGCCGCTTTTTCAACGCCAAAGGAGAAGACCATGAAGATCCGTTCTGCGTGTTTCGTCGTCGTCGCGGTGGCCGGTATCAGCGCAGGTGTTGCCTGGGCAGCAAAGAAGGAGATCGTCATGCAGACCCCCGAGGAGTTGAAGTGGGTCGACGTGCCGAACGCGGGCGGCGCGCAGGTCGCCAACGTCACCGGCGACATCTTCAAGGGTGCGTATACGGCGCTCGCGAAGATTCCCGCCGGCCAGGTGCATCCGCTGCACACGCACACCGCCGGCGCCACGGCGGTGGTCATCTCCGGAACGTTCTGGATCACGCCGGACGGTGGCGTCGAGAAGCGCCTCGGGCCCGGTTCGACGTTCACGGTCCCCGGCAACATCAAGCACGCCAGCGGCTGTGCGCCGGGCGCGCCCTGCCTGCTCTACCAGACCGGCGCCGCCAAGTTCGACATGAAGCCCGTGGCCGGTGCCGCCGCGCCCGCCGCTGCCCCCGCCGCCGCGCCCGCCGCTGCCAAGCCGGCTGCCGCCCCGGCTGCTCCGGCTCCCGCCGCTGCACCCGCCGCAGCCCCGAAGAAGTAACGTCGTCGACGGCCTCGCCGACGCGCAGATCAGGGCGCGTCGGCTTGGTCGTTAGCTGGTTCGGTTTCGGTCGGCGGAAGCGTCGCGTCCTCGTCGACCGGCTTCTCAACGGGCTTCGCGCGATGTCGCCGGCGTGGCCGCTCGGCCGCCGGTGGCGCGGGACGCACGGACGGCGCCGCGACGGGCGCAGGCGCCGGCGCCCGCTCGACGGGGATCGGTCCCGCGGTGGCGACACGGTTCCCGGCGTCCCGTCCGTGACGCGAGACCACCAGGAGCAGCAGCGTCAGCACGGTGGCGGCGATCCCGGCCACGGCGACCCTGCGCCAGAACCGGAGCGCGTGCGGCGTCGCGTCCACGCGCATCGGCTCGCGCGCGACGGGCGCGGCCGGCGGCGGCGTAACGGCGGGGCGAGGTGTTCGGACCGGCGGTTCGTCGTCGATGCCTTCCAGAGAGACGTCGATCGTCGGCAGCTTGGGCAGCGGCGCCGCTTTGACGGCCGGCGCCTCTGCCTTCGCCTGCTGCGTGCTTTGACGGAGGCAGCGCTCGATGACGGCCTGCCGCTCGGCGCGCTCCGTCGCGAAGGCGAGCGACACCACCTTCCCCAGGTTGCGCGCGTGCGAATCCGCGCTGCCGACCAGCACGCGTTCGAGGTCCAGCTCCATCTCGGCGGCGGTCTGGTAGCGCCGCGCGGGATCGGGCTCCAGCGCGCGCGTGCAGATCGCGTCGAGGTCCGTCGGGACGTCCTCGGACAGCACCGGCAGCGGCGGCAGCGGCTTCCCGGACGCGAGATGCCCCACGATGTCGACCTCGGTCTTGCCCTGCCACATGCGGCGCTGCGCCAGCATCTCCCACAGCACCACCCCGACCGAGAACAGGTCCGCGCGGCGATCGACGGCGTCGGACTGCAGCTGCTCGGGCGCCATGTAGGCCAGCTTCCCCTTGATCGCGCCCGGCCGCGTCCGGTGCGACGACATCTTCGTCTTCGCCACGCCGAAGTCGACCAGCTTGATCTGCCCGTCGTAGGTCACGAACACGTTCTGCGGGCTGACGTCACGGTGCACGACGCCCAGCGGCGTGCCGTCGAGATCGGTCAGCGTGTGCGCGTGCTCGAGGCCGGCGAGCACGCTGGTCACGATGCGGAGGCGCGACGCCAGTCCCAGCGCGTTCGGCCCGCGCAGCAACCGGTTCAGCACGCGCGTGAGCGGCTGCCCGTCGAGGTACTCCATCGCGATCGCCAGCTCGTTGTCGTCGACCAGCACCTCGTGGGTCTGCACGACGTTCGCGTGACTGAGGCGCAACGACAACCGCGCCTCGTCGAGAAACATCGCGATGAAATCCGGATCGGTTGCCAGCTCCGACACGATTCGCTTCAGCACCGCCAGCCGGCGAACGCCGCCGCCCGCGTGCATCATCGTCAGCAGAACCTCGGCCATGCCGCCGCGTCCGATCTGCGCGATCGGTTCATAGCGCCGGCTGGCACGACCCGAGGAGCGAACGATCTCCTGCGCGGACAACACCGTCGGCCGATGTAACACGGCCACGCGAATCGCGCGCCTAAAACTTGCGCAAAAATCCGCAGGAAGATTGCGGAATTTCCGGAGGTTCGGCTTACGCCGGCGTCAGGACTTCGGCGGCGGGTTCCCGTCCCTCATGGTGATGGCGGCCTCGATGGTGCCGGCCGCTTCCTTTCGCAACGCTTCCACATGCGTGACCGCCGCGATCGGCGTCTTCGAGACCGGATCCGCCGGCACCACCGGGGTCGCAGTTACCGACGAAACGGTCGCCCCGATCAGCGTCCGCCGCATGACGTCGCCCGAGGCGTCGGCCGTCGGCTTGGGCCCCGCGGCCGCCGGAATGGTACCGGACGTGGACGTCGGCCCGCTCCCCACCGCCGCGACCGCCGTGGGCGCCGACGATGTGTTCAGCTGCGGTGTCCCCAGCGAGGGCGTGGGCCGGTAACGTACTGTCTGCGCGTGCGCGGCCGCTGCCGCCGCTGCGACCGGCGCCGACTCGCTCGCCGCCGCCTTCACGGGGACGGCGGCCGCCGGCAGCGGGTTAGCCCACAGCGGATCGAACAGCGCGCGGTTCGCATCGGTCAGATGCTCGAGCTTCAGCTTCAGCTCTGCCTTCGACAGGAAGATCTCCTCGCGCCGATCGCCGCTGAGCAGCTTTCGCAAGATCAGCTCGCCGGGCGAATGCGAGCGCGCGGCGATCTCCTGGACGACCGGCGCCATGTTCGCGATCAGGCGTTCGGCCAGCAGCGTCGGCTTGGCGTGGGTTCGCATCGCCTCGCCATCCAGCTTTGCGTCCAGCACGCGCCGGCGGTGGCTCGCCAGCTCCGCCGCCGCCTTGACCAGCTTGGCGTGCAGCGCGATCAGCTTGCGGGCGTCCTCGTCGTCGACGTCGAACGGCTGTTCGCCGCCCGCGTCCGGCTGCTCGGCGACGCGCACCATGCGCACCCGCGGCGCCTCCTTCGAGAACAGCACGTCGAACCCCGCGCCCGTGCCGTCCGGCCCGACGCGCAGCTTCAGCGACCCGCCGTCGACGCCGCCCGCGAACTCGGTGATGTGATGCCGTTCGAGGTGCTGCGGCCGCCGCTTCACCTCCTTGCGCATCCAGCCGCCGATCTCCGGGGCCTGGATGTCCAGCTTCTCCGTCAGGCGGTCGACCCGGATGACGCGGTCGAACAGGTTGTTCGCCGGGATATCGAGATCGAGGATCGCTTCCAGGCCGAACCCGGTCTTCATGCGCGCGCGGCCCGCGTAGCGCCCGCCCGCCACCAGCGCGATGTGCACGTCGGAGACGGCGCCGGGCAGGTCGTGCTTGACGACCAGCGCTTCCAGCGCCTTGACGCACCCCTCCCGCTCTTGCAGGGCGGACGCATCGCGCTTCGCGATCTCGGAGTCCAGCGCGTCGCGCATGCGGATCGCCTCCGCGCGCACCAGATCGCTCGCCGATTTCGAGATGGCGGCGGCGCAGCGCGCCGTCGGCGACTCCGCGGCGCCCATCGACGTCCCTTCGAACGCCTTCGCCACCAGCGGTCCCAGCTTCTGAAGCCGCTCGACCTCTGCGACCGTCGCGTGCTCGAGGGAGCGTGTCTGCGACTTCCCTTGCACGATCCTCTGATCAGAAAGCAGCACCTGCACGCAGAACTCCACTGCGTCGCGCAGGAACTCGATGTAGTTGCCCTCCAGATCAGAGGGCGTTGAGTCGCCGTAGAGATAGCTCATGTGGCGGACCTCCCGGCGAAATCGTATCACCGCAACGCGCCCGATCGTACCGTCGCGAGCCTGCGCCGATGATCCGGTGCGTGCCGCGCCTACACGCAGTCGCCAATTCCGAATATTGCGACGCGCATTTCGTCGAGGTCCGGTCGAGGTCGTTCGAAACGGCAATCGCGCCGAAAGAAATCGACCGCGATCTTCTTCGTGATGCCTCAACAGTTGGCGCGCGACTGCCGATTCCACGTGCCGGAAAAGGAGCCGTCGTCCATGGCTGTGAAGGTCGTCCCCGTAGATAAGCCCGAACCGTTGCCCGTGCCGCTGCCGACGGACGAGCGCTTTCAGGCCGCGTTCACCGCCGCGACCGCGAAGCCCACGGATGAGGCGCCCTGGGAGCTGCTGGAGGCGGCCGTCGTCTCCGACGAGAACCAGGCGCGGCGGCTGCTGGATTTTTACCGCGGTCGCATCACCGCGGAGGTGCCGAAGCCGATGCTGGGCGTGCTCTCGCACCGCGCCGCGCGCTTCGCCGCCGACTGCTTCGGCGAGAACGCGCCCGAGACGATCGAGGTTCTGCGCGGCGTCCTGAAGGCGTCGCCGGACGCGGACTGGGCGTTCCGGCCGCTGATCGTCGCGCTGACGATGACGGAGCGATGGCGCGACGTGCTGGATGCCTACGACACGCGCCTCGGCGCGGCGGGCGGCTTCGATCGGCGGGCCGACATCCTCGAGGAAGCGGCCCGCATCGCCAAGGATTTCATCGGTGATCACACGCGCGCGGTCGGCTACCTCGAGCAGCTGTTCCGCCTGCGTCCCGCCGACGGGCAGGTCGCGTCCTCGCTGGAACGCCTCCTGGAACGGCACGAGCGCTGGGCCGAGCTGGTCTCGGCCCGCCGCTTCCGCCTGGAGCTGCTCGCCGGCGCCGAGGCGCGCGAGCTGCGGCTTCGCATCGCCACCACGCTGCACGAGAAGCTGTCCCAGCCCGACGCCGCGCTGGCCGAGGTGCGCGTCCTCCTCCCCGACCTGCACGAGGACGCCCCGCTCGCCCGCTTGCTGGAGGGCCTGCTCGCCGACGAACGCGCGACGCCCGCGACGCGCCTGGAGGCGCTGGACGCGCTGCGCGTCCGCTACGAGGCGACCGGCGCCGGCGCGCGCGTGCCGGAGCTGCTGCTCACCGCGATCAAGTTCGCCGAGGGCGAGCGCCTGCGCGACCTTCGCCGCGAATGCGGCGATCGCCTGCAGGAACGGGGCGATGTCTCCGGCGCCCTCGATCAATACGTCGCGCTGATCGCGCTCGCCCCCGAGGATCGGGCCGTCGAGGACGGCCTGCGCCAGCTGGCCGAGGCCGCGCGCGATCCCGCCCGTCTCGCGTCGGCGCTGGCGACGGCCGCGGCCGCGTGCCTGGCGCCGGAGCGCCGTGTCGAGCTGCTGGTGCGCGCGGGGCGCGTCGAGGATCGCCAGCTCGCGCACCCTGAACGCGCGAGCGAGCTGTTCGAGACCGCCATCGCCGGCACCGCGGGGTCGCCCGAGATGCGGCTGGAGAGCCTGCGCCGTCTGGAGGAGATCTACGACGCGCTCGGCAACAAGCCGAAGCGGCTGGACGCGCTGGAGCGGCTCGCGGCCGCCGAGCCCAAGCCGGGCGGCAAGCGTTTCACCTGGGCGCTGGCGGCCGAGCTGGCGCTGGAGATTGGCGACGTCGATCGCGGGCTGGGCGCCTGGCACGCGCGCCTCGCGCTGGATCCGGCGGACGTCGAGGCCCTGGCGGCGGCGCGCGATCTGCTGGTGCGCGTCGAACGGTGGCCTGTCGTCATCGACCTGCTGCGCCGCCGCATCGAGAGCGGGCCGGCCCCGCACCAGATTCGCGCCGATCTGATCGAGATGGCGACCCTGGCCCGCGAGCGGCTGGGCGACGTCGGGCGCGCGATCGATCTGTGGCGCGAGGTCGTCTCGCGCTTCGGCGACGACGACGAGAGCATCGGCGCTCTCGCCGACCTTTACACCGAGAACAGCGCCTTCGCGGATCTCGCGGAGCTGCTGTCGCGGAACGCCAACGTGGACCGCGGCCATCATGCCGACCGGCTGGCGCGCCTCGCGGACGCGCAGCGCCTGCGGCTGGGTGACGCGCGCGCCGCCGTGGACTGGTACAGCCGCGCCCTGGACGTCGATCCCGCGCACGAAGGCGCGCGGGCGGGCTTGCAGGCGCTGCTGGCGGATACGTCCGTCGCGGCCGACGCCGCCCGTCGCCTGACGGCCGCGGCCACCCGGACCGACAGCTGGCAATTGCTGCTCGATCTCGTCCCGCTGCGTCTCGCGGGCGCGGCCGATCGCGGCGAGCGCGCCCGCATCCTCGAGGACGCGGCGGCGTGCGCCGATACGCGCGCCGGCGATCAGAAGCGCGCGCTGGCGTGGCTGTGCGAGGCGCTGCCGCTGGCCGGAGCCAGCGCCCGCCTGGAGCACGAAGTGCTGCGCCTGGCAGAGGCAACTTCCGACTTCACCGGCGCGGCGCGCGCGCTGGGCGAAACCATCTCCGCCGGCGGCGCGCCCCCGCTGACGCTGGCGCACCTGCACGAGATGCGCGGGCAGATCCTGGAGACGCGCATCTCCGATCTCGGCGCGGCGACGGCCAGCTATGCGTCCGCGCTGGCGCTGACGCCCGAGCGCCTGGAGCCGCGCCGCAGCCTGCTGCGGACGCTCGTCCGCGTCGGGCGATTCGGCGACGCGGCGAAGCTGCTCGTCGACGGCGGAACCAGCCGCGAGGCGCGCGACGCCGAGTTGCTGCCGCTGTTCGAGTCGCTGTCGGTCGAGGCCGGCCAGATCCGGAAGGCGCTGACCGCGCTGGTGGAGGCCGTGGACGGGGCCGCGGGTCTCGACGTGTCGACCCGCCGCGATCTTCACGCGCACGCCGCCACGGCGTTCGTCGACCAGTGCCAGGACATGGACGCGGCGGAGGCCGCGCTGGAACGCGCGCTTGCCGCCGACCCGCGTCACGTCCCGACGCTGCTGCGGCGCGCGGAGCTGCAGCGCCGCCGTCCCGACCGCCATCTGGTCGAGACGCTGTCCCGCATGGCCGCCGAGCAGCCCGACAACCTCGATCACCTGCGCGAGGCGGCGGAGATCGCATCGCGCGCGCTCGCCGACGAACCGCTGGTGATCCAGCTGCTCGGGCGCCTCTACGATCACGCCGGCAACCTGCTGGCGCGCGACGCGCGCGCGACGGGACGCCTGACCGCCGCCGAGGCCGCCGCCTACGCGGTCGACGAGGCGGTCCGCCTGCACGTCGCCTCGGGCGCGTCCGAACGTCTCGGGATCGCGACGACGCTGTTGCTCGACAGCGCCCGCCTGCGGGTGCCCGAGGAGCGGCGCTGGGGCTGGCTGCGCCGCGCCGCCGAGCTGACGGACAGCGCGCTGGACGACAAGGCCGGCGCGATTCGCATCTGGCGGCTGCTGCACGAGCAGTCGCCGCAGGACGACGTCGCGCGCGAGGCGCTGGCGCGTCTTTACGAACGCGAGGGCCGCTTCGCGGACGGCGTCGCGTTGCGCGCCGCCGAGCTGGAACGCAGCCAGGATCAGGAGCGGCGGCTCGCGCTGCGCCTCGAGATCGTCCGCCTGGGCGGGCTGCTCGAACAACGCGCCAACGCGCCCGACGTGCTGACCGCCAGCCTGCGCGAGCGGCCCGGGCACGCCCCGACGCTGCACAAGCTGACCGACGTCCTCGTCGCCAAGAACCGCCACGCCGATCTGGCGGACATCCTGGAGGGCCAGGCGCGCATCCTGGAAGAGGACGGCGAGCCGGTGCCGTCGGCGGCGCTGTGGGCGGAGGCGGCGCGCCTCGTCGAGCGCGCGCTGGGCGATGCCGGACGGGCGATGTCCGCGTGGCAAAACACCGCCCGGCTGGACGCAGGGACCGAGGCGCTGGACGCGCTGGGCCGGCTGGCGCTCGCCGCCGGCGACCCGATCGCGGCGGCCGAGTGGCTCGATCGGCGCCTGACCATGACCGAGGGCGAAGCGCGCAACGAGGTCGCCGCCCGGCTGGCCGCCGCGTACGTGACCGCTGCGCAGCGCCACCGCGCGATCGCCTGCCTGGAACGGGCGCTGGGCGAATTCCCGCGCGCCGATCAGCTGCGCTCCACGCTGGCGGGGTTCTATCGCGACGCGCAGTCGTGGGAGCCGCTGGCGCGCGTGCTGGCTGACGGGGCCGAGCACAGTGACGACACCGCGCTGACCATCGCGCGCGCGTCCGAGGTCGCCGAGATCTACGGCCGCCTCGGCCAGATCGAGAAAGCCGTACCGGTGCTGGAGAAGGTCGTGCGGCTGGTGCCGCAGCAAGAGGACCTGGGTCTCGCGCTGGCCGACGGGCTGGCCCGCTGCGGCCGCTACGACGACGCACGCGCCCAGCTCTCGCGCCTGGTCGAGCAGGCCGGCTGGCGCCGCACGCGCAAGCGCGCGCACCTGCACCAGCGCCTCGCGGAGATCGCGCGCGCCCAGGGCGACAGCAAGCTGGCGCTCGCCGAGTTCGAACAGGCCTCATCGATGGACGGGTCGAATCCGGCCATCCTCACGCAGCTGGCCGAGGTGGCGGAGGCCACCGGCGATCTCGAGCGCGCCGAGCGCGCGTACCGCACGCTGCTGGTGCAGACGCGCGAAGGCGCCCTGCCCCAGTCCGACAGTCCGGCGGCCACATTGGCGCTGTCCGAGATCCTGCTGCGCCTCTACGGCCTGGCGCGCAAGCGCGGTCACGGCGCCGAGGCTGACGAGCTGCTCGATTCGGCGCTCGCCGCCGCCATCAAGGACCCGGATCAGGCGTCGCGCCTGCAGCGCGGTCTGTTGCAAGCGGGCGCCGTCGACGAGCTGGCGCGCCTGTTCGAGAAGCGCCTGGCGCGCGCCGCCGGAACGCCCGCCGAGGCGGAGATCTCGGCGGAGATGGCCGAGAGCCTGCGCGCGCAGGGCAAGCCCGAGGCCGCCTTCGACGCCCAGCTGCGCGCGGTCGAAGCCGCGCCGGAGATCGCGCATCTGCACGCGCCGCTGGTCGAGCTGGCGCGGGCGTGCGGCCAGGTCCAGCAGCTGATCGATCGCTTGCTGGCGCTGGTCGAACGGCGCCGCCGCAAGGCCGACATGGGCGTCGCGAGCACGCTGCTGTTGCTGGCGGCGGACGTGGCCGAGCGCGACTTCGGCGATCAGACGCGCGCGCTGGAGCTGCACCGCCGCGCCGAGGAGATGCAGCCTCGTTCGTTCGAGGTGCTGTCCGGCATCGCGCGCCTGGCGCAGCAGCAGGGGAACGTCGCCGAGTGCGACCGCGTCGCCGGCGTCCTCAAGCTGGCGGCCGCCGAGGCGCGCACCCCGGACGCCGCCGCCGAGGCGCTGTATCGCGCCGCCGCGCTGGAGCTGGGGCGCGCGGAGACGCGCGAGGCCGGCATCGCCGACCTGTGCGAGGCGATCGAGAAACGCAGCGATCTGGAACGCGCGGCGGCGCTGGTGGCCGGCGCGGGCCTGCCCGACGCCGATCTGGTGAAGATCCTGCCGCTCTACGAACGCATCGCCCGGCAGTCGGGCGATCAGGGCGTGCTGCTCGATTACCTCGAGCGGCGGGTCGCCACGCCGGACGTCACGCACCGCGAGGTCCGCGAGGCGATCGATCTGGCCGTGGCGCTGCACCGCGACGACCGGCTGGAGCCGATGCTGATGCGGCTGGTCGACATCGCCGCCGGCAATCCCGACGGCCGCGAGGACGCGACCTGGGCGCTGTTCGAGCTGCTGCGTATCAAGAAGGCGGCGGGTAACCTGGACGCGGCCGCGCAGATCCTCCAGCGCGCGGCGGAGCTGCTGCCGATGGAGCGCGTGGTGCCGCTGGCCCGCGATCTCGCCGAGCGGGCCGGCCGCTCCGGCAACCGCCGCCTGGGCGCCGAGCTGCTGGAGCGCCTGCGCGCGACGGCGCCGGCCGATGAATCGATCTGGCGCCCGCTGCTGGACCACTACGTCGGCCTGCGCGACCGCGACGGGCTGGGCCGGCTGGTCGCGGAGACGCTGCCCCTGCTGCCCGAAGTCGCCCAGCGAAACGAGCTGCGCATGGCGCAGGCGCGCTTGCAGCTGGCCGCGGACGCGGCCGACGGCTCCGCCGCCGCGATCCTGCAGGACGTGCTGCTGGAGGACGCGGGACACGCCGCGGCGCTGGGCCTGCTGGCCGAGTATTACGAGCGCAGCGGCTCCGAGGGCGACCTGATCGACCTCCTCACGCAGGCGTTCGACGCGGCGATCGCGGCGCGCGATCCCGAGGCGGTGGTCGCCGCCGCCCTCCGTCTGGGCGGCGTCCTGGAACGCAGCGACGGCGAGCGCGCCGCCGCCACGTACGAACGCGCGCTGTCCGTCGCGCCCCGGCGCGGCGAGCTGGTCAAGCGCGTGCTGGCGCTGCGTCCGGCCGGCACGGCGACGCGCGAGCACGCCGATCTGATGGAGGCCGTGCTCGACGGCGAGAGCGGCGCCGAGGCGGCGCGTCTCGCCCGCGAGCTGGCGGCCACCTGGACCACGCTGGGCGACGGCGAGGCAGCGCGGCGCGTGCTCGAGAAGGGTTACGCGCAGGCGCCCGCCGAGACGGAGTTCTTCGCCGAGCTGGAACACCTGTACCGCAGCGGCCAGGACTGGGCTGCGCTCGCGGCGCTCAACGCCAGCGAGGCCGAGCGCCGGCAGGACGCCGACGAGGCGGCGGCGCTTTATGTCGAAGCCGCGTCGTTGCGCCGCGGCCGCCTGGCCGACGTCAAGGGCAGCCTGGAGCTGCT
>Ga0068865_100002220_pt1 | contig 11435 bp, 12 predicted proteins | sample KBSMisM12_FD_75293 | JGI IMG/M metagenome (GOLD analysis project Ga0068865, IMG submission 75293) | Miscanthus rhizosphere microbial communities from Kellogg Biological Station, Michigan, USA - KBS Miscanthus M1-2 | ecosystem: Host-associated > Plants > Roots > Rhizosphere > Soil ...
CGCCGCCACCTTGGTGACAGCCATGCCGCGCCCGGCGAGGGCTTCCGTTACCGGAAGCCCCAACTTGGGGGTCGACGCCGTAACGTCGACCACCGGAAGGCCGCCTGAGGCGACCGTCACCACAGGCGTTGCCATGCTACTTGCCTTTCTTAGCCCTTGACGCCGGTGCTGCGAACTCAAAGTCGACAGGGTCTGAACTTTCAGGCCCGTTTCTGATGATCACTTGAACCACCACCGGATCGGCCCACAGGCTCGGCTTAACGCCGGTCGAGAGCGTCTTGGCCTCCGGGTCGAACGTCGTTGGCTCATCATGACCCGCGAAATGGATCACGCTATCGCCGAAGAAGTTCGTCCCCGACACCACCAGTTGAAAATCAGCATCGCCGATTACGCAACTGTCTGGCTCGAGCGAGCTGATGGCTGGCTTCGGCACCACTACGTCAGGCGGCAGTGGTGTCGAGACAGTCTGCGGCTCGTTGATGCTGGCCGTGTAGGGGAACGCCTGTGGTACAGCCTCCCGCGGTGCAGCCTTGACCTTTGGCTTCTCGGCCTCGGCAACGTCGTGGTCTTTTTCGCGCTCGCTCATTTGCGGTTCCTCCGTTTTTCTTCATCCTCTTCAGGGACGGGCGGCGGTGCCGGTGGCGGATCGATCGGTTTCTCTGGCTGCATCGGCGAGGTAGGTGGCACGCCACCCTGTTCCATGCCGAGGCTGGTAGGGTCGACAATGCCGCCTGCGTTCGTGGGGGCGCCACGCTCGCCGCTTGGAATGTGCGGATTGACGTTGTCGCGCGTCAGTTGGCCTGGCCGGCCGCTAGGATCCTCTGGCCTGGTCTTTTCGATGAACAACGGATCTTCGTTCCGCATCCGCTCCATGTCGTTGGATGCGTCCTGGCCTCTGTGAAGCGGTCCAGGTTGACCTTGCTGCTGGCCCTGTCCTGCCGGCGGCGCGCCGGCCACCCCCTTTGACGGATCTATGGTCGAGCCAGGCTTGACCAGGTTCTTGCTGTCTGGCTCGTTATCGTGAACATTCTTCTGCGTTGTCATCGTTTAAGTCCATGTAATGGTTCGCGTGGATGGGACGGCAACGCCGCCGAGCTTGACATCGACGGGCCAGGTGCCGGCGATCGCCTTCTTGGCGATCGTTGCAGTTAACGAAGTGGCGCTGACATAGGTCGTAGTCTGCTCGACATTATTGACCCAGATCCGGCATCCCGGAACGAAGTTGGTGCCCGTGCAGGTCAGCAGCGTGGTGCCCGTGCCGGATACCGACGAGCCAACCGTCAACGATGCAAACGCCGGGTTGGACGCATACGCCGGCGACAGTGTCGAGGCGTGCGAGCCGTTCGGCCCCAGTGCGATCGTGGCCGCCGTCAGGTCAGGCCCGGTACGCACCGACTTGCTGGTGTCGAACGTGCCGCCGCCTGGATAGGTGTAGGTGAGGTTGCCGGGGTAGGTCGTCACCTGCTCGCTGCCGGCACCTTCGTGCGGCACGCTGGTGGAGGCAGGCACGGCACCCGCAGCGGCGCCAGGATAGGTGCCCTCGGTGCCGCCGGCCGTTGCGCCACTGCCCGAGGCCAGAGCCGCCGTGTTGGTGGCGAAGGCAAACAGGCCTCCTGCCGCGCCGTCATCGAAGTAGGGCGGCGGCGAGGTGTCGAACCGGGTGTTGTCCAGCCAGTCGGCGTAGGTCAGCTTGGTGAAGTTGGGCGGGTTGGGCGACGTTGCGCCGGTGAACGACATATTGGTGGGCGGCGTCGGCGAGGGTGGGGTAACGGTTAGTGCGCTTTGGGCCATGCTCGTCTCTCCTTGGGGTTAGCCGTATCTGCTTTGGTTGTCGTCCTCGAGCAGTGAGTGTTGCTCGCCGCGCAGCACCTGGTCGCGGAAATCTTGCGGATTGATGCCGAGCTTCTGGGCGCGCTCCCACATTTGCTTGGACAGCAGCTCGAGCTTGCCGGCGCCGATCTTGGTCTTGACGCCAGTCTGCGGCCCGTAAGTGCCCCACATGAGCGCCTGCGCCGGCACCGCCTCAATGCCGAGCGGGTCTGCGATCTTCTGCCGATACCACGGCCCGATCTGCCGATACTCGGTGCCACCCATGAAGTTGTTGGCGTCGTTTGGGTTCACCCTGGCGTCAGGAACGCCGATCGCGCGGGTGAAGTGTGCATCAGGCACAGCACCTCTGGTCTGGAAGCCTGTCTGCGGCACGCCAGAAGCGTCAGAGTACAGGTTGATTTTTACGCTATCGTCGCCGTAGCCGTGCTTGCCAGTCGCCATGTAGCGCGCCACCGGATCAGCCTGGTTGGCGTGCCCCATCATGCCTTTGACATCACGCAGGATGGCAGGAAAATCATCGCCGCGCTTTGGTACAGCCAGGCCTCCCCATTGCTGGAAGATCGGATACTCGCCGCGCATCCGCATCATGTTAGCAGCCGTGCCGCGGTTGATCTCGGACGGCACGCTGGAGCCAGCCGAGAACGGTGTCATGCTCATGTTGAAGTCGCGATATTCCTTCGCGGCGCGCTCAGGACCAACCAGCTGCACCATGCGCTGATAGGCGGGATCCATCACATACCAGGGGACCATGCCTTGCTCGAGGCCCTGGTATTTGCGCGCCTCGGCCAGCGTGTCGATGATGCGCTGCTCGTTGGCCGGGTTCATTACCCGCAGCGCGGCCTCGTTGGGCCGGCCTGGCCGGCCAGGTTGCCAGAGGTCTGTTTCGATATTGCCCTGGCGCCGGCCCTGCTGGCTGATGTCGTAGAGATCCTGGCGGGTAACATTGAATAATTGCTTGAGCGCCGGATGCTCTGGCTCGACCCTTGCCGCTGCTTCGGCCGCTATCACGTCGGGCCGCTTATAGACACCAGGGTTGGACACGCGCGATGGGCTGGTAATATACGGCGCATTCACCCAGCCAGAGGTGTCAATCTGTTCTGGTGCCGTTGCTGGTTTGTTACCAGGGGCTTTCGGAATAGCATCCGCCTGTGTCTTGGCCTTAACCGCTCTGGTCGCAGACCCACCGCCTGAGAACGCCAGCCCCATGTTTATGGCCTGGTCGACATCGCGCTGCGTCATGCTAAAGCGCGGATCCGCCGTTCTGTAGAGCACCGGCGAGGGGCTGTTGTCCTCCGGTGGCCGCACGAACAGCGCCTTGCTGATGCTGTCGGCAGCGCGATTGACTACCGGCACGCCAGGCGAGAATTGACCGCCACTACCGATCGCCGGCCCGCCTACATCAGGCAACCATGGCGCATCTACAGGCTGATAGGCGCCCTGCGCGGCCGTCGCTCCCAGGATCCAGTCGTCTGCGCTAGGCATTTGGCAACCCTCCCCCAAACCCCTTCTGGTTCAACGCCTGCTGCTTCAGCGCATGACCCTGCTGCGCCTGGCTGGTCTTGAGCTGATGCGCCTTCATCGCCAGATCAGCCTTCTGCCGTTGCAGCTCGATGTCCTGTTGGCTCTTGATCATCTCGGCCTGGTGCGTCTCGCGATCGTGCATCGCCTCCTGGTTGGTGCGCTGTATCTCCGACATCTGCTCACCCTTGCGGGCCTGCATCTCGGCCAGCTTGATGGCCTTTTCGTTGTCCAGCTCGGCCTGCTTGTGCTGGTCCTTCATTTGCAGCTCGGCCGCTTGCAGCTTCAGCTTGGCGGCGTCGGTCTGCGTCTGCGCCTGGATCTTCATCTGCTCGATTTGGAGTTGCACCTTGCCCTGCGCCGTCGTCGGGTCATCGCCGCGGGGCTGCTCACCCTTGGTTTTCATCTGCTCAATGAGACTGTCGATGGCACCGTCGAGGCTGCGGCCGGCACGATATGGCGCCGTACTGAACTTTAACACCTCGCCGCAAAACTCGGCCGTCTGCGGATCGGCCGCTATCATCTGCGCCAGCTGTGGCAATAGCCCGCCCAGCATCTGCACGAACTCGGTCCTGCGCTGCTTCTCGGCGTTCTCGTCTTGCAGGATCGTGCTGTCTGTCTCGATATCGAGCACGAACGACTTGGCGCGATTGTCTTTCAGGAACTTGAATACCTGGTCGGTGGTCGGCTTCTCTACCACCTTCCGCATGTTGGCTTGCAGCTGCTGCATCTGCTGCTGTAGTGCGGCGTTGGGATCCTGCTGCGGCGGCTGGCCTGGCTCGGGCGGCGGTGGCGGGGGCTGCTGGGCCGCCTGCTGCATCTGCTGCATCAGCTGCGCGCCCTGCGCCTGTAGCTGCTGCAACGCCTCCCGCTTCATCTTGTCGGTAGGCAGCTGCGTCTGGCTCATCTCGATCATCGTTACTTCATCGAATTTTTCCGTGATGATCTCGAGCGTGATCTCCACCAGGTCGCGCGCGATGCGGACCATTTCCTGCTGCTTGTCCCTGATGCGTGTCGAGCCGTACTGCGTCTTGAGCTGCTGCGCGCCCAACGTCTCGTTAGGATCAGTGGCGCCCCGCATGATGTCGCTTAGGCCCATGATCTGGTAGATGTCGCTGATGATCTCTTTTCTCAGGGCTACGAGTTGCGTGATCGTCTGCGCAATCATGTCGATCGGCATCCAGATCAGAATATCCTTGGTGCCGCCGAAGGTGGCCCAGTTCTTAATGGGCACCAGCACCTCGCCAGGCGTCTTGATCTTGATGGCTGTCTGTATCGCATCGGCCAGCTCGCCACCGCCGGCCGGATAGAACCCCTTGACCTCGAGCGCATCACTCAATGCATGGATGCGCGATGTCAGCACGTTGATCTCGTCCAGCTGGTCGCGGTACTGCATCACGTCAGGCACCGGGATCAGCGAACCACGCTGCACCGTGCCGTAGGCCGGCTTCGGACACGGGAAAAACTCACGCAGGTCGAGATGCGCGTCGTCCTCGTCCAGGATATGCTCGCAGCCCTCGGCGACCCACACAACACGCCGATCGTCCTTCGACCACACTTCCCAGAACTTGGCGCGCTCGCGCGCGTCGGCGCCGCCTACTTCCTGACTGTCCTTGTCGACGCGATAGTCGGCGTCCTGGTACTCGTCGCCGGAATATTTCTGGAAACGCTCGCGGGCCTCGCTGCGTGTTAAGTAGCTGGCCGCGGCGACCCACGTCACCTCACGCCAGGTGCGGCTGATCGAGTGCAGGAAGTCGCGGCGGTTCTTGAAGTCAATGCAGACCTTTTCGTGCTTGTAGTGGCTCTTGCCGCCCTTGCCACTTTCGTAACGGCACCACGCCACGCCGCGGCTGATCATGCTGAGGTCGTCGCGGATCAGCGTCATCAGCTCGTTGATGCCGGCGAGATCAAACGCCACCACCGCGCACCGCTCGGCCAGCTCTGATGCTGCCTGGTAGACCGGGCGACGATCCTTGAATTTCGGCACCACCACGGGAACAGGCGGCTTGGCGTAGATGCTGGGCTTCAACACCTCGCAGTTGGCCCAGAACATCTGATATTCTTTTTCGCGCGTTAGCCGACTGGCATCACTGGTCGACAGTTTCTCGAGGCTGGCGTAGATCCGGTCGACGTTGTCGCAGTGTGCATTCCAAGGCTCGAACGCATCCTCGCTCTCCAGCAGCAGGTTAATCCAGGCCTTGGCCGACTTAGGCTCGAGTGTCGGGTTGAACTCCAGATCATCGTGCCGGATATCTTCCTCGACCGGGGCGTCGGCGCCGTCATATTCAGTCATGGTGAGGGGTTCTCCCGTCGCCGCTCCATCAACTCCGTCGCCAGCTCCTTGGCATTAGCCAGCTCGGCCTCGTCCACCATCACCTGCAACAGCGAGGCTGCGTTGCGCATCGCCGCCGAGACGCTAGCGTAGCCGTGATGATCGATCGCCGAGGCGTACATCGACAGTTCCGACACCAGCTTGTGGGCGAGGTCTAGTTGCGCGTCGGTCATAGCCGCAGCCCTCCCCGCCGTTCATCCCGCGGCGGCGGTATGTGCCAGCCCTCTTGCCTAGGCTCGGGCGGCCTGATGCGCGGCGCCGGCTTCCAGGACATGGCTAGGTAGCGGAACGCATCCGCCGGGTGCGATGTCCAGTCGTGGACCGCCGAGGCGCGGAACGCCTTCTTGTCATCGTCCCACTCGCGACGATACTGCTCCAGAGCCGACAGGCCTCCTTCCTCGCAGCGTGAGTGGAAGACGCAAAGAGGTAATGAGCGACGGACGGCGTTGATACCATCATCGACGCGATGATCGGGCACGAGAGCGGGTCGAAGTCCCATGCCCTGCATAGTCTCCACGCGGGTTCGCCCTGATCCGAACTCTCGCACCTTGGCGTCGTGCGGGACGTAATCTGTGCCATGCAGCCACCCATGCTCTTTGTGCTTCTTCTCGATCACGCCGGCATAGTGCTCGAGACCGACGCCGGATGCGGCGTAGTGGTCGAGCACGATCAGCTGGGCGCCCTGGGCCTGAAACCACCATATGCTGGTGTCGTCGCCAACGCCGAGATCCCAGGCGCGATGCACATACTGGTCAGGCAGCGCCGTCACGTCGTCGCGCACACGCTCCTCCTGGCGCACCTTCGCCATCTCGCTCGCGTAGAAGCTGCCGAGGATGGCGGCGTTGAACGAGCACATTAGCTCCTGGTCGTACATGGCCTGGCCGGCATCGCCGTACAGCGCCAGGTATTCCTTCAAGGTTTCGGCAAGAGCTTCTGGTGAGATAGCGCCAGTATCTTCCGCGGTGAGTAGCTCTGCGAACCAGCCTGGGGTTCGCTGGGCGTGCTGAAACAGGGTGAGCGCATGATTGCGTCCACGGGGAGTAGAGACGAACGCCGCCCAGCCGTTGTTTTCTTCCAGAATGGGCCTGTAGTAGCCCCAGGCTGAGGGGTTTGCGAGCGCGTATTCCGAAAATACGAAACCCGCGACACTTGAACCAATACCGGTTCCTGAGACGACGCTGTCGCTGCCGGCAACTGAGAAGGTTGATTGATTGTGGAAACGGATTTGCATGGTGTCGTCGCGAGTGTTGGCTCGCATTTCGTGGGGGAATGCTTCATCAATTCTTCTCCGTCCTGTGTGCGGATTGACGCTGTCCCATATGCCGCGGCGTGCATCGGTGAAGCGCGGAAACATATAGACGTAGTTAGCCGGCCGCTCGAGCATGGCGACCGCGGTTGCGTGCAAGCACACTTCGTCTTTGCCGGCGCGTCGGTGCCAGATGGCGACAGCGCGCTTACCGCCGCGCATGAGATAACGCCACAGTGCTTTCTGATGCGGCCGAGGCTTCCAGCCCAGCTGCGGCAGGTGCATCTTGAGATCAATGGCGTTCATTTGAGCGGCTTCGTTATCAGCGCCAGGCAGGCAGCAATCATGATCATGATGAAGATCGCGCTGCCGATCGTGCTGGCGTCGTACATTTTACTCGTCCTCGTCCTCGAGCATCTTGCGCAGAACGACTTTGATTTCGCCTTTGACTTCGTGCGTGTTGTCCTGATTTGGTTTGCCCCAGCCACGGTCCATCAGCATGCCGATCGCGCGCATGACGATTTCAGGCTCGACCTGTTCGCTGCTGGCGTAGCCGGCGAGCCTGGCGACGTTGGCCGGCGTGAACGATCGGCACAGCGACTTGAGCTGCATTTCGTCCATTGGGAGTTTCTTTTTGGGATTAGGCACTTGATTTGGGAGATACCCCCTCCTCTTCGTCTACAATCACAACTAGATCTTCAAGGAACGCAACACGTTGCTGCAATACGTTAATCTTTTCGTCTAACGTAGCAACGTAAGCCTTTATATCGTCGCGTATTTTTGCCTCTGCGCGAGTTAATTCCTCGGCAACAAGGGCAACGGTTTTCATATTTGCCACGATATTTAGCCCCCGGCAGCGATTTGGCACGCTACCACTGGCGCTGGATGGGGTCTAGACGTGGTTGCGGGGCGCGGTGGAGCGATTTTGAGAGCTGGCCGCTGGGTAGGTAGCCTCAGCGACCAAATCCGCTGTACGGCGTCCAGGGGACCGGCCTGAGGCCTGTGCTCTTTTCCCGGATAGTTACGCGCCGCCCATATCCCACCTGGCAGGTCATGGACAGCTTGTCGCCGCGGTACAGGCCGATAGTGGCCTCGTCCTGGGCGCCGAGGCGGGAGACGACGCGGCAGGCGTCGAGCAGAGGCTGACGCGAAAGACCGCAGAGGGGGGTTCCCTCTACGGTCCATAAGAATTTACCGTGGCCTTTCGGCTCGCCGGTGATTTGCACTTTGATCATTTTACATCCGCTGGATCCAGGTCGAGAGTAAGCATCAAGCGGAGCAGCATGGCAACAGGTTCGGGTGGCCCTCGTTTGGCGTAGTTTTGCGCGGTTCGATCGCAGACCTTGAGCCACCTCCCGGCCTCGATTTGATTGAGGCCGAGAGTATCGATGGCGGTCTGGTAGTCATCGCCTGTCACACTTCCACCTCAACGTCGTCCTTGACGGCGGTGCGCAGGGTGCGGACGGGCGGCAGCTCGTCGGTGTTGGCGTCGATGAGTTTTTGTGACGCCTTGAGTTTTCGCGCGATGGTTTCCCAGTTGATTTTCTTGCGCGGCGTTGTGGGCACGATGACGGTGAGCTTGTACTTGTCGCCTTCGTAGGCGCCGGCGGGCAGCTCGAGCAGGTCTTGCTTGATCTGCTTTTCCTTTTCTTCCAGGGCTGACTGCTGGGCGCGAATGGTGCCGAGCTGGTCGATGAGGGCGGCCGGGTGGTTGGTGGTGGTCATGGTGACCTTCCTTGTGATGAACGTGGTGGGAGGTAGCGGGGGCCTTTCACCCCCTCGCCGGATTGCTTCGACCGGAAAACCTGATTGGCTTACGCCTCCACCTCTTCGGCGTGCTTGAGGGCGTCCTTCAAAACGGAAGCCTCGTAACCGATGATCATGCAGGCGGCCATCGGGTGCTTCTGGTTATAGAACTTGATCTTCAGGGCGTTGAGGCGGGTGGGGGCGGCGTGGTAGGCGCGGATCAGCTTGGACATTTGTCTTGCTCCGTTTGTGTGATGAACTCAGTGACAGCAACATACGCACATTTTGCGTAGTCGTCAATAACTATTTTAAATTATTTTCAAGAAAAAACGGGCACCATGTCATCCAGCGGCTGGTCGAGGTCTTTGGCGTCCCGGATAGCATCGAGCGGGTCCGAGATGCTCTGGCGCCGCAGTTGGGTGACGGTGGCGCCGGGGAAGGCCTCCTTGACCTTGGTGACCTCGTGGTAGACCTCGAGCATGCGGCCCAATTCTTCCAAATCGTAGGTCACTACCTGCCTACCTTCGACCCTGACGGCGCGGGCGTCCTCGGGATCCCGTACAATCGCCACCACAGTGCCGTCCGTTAGCGCCAGCTCCCAGACCAGGGGGGAGAGCTTGGGCGCACCGGCGGCCTCCGCGGCAGCGTCCAGCACCTGGTAAGCCTTGACCATGCGCGCCGCCTGCACCCTGACCTCCTCGAGGTCTTTGTGCCAGACGGCGGCGTTGTAGAGCAGCCGCTGCCGATCGAACCGCTCCCGGAGTTCCACAGAGACCAGGAGGCGCAGTCGATCGGCGCCCCACTTGCGCTCCATCTCGATCGCCAGGTGATCGGCGCCATCCATGTGGGCCTGCGCCGAGATGTACTCCCCGACTGACTTAGCCCAGGTGTTGGGGGCGCCGAGTGGTCGGGTGTCTTGCTTAACCTTCGCCATTGTCATTACCCTCATAAGTTGTGCCCCAGCTACGCGGGGGACACCCAAAAGTCCCCCCGTAGGGGTGGTTCACTCACACTTCCGCGAATTGAATGATATCAAAGGCTTACGAGTACACTTCCGCACACTTCCGTAAAAAACACTTCCGCACTTCCGCGGAGCTAATTCCCCTTTCTTTTCAATATCGTTTTGCGGAAGTGCCCCTGCTAAGTGTGTTTCTACCTGGGCGTGACTTCCGCACTTCCGTCGACTATAGGTCTACAAGTTTGCGGTATCCCGATAGCTTTTTGCGACTGTCATAGACCGCTATTTCGACCACGCCATTCGCCATCCACAGCTCCAGCAGACGCTTCACCACGTCCTTTTTAAGCTGCCATCTTCCGGCGATCATGTTCACCGCGGGGCGATCGCCATTGTATGATTTGCACCACGGCACCTTCTGGAACCAGGCCAGCGCCAGGGCGGCTAGGATCTCCCGGCACACTACGATGTCGGGCATGGCGGCATCCCCGCCGGCCATGCCCGAGCCAGCCGCCCGCGCCGCCCCCGTCGGATCCACCATCAGCGACGATCGTGGCACGATGCCTGGCAGATCGACCTTGGTGACCTTGAAGGCCAGCTCCTGGCCGTCCTCCCCGTCCTTGACCTTGGCAAGAACGATCGACCCCACCATGGACCCAGGCTCCCGCCGGGTTTCGATCAGGAAGTCGCCGGCGCCGGGGATGACGGTGGAGCCACGGATGCCGCCGGTCTTATTGGTATGGTGCAGGCCCACCACGATGCAGTCGAAGGCGTTCTGGATGTACTCGCATGCGCCCACAAACAGGCTCATGTCCTCCTGCTGATTTTCCTTGGCGCCAGGCAGCACGCGCGAAACCGTGTCGACAAACACGGCCGACACCACCACGCCGGCAACGGCTGCAATGGCCTTGATGGTTTCAATCACCTTGGAGACATCTGCGCCCTGCATGAAGTTGGTGGGGTGTTCAATGAGGTAGAATTTACCACCCCTTGCCTTGGCTTTGCGGTGCGCCTCCCAGGCGGCAATACGAAACTTGAAGGACGACGTGCCCTCCCGGCACAAATAGATGACGGCGCCTGGGCGGCTGATGGCGCGGTCCCACCAGGCTGGAAGCGAGGTGGCGATCGACAGCGCCAGGTCCAGGGCTATGAAGGTCTTGAGCGATCCTGGCGGGCCGAAGATGAAGCCCAGCGCCTTCTCGTTGATGAGGCCGTCGACCATCCAGACCGGGTCTGGCTTATCCATGATTTGGTCGACGTTGAGGTAGGGATAGATGTCGGGGGCGGTGCCAGGTTGACTGGCGTTATTGTTGGCCTTGGCAGACTCGTCGCTCCAGTCGCGCGCGCCCGAATTATTGTCCTTTTTTGTCCCAGGTTTTGCGGCCTCTTCGGCCACCTTGGTGTTCCACAACCGCATGGCGTACTGCCATTTCACAATAAACAGCGCGCGACCGCGGCCCTCCCGCTCCAGCATCTCAGCCTTGGACAGGGCGGGGTCGTACTGCCGAGGGGCCACCTGGTCCTCGTATACCCGGTACTTTTCTGCAACAATTACCGCTTCAGCGGCCGGGTCCGGTTTGATGGGGGAAGTGCGGTAGAGGTCGAGCACGGCGCCCCATACCAGCTCGGTCATCTTCTGCTCGCGCAGGTCTGTCTGGTGCCCGAAGCCATCGTAGGAGGCCTGCCCGTTGCCGCCGGCGCCTGACGGGTTCTTGGTGCGTTCTTGGTGCATACTTGGTACATCCCCGCCATGCTCGGCCACCAGCGCCTCTATCTCGCGTAAGAGCCAGTCTGGAGCCATCATGATG
>Ga0068865_100002222_pt1 | contig 11433 bp, 12 predicted proteins | sample KBSMisM12_FD_75293 | JGI IMG/M metagenome (GOLD analysis project Ga0068865, IMG submission 75293) | Miscanthus rhizosphere microbial communities from Kellogg Biological Station, Michigan, USA - KBS Miscanthus M1-2 | ecosystem: Host-associated > Plants > Roots > Rhizosphere > Soil ...
CCGCATACCAAATGCTGTCCATGCGTTGTTGCTCAGTGACCTTCTGCGCCGCTGCAAACGAAGTCGTTCCCAAAACGCAAATTGCGGCTGCCACGTAACTTATCTTCATGCCTTCTCCAACGCCTTCTGCAAGAGTTCTTGGACCATCTCGGGATTGGCCTGCCCCTTACTCTGCTTCATTATCTGACCGACAAGGAAGCCCTTTACGTTCAATTGTCCGCCCTTATACTTCTCGACGACGTCCTGATGGGCCTTAAGGACCTCGTCGACTAGGTTAGAAATCGCCCCTGAATCCGCGATTTGACTCGCCCCCGACTCCGCTACGATCGCCTTAGGCATGCGACCGTCTTTGTACATAGCGTCAAACACTTCCTTGGCCATGTTGGAGCTAATCGCCTTGGAGGACACGAGTTCGATCAGTTCCACGATGTGTGCGGGGGTCACCTTGCTCTCGCGCGCCGACAAACCGTCCCGATTAAGATGTTTCGCAAAGGACGTCGTCATCCAGTTCCAGACCTGCTTTGCGTCCGCGCCAGTCTTCGCTGCCTCTTCGAAATAATCCGCCCAAGCAACGTCGCTCACGAGCTGGCTGGCATCCTTCGCAGAAAGTCCAAACGTTTGTTGGTAGCGAAGACTCTTGGCAAGAGGCAACTCGGGGAGAGCAGCACGTAAACCTTCGATGTAGCTCTCATCAAAGGCCATCGGTACAAGATCCGGATCGGGGAAATAGCGATAATCGTTTTCCGCTTCCTTAATTCTCATCAAGAAACTTTCTTCTTTCGCCTCGTTCCATCCGCGTGTTTCTTGATGAACCGACTCACCCCTTTCGATCACCGCGACTTGTCGTTTGATCTCGAACGCTGATCCGAGCTGGACGCTCTTGAAAGAATTGAGATTCTTCAACTCCGTCTTCGTGCCGTAATCTTTTGCGCCTTCCAAACGCACAGAAATGTTTGGCTCGCAACGCAACGAACCTTCTTCCATCTTTCCATCGCACACACCAAGATAAAGGAGGATCTGTCGAAGTTGTGAAAGGTATTCCTTCGCTTCCTCTCCATTCTGAATGTCGGGCGGAAAATCGGTGACGACTTCCATGAGGGGAACGCCCGCGCGGTTGTAGTCGATGCCTGACTCGCCCGATGGCAAATGCATGAGCTTCCCTGTGTCTTCTTCCAAATGGACACGGCGAATTTTGATTCGCTTCGTTCCGCCATCGGAAGTAGGAATATCGAGATAGCCACCATATCCGAGTGGATTGGTCTCACCGTATTGGCTGACCTGATATCCCTTCGGAAGGTCGGGATAAAAATAATTTTTGCGATGAAAGATGGAGTTCATCGCGATCTTGCAGTTCAGCGCCAACGATGTGCGCAAAACCATTTCGATCGCGGCGCGGTTCGGTACCGGCAGCGTCCCCGGCATTCCCAGACAGATCGGGCACACGCGAGTGTTCGGTTGCCCCCCGAATGCGACTGGGCAGCGACAGAACATCTTGGAGCGCGTGGCCAACTCGGCGTGCACTTCCATGCCGATGCTGGGAACGTAGTTGGACATTGAGTCTGGAGTTTATCTCGCCCTAGGTCCGAGATCCGAGATCCGAGATCCGAGTTCAGAGCCCCCAATTCCGCGCTCCAACGGCCCAACCAATAAAAAAACAGGGGCGTTGCCGCCCCTGTTGGTGTGTTCTTATTGGTTTACTAGCCGGTCGTTGCAGGAGCTGCAGGAGCAGTGCCGCCAGCAGGAGCAGGAGTTGCGTCCTTAGCCTTGGGGGTCGGGGCAGGGGCTGCGCCACTACCACTGTCGCTGCTGCCGCATCCGGCCACAACGAATCCCAACATTGCTACTGCGAGAGTTGCAATCAAAATTTTCTTCATGTTTCTAAGCACCTCACCGTCGGGCCAAACGAACTTCGGCACGCTCTTGAGGCGGCAGGGTGCAGGGACGCTCCCCGATACCACGAGCCGGTTCAATCCGACCTTTTGGATATTTGATTATCTGAACACCGAGCCCAGACACTCAAACTGTATCAACAGATGGGCGTTAGAAACAAGTTCCAACCCGCAAAAGGCCCGTGAAACGGACCTTTTGCGTGAAGAAACAGTGTTTGACGACCGCGACTCTATACTTTTTTGTTAGCCAGTAGTCGTGGTTGTCGTGGTCTTGCCCACGCCGGTACCGCTCGTCGTCGTCGTCGAAGAGCCATCAGGCGTAACGACCGTGTTCGTCGACGGACCTGGCACAACCGTGTTTGTTTCCGTGTGAGTGGTCGCGCCCGGCGCTGTGTCATGGATAACCGTGTTCGAAGCCGGCGGGTTGTCTTCCACCGTGCATCCGGTCGCGGCAATCAACAACGAGGCGGCGGCAAGGCCGATCAAAATTCTTCCTTTTAACATGTCAGTCATCTCCTATTTGGTCGCGGCGGCACTGCCGCAGGCTCTTTAAGCCTTCTTGCGTTTGAGAGAAGAACCGGCTGTTGTGTTCCCTGATTTAAGCCTTGTCCACACTTTCGAGGACAGCAAATGCGATAGAAAGACCCGCATCGTGGGTGATCGTGACGTGCATTCGGATTGTGCCCCGACCGATGTCCCTCTTAACCGTAGCGAGCGGCTTTCCTGCCCAGTCCCGCAAAACTTCCATGGTTTGCCACGGAATTCGGTAGCCGATGGCCTTGATCATCGCCTCTTTTGCCGCCCAGCGCCCTGCTGCCTCCTCGGCTACGCGGACGATCTCTTGCTCAGCCGGAGTGAAGATGCGCTGTAGAAAACGGGGTCTCTGCTCGATCGCGCGCTGTATCCGAGCGATTTCCACCACATCGACGCCAATACCAAGGATCATATGAGCACTCTACACAATGCGAGCCGCCGCCGTCATAATGCCCTCGTGAAAGCCCTCTTCAACGGATTAGTCGGCCTTGCATTTCTAGGTGCCATTGCCTGCGGACATCAAATGTCCGAGAAAGACATCGTGGGGACTTGGAAGCCGGATCCCGCGATGCCCATGAATTCCAAATTCAAAGGAGTCGAAAAGGGAATCATCATCACCTTTACCGCTGATCACAAATTCACTCTTGCAACGCCCTCTCCGGGAGGGTTCAAGGGCACATGGGCACTCGCTGATAAGATGCTCACGGTTACTCCCACAACTCTTGTTGTAAAGAATCCGATGGGCGGTGCAAACATCGAAATGCCTATCGAAGAGGCCCTGAAAAAGTTTCAGACAAGCGGCATGACCGCAGAGATGACTGACTCCCTGAAGACCGCATCCGAACAACAAGCATTCGATGTTGCCGACGATGGAAAGAAGCTCAGCCAAGAGGGCCACCCCGCCATGATCAAGGCCGAGTAATCGAGGGCCGTTATAATCGAAGCATCGTGAAGCCAAACCCTCTCGGCTTATTCGCCATCGCGTTGATCATTTTCGGTTGTGCGCCAAAGATCAAAGACGCCGATCTTGTCGGCACCTGGAAACGAGATCGTGCCCCCGCCGCATCTGCAAGCAACGACGAAAAGGCCGAGTCACAGATGACATTCGATCTTCAGGCGGATCACAAATATGTCATGAAGGCACCGTATGACATTTCCCTAAAAGGCGACTGGTCATACGAAAACCACGAGGTGACTCTGACCCCCTCGACGATGACTATGAAATTCGGTGGGATGAAGGCGGAGACCAAACCCGTCGGTGAAATGATCAAGATGCTGACCGACCTCGCAAACCAAACCCAAGCGAGCGCATCGGATATCAAAGACATGCAATCGCTCGGCGAGCCGCAGATAATAAAGGTCGATCAAGACGGAAAGTCGCTCCATTTCGAAGGTATGACCCTCATCAAAGGCTAAAGTTTTCTCATCGCAAACCGATGATTTCATGAAGTCATGAGAATCGGCTTGCTCGCAACGTTTTTGATTCTGTGCGTCGTCGGCTGCGTCCCTGCGCTCCAAGAGAAGGACGTCGTTGGAGGATATCTTCGCGAGGAAACAACCGCACCCAAGGTCACCGGTTTTTCAAACGTTGGCCCAGCGCGGATTGAGATCCAACCGGATCACATCTGCATGATCCACTTCACCTTCACCTCTGAAATGCTGAAAGGAACGTGGGCGTTCGATGGTCAAAAGATAACCGTCAACAACATTCAAATTGGTGAACCGGGTCGCGAACCGAGCATGAAGCTCATCTTCAATCCCTACGAAACTTCAAAGTACGCGGGCATTATCGATCAGTTTCCAAACGGTGAACACTTCGTCGATTTGCTTCGCCAAGGCCGAACCGATTTCAAACCGTTCACCCTCACGCCAGATTCCGGCGCCACGAAACTGATCGCATCCGATGGAACTCCTTGGACGAGAGTGAGCAATTAATCCGCGTTCGCTTGCTGCACAAGCTCTGCAAGATCGAGTAGCCGAATCTCTTTCTCGGAAACCTGTTTGATACTCGCGTCGAGCATGATCCGGCAAAACGGACAACCAACAGCCACTGTCTCCGCACCCGTCGCCAACAACTGTTCCGCGCGACGATTTCCAGGCCGCTGATTAGGCGGCTCTTCCATCCACATGCGCCCGCCACCGGCTCCGCAGCAGAGCGTCTTCTTTCCAAACTTCTCTGCCTCCACGAGCTTGCTATCCAAACCAGCTTCCTTTCCAAAAGTGTCGGGCGGATTCTCATTAAGCGTCGTCGTCTCACCAAGCGCCGCGCGCGGTGCGTCACTCTCGTTATTGATTCGCGCGAGATAACACGGATCATGAAACACAACTGATCCCTTTTCCGGCGAAGCAGCTTTCAACTTCCCTTGCTCGATGAGAGTGGCGATCATCTGCGAGTGATGCCACACCTCCATCTGCGCTTCGAACTGGCCGTATTCGTTCTTCAACGTATTGAAACAGTGCGGACACGCGGTGACAACTTTCTTTACTCCATAACGCTGAAAGACCGATGCGTTTTCCATCGCCTTCTCTTGGAAAAGGAATTCGTCACCCGTGCGCCGAGCTGGATCACCCGTGCAAGCCTCTTCCTTGCCGAGACATGCGAACGAAACGCCTGCCTTGATGAGCAAACTCGCGAAGGCTTTCGTCGTCTTGATCGCGCCGGGATCGGTCGCGCCTGCACATCCAACCCAGAACAGATATTCGAAATCTCCGCCGTCGCGCGCCAAAGGAATTTCCATCCCCTTCATCCAATCTTCACGCGAAGATGCCGGCGCGCCCCATGCGTTGCCTGTGGAACCGACCTGCCGCAACATCACCGCGCCCGTGCCAGAGAATTTTCCTTCCGCAACTAGGTTTCTTCGGACATCCACGATCAAGTCAACGTGTCGAATCAAGACCGGGCACGCTTCCACACACGCATTACATGTCGTGCATTGCCATAGCGCTTCTTCCGAAACCGTCGCCGCGATCTCCGTGTCGTGTTCGGCCGCAAAACGAATGTCTTGAACGACCTGCTTTGGATTCAGAACCTTGCCAACATTCCACGCCGGACAAACTTCGGTGCAGCGTCCGCATTCCATGCACGCGTCCAGCGACATTAGATGCCAACGCGAGTAATCCTTTGCCGTCGAGACACCTATCTGCCCCGTTTTCTCGACCTCTTCCATGGAGATCGGTCTGAGTTCGCCCATAGGCTGTTCGGGGCGTCCCGCTGCGCTCAAGATCGCCATCACGATGTGGCGAATCCGCATCCGTGGCAGCGTGATGAACAGCGTCATCACGAGCGCCATGTGGAACCACCAAATGATCTTGTAGCCGATCACCGGAAGATGCGGCAGAGCCATCGAAAAGAGATAGCCAACGATCGAGACTCGATCCCACGCTGGATCCGTTTGGGGATGAATGGAGATGCGTGCGCCCTCCAACAAATATCCCGTAAAACCGAGAACGAAGAGCAGAAGCAAAGCAAGGAAATCAGTCGTGTCGCTGCTCAACGGAAACCGTCGATTGTGGACGAACTGCCTCGCCAACGGATCGTCAGCAGGAACCGTAGGCTCCAACTTTGCGACCATCTCCGCGCCCTCTTGATTCAAGATCGTGCGGCGGATCAGCGCCCACCCGATGCCGATGACGAACATGGCACCCAGAATGTCGAAGGTCAGTTCGTAAACAAGATAGTAAGCGCCTTGATGAAACGGCGGCAATCCGATGTAAGGGCCGTACGAAGAAATCGCCAACAATGTGGTCGCCAGTAAGAGCGAGAGAAATCCGTAGAAGATCAACAGGTGCATCGGCGCGCCCGATTTCTTTCGGCTACTCTTTACTTTCTTCTGTCCGACGATGAATACGAGCACGTTGGAAACCCAACGCCGAACATCGCGCAGGTCAGGGCGACCGATCTTCAACTCGGTAGAACGTTTTGTCTGCCCGTCTTCACCGGTGATTTCAGGCACGTCAGCAAGCTTCGCGCTCCACCAAATCGGCTTGCCCTTCAGCCAAATGAGTGTGCGCTGAACGACCTGGGCAACCATGAGCCCGATCGCCAAATAGATGAGCGCGTAAAAGAGATACCGTTCTGGCTGGGTGATATCCAGAAATTCAGTTCTAGTTGGTTGCACGCGCGTTCCTTATATCAACTCGGACCTTGGAGTGTTGAGATTCCGCGTTCCGCGTTCCGAGTTCCGAGTTTCTACTTACCACCGAATAATATTCGCGCCCCAAACGAGTCCCGCGCCAAAGCCAACCGTCATGACAATCATTCCCGGCTTCAACCGACCCGTCTTCACAGCCTCATAAAGCCCAAGGGGAATTGAACCACCCGATGTGTTCCCATAGCGATCCACATTCACGAACACCTTGTCAGGAGGCAGCTTCAGCTTCTTCGCGGCGGATTCGATGATTCGAAGATTCGCCTGATGCGGAACGAAAAGATCTACGTCGTCGGAAGTCATTCCCGCCAGGTCCAGGGCGCGACAACATGCGTCGCCCATCGCGTTGACCGCAAAGCGATAAACCTCCGCTCCCGCCATGAAGATCGTTGACCGATGATTCTTCCAGTCGGGGTTACTGATGGGATAGCGCGATCCCCCAACTTCGACATCGATGTGGCATGCACCTTCTCCATCCGCCATCAAAACCGTCTTCAGCACACCGCGGTCCGTGTTCTCTTCCGCCTTCACAATCACCGCGCCTGCACCATCTCCAAACAGCACGCACGTCGCACGATCCGTCCAGTCGACGTATTTCGTCAGCGTATCGGCGCCGATAACAAGAGCAACATCGGAGTGTCCCGCTTCGATCATCGCGGCCGCGGTGGAAAGAGAATAGATGAAACCCGCGCAAGCTGCGCCCACATCGAAAGCTCCCGCCTTCGTCGCCCCGATCGCGCTTTGCACCAGACAGGACGTCGCGGGAAAAATCATGTCGCCCGTGACCGTTCCGCAGATGATCACGTCGATATCGGCCGCGTCGATTCCCGACGACGCAACCGCCTCTCGAGATGCTGTGATCGCCAACGAAGATGTCGTCTCATCGGGGCCGGCAATGCGCCTTTCTTTGATGCCCGTTCTCTGAACGATCCATTGATCGTTCGTCTCGACGAGTCTCTCAAGGTCGGCGTTGCTCAGAACTTTGTCTGGCACCGCGTGACCGATCCCGTGTACAACGGCCTTCCTAGCCATTCGCAACCTCCGTCTTTTTCATGCTCTCTCGAATCGCGTCGACGAGGTCCGCCTCGACCGCTTTCTGCGCCATCAACAAAGCGTTCTTAATCGCCTTTGCGTTGCTACGACCGTGGCTGATGACGCACACGCCGTTCAATCCTAACAACGGTGACCCACCAACCTCCGAGTAATCCATCGCTTTCTTGAGCGGACCCGTCACGTAGCTTACCGGCCAGAAGGGGAGCTTCAGCAGCGGATTGGTCGGGACCCGATCTTTGATACTTCGCGCGAAGAGCTCCGCGATTCCTTCACTTGTCTTGAGCACGATATTGCCCACAAAGGCCTCGCAAACGACCACGTCCACCTCGTGGTGGTACATGTCGTTTCCTTCGATGTTTCCCGCGAACCACGGGTACTTCTTAAGAAGCTCGTAGCACTCCTTCGCGAACGCGTTGCCCTTCCCGGCTTCTTCACCAATGTTCAAAAGGTGAACCTTCGGATTCTTCCGCCCCATCACGCGCTGGGCATACGCTCGCCCCATCACCGCGAACTCCACGATATGAGGAGGATCGACGTCGGGGCTTGCACCGGAATCCAAAAGCAGAAACCCGCCGAAGCGGTTAGGCAAAACCGTTGCGATCGCAGGCCGGTGGATCCCCTCGATCTGCCGCCAACTCAACAGCGAGGATGCCGTCGCCGCCCCCGTATTCCCCGCCGAGACCATTGCCTTTGCCTCGCCATCTTTCACAAGTCGCACCGCGACCGCCATAGAAGAGTCTTTCTTCTTTCTAATCGCCTCAGTCGGCTTCTCGTGCATGTCGACCTGCTCCGTCGCAGGGACGATCATGATATTCGAGGGAGCGTCCTTCGGCAGGAGCCCGCAAAGCAAATCTTCCCTTCCTACTAAAAGGATCTTGCTATGAATCAAAGGTGCAGCGAGAAGGGCGCCGAGGACCGTCTCACGGGGGGCATGATCGCCGCCCATGGCGTCGAGAGCGATGCTCAAGAAGCGGTGCCCTCGTCATGGAGCAGGTTCGAGAGCTTTTCGAATTCGGGTCTGCCGTGCGCCTCTTCGGTCGGCTTGATGCCCCGTGCCAGTGCGATGGGGCACGGTCCGTCCCATCCAAATTCGCAGAGCGTTTGCATCGGCAGCGCCACTAATAAGTGTTGACGGAGGAGTGCCTCCACCCGTAGCGAGTTCTCCTCGAACATGTCCGGCTCGTCGGATGCCACACGGGCAAAATCCTGTGCGTTAAACGAACTGGGCGACCCCTCGACCGGGAATTGCTCCTCGATTTCAAAGTCGAGTTCCTTCTCCAAGGGGGCGCTGCACCGGGCGCATTCAAACACGGCTTTCCCCGTGAATTTGCCCTTGATGAGCAGCAAGTTGCCCGTACTGACCGCTTCCAGGAAGCCATCGAGGGGCTTCAAAAGGTCGAGGTCTTCAACATCGGGCAATTCGGTGGAGATATCGACGGCAAGCTCCCGCCCCGGGTGCTGGAGGACGTCGTTGAGATCGAGCAGGTCATCACGTCTCATCGGCTAGGGGAGTGTACACAATGCCTGTTTGAACCCACAGGAACCGCCCAGAAGCGTTCTTGACGAACAGGCAACACCCGCCGTAGGGGCCGTCTCTCAATAGTTTTCGTCTGACTATAACCGTGTCTAAAATTTGGGTAATGCCCAACACGCGCGAGTACCACTTATGTATGTTATAATTGCGATCGGAGCCGCAAAATCCTCCTAGATGGCCCTAAACCAAACCGGCAACCCCAGCCTCGAAATTGACCCTAATAGCTTAGGATCGGCCTTTCAACAACTAACGGAGCGCCTAACCGACGGCGTTTGCCTCCTTGATCCCCACGGGATCGTGACCTATTCCAACAGTGCGCTAAGGGCGATGCTCGGCTCATCAATCGACGAAGTCGCAGGAAAACAGCTGACCGACATCGTTTGCCAGGAGGATCAGCAGATCACGCTCGAGTTCCTCGAACGTATTCAATCCGGCAGCCCCGACGTCTTGGAATGTCGTTGGAACACATTCAATGGCGAGATTTGGACGCGTTGCAATGGCGTCCCACTCAACAGCGATGGAAAGGGCGTCACCGGCGCAGCGATCATTGTTCAAAACATCACCGAAGCGCGAAACGCAGAGTTGGCCCAAGCGAAACTTGCAGCTATTTTCGAGTCGTCGGATGACATCATCGTCAGCAAGGACCTCAACGGGATCGTTACATCGTGGAACAAATCTGCAGAACGAATCTTTGGCTACACAGAAAAGGAGATGATCGGTCAACCGATCCTGAAGATCCTTCCACCAGAACGACATGCAGAGGAAGAGCTCACCCTGTCTAAGCTTCGTCGTGGCGAGCGGATCGACCACTTCCAAACCGTCCGTGTCGCCAAGGACGGAAGACTCGTCAACATTTCCGCGACCATCTCACCGATTCGAAATCGCGAAGGCGTAATCGTAGGCGCGTCGAAAGTAGCTCGCGACATTACCGACCAAATTAGACTCGACGAAGCCCAGGCGCGACTGGCAGCGATCGTGGAATCATCCGACGACGCTATCGTCAGCAAAGATCTGAATGGGATCGTGAAGTCTTGGAATGTCGGGGCGGAAGCCATCTTTGGCTACCCTGCGGAAGAAATGATTGGTCAGCCCATTCACAAACTTCTGCCCGACGACCGCCAAGGCGAAGAAAACCTTATCCTCGATAGATTGAAGAAAGGATATCGAATCGACCACTACGAAACGGTCAGAAGGCGCAAGGACGGAAGGCTCATCGACGTAGCGGTTACCGTCTCGCCCGTGAGAGACGCTTCTGGAAAAGTCATTGGTGCATCTAAGGTCGCACGAGACATCACCGAAAGAAAGCGAAACGAAGAAGCACTCCAAAAAACTCAAGAATCTTTGCGCGCACTTACCGAACAACTTGAGCATCGTGTGCGAGAACGCACAGCAGAACTTGAAACCGCGAACAAAGAGATGGAGGGGTTCACGTATTCCATCTCCCATGATTTGCGCGCGCCATTGCGCTCGATCGTTTCCGCCTCCATGGTCACGATTGAAGACTTTGGAAAGAATCTTCCGCCCGAAGCGAGAGAGCACCTCGAAAGGCAAGCCGCCGCCGCACAACGCATGGCGATTCTCATCGACGAACTGCTACAACTTTCTCGAGTTTCACGCAGCAAGTTGATGAGACAAGACATCGATCTGACCCGAATGTCGGAGGAGATCGGCAAAGAACTTCTCGCCGCAAACGGAGAAAACCCGATCGAATTTGCGATACAACCGCAAATGCGAATCTTTGCAGATCCACGGTTGATGCGATTGCTTATTCAAAACTTGATGGAGAATGCCCGCAAGTTTTCGCCCAACGGAGGCACGGTCAGTGTTGGTGCGACCGAGATGGATGATGAGATGGTCTATCACGTGAAAGATCACGGCATCGGTTTCGATATGAAATACGTCGAAAAGACGTTTCTTCCCTTTGAGCGACTCGTCCGCGACGACGAATTTCCTGGCACCGGTATCGGGCTTGCAAACGCAAAGAGAATTGTTGAAAGACACAGTGGATCGATCTGGGCAGAGAGCTCTCTCGGAAAGGGTGCCACTTTCTTTTTCAAAGTCGCCAAGCCGGCTGAAATCGATGCACTCGTGGCAGACCCTCGCTACACCTCACCGAGCCTGCACCCGCTTTACTAGTCCGTCAACAAAGCTTCGTTCACTGCACGCCGAACCGTCTCAATATAACTTTGGTAGCTCACAGGTTTCGATACAAATTCTCGAACTCCGAGTTCTTCCGCCTTGGCATGATCGCTCTCTAAGTCTGAGGAACTCAGAA
>Ga0068865_100002224_pt1 | contig 11432 bp, 8 predicted proteins | sample KBSMisM12_FD_75293 | JGI IMG/M metagenome (GOLD analysis project Ga0068865, IMG submission 75293) | Miscanthus rhizosphere microbial communities from Kellogg Biological Station, Michigan, USA - KBS Miscanthus M1-2 | ecosystem: Host-associated > Plants > Roots > Rhizosphere > Soil ...
GGCGTGATGTAGTAGCCGTTCTCGCCGTCGCGCTTGACGTTCGGGTCGACGCGGCCGGCGTTGATCGGCGCGATCGCGTCGCCCTCGACCAGGATGACCTTCTTGGTCACCGTGACCGTCACGGCCAGCTTCGGCTTCAGCTCGGTCAGCGACTTCGGCACCTGCAGGTTCGAGTCGAACGTGATGACCGACGTCGTCGACGTGAACGACTTCAGCAAGAACACTAGGATGATGGTCATCATGTCCATCATCGGGGTGATGTTCAGGTCCTTGATCACCTCGGGTTCGGCCAGCTTGCGCGCGAACGAACGGATCGCCTTCTTGCCGGCGAGGCGGGACATCTCGGGCGTCATCGCCATCTATTGGATCCCCGCAGCGAAGTTCACGTCGGGGAATAGCAGCTTCCCATCGTCGGCTTGCCTCATGGCATCTAGCGTCGCGATCACGATGTCGTACGGAATCATCGCGTCCGCGTTGAACGTCGCCTTGGTCTCGTCGGCGTTGTCCGGGTTCGACTTGATCTCCTTGAGCTTCGTCGTCAGCTGCTTGTAGTCGTACTGCCCGTTCGCCAGCTTCGGGATGGCGGGGAGCACGCCGCCCGACGCCGCGATGACGTAGCCCGTGTTGCCGACGGTGATCGTCAGGTTCAGCGGGGGCTTGTCCGGGGGCGTGTCGTTGTCGCCGGGCCCGCCGCCCTGGATGGTCGGCGACGAGACGTTGATGTTTCCCAGCGCGACCTGATTCACGACCGAGGCGAGGAGGAAGATGATGATGTTGGTGACGATATCCATGTAGGGGACGAGGTTGAGCTCGCCCGCCTCTTCCTCGATCTCCTCGACGTGGTCCCGCATGCGGCGCGTCGCCGCGCGGACCTGGCTTCTCGTCATGGCGTCCTCGTCTTCGACATGGACATGCGGGCGATCGGCCCTTTATCCCTTGCCCTTAGGCCTTCGCGCCCTGAGCCGACTCGGCCAGGAGGTTCTCCAGCTTCAGCGCGAACCCTTCGAGGTCACCGACCTGCTTCTTCGACGCCGACGACAGGAAGGCGTGAGCGATGATGCAGGTAACGGCGATACCGAGACCCATGGCGGTGTTGTTGAGCGCCTCGGAGATACCACGCGCGAGCAGCGCGGAGCGCTCTTCCGGCTTCGCGGCGGCGACGGCGCCGAACGCGCGGATAAGACCGATGACCGTACCGAGGAGGCCGACCAGGGTCGCGATGTTCGCGATCGACCACAGGATCTGGACGCGCTTCTTGAGGAGCGGCGTCACGTCCACCAGCGTCTCTTCGATCGACTGAGCAATCGCGATCTCGCCACGGTGAACGCGCTGCAGGCCGGCGCGCGCAACCTGGGCGACGGGCGCCTCGGTGGCGGAGCACAGCTTGACCGCGCGGTCGATGTTGTTCGCGAGAACAAGCTTGCGAATCTGCTCGAGAAACGCCTTCGCGTTCACCGACCCCTTGCCGAGGAAGAAGATGGCGCGGTCGATGATGATGGCCAAGGTGATCATCGAGACCACCAAGTTCACGTACATCAGGGTGCCACCATCGGCTAGGAACTGGGCAAGTCCTTGCATCTCGTATCTCCTCGCGCGCGGCTTGCGGCCGCTTTCGACTGTCTGGTTGGGGTAGGGGGGGCAGCTTTTGGATAGTGGGTGCTTGGACGACGGTTGGGCTCAGTTGGGTTCCTAGCCGTGGCCGATTACTTCAGTGCGGCCGGTATCTTATCGGTATGGCCGGGGGTGTCAAGCCGTCGGAGGCTTGCTTTTCCCACGATCTGAAGTCGTTTGCGCACCAGTGGTCGGCTCACGGCTCGATTTCGGTTCGATGTGGATGATTACGTCGGAAACCTCAGGGAACTTAACTTTTAGATCGCCTGCAATCTGCCGAGCCAGGCTGTGAGCGTCCGCCACGCTCATGTCCGGGGCCACTTCCAGGTGCAGATCCAGCTCCACGGCGCCGCGGACGCCGCGGGACCTTACCCGGTGGATCGACCCCTCGCGCGCGAGCGGCCGCGCGAAGGCCGTCACGCTGGCGGGATCCAGCATCGCGACGTCGATCAGGATCGGGATGTTCTCGCGGAACACGTCCCAGGCGGCGTGGCCGATGAGAATGATGAGCAGCAGCGTCGCGACGCCGTCCGCCCAGCCCACACCCGCCCGGGCCGCCACGAAAGACGCGACGACGGCCAGCGACGCGTACAGGTCTGATTGCGTGTGGCGCGCGTCGGCGCGCAGGAGCGCGCTGGAGAGCTCCGTCGCCTTCCGGCGCTCGTAACGCGCGACCCACAGGTTGACGGCCATCGTCGCCACCACGACGGCGAAGCCCGCCACGCCGATGCGCGGCGGCGGGTGGCGATCGATCAGTGAATGGATGGCCGCGGCGCCGAACTCGAACAGGCCGCCGACGATCAGCACGCCGATGCCGAGGGCCGCCAGGATCTCGATCTTCTGGCGGCCATAAGGGTGGCGGGCGTCGGCGGGCACCGCCGCCCAGCGCAGGCCGAACAGCGCCAGCACGTTCGACGACGCGTCCAGGATCGAATGCAGCGAGTCCGTCCCCAGCGTCAGCGACCCCGACAGGTAACCGTAGCCCGCCTTCGCGAGCGCCACCGCGGCGTTCAGCCCGAGCGTCAGCATGAAGACACGGCGGACCGCCGCGCGGCGCTCGTCGGCCATGCGCTGCGCCTCCGCCGTGGGCTCGGCGTGCGCACAATCGTCCATGAACGAAATCATGGTCCGAAGGAGATCATGGCCCGCTGGGGGGCGGATTGCCGTCGAGGTCGCGGACCTCGACAGGCGCCAGCTTGGCCAGCGGTTCGGTCAGGGTCTTGCGGTCGCCGACGACGACGATGGTGAGGTGGTTCGGGTCGAGGTACTTGCGCGCGACGCGACGGATGTCGTCCTTGGTGACCGCGGCGATCTTCTTGGTGTAGTCGGTGACGTAGCTGTCGGGTAGCCCGAACACCGCCAGCTCGGCCAGCTGCGCCGCGACGTTGGCGCGCGTGGCGAAGCGCGCCGGGAAGGACTTGATGATCTGATCCTTCGCGCGCGCCAGCTCGACGTCGGTGACGTCCGCGTCGCGCATGCTTCCGACCTCTTTCAAGATCTCCCCGACCGAGTCGGCGGTGTGAAGCGCGACGAACTCCCCGCCGGCCGAGATCGGCCCGGGCGTGCGCCGGCTGTCGACGGTGGAACGCGCGCCGTAGGTCCAGCCCTTGCCCTCGCGCAGGTTGAGATCCAGCCGGTAGAAGCCGCCGCCCAGGATCAGGTTCATCACCGTCACGGGGAAATAGTCGGGGCTCTTGCGCTCGATGCCGATCAAGCCGACGCGAATCGACGACTGCGGGGCGTCCGCCTTGTCGACCACGAAGATGCGCGTGGTCGGCGCGGCGCCCTCGGGCGCGGGCAGCTTCGGCGCGGCGCCGGCCTTGGGCTTCCAGCTTGCGAACGCCGCCTCCAGCTTGGCGCGCAGCGCCTTCTCGGTCGTGTCGCCCGCCACCAGCAGCGCGGCGTTGTTGGGCCGGTAGTACTTGTCGTAGAAACCGCGCAGGTCAGCGGGCGTCAGCTTCTTGATCGACGCTTCGACGCCGGCCATCGGCCACCCGTAGGGATGCTTCTGGCCGTAGAGCAGGCGCGTGAACGCCAGGTTGGCGACCGTGGGCGGACTGTCCTTGCGGCGCGTGATGGCGGTCAGCAGGTTGTCGCGCACGCGTTCGAATTCCTTCGCGTCGAAGCTGGGGTTCACCACCACGTCGGAGAACAGCGCCAGCGCGGCGTCCAGGTTCCTGCTGAGCGTCGACAGGCTGACGTTCGACGAATCCCAGGTGCTGCCGGTCGACAGCGTCGCGCCGAGCGAGGCCGCCTGGTCGGCGATCGCCAGCGCGCTTCGCGACTTCGTGCCTTCGTCGAGCATGTGCGCGGTCAGATCGGCCATGCCGGCGCGATCGAGCGGGTTCGCCGCGCCGCCCGTCTTGATCATCAGGTTGAAGTCGATCAGCGGCAGATCGTGGAACTCGACCAGCACGACCTCGAGACCGTTCTTCAGCTTGAAGCGCCGCGGTTTGGGCGGCTTGAACGTCGGCTCGGGTCCTGCGGGCGGCGCCAGCTGGCGGAAGGGCGCGTCCGGCGTTTCACGGCCCGAGGGCGCAGGCGCGGCGGCCTGCGCTTCGGCGGGGGGCGTGGCCGGCGGAGCCGAGGCGGTGGACTTGGCGGCGACGGGTCCGGCCGCGCCCGGCGGCGGCGCCGACGCGCAGGCGAGCGCCAGCGCAGGCGCGAGAGCAACCGCAAATCGCGTGGGCGCCTTCACTTCTTGATCCGTCCCATGATGGGCGCGTCGGGGTTGGGGTCGATGGTGACGATCACGCGACCGTCCTTCTTCAGATATTGCTGGGCGGCGCGCTGGATGGCACCGGCATCGACGGCGCGGTATTTGCGCAGGTCCTCGGTGAGGAACCCGGGGTCGCCGACCAGATAGTTGTAGGACTGCAGCCGCTCCGCGCGCGCGAGCAAGCTCTCCAGGCTGCGGACCGTGTCCGATTCCAGCTGGTTCTTCGCGCGATCCAGCTCGGCCGCCTCGATCGGCTTCGCCTGGACGGCCGCGATCTCCTCGTCGATCACCGCCAGGATCTCGTCCAGCGTGTGGCCCGGCATCGGCGACGCGGTGATCTCGAAGCTGGATGCGAGCAGCTGGCTCTGCTGGCCGGCCGTCACCGACTGCGCGATCTTCATCTCGTAAACGAGGCGCTTGTACAGGCGGGACGATTTCCCGCCCGCCAGCGCGGTGCCGAGCAGGTCCAGTTCGCGATCGCCGGCCGCGAAGTTCGGCGGCGTCGGGTACGAGACGTAAAGCTGCGGCTGCTGGATCTTCGCCTCCATGGCGATGCGCCTGACCGCGCTCAGCCGGACGTCGGGCGCAGGGCGCCGGACGATCGCCTCGCCGGCCGGGATCGGAGCGAAGTACTGCTCGACAAGCTGCTTGGTCTTCGCGCGATCGAAGTCGCCGGCGATGACCAGGGCGGCGTTGCCGGGCGCGTAATAGGTGCGGAAGAACGCCTTCACGTCGTCGACGGACGCCGCGGTCAGATCCTCCATCGATCCGATCACCTGGTGGTAGTAGGGGTGGTCGGGCGGGTAGAGCGCCTCCAGCTGGACCTTCGAGATCAAGCCGGCGGGTCGGTTCTCGTAGCGCTGGCGGCGTTCGTTCTTCACGACATCGCGCTGGTTGTCGACCGTCTCCTTGAAGCCGGTGCGGTCCAGCAAGAACCCCATTCGCTCGCTCTCCAGCCACAGCGCCAGCTCCAGCTGGTTGGCCGGAACGACCTCGAAGTAATTCGTGCGGTCGTGCGAGGTGGAGCCGTTGACGCTGGACGCGCCTGCCTTCTGCAGGTACTCGAAGTGCTTGTCCTCGGGGATGTGCTTCGTCCCCTGAAACATCACGTGCTCGAACAGGTGGGCGAAGCCGGTGCGGCCCGGCGCCTCGTCGCGCGCGCCGACCTTGTACCAGACGTCGACGGCGACCTCGGGCATGCGGTGATCTTCGTGCAGGATCACCTCGAGACCGTTCGCGAGCGTGTACTTCTCAAACGCAACCTGCGGAAGGTCGGTCGCCGGTGCGGTCGCGGACGCGGAGGCCGCCGCGGGCGCCGGGCGTACCGCCGCCGGCGGGGCCACCACCGACAGCAACCCGATCAGCGCGGCGAGCATCGCGACTGACGATCTACCACGTCACGCCGCCAACGTCGTCCGCTGTCACGGCGCAAAGTACGACACGATGGCGACGACCGCGGCGGCATAGAGGACCAGATTCACGACGAAGGCGGGGTCGTGCAGCATCGAATCGGTCGGGCTGTCGGCCTTGTCGGTCCGGCTGACGATGCGGATGAAACGGTAGATCCCGAACGCGACGAACGGGACGGTGAACACCAGCTGCCCGCCGCCGAACAGCTCGTTGGTGCGCTGGGTGCGCGTGTAGATCAGGTACGCCGCCGTGGTGGCGACGCCCAGGACCCAGAGCAGGATTCGCAGCACGCGGGCGTCGTAGTCGCCAAGCACCTCGCGGTGCTTGTGACCGGTCTCGCCGCCGATGCGCAGCTCGTGCGCGCGCTTGCCGAACCCGAGCAGCGCCGACAGGAGAAGCGTGCAGACGAGAAGCCAGTGCGAAGCAGGCACGCCGATCGCGAATGTCCCCGCGAGCACGCGCAGCAGGAACCCGACGCTGATGCACGCCACGTCGACGAACGCGATGCGCTTGAGGCGAAACGAATAGGCGACGTTCAGCGCCAGGTAACCCGCCGCCGTGAGCGCGAACTCCCAACCGAGGGCCAGCCCGCTGCCCAGCGCGGCGAGCGCGAACAGCGCGGCCAGCGTGCGCGCGAGCTCGGGTTTCAGCTTCCCCGAGGCGATCGGGCGGTGGCGCTTGATCGGATGCTCGCGATCCTTCTCCAGGTCGACGAGATCGTTGACCAGGTACACGGCGCTGGTCAGCAGGCAGAACGCCCCGAACGCGGCGGCGCCCTGCAGATCAGAGTGCAGATCGCCGATTCGCTTCGCGAACACCACGGGCGCGAGAACGAACAGGTTCTTCACCCATTGGTGTGGCCGGACGGCCTTTAAGATGGACCCGAGCATCGCTATGGCGCAGCCGTCGGTGACGTGATTATCTCGGTAAGTTCCGCACCGTCAACGATGCCGACAACACCGCCACCAGATCCACCCGCCGCCGCTCCCGCCGCCACCGACGAGGAGCTGGTCGCGCGCGCCCGCGCGAAGGATTTCGGGGCCTTCGAGCAGCTGCTCGATCGATACGAGGACAAGATCTTCCGCCTCGCGTACCGGTTCGTTCGCAACGAGACCGAAGCGAAGGAGGTCCTGCAGGACACGTTTCTGTCAATTTGGCGCAAGCTGGACACGTTCAAGGGCGACGCTCAGTTCGGAAGCTGGCTTTACCGCGTTGCCGCCAATACCGCACTTATGCGTTTGCGCGCGCAGCGCCGCCACCCGGAGGTCTCCACGGAGGAGCTGCCGGTCGGATACCTCGACAATTACGGCCAGATCCCCCCCGCGGGCGAGAACTGGGCGCGCCGGCCGGACGACGAGCTGCAATCGGACGAGCTGCGGCGGCACATCCAGAGCGCGGTCGATGCGCTTCCCGAGATCTACCGGACGGTGTTCCTGCTTCGCGACGTCGAGGGCCTGTCGACCGAGGAGACCGGCGAGATCCTCGGGATCTCGGTGCCGACGGTGAAGACCCGCCTACACCGCGCGCGCATCGCGCTGCGCGACACCATCAGCGGATACTTCAATAAACGCTGACGGCACAGCGCCGTAACCGCTCGAATTTCCGGCTATAATCCCGGCGTGATTCGCCCCGCGATGGCGCTGACCACCTGCGCGATCGCCGCCGTCCTCGGGGGCCACGCGCAAGCAAAGCCGGCGCTGCCGCGCCCGCATGACGAGCTGCTCGCCGCCGAGGCGGCGCGGCTGGCGGCGCACGCGTCGCAGCCGGAGGCCGCGGGCGCGCTGGCGACGCTCGCCACGCTGGACGAGGACGTCGACCCGAGCGCGCTGGAAGCAGCGGTCCGGGGTGGTCTGGGCAAAGGCGCGCACCCGCTGGTCGCCGCCCAGGCGTCGTGGCTGCTGGCGCATCTCTACGATCAGCGCGGGATGACGAAGGAGGCAGGGGCGCTGCGCGCCTCCCTGGGCCTGCTGTCGCATTACTTCGTCATTGGCCCGTTCGGCGAAGGGCGAGGCAGCCTGAACACGGCGTTCCCGCCGGAGCTGGAGCCGGCGGCGCCGGATCTCGGGAAGACGTATCCGGGCAAGACACACGAGGTCGGCTGGCGGACCGGCGACGCGGCCGTTCGCGACGGCGTGCTTTATCTGGATGGCCTGCTGCGCCCCGCGGACCAGGCGGTCGCTTACGCCGTCGCGTTCGTGCGCAGCGATCGCGATGGCGCCGCGGTGCTGCGTCTGGGCTCGCCCGGGCCGATCAAGGTCTGGGTCAACGGCGCGGCCGTGTTCACGCACGACGCCGTCCGACCGGCCGCGCTGGATCAGGACGCGATCGGCATCCGTCTGGGGCGGGGCTGGAACCGCATCCTGATCAAGACCGTGATCAGCGACGGTGCGTGGCGTCTGTTCGCGCGTGTCACCGACGCGGCGGGGACGTCCCTGGGCCTGCGCGATGACGCCGGCACGCCTCCGGCGCCTGCCACGATGGCCCGGCGCGCTTCGCAGCGCCCGAGTCAACCGAAGGTCGACACCCTCGACGGGTTGCTCGAGCGCCGGGCGCGCCGGCTGGGTCGCGCTGGCGGCGCGGCCTGGGCCGATCTCGCGCGCCTGCTGGCCTGGACGACGCCGCGCGATCGCGACGACCGGGCCGCGTCAGCGGCGTTCGAGACGGCGTTCAAGTTGTTGGCGGCGCCCGAGCCCGCGCTGCGCCTCGCCGCCGCCGACGCGACGGACGACGACGACGAGCGCCGGCGGATCCTCGAGAAGGCGCTGGACGCGAAGCCGCCGCCGCAATGGCGCGCGCTGCTGCTGGCGCGGCTGGGCGCGGCGGCCCGGGCGGCGCGCCGCGACACCCACGCGCTGGCCACGTGGCGCGAGGCGCTGGCGATCGATCCCGATTGCTGGACGGCGGGGCTGGCGATCGCGCAGGAAGAGTCGGACGCCGGTCTGCCGCTGACGGCGGTGACGCGGTTCGAGGCGCTGCCCGCGTTCGCGGGCGCGCTGCCGCGGGTGCGGCGCGCGGCGGTGCGCCTCTACGATGCGGCCGGCCGGCAGCGGGATGCCGATCGTGTGCTGGCGGAGCTGGCGCTGGAGCGGCGGCGCGACACGGACCTGATGCATCAGCTTTCGATCCGGGCGCGTCGGCGCGGCGACGGCGCCGAGGCGCGCACCCGGCTGTCGGCGATCGTCGCGCTGCGGCCCGACGTGCCGTCGCTGGCGATCGAGCTGGCGCGGCTGCTGGAAGGCGCGGGCGACGCGCAGAACGCGCTGGCGACGCTGCGCGACCTCGCGGCGCGCCTCCCCGACGAACCGGCCGCGCAAGTCGCGCTGGGCAAGCTGCTTCACCGGACGGGCAAGGGCGATGAGGCGCTGGCCCCGCTGCGCACGGCGCTGACGCTGCGTCCGCAGGATCCGGAGCTGAAACGTTACGTCGATCGACTGACGGAGGGTGAGGCCGGCGACAGCGGGTTGCCCGACGAGCTGGCCCGCCGTTTCGCCGAGGACGCGCTGGCGATGCTGCCGCCGCGCGCGCAGTCGGCGGATCGTGCATTGACCGATCCGACCGGCAGCGGCGCCGTCGTGCTGCTCGACCGGCGCGTCGTGCGCGTGCATCCGAACGGTCTGTCGCGGACGTTCGCCCAGCGCGTCGTCCAGGTGCTGACGGAGCGCGGCGCCGAGGAGAACAAGGAGTTCGCGGTCCACTACACGCCGGGCCGCGAGGAGGTCGACGTCCGCCAGGCGCGCGTTTACCGGCGCAACGCGCGCGGCGAGGTGACGACGCTGGAGGCGACCGATCGCAGCGACGAGGATCTGTCGGAGCCGTGGTACGGCCTTTACTACGACAACCGCGCCGAGGTCGTTCGCTTCGAGGGGCTGCGCCCGGGCGACGTCGTCGAGATCCAGTACCTGGTCGACGACGTGGGCACCGACAACCAGATGGCCGACTACTTCGGCGACCTGCAGTTCATCGGCGAGACGATCCCGAAGCGGCGCTGGGACTACACGCTGATCGCCCCGGTGTCGCGGCCGATCTACGCGAACGTTCCGCGGCTGCCTCGCCTCGAACGCCAGGTGTCGGTGGAGGGGAACGACCGCGTCTACCGCTTCGCCGCCAAGGACGTCGCGAAGATCGACGCCGAGCCGGCCATGCCCGGCGTCGGCGAGACATCGCCGTACCTGCACGTCAGCACGTACGCGTCATGGAATGACGTCGGCGCGTGGTACTGGCGTCTGGTCGAGGAATCGATGGCCGCCGACGACGAGGTCCGCCGGACCGCGCGCGGTCTGGTGAAGCGCGGCATGACCGACGCCGAGCGCGCGCGCGCCGTCTACGACTTCGTCGTCAGCAGCACCCGCTACGTCGGGCTGGAGTTCGGCATCCACGGCTACAAGCCCTACAAGGTCACGCAGGTGCTCGCGCGCCGGTTCGGCGACTGCAAGGACAAGGCGGCGCTGACCATCGCGTTGCTTCGCGAGGTCGGCGTGCCCGCCGAGCTGGTGCTGGTGCGGACGCGCCGGGGCGGGCACCTGGACAGCGAGCCGGCGTCGCTGGCCGTCTTCGATCACGCGATCGTCTACATCCCCAAGCTCGATCGCTACCTCGACGGGACGGCGGAGTTCTCGGGGCTGTCGGAGCTGCCGTCGCAGGATCAGGGCGTCGTCGTGCTGCGGGTCGGTCCGCGCGGCAGCGTGCTGACGCGGACGCCGGTGCTGCCGTCCAGCGACAACCACGTCCAGCGGCGCTGGCAGGTGACGGTGGAGGCGTCGGGCGACGCGCGCGTCGACGAAGAACTGGTGATTCGCGGCCAGGCCGCGCCCAACTGGCGCGAGCATTACCAGACCGAGGGCGAGCGCAAGGACCGGTACTCGCGCGTGTGGAGCGGGCGGTTTCCGGGGGCGCGGCTGGACACTGTCACGATGCCGGGCATCGGCGATCGCAACGCGCCGGTGACGGTGCGGGCGGGCGTGACCGTGCCACGGCTGGGGCGGGCGGCGGCGGGCGGCGGGCTGGACCTGCCCGTGACCGGCCGCGACGCGGACTTCGTGCGCACCTACGCGCGGCTGTCCGCGCGGCAGCAAGAGCTGGTCCTCGGGTATCCGTGGCAGCACGACGAGCAGCTCACCTATCGGCTGCCGGCGGGCTGGCGGCTGGCGGGCGGCGCGCCGCCGGCGCGGCGGATCATCGAGGGCCCGTTCGGGCGCTTCTCACTTGATGTGGAGGTCGACGGTTCGGTGCTGCGCGTGCGTTCGTCGCTGAACGTCACGCAGGCGCGCATCAGCGCCGACGACTACCCGAAGTTTCGCGCGTTCCTGCTCGACGTCGACGCCGCGCTGGGCAGCCCGATCGGCGTGTCGCCTAACGTGGGACCCTCAGAGGGTCCCACACCCCCCGCGACGGGCTCGCGCGAGCAGAGCTCGCGCTCCCCCACGCGATCGCCGACACCGGTGGGATCATGAGGGCGGGGCGGGCCAGCGTCGCGGCGGTCGTGCTTGCCGTCGCCGGTTGCGCCGCGCTGCCGTCGCGGCCGACGGCGCCCGGAAACGACGACGGACTGGAAGGGTGGCGGGCGCTCGCCGACGGCCGGCGCGCGGAGGCGGAGGCGCTGTTCGCCCGGCGCCTGGGCGCCGCGCCCGCTGACCCGGTGGCGCTGTTCGGGCGCGCCACCATCGACTACGAGCGTGGCCGCCCCGAGGCGGCG
>Ga0068865_100002227_pt1 | contig 11419 bp, 16 predicted proteins | sample KBSMisM12_FD_75293 | JGI IMG/M metagenome (GOLD analysis project Ga0068865, IMG submission 75293) | Miscanthus rhizosphere microbial communities from Kellogg Biological Station, Michigan, USA - KBS Miscanthus M1-2 | ecosystem: Host-associated > Plants > Roots > Rhizosphere > Soil ...
CATCGCTCCCACTCCGCCGCCGCCTTCGTCCGGGGAGATGACGATTTGCCACATCCCCCCCGGCAACTTCGGCGCGCGCCACACGATCACCATCGGCGTCAGCGCCTGGCCCGCTCACCAGGGGCACTGCGCCGAGGGCACGTGCGACTACGTGGGGGCGTGCCGGTAACCCGGCCGCCCCGACCGGCTTCTTTCGATTAGCGCCGCGGCGGCACGATGTTCAGGATCGTGTACGTCTCGGACTGCGTCTTCCGGTTGTCCAGGCTGACCGACCAGATTAGCTTCGCTTCGTTGCCGTTGAACTCGGCGGTGACTTCGTCGGCCGGCGGCGTCCGGCAGCTGCGCCGGTTGATGTAATCGAACCGCAGCGAGTACTTGCTCTCGCAGGTGACTCGCACCAGGCGCCGGTCCGGCAGTTGCAGCGTGAGCATCGCGCCGGTGACGGTGTAGCTGCGAGTCTGCGGCGCCTTGTCGGCCTTGGCGGCGCTCTTGTCCTTACTTCCCGCGTCTCCCGTCTTCTTTTCGCCGGTCAGACTCTTGCTGGCCGTCGTCTCAGCCAGATCAGGAATCTCGGCCTTCAGTTCGGTCGTGGTGTCCTGCCGCTCGACGATGCGCACGAGTAAGGTCTGAGCGAACGCGACAGGAGTGATGGTGAGGGCGATCGCCGCCGTGAGAATGGATCGGGTGAGGTTCTTCTGCATGGTTCCTGCGCCGGAATTGACGCCTCCTTTATCAATGTCCGCGCAGGAACGGGGCAGAACGGCTCACGGCGGCGGGCGGCGGGAACGATTTGTCACTTGCCGTCGCGCCGTCGATCCTGCCGCCGGTCCTGGGCGTGATCGGTCCCTGGGGGATCGACGACCTTGTCCCTGTCCTCCACCGCATCCTCGGTCTTGTCTTTCGCGTTCTCCTTCTTCTCCTCGGCCTTCTTCTCCGCTTCTTTCTTCTTCTCCTCGCGCTCCTTGTCCTTATTGTCTTGCGCGAGCGCCAAAAGCGGGACGCTCAGCATCCCCAACGCCGTGACGAACGCTCGTCGACTGAAGGTACCTTCCACAACGGCCCCCTTTGGCGCACGTGAATCAACGGAGCGCCACCACCGAATCTACAGCAACGGAGGTGGCGGGGCCACTTCAAACGCCGAACCGATGAGGCGAGCGAAACGAATTGACTGCGCGGGCTGCGAGCGCCGGAAAGTCGACACGCTGCCAGGATGAGGTCGCCGTGGTGAAACGATACGGCCGGCGGCGTCACCATGAGTGCATGACCTTGCGCCTGACCGCCTGCGTCGTCGCCGTGTTCCTCGCAGCGACGGCATGCACGAACTCACCAGCCGTGCCATCGTCGACTCACACAATGCGCGGTGATGTCAGCGATCCGGCCGGCGACGCGCTGTCCGACCCACGCGTGCCTGTCGCCCCGGATCTTGTTCGCGCGACGGCGGATGTCGTGGCCGGGAACATCACGTTCGTCATTCAATTCGCGCCCGGGACGCTCGATCGCCAGACAACACGTGTGTCGGTGTTGCTCGACGCCGACCAGGATGGTTCGACGGGCATTCAACAGGCCGGCGGCATGGGGGCCGACTACAACATCGATCTGGCGGCTGGTACAAGCCAGGCGGCGATCACCAGGGCAGATCCAGCCTCCTGCGCCGCACACTTGTCGTGTTTCGTGCCGGTCGGCTCGACGGCGTTAACCTTTGCCGCCGATAGCGTCCAGATGATTGTTCCCCTGTCCCTCCTGGGCAACGACGATGGGCGCCTGAGTTTCCAGGCGAGCTCCTACGTGCTCGTCGCGCCGTTGACGCCCGTCGTTTTCGATGTCATCCCGGACAGCGGACTGCAGCCAGCGCGCGTCCAATGAGAGGGCGTGGCCGCCCTTTCTTGGGGTACCGTAGCCATAGGAGGACCCTATGGCTACGTCTGAATCCGGGCAGAGCTATTCGAATCACGCCCGCTTCTTTCCGCTGTTTCACTTCTTCGCCGTGCCCATCCTCATCGGCAACCTGTTGCGGGCGCTGTGGCAGATCGTTCGAGCGCCATCCTTCAGTACGGTGTGGGGCGCGGTTTTTGCGGCCGGGCTGGTCGGAGGGCTGACGGCCGCGCGGCTGATGGCGCTCAAGGTGCAGGACCGCGTGATTCGCCTGGAGATGCGCCTTCGCCTGAGCGAGGTCCTCCCGGCCGACTTGAAGGGGCGGATCCCCGAGCTGACGACGCGCCAGCTGGTTGGATTGCGCTTCGCCAGCGATGCCGAGCTGCCGGATCTCGTGCGGCGAGTGCTCGCCGGTTCGCTCGCGAATCCGACGGACATCAAGAAGGCCGTCGCGCACTGGCAGGGCGACTACCTGCGTGCGTAACCACGTGGAACGCAGAGATCGCTGAGCACGCAGAGATCATCGGATCTGCTGAAGATCGGATTCTCTGCGTGCTCCGCGTGCTCTGCGTTCTACGTGGTTACAGCCACCGTCTGGCACGCGCCTGATAGGTCACGTACGCCTGTCCAAACAGCGACGTCAGGACGCGCTCCTCTGGTGCGATTTGAAACCGATTCAAGTACAGGACGTAGACGGGAAGAAACAAGAGGGCCAGCGGGTTCGACAGGAAGATTGCCCAACCAAGCAACATGGTGAGGCCGCCCAGGTACATCGGATTGCGTGAAATCGCGTAGATGCCAGACGTCACCAACGACGACGCGTGAGGCTTTAGAGGATTGACCGTGGTTTTGGCTTTTCGGAAAGTCACCACGCCTGATGTGCCGGTGATGAATCCCACTGAGACGAGCACGACGGCAAGGCCGATGTGCCAGGGCACGTCGAAGTGAAGCGATGGGGTCGCCCATGTGAGCAGCCACATGAACGCGGCCATGACGACGACAAGCGCTGGCGGCGGGACTTTCGATTCAAGCCAGGGCATGCTTGGATACTACTCGACCGCAGTAGCATCCCGTCCAAAATTCGCGGCGTTATGGCGATTGTCGATTCCGGCGGAAATGGATGCCCTGATAAACCCGCACGTCCACGACATCATCGGCCATTTCGGAAAAGCGGTGGCACTGAATCGCGGTCGTTCCCGCGATCAGACTCGTCAGAACGAAGTCGTTCTTGTCCCCGAACAGGAGCTCGAGGACGCGGGTCATCGAGCCCGTTGCGAGCCGAAAAGCTGGCGCCCTCTTGAAAAGGTTGTGTGATGTTCGAAAACGCTCGTTCAACGGCTTCAGCCAAGTCGGGCGGGCTGAACGTTCCACATTGAGACCGTTGGAGCGATATGCCAGACGGGATGAAACAGTTCGGAACAATCGGCGAACTATTCTCCGCCACGCGCAATCAAATCAAAGTACACGCGATCCATGCGCCGGCCATCACGGGAGGTCGCGAGGCGCAGGCGGCCCGCCTCCTGGAAGCCGCTTCTTTCCAGGACTCTGCGGGACCGGCTGTTGTCTTCGATGATCCACGCGTGCAGCGCCTCGATCCCGAACTCCTGGAAGGCGAGGCGAACCAGCATCCGGAGCGCGTCAGTCATGACGCCCCGGCGACCGAATGCCGGCACGCCGAGCAGGTACCAGACCATGGCGATCCGGTCCACCGCATCCCAATCGGCCAGGGCGACCATTCCGCACGGCTCGTTGTCGCATCGAACGAGAAAGAATCGGTTTCGCTTGTTGCGGACGGCGACGCCGACGACGACGGGATCGATGACGCGCCCGCGCCAGTCACTCATCAGCCACTGATTGATGTCGGCGTTCGACAGCCACTGCGCGAGGAGCGCAAAGTGCTCGTGGGTCAGGGGTTCAATAGCCGTCAAAGGCAGGACTCCCGGCCGTGAACTGCTCGTAATCGCGCTTCAGGCCTGGCGGCCACTTTTCGACGTCGAAGCCGAACTGGCTGATCAACGAATACACCCATCGTTCGGCGCCCCAGCCGGCGCAGGCACTGGCCGCGGTTCTGCCATCGACTCTGATGTCGAAGGCCTTGCCGAACGTGGTCGAGTGGAAATTGGACGAGAACACGCTGATGGCCTGTCGTTCGGACGGAATCTCCATGCGCAGCTCGCGCTTGGCCTCCTGCTGGCGCTGGAAGGACGCTTTCACCGCGAAGTCGTCCGTGAAGAACATATCGTTCGCCGTCTCGTACGTGCAGCTCAGCTCCCAATCCTTCGCCCATTGCTGGATCACCTCGTCGGCGCGGGCACGACTGGCGATGACGTACGCGGGCTGGCCCACCCAGATCACTTCCCGCATGGTGAATGCGCGCAGGCGGCTCATGTACGCGTGGTTGGCGCCTTCATACCTGTGGCAATTCAGGATGGCCGTGATGCAGCGGCCGGGCTTTTTGAGATTCCACCCTTCCATCCCCTCGTACGCGTGATAGCAGCAGGAGGGGCTCACGGCAAAGTCGTGCGCGCTCATCCTGCCTTCATGCAGCCTCGCCGACCAGCCGTCCTCGCGACAGGCGTTCGCGAAGCCCGAGAGGATGTCCAGGTCCCGCTTCAGATGCGCCACGAAGTCCATGTGTTCCGGGAACGACGTGAAATGGTTGCACCGGTGGAGCGTGTCCGACTTGATCGTTGACGGAAAGATCTCGAGCTCCGCGCGGAATTCCTTCACGAACAGCGTCTGGACTTTATGGTCTACCAACGCGAGGAGTTGCGCCGCCGGCCCTCTGAGGACGACGTGGCCTTCGCCGACGGGCGTGGCCCATCGGCGTTCGAGCAGACCCCCCCATGCATCGATGATTGGCAGCTCGCGGCGCTGATCGAGCGAGACGACGGACTTCATCCCGAACTCGGGCTTCGAATACCGCCGCAGCAGCTGGTCGATGCGGGCGCGCATTTCGTCGACATCGGCGCCGTGCCGGAAGTCGATACGGATCTTCCGTTCGACTTCGTCGATGTCGTACGACACAACGTCCTCGGAGAGAAACGTCAACGCGTATCGAATCTGGCCGACCGACTCGTTCAGCGCTTTGTCGAAGTCGACGATGAGCGTCGCCATTTCAGAGCTCTCCTCGCTGGCGGAGCGAAACGAAGTTCGCGATGTCGTTGATCGTGTTCATGGGGTACACCATCAGGTCGCTCTGGCTGACCGCGACGCCAAAATGGTCCTGAACGAATTCCACGAGCTCCACCGCGCCGAAGGAATCGACGTACCCGTAGTCGAACAGATGCACGTCCTCGGTGAATTCCGCGTCGTCGGAAGGAACGGCAAAACGCTGGACGATGTACTCCCGCAGATTCCGTTTGATCTCGTCGATGTCCATGTGTGTGAACGACCTTTATGTAACTGTCCCGTAAGGGCCAATGCTAGGATATGGCCGCTCCGTTCGCCAATGCCCTTTAACGGCTTCGCGTTTCTCCTGTTTCTTCCGCTGGTTGCGGCCGCGCACTACCTGATCCGTCGCCGTCTCGGGTGGCCCTGGTCGCAGGTATGGCTCCTCGCCGCGTCGCTGTTTTTCTACATTTATGCAAAACCGTGGAACTTGCCCCTTCTCCTGGGATCGATCGGGTTCAACTGGGTGATCGCGCGCGCCATGATGAGCCGACAGGACGACCGCGGGCGCAAGGCGCTGCTGTGGATCGGCCTCGCGGTGAACATTACGGTGCTGTTCCTCTTCAAGTCAGTCGGCACGTTCCTCGACGCGATCGCGTTCATGCACGGGCCGCGCCTCGCGCCGCCGAATTGGGGCCTCCCGCTCGGCGTCAGCTTCTTTACCTTCACGCAGATCATCTATCTGCTGGACGCGTTTCCCAGGCCCCCGACGTCCCCCGCGGCGCTCAGGATCTTCCAGGGGCTGCGGCGCCCGAACTCGCTGTTCGAGCACGCGACGTTCGTGTCGCTGTTCCCGTACGTCGTATCCGGTCCGCTGGTCAAGGCCCGTTCCATCGTGCCGCAGATCCAGACGTACATGATGCCCGAGCCGCCGGCCAGCCTGGCCTGCCGCGGAATCTACCTCTTCAGCATGGGGCTGGCGAAAAAGGTGGTTCTCGCGGACGCCTTCGCACCGATCGCCGACGCCGGCTTCGGCGTCCCGCGCGATTTTACGATGGCGGAAGCGTGGATCTTCTGTTTCGCCGCGGTCCTCCACCTGTACTTCGACTTCAGTGGCTACTCCGACATGGCGCTCGGTGCCGCCTGGATGCTCGGCATCGACATCCCGCAAAACTTCAATGCGCCGCTCCGCGCGCGATCGATCACCGAGTTCTGGCAGCGGTGGCACATCTCGCTGTCGAATTTCATCACGGACTATCTGTACAAGCCGCTGCTGCGCGCGATGCCGACGCGCACGGCAGCGGCGAGCGCGGTCGCGACCATCCTGTCGATGGTTATCGCCGGCTTGTGGCACGGTCCGCAGTGGACGTTCGTGGCCTGGGGGCTGTCGCACGGCGCAGCGCTGGCCACCAATCAAGTGTGGAAGCGGCGCGGCCTCCGGATGCCGGATGGCCTGGGATGGCTGCTCACGACGATATTCGTGACGTCGACGATCGTATTTCTGCGCGCGGCGAATCTGAGCGAGGCGTTGCACATGCTCACCAGGCTGACACCGCACGAGAACCCGTTCGGGATGTCGGCCCTGCGGAACCACCTGCCGTTGACGCCGACGCTGATCGCGCGACCGGTGACCTTCGGCGCGCTCGCGGCCTATCTGTTCAAGAGTTCCATGCAGTACTCGAAGATGTTCAAACCGACCCTGGTGACGGCCACCGTTTCAGCGGCCCTGATCGTCGTGTCCGTGTTCTTCATGAACTCGGCACCGGCCCGGGTGTTCGTCTACTTTGGCTTCTGACATCATGGCGCCGCGCCGCTGGCTCCTGACGACGATGTCGATCGTCATCGCTGCTGGTGCCGCGATTGTCGGGATCAACGTGGCGCTGGACCCGTACGGGTTGTATCGCCCGACGCAGGGCAGGCGGCTGGTCGTGTATGGCGATGCGCGCATCGCCAAGTACCTCCTAAGCGATCGCTATGTGCCCGAGAACTTCGACGCCGTACTCATCGGCTCCTCGGTGTCCGCCAACTGGGACATGACGCGCGTCGAGAAGTTCCGAATTTACAATCACTCATTGAATGGCGGAAATATCGTCGAAGGCAAGATCCTTCTGGACGTCGCGACTTCGAGGCCTGGCGTATCGACCGTGTTCCTTCTCGTTCATCCGGCTCTCACCGCGTCTCATGAGTACAGGACCGTTGAGCTCACGCCGAACTTGAGGCGCTCCGCGCTGGGATCGTTGAGCCTCTGGGAGGCGTATAAGGACATGATCTATGTGCGGCTCCATCGGCGTCCTGTCTGGGGAAGGTTCGACGATGCGGGGGCGGAGACGCTCGATATCCCGTCGGAAATGAACGCCGACATGAAGAGGTTGTGGAGGCCGGGCGACGCCTTCGACGTCGATCCAGCGGCGCTCGCGGCATATCGGGATGCCATCCGCGAACTGCGGGCGAACCGCTTACAGATCGTATTCGTCGTGCCGCCGACTGCAGAGGACGTGTTGCGGCCCAAGCGCGCGGCTTACGACCGCTACGTACGGCTGATTCGAGGGGAATCGACCGCGGACGACAAGTGGATCGACTTCACGTCAGACGGCTATGCCGCCTTCCGGAGAGACCGCACGCATTTTCCCGACGGCTCGCACCTCAATACGGAGGCGGCCCGGATACTGGTCTCGTACATCAATGCGGCGATCAATGACTGGTCCGCGCAGCGGCAAGTCGAGGCACGCCGCTGAGCGCTTTTCAGGACATTCGTGCCTTGCATCATCTTTCAGGCATCAAATGTGCGGACCGGTGTTGAACTGGTGCGCCCGCCGCGACTCGAACGCGGGACCCCCGGCTTAGAAGGCCGGTGCTCTATCCAACTGAGCTACGGGCGCACTGTTTGGAAGTGTCAGTGTAGCAAGTCTTTCGGGGCTTCGTGCTGCTGGGCGTTTGTGAAAGAGCCCGTGCTCTATCGGATAGAGCTTCCCGTTTGTGGCCCACCGGGGTTGATGCCCGCAGGGGCGAGCGCCCAGGCTCGTCGGTAGACGACGGTGGCGGCGAGCATCACGGGAATCTCCGTCAGGAAATACGCGGTGCCGAAGACCGCGAACTCGAAACGCTGGCAGCAGCGGCGTTCGCGGCCGACCAGCTGCATTCTTCGCGACGACCGAGCGGGAACGACAACCGATCCGGCCGGCAGTCCATGTCGGTCTGCCGGCCGCGCGTGGCCTTACTCCCGTGGATGTTTTGCGGATCGCAACACTACGCAGTCTTGTGTGAGAGGTCGTTTTGCTGCCCCCTTCGGGACATGCGGCGATCGAGTGCGGTCCGGAGAGCCTCGCTGAGTTGTTCCTCACTCAGGTGCTCAAGGCCAATCGGATCGACGGTGCCTGTCAGGGCGTCTCCGCTAGCTGCGCAGGTGAACATGACGTGGACACGACTTGTCTCGATGCGGGTGCGACCACTCGCAACCACCTGCCATTCATGAGCTCCATGCGAGAACGTCCGCTCGATCACTTGTCCTCCTCCAACCGCCGATCTATCGTCGTCTGACACCACGGCCGGAACGCGGCCTGCTACGTATTCGTGTTCGTCGTCGGCCTGATTGTGCGACGACGAGCGGATGACGTGACAACCGACGTCATGCATGCACATCCGTTCGGCCCAGATCTGGGACCGGGCGCGCTACCGTTGCCCGGGCAACGCTCGATCAGTCGCCGGGGCTCCGGTGGTCGTCGTGGCGAGGATTCCAATCGCCGCGGCTGCAGAGACAATCGCAAGCCCGACGGGGAGGATTCCGGCGCCCCCCGGATCCTGGGCAGGCTCTTTGACGATTGTTGCCAGCGACTGACCGGCGTTGACCTCGATGATCGGCGAAGACGCGACGACCGCACCGTCATTCGGACTCAGCAACTCGGCGACGTAGCTGCCTGGTTCAAGATCACGGAACGCGAAAGCCCCAAACCGATCGCATCGGACAGACTCGACGATACGCCCTCGGCGCGCTTCACGGAGGCGGACCCGAGCGTCGGGCAGCGCCGCGTTCGTCCGGCTCACGGCCGTCCCCTGAATGACTGCCGCAGCGGCTGGCCGAGCGACCAGCACGCTTTGACCTGCCGCAAATGTGAAAAGAACGATGGCAGCGATCACGCGCAGAGTTCCGTATCTGAGAAGCGCCCGCGAGGGAGAGGATCGCGTTCTTTCCAAATACATATGTTCGAGCGGGCTCATCGGCGTCGTTGCTGATAGCGAGGCGACGAATACCGACATTGTGTCACAGCTGACCGCGATTCACGGCTAGCAGGAAAATGACGGCCGGCGGGTGGGGTTGCATCGGCGTGCGGCTCGTTTTCAGACCCTGAAAGGCCCTCGCAAAATATTGCAACGGATTGCAGAGAACCCGATCTTTGAAGGCCTCGTCCGACCGCATACGAATAATACCGACCCCGTTTTACCGGGGTCGGCTGCGATCGACCGTGGGAAGTGCCAGTGTCGCAAGTCTTTCCCGGCTTCCCGCTTTCTACGTCGTGGTGCGCTTGACGGTCTCCGCCCGCGGACCCTTGGGGCTGTCGGCGACCTCGAACTCGACGCCATCACCCTCGCGCAGCATGTCGATGCCCTCGCCATAGATGGCGCTCTGGTGAAAGAAGTATTCCTGCCCCGTCTCACCCTTGATGAACCCAAAGCCTTTGTCCACTCGCAGCGTCCGAATTGTTCCCGTCATTTATCCCTCTCTGATCTCTGGTTCGTGACCACCCTGTCGAGTCCTGCTCGACCAATGGCCTGACTTGTGGGGAGACAGGGCTGACGCCCGGTCTCCCCACGGGTTTAGTACTGGCTTACCAGCGCGGCTCGGACCGACGCCGCGAATCGCCGCCGCCGAACCCGCCACCGGAATACTCGGGCTTCGGCCGCGCTTCGTTGACGGAGAGACTGCGTCCCCCAAGCTGATATTCATTCAGCTCCGTGATCGCCTTCTGCGCATCGTCATCGCTGCCCATCTCCACGAACGCAAACCCGCGCGCCCGCCCCGTGGCCATGTCGCGCATCACTTTCACCGTTTCCACGGTGCCGGAACGCGCGAACAGCTCCTGGAGTTCCGCTTCGCCGGTTTCATACGGGAAATTTCCGACATACAACTTTCGACCCATGATCTGACTCCTCTGCCGCGAAACGCGACATCAACGCCGCCTGGGCGGCGCGCAGTTTCCACGGCCTCGAAGGGATGTGCCGTGGTCCGGAATTTCGTCTCGTAGCTAGGAACTCGGGGAGGAGCGAGTCAGGAGAGGCTCGTTACGCCAGGAATCAGCACAGCACGCGGCAAGATCCGAGGAACAAGTATAAGCCATGCGGAGGAGAGTTACGGACGCGTGTCGTCATTTTGTACGCAAACGACTCGACCGTAGCGCTCCATCCCCCTACGCTCGAGCACTTTCAGGCGTTTCTCTTGCACCTCCGTTGGGTTGGGAAGCTCAACTACCTGGAGGTGGACAACATGAGTGGACGCGCTTTGACCGTTGTCGCGGTGTTCGGGTTGAGTCTGTTGGTCGGCCTTCCGCAGGCGGAAGCGCAGCGGCGGCGGCAGCCGCCTCCTCCTCCGCGCGCGCCGGCGGAGGGCATGTGGGCGGTCGGCGGATCGGCCGGTGTCGCGGCGCCGACCGACGACAGCCTCGGCAGCGGCTTCGATCTCGCGGGCAACGTCGAAGGCTACCTGACGTCCCGCGTCTCGGTGCGCGCGCAGGTGAGCGGCGCCTGGTGGGATATCGTCGGGCGCGGCTTCACCGGAACGGTCAGCCCGTTCGTGTTCGACGGCAACCTGGTTTACAACTGGGAAGGCGGGAAGGTTCATCCATTCGTGACCGGCGGCATCGGCGCGTACCATTACGGCTCGCACATCAATCCCGCCACCGAGGGCGGCGATACGAAGTTCGGCGGAGATTTCGGCGGAGGCGTCGAGTATTTCTTCAACCGGCGCTCGACGATTACAGGCGAGGGGCTCTATCACGCGGTGGGCGCGTTCAACTCACCGCTGGCGACCTTCGACGGCTCGTTCTGGACGTTCAGGGCAGGGCTGAAGCACTACTTCTGAGCTCGACGGACGCGAGCCGGCACGGCGCCGGCTCGCGGTTTTCCTGGCGCGCGCTACTTTGCCGCGTCGGGCGCCGCAGGCGCGGCCTCGGGCGGGGCATCGGGCGAACCCGGCGACCCGACGAACAGCCGCTTGCCGTTTGCCAGGATGAAGTTCCGGCCGACGGCCTTGTTCGTGGCGTCCTTCGCCGCATACGCTTCAATCGTGACTTCGGTGCCGATCGGGATGGAGTTCTTCGTCACACCCTGGCGGATCAGCGAGTTCGGGCTGCCGCCTTCGATCATCCACTCGACGACCTGGCCGTCCGGCCCCTTCACCTCGAGGTGGAACCAGGAATGCGGGTTGATCATCTCCCACTTGACG
>Ga0068865_100002228_pt1 | contig 11416 bp, 9 predicted proteins | sample KBSMisM12_FD_75293 | JGI IMG/M metagenome (GOLD analysis project Ga0068865, IMG submission 75293) | Miscanthus rhizosphere microbial communities from Kellogg Biological Station, Michigan, USA - KBS Miscanthus M1-2 | ecosystem: Host-associated > Plants > Roots > Rhizosphere > Soil ...
GGCATTTCGTCACCCCTACGGTCATTATTGTTTCGTGCCATATTCATTTGGGGAACGCGCCGTCCATCCTATTTTGGCCTTTATGCAACACCTCGTTCCTTTATGGATTTTATTATCATTATTATTGTGTGGGGGACTTCTGTAGGGCGTCTGTGGAATTGAGTTTAATGGCTTTCTTTGCTTCGGTTGCTATGTTGATGTGCCTTATGGTTTGAAATGGCTGTATTCTTGGGGCAATGGCTGCTTGTGCTGATCTGTATATTCGTGGTTGAGTATGTGTTTTTATTTTAAGCTTTGTGTGATTTAATTTAAAAAACACATTGCGCGATATGTGGAATGGGGTTAATATATTATTAGCCGGACCTAAGGAATCTGGCGACTCTCTTGAAATAACATGCCAAGAGCAGATACATATCGTTGTTAGGCAGGCCCGCTACTGAAAGGTAGCGGGTTTGTTTTTTATGGAGGTCGAGGTGGGGGCATGAAAAAACCCGCCTTGTTCGGGCGGGCTTTGATTTTCGATTCGTTCGATTTTAAGGGATGATGCTATATGAGGCACTCCAGTAGTATTTGCCTGGCTGTGTGACTGTGACCTGCCGGGTGGTTGTATATGTGTCTCCTGATTTTGTCCAGTTGCCTAAGTCCCCCATTGAGAAGATTTCATTGATAACAGGCCCTTGGATTTGGGTGTTATTTGAGTCAACTGGGTGTGCCGTTACAAATACGCCTGAGTTTGTGGCGATGTTACTATCTGAGATAGTAACCGTAAGGGTCACGGGACTGGTCAGGTCCAGGTCTGTATTGTATTTTGAGGTATATGCGGGCGAAGCGGTAATGGTGATTGAGCCTCCGATAACGGGTTCGGTGACAGTTAAAATACCATTGCTGAAAAGGAATGTGTAGTTAACTGCTGTCAGGCTTCCGGTCGTTATCGTTATGGGATACGTGCCAACAGGTGAAGGGGTCGTGGCTGTGGTGGATAGGCTTGGGCTTCCTGTGAGCGCAGATAGGGTATCGGCATTCTTAAAGCCCGACGCTGCGAAGGTTAGGGCGGGGTTCGCGCTTCCCTGGCTCTTGGACTTATTATCAGCCGATAGAGTGAGGATTGCCTGCGTGATGGAAAGCGTTCCGTTGACCCTGCTGAAGGCGTAGTTGGTCGAGCTACCTCCGGAAACAGTGATCGCGTGGGTTGTTCCTGCGTTGGCTGTGGCCGTAGCTGTTGCCGCATGAGAAGCGGTAGCTGGTGTAAACCCTGCGGCTGTGCTGGTCGTCTCCCCATTTACGAACCCTGAGTAGGTTATCACCGTGGCCGGGTTGGCATCTCCATAGGTTCGGGACTGGTTTTGAGCCGTAGCTGTTAGCGTCGCCTGGGTGATTGTCAGTGTTCCGTTGACTCTACTGAAGGTGTAGTTCGTCGAGCTGCCGCCTGCGGTGGTTATCGTGTGGGTAGTTCCAGCGTTGGCCGTAGCCGTTGCTGTTGCTGCGTGAGTGGCTGTGGAGGCCACAAACCCTGCGGCTGTGCCAGTCGTCTCCCCGTTTACAAAACCGGAGTAGGTTATCACCGTGGCTGGGTTGGTTGCTCCATAGATCCGGGACTGGTTCTGCGCCGTAGCTGTAAGCGTGGCCTGCGTGATGGTCAGCGTTCCGTTGACCCGACTGAACGCGTAGTTTGTCGAAGAACCTCCTGAAACAGTGATCGTGTGGGTGCTGCCTGCGTTCGCGGTAGCTGTCGCGGAGGCGGCGTGTGTTGCGGTAGCCGGTGTAAACCCTGACGCCGTGCTTGTTGTCTCGCCATTTAGAAAACCAGAGTAGGTTATCACCGTGGCTGGGTTGGTGGCTCCATAGGTCCGGGACTGACTCTGCGCCGTCGCCGTGAGCGTGGCTTGAGTAATGGTCAGGGTTCCGTTGACCCGACTGAAGGCGTAGTTTGTCGAGCTGCCTCCTGCGGTGGTAATCGTGTGTGTTGTGCCTGCGTTCGCCGTGGCCGTCGCGGTCGCTGCGTGGGTGGCGGTGGAGGCTGCAAACCCGGCAGCTGTGCTGGTTGTCTCCCCGTTCACAAATCCCGTGTAGGTTATCACCATGGCTGGGTTGGCGGCTCCATAGGTCCGGGACTGGCTCTGTGCCGTCGCCGTGAGCGTCGCCTGCGTGATGGTCAGTGTGCCGTTGAGCAACGTGAAGGCGTAATTGTTGGCTGCGCCGCCCGAAAGGGTGATTGCGTGGATCGTCCCTGCGTTGGCCGTTGCCGTGGCTGTAGCTGATATTGTGGCGGTTGGTGCGACAAAGCCGGCTGCCGTGCTGGTGGTCTCCCCGTTTACAAATCCAGAGTAATTGATAACAGGGGTAGGGTTCGCAGCACCGTAGGTGCGGGTTAGATTTGTCGTTGATGCAGTCAGGGGTGCCTTCTGGATGGTCAGCAGGCCGGTCGCTGAGCCTGTGTATGCGGTATCTGTGACGGTGGCTGTGCCTCTGTATTCACCTACATTTGTTGGGGGTGTAATACTCGGGCCATAAGTTGTCCCGTTAATGCCTTCATATGTAAGGGTGTAGCTTACAACTGGGGTTACCGTTGCTGTTAAGCTCTGTTGTTGTCCGTTGTAAGTAACGGATCGGGAATTTACGGAAACCGTAACCGGTGTTGTCGTGCCGCAAGCCGGGTCATTGTAATAAATGGCTGTCGTCGTGGATGCGTTCGTTTCAACACCTGTCGTGCAGCTCACCGTAGCGGTGCGAGTGACAACAATTCTCGCTTTCGTCGGATTGCCCGATGAGTCGGTGGTATCAATGCACTCATCTCGAATGATACTTGTGCTCGTGGTGTCGGTGCAATTATTACTTGGGGGACATGCGGCGGGATCTGAATATGAACTGATAACTTGTTCTGAGTAATCGTCAGTGTAGCTGCCATCGATTGAATTAGTAGTGTATGTGTAGGTTGCCTCTATTGTGGCCATATTCCCGGTATAGTTGCCGTTTACGACCTCGCATGTATCGTATGTCCACACATCTGTGTAGGTTGTGTTATTGCATGGGGTGTAGTCGTCTTGGTGGGATGTGTTGGTTTCTGTGACAGTAGAGCTAACTCCGGTGCAGGGGTTTATAGTTATGACGTCTCTGGTTGAAGTAACGGTTGCGCCGTAAAAGCCACTCGCGCCAGGGTCTGTGTCGCATGTGTGAGTTTCAACCCATGGCGTGTAAGTAGTAACAACGTTCGGCGCGGAGCTATTTTCGGTTTCTGTTTCGTTTACAGTGTTATTGGAGCACAAGTCTGTTACGCTCTTTACTCGTTCACGGATAAGGAAGTTTTGACCACCTTGGCATTCGTATCTTTCCGTCCAGTCAGCATAAGTTACCGTCGGCACGTCTGCTGTTGAGCTTTCTCCGGTTTTTACTTTAAAGGATTGTCCGGTGCAGGTGTTGGTTGTGATTTGATAAGATGTTATCGTGGTAATGCTGATGCTTTTAGCTACGCGATTAAACTCGTTTTGCTCTGTGGCATCATAAAAGCACTGTGTGGAGGATTCTGTGGAGGTGGTCGTCTGTTTACAGTTGCTTGGTATAGAGTTTGTTGTATCTGAATCTATACAATTCCCTGTGATTTCATCTCTAACCTGGCCGGAGGGGCAGTCATTTGAAGAGGAGAAGCAGGCCCCGCCTTCGGTTCCTGACGAAAATTCATACCAGCGTTCGATATATTCAGTGGATGTATCAATTTCTGAGTCTGGTATCGTTAAATCCGGGAGCGTGAAGACGATTGTAGGTCTGGCTCCTCGTGTGTAAGCTCCGGCACTACCGGATTCTTGGAGATTTACTGCGTAAAAGTGTGACCCTGATTCAATGGTTGTCACTGGGGCAAAATCGACAGTTCCAGCGCTATTGTAAGTTCCTCTACGTTCTTTGAGTTTCACGCACACTCCTGTTTCTGTTATTCCATCAGTATCGACACTTTGAACCGATTCGGTGTTGAATATTAATTTTATCTTTTTGTAAGATTGGAGGCTGATTGGTATGCTAGTGTATAAGTGGTAGAAGTGTGCGAAGTCGGAGGAGGTTACGTCGCCTGCGATAATTTTCCCCTCTCTTGAGTTGGGGAAGTTTTGATTGTAGTATCTGGTCTGATTTTTGTATACTGCCTTTGGCACTGAATAGTAATCTGCTTTGAACTCGGTAAGATAAGAGGATGGTTGAGACATATCATGCACAAAAGTAAGAACTTCAGGCAGTGTGTAGGGGTTGGTGAATGAAATTGAATAGGTGCTGGATGTTGACAGGCCTCCTCCGTTCGTTGTTGTCGTTCCGCTGAGGCTGCCTGGATTTGGCCAAATTACTGATGGGGTCATGTCGTTTCCGTTAGGCATGTGATAGCGTTGCCTGTTGCGGAATGATCCGGAGCCTTCTAGGGGGACATAGGGTGTGGTAGTGCCGGGCGGTTCACCCGTTCTGTGCCAGTTTGCGGTAAAGTTGACGCCCATCCAGAGAATGTCTGTGTTGTAATCATAGGTGGGGTTTCCAGATACATTGAGGTTTTCGTATACAGTTCCGCTCATGCCTTCTGAGCCTGAGCCTGATTCTGAATAGGTTGATGTTTTTGTTACGTTTTTGCCGTTTTCATACATAGTGTATTCCATCGTGCTGGTGATGTTTGTTGATGTGTTACCTGTTACTGAAAATGTAACCGAAGGGTTTCCCTTTTTGTATGGGACGGAAAAGCCTGGGTATTTGTAGCCTCCAAGGAGTGTCTGTTCTGTTAAAGTTATTGTGCTAGTTGGGTCATTTACGGCGGCGAATGAATATGTGGCCGAACCGGATGCACTGAATGGTCGTTTGCTGGTATACGTGGAAGTTGAGGTATTGGAGGTGTAATTTTCAGTGTAGTTTAATGAAAGTGATGCATTTTTATAAAGTGGCATGCTGATGCCGTAATCTCCGTTTGAGTAGACCATTCCGTAGCCCTTGAATGCAACGGGTGCGTAGGTGTTTCCACCTGTAATTAAATTCGGTTTGTCGTTCGCGGCGGGGCCATAGCTTGTCACCCCGTCTCCCATTTCAATGACATCTGTGGCCGTGGCGACAAGTGGTGTGAGAAGTAGGAGAAGGCGGAGAAGGAGTTTTGTTGTTAGTTGGTTTGTCATATTTTTCTATTATATGACGAAAATGGATATATACTAAGTTTTGAGCGCAAAAAAGCCCGCCTCCGTAGGGAAGCGGGCTGTCCGGCGATGGGGATTTTAGAAGTATTTGCCTGTTCCGTCGGGGGCGATGACCCTGAATGGGAAATTTAATTTGATGTAGCCGTTATCGGATACTCTTGATATACCGGGTGCGTTTTTGAGTGATTCATTGGTTAATTTCAAACACACGACTCCATTGCGGGATACGACTTTACAGGTAAATGATTCGCCCCATGTTCTCAATGTCACGGTTTCGGCTTCTTTATTTACGCTTACTAGTGTGATGGCATGTCCCCGAGCATAAAATTTTAAATCAATCGCTATGGAGACAGCATTGCCACCTTGGGCGAGTAGTTCTAAATCTTGCAGCATCTTCTGTGGGCTCGTGGTAGATACGTCGCAATCCCATCCTGCTTCGTAGCCTATTAATGGTTTGAGTCCTTGGCCTGCCGTCGAAGCATGAAAAGTATCAATGTTCTTTTGGTTCATCTCAATGGGTAATACTCCCATTTGTTCCCACCATAGCACTGTATTGAATAGCGAATTAGCCATGCAGGTGTTCTTGTATTTAGACCGGCTCTGGTTGTAGGAGGGAATCATTTCCCTTTCATCGGTTCTGAGTTCAGTGAATTTCACTGTGGCTTTAGTCGGATATGGTCCTTTCTGCGCCTGTGCGCGGAAAGCATAGATGCGGTCACCCCGTGTTAGATCCGCGAGGGCGAGTTCGGCTTTACCTGTCGCGGTCATGACAATAACCGATGTATCAGTCAGTAACTCGAACTTACCGGTAATTGTAGAAGAGTCGTTTCGAGTCCAAGTCCTAACATCCGACCATTTCCACCCGCATTTAAATTCCGGGTAGGGATTTAAAATTGGGGGTGGGGTAGGTAAGAGTGCTGTTGGGAGTTTGAATTTTTCTTTCGGCTTAAGGGAGGCGAGAAATTTGTTATCTTCATCGGACAGGTTGGTTGAAAGCAGGTCATAGCGATTTGTTTTAATACCTACCGTTACTTCAACAGTCGCCGTGAAGATGTTTTCGTGGTCATAACGAAGACGTTTTAGGCATCCTTTGATTTCGCGCCCTTTATCATCCGTCCATGTTCTCGGTTCCTGCGCCTCAATAGGAACATAGATGTCATATAACTGCGGACCTCCTATCTGCGTTTCTTCTGCGCGTCCTTGCGATGGCAGTAGAAAATTTGCCAACGCAAGAAATACGAAGATGAGAGGTTTTTTCATAGTAATGAAATTATGCTTCATGGCGAAGCCATTACTTTTTATTGTTCAAATCCGACAGGGATTTTAACAGCATGGCATCTTTTACGACGCGCATGTTTTCATTGTATCGCTCCTCGGCCGCTTGTTCTTGTTGTGATACAACCGTAGGCGTAGTAAGCGCCTTGAATACGGCAATCAGTAGCCAAGAGACTAAAACGAGACCAATAACATACAGGCAGTAGGGGAAAGTGAATTTTAGAAGGAAGATGACACCTAGAAAAATCTTGCTGAAAACGAAACCAGCACAGACGGCAATCATGCCAAGCACCCAACCAATGCCGATTAAAGGATAGGCGGCATATAGAACGTATTGGTGAATCGTGTGGGTGGTGTTGTCGTTAACAATGCGATTAACGATGTAGCTCACGGCGAAACAAACTACCCACGCGATTGCGTAAATGATAACGCCATAGAAGAATTTCTTGGCGGCGTTTTTGAATTTTGAAAATTTCATATATAAAATATGTATGTGCGAGGGTATGAATGGGCGTGGTTAACGGGGGTCGTAGTCTGGGTGGGGTTTGGGCAGTCTGGATGTGCCTCGTTACCGCTAAGCGGATCGTTACTTGAGGGTTAGGAGCGTGTGGAAAACCGCACGGCGAGTAAAGAAAATACGTGTGGAAAACCACACCTTTTGGCGTGCGGAACGTGCGAAATTCCACACGATGTCCGATGCTCCCTTAAATGTATCTGCTGCGGTTATTCGTCGCCTGCGCAACGAGCGGGGGTGGACGCAGCCAGAACTTGCCGCCGCCTGTCATTTGGCGGGCTGGGAGGTGTCCCGTGACGTCATCGCACGCATTGAGGGCGGAACGAAGCTGGTGAGGGATTCGGAGTTGGCTGCACTCGCGGCTGTTTTCGGGGTGTCCCCTGTTGAATTGATCGCTGCCGAATACGCTGCAGCGGTTAAGCGGGTTCAGGGTGCGGAACGGATTAAGCGGGAGACGCTGGGCGGGAAATAACGTCCCGTCCGTTTTCTCAGGCGGCTACGGCCTGCGATTGTTCATCTGTATCCGAATAGGAGATACCGAGAATCAGGTTTGCGGCCTTCTGTGCTTGGCCGGCTGCGGTAACAACGAGCCTCGGGTCGCCTTTCAGGGCTTTGACCCATGAGGCAAGGTAGCTGGCTTGCTGGGGCATGGTGCTGTTATCGATGCCAGACCGGGCGCAAAGGAAAGCGCTGGTCATTTCGGCAACGAGTTCTTCAAGGGAGTAATCGCTAGATCCGAACCGACCGGACTGCTTACGGGCTAGGCGGGCCTTGTTGCCGGTGGAGTGGCCCATCTCATGGAACAACGTCGCATAATACGCGTGTGGACTGTCGAAACTGGACGGGCTGGGCATCTGGATCGTGTCGGTGTCGGGGCAGTAGGATGCCTGTGCGAAACCGTGGGAGATGGTCGGGCCGTGTCTCCAATTGGAGACAATGCGTTCGGCTTCGGTGAGAGGTTCAAAAGTTGAACCGGTGCGGCTCGGGACCGTGGGGAATGAGATGCCTTCGATTTGAGAGGCGTTGAAAACGGTGTAGTAGCGGAGCAGGGGGACTTTCTTCGGTTCGCCCTTCGCATCGAGTTGCTCGGACTTGAGCAATTTCCAGTAAACGATGGGCATTCCCTTCGAGCCTTTTTTGATGGTGCCTTTGCGTTCAATGACCTGGTTGAAGGTGAGGAACTGCGGGACTTCGTAACCGATGGTGCAGAGAAGAAAAAGGTTGAGGCCGTTATACTGGCGACCGCTGGCGAAGTTCTGAGGATAGCCGGTCATGCGGTTCCAGGGGCGACGCCAAGGGCAAGTGCCGGTTTCGAGCATCGAAACGATGCGGTCAGTGATGATGTCGTAGACTTCTGATTTCATGGGCTTTGTGGGTTTGTGGCCCCGGTTGGTTGGGACCTGCGTTCCTATTGCCCATAGCGGCGAGCGTATTTGCCTCGGTGGATTGTGTAGCTCCCCGCGCCCCAAGGCTGGCGAGTCAAGGTTGGCTCGAGGACGGATGTGGAATAGCGGTCGGGCTTCGAAAAGGTTCCGCATCACCCGCAGGGGGCACTTGCATGACCTTTACTCGCCTGCCTGTCCGGGGTGGGTATAATCGTTCCGAAGCGCTTGGGCACAGGAACGCAGGTTCTGGGGATTGGGAGCCGTAGCCCTCAAGCGAAGGCGATACGCGTAGGCGGAACGATGCCCGAAGGGTGAACGAGGCGAGATTCGAGCCGAAGGGCAGACTTCGGGATTCGTGCAGCCGGAGCGCCTAAACTTTATTTGGCAGTCTGTGCGGGGTGACGCAGCGTGAGTCGCAGCCTTGTAGGCCGATAGCGAAGCGGTAGGCCGAAGAGGCGAAGCGAACCAAGGCACTTTGCACTGTCTGCCGCATCCCCCATCGCCATAAAAAAGCCCCATCTCGCAACTCGGCGAAAGGGGGCTGGCTGAAAGCCGGGGGTTTAGTGGTGGGGAGGACCGAAGGGACGGGAATTAAGTAACCGGTTTCCCGTATCTGAGGACTGCCATATAATATAAATATGAAGATGACGGAATTTCTATCTAAGACCGGTTTGTTTGTTGATATTGGAAAAACTTACGAATGGCATTTTTACCAAGGAAACATTCGATTACAGGGGAAGCAGGTATTTAGGGCGGACCTTAAAACGCGTGCGGGAGCGGGATTTGTTTTTCAATTTGGATTGGCTGTAAGTGGATATGGGGAAACTGAACAGGAGGCATTGGAAGAGCTTGTGAATGCAATTAATCACTCTCGTGAATCCGGGGAATCGAGAATCCTTGAGCTTCCGGCCTGCGATACGAAATACAGTTTGGCTTCGATTGATTTGACGACGATCATCGAGCTGGATATCGCCCTTACTGGCTTGACTGATAAATAACTAGGCAATTTTATGCAGCAAATCTGCACATGCCTATTCCAAGCTGTCGGGGTTTGCCTGCTCGCCGTCGTATAGTGGCTAATTATAAATTGGTCCCGATTGCGCATGTTGCGCTGTTGTCTGGTCAAGAAAAACAAAACGCTGCTGGCGGGGTTTTAACTGATAGATACTACGCTTTCGAGTATGAGGAGGTGGTGAGGCCTGCTAATCGAGGAGTGTTCTTTTGCGGCTATGTTTGCGGTGAGAGTTTTTGTGATCTACTCGGAATAGCGCATTTGACGCAATTTGACCCATTGCGACCCGTTCCTGCCATTGCGGGTGTGGGCGCGAGATTACCAGTAGGTGCTGGCGGCGCTGGTGCTGTTGTGGTGGGAGCGGCTGGTCATGCTCCGGCAATGGACCCGCTCAACTTAGAACTTTATCAGGCTATCAATCTGCATGTGGTTCTGAGCAATACTCCCCCGCACGGTGGATATGGGGCTACGCTCGAATACATAAGGAAAAATCCGACTCGAAGGACGCGGCCAGAGTATGTTGTTCGATTTAATAATTACTTAATGAAAGCGTATGGAGGTGCTACGTTGTTGTCGAAATGCGCAGCAATACCGGGTATAAAAACATTCTCTTTCCCGGAAATTGCTGCTGTTCTGATTGCTGAGGGTGTTCATAATTATTACGAGTAACTGCAGCTCACTGCCATAAAAAGCCCCATCTCGCAACTCGGCGAAATGGGGCGGGCTAAAAGCCGGGGAACTAAAAATCTAGAAAAAACTAATTTCACTCACTTTCTCACGCTGATTTACCATGTGAGTAGTGAGTTTAATTTTCTTACTCTTTTTCCCATCCCTTTGAACAGTCCAGGTAAACTTGCCGTTCATATCATCGGTAAAAGTAACTATCAATTTGGGCAATTTTTCGCACTTAAAGATATGCTTTTTTTCCAGGACTATTTTCGGGTCATGCTGAACTAGCTCACTAATCGCGTGAAAATTAAGGCGGTATGCTGGCGGCTTCGTATATGTTATTTTATACGACATCTCCTCGATACAGGCCTTAATCGCTCTACGGTCGTTTAACCAATAGGCTTCCGACTTTCTTGTATTTTGGAACTTAAGAAAGCTGATATATGCGTATTCGTCGTCTGGTGGTGAGAGAATGACAATCGCCTCGCGGACACCGGTCTTAGGGTTGAGGCGGGAGGTGTAGGCCAGTGGCTCCGGACCCTTCTTTTCGTGCTTAAAGATTATCTGAAAATCATTTCTTCCGAAGAGCACATCAATATCGGAGCACCCGGCAGGCATTTTACCTGCATACTTGGCACGGGCCTTTGCTAGTATCACTTCTTTTGCCGCCTGATAACCTGCCGGCAGGTTATCGTTATCGATTCTCCTGGGCGTAGGGATGTTCTTGAGCAGGGGGTGGCGTTTTTGCTTCATGAGACCTGTTGAAGGTTATTTGAGCAAAAGGTGACTGGGCAAGTGCAACGGTTTTTTACCTGCCAATAAAAAGCCCCTCTCGTTTTTCGCGAAAGGGGCGGGGTGCCGGGGCTTTGGGCCTTACGCCTCGATACGCTTAACGAGCCTATCGAGCTTCTTAAGCTCCTTGGCGGTGTCCTCTTCGTTATGGCACATGACGGCGAAGGTCAGCTTTTCGATGACGGCTTCAATCTCGGCCCTCAGCGGATACTTGGCGGTGGTCTTCGTATCCACCACCGAGACGCTCGAAGCCGTGGACGCCTTGGCCTTGACAGGCTTCCGGGCTGACTTCTGCACCGCGACGACGGCATCTTCCACGGCCGAGGCTGTCGGGGCGCAGCCGGTTTTCGTCACTTCTCCCCAGGCTTGCCGTCGTTCAGCCGGAGTTTTCAGTTTCATCAACGGCCGGGTTTGCGAGATCGCCGTGGGCAGAACGGTTGACGATACGACGGTCAGGTCCTCGACGACCGACGCAGCTCCGATATGTCGGTAGGCCTCGGCGCGGCTCATGTCCCACTTGTCCGCGCAGTAGTCCTCGAACGTGTCATGCGAATCCCGGTATAGCCCACGGTCGCGGATTTCACGCAGCGCCTTGCCTGCCTCCCAGAAGCTTTTCAGCCCC